>ENA-OWPA01001618-OWPA01001618.1-bioreactor-metagenome-genome-assembly--contig:-NODE-1618-length-13784-cov-34.948275_pt1 | contig 13784 bp, 10 predicted proteins | sample MGYA00238139_ERZ651803 | MGnify/ENA primary metagenome ERZ651803 (study PRJEB26909, sample SAMN07631231) | bioreactor metagenome | isolation source: Switchgrass digestor | place: USA: Dartmouth...
CATTCTTATTACAGCTGGTGCAAAAGGAGATCATCATTCGGAACAGTATAATATTACTGATGCAGTAACAGTATACAACAGCATAAAAAATCGTGGATTGTCACAATGATGCATAAACTGTATCGTGTCAGCTATACACAGCTATCGCAAAGTTGCGGCTGGGACGAAGTGGTTCAGGAATGTTTTGCAAGGCATGGGAATGTAAATAATTTTGCTGTTTTGAATCTTAATGCTCCTTCTTGAGCAAGTAAACTTTATCAAATTTTTAACCAACTATTGCCAGAAGGATGGTTTTATACATTAAACCGTAATTTTCTGGCAATAGTTTTATAAAAGCATAGATCCTCCACTATTTTGTGGAGTTTAGCCTGTCGGGCAATGATGGAAAGCCTCATTGGGCGGTAGAAAGCCGATTTTACAGGCTTTTTTCACAGACTCTTATAAAACATGCTTTTGTACTATACTTGCTGTCTGATTCTGCCCAATAACCATGTGGAACTATATTGGATTATTATAACAGTATATATACCGGTTCAATTCGCTTTCGACAGGGTCTTCACTAATAAATCTCATAACATTTTTGTCATAATACCTTGCCCTTAAGTATATCGTCCCGGTTTCCCTGTCAAAGTACTCGCTACAGTATCTGAAAGGATTGGTATCACTTGGGTCTGGGTTCTTTTCGTTTTCAAAAGCATCACATTCATAAGTCTTGATAATATTTCCATATGTTAAAGTCAATTGTATCACATTAGCATGCCCGTTGAAAAGAAACCATTGTATACATTAGATTATAAAAGTCAAAAGGAAGTTTTTTACTTAACACTTCACTTTCTTTTAAGGTAAAGAAAACAATCAAAGAAATCAGCACTCAATGTTGAACAGGAAAGATCACACAATTTTTATATTAAATATGTAGCTTCAAGAGCCGATAGAGTTTCATCACCGCCATCGTCCACATCAAGCACCAGCCAGCCGGATTTCGCACCTGTAGGAATGCCTATATTGGCATTGGGTGTTTTCGTCCACCATTTCTTTATTTGCTCAACATCAGTAGTGGAATTATTGTACCAGCCGGTATATAACGGATGCTTTCCCTTGCTGTCGCAATTTTTCCCTGCCTTGCAGGAGCATAAGCCACCCTCACAAATCCAGTGCAGAGGTATAACCGGGATATTGGCTTCTGCATATTTTAATGCCGCGTCCATCATTGTCACTTTCAAATTTCCACCTCCTCCGAGAACATAAATAGAGCCTGACAAATAGTTTTTAAGACTATCTGCCAGGCTCTATAGGTGAGTCATTCGCTCCCTTTGTGGCTCTGTGCCAGATTTATTCACTTTTTACCCCGCCTTTTTCTCCAGCTTTACTTCAAAAACCTTTCTGCATACCGGGCATTTGATTTCAACATCAGCATAATCGGCATCAAACATTCCATGATTGCAATGAGGGCAGCGTACAATATACTTTTTCTTACTCACCTGCCTTCACACCCGGCTTCTTTGGTTTCATGAGGCTTGCCATCTTCATCATCACAGGCTCTAATATCTCTCCAACCATGTAATGAACCATTGGTGAGTAATTCTCTTTTGTTTCGTCAAACAGCTTGGAAAGAAGGTCGTAGAGATTCTTTATGTCCTCTTCTGTGGCATCTGCGGTGTTGATTTCAATTAAAATTTTTGTTCCATCACGCTTGGCGATATGGTCGCTCACATACTTCTCCAAAGCGTATCTTGCTATGCTTGATGTGGTAACGCTTGCTTCCGGCATTTGCGCTTAAAGTTCATCGATGATAGCGTCCAATTCATCCGACTGCCTTTGTGTAAGCCTTACCCGTAACATACTATCCTTTTCTGTAGACATTATTATACCTCCTGTATTTCTTATTGGTTTAATTGTATCACAATGTATTATAATTTGCCAAGCTTGGATAAAGAAGATAGCCACACCAGCCGAAACGGTGTGGCCTTAAAAGATTTTCTATTCTTCTGACTTATAGACTTTTATTGTTTTATGATTACCGTGCTCAAAGACATAAATTCTTTCTCATTTAGGACAACGCCAATTTATTTAACATCTCATGTACCAATAAAAACTTCTCTGCATCCTTTGAACTTCTAGCAGAGTAAGTATAGAGTTATTGTACTCCGTTCGCGATTTGGTATAGCAACATAAACACAATCTCTTTTAAAGTCTATCAACTGCTCTGTTTTATATTCTTTGAGCTCATACTTCTTAAATATTTTTAAACCGCATAGTTCCAAATAATGACTATCCAAATACTCTTTGTTACTAAAAAATTTGTTCCATTCGAATTCTGAAACGAGTTCCTCTCTATCAATGACAAACCCAACTATTTCGAATCTTTGGAGAGTCATAATGATTAATAAGTCAAGAATAACTTTTGTTTGACTTTCATCTAATCCGTCTAAATAAATATCACATACACATAAATACCCTTGACAAGTTAGTTTTATTGCAACATCATAAATATAAGCATAGTTTTTTATTCCATAGGATATTTAAGTCCCCACTTTGCCCTGAGTACATCCAAAATTTTCATGACTTCCAGGCTCTCATTCAAAGGCATAATATCACTTTCCAACTTTCCTTCCTTAAGGCATTTATTTACTTCCTGAACCTGGTAGTTCAAGCCGTTGGATACAAAAGGAATCCTCACAACCTTTTCTTCCCGCCCGTTCAAATGAATTGAAAACTGAGTGGGATGAAAGAAATCCGGAACCTTTATGTATCCTTCCGTTCCGCAAATTACAGCATCATGAGGCATGTCAACACTATATGAGGATGACAGCATTGCCACTTTTCCAAATCCAAACTCAAACATATAGGCTGCATGCACATCAACTTTTGAATCGGCTATATATCCAAAAGTCTTTATACCAACAGGAGATTTTTTAAACACAAGTCTCGCAAAAGAAACAGGATACACTCCCAAATCCAGCAGCGCACCTCCGGCAAGATTGGGGTCAAAGTAGTATTTTGGCACATCCCGACCTTTGGTACTGTTTCCAAAGTCAGCCCGCAAAAATCCGATGTCTCCTATTATGTTCTGAGAAAGCAAACGGTTCAGCTCGACTATGCACGGCAAAAATCTTGTCCACATCGCTTCCATCAAGAAAACTTTGTTTCGCCTTGCAACTTTAATTAAATCTTCGGCCTGTTTTGAATTAACGGTGAAAGGTTTTTCGCACAGGACGGCTTTTTTATTTTCGAGACAAAGAAGAGCGTGTTCGTAGTGAAAGTTGTGTGTGGTGGCTACATATATGACATCCAAAGACTCGTCTTTTACAAGTTCCTGATAGTCCTCATAATAACGCTCGGCATTAAAAATTTTTGCAAATTCGGCAGCCCGTCCGGGTGTTTTTGAAGCTACAGCCGCCAATTTTGCATCAGGTACGTGCTGCAAACTTTCGGCAAAAGTTCTTGCTATTCTTCCACAACCTAATATTCCCCATCTTATTTTATCCGCCATAAATTTATTTCCTGCCTTGTACAATTTTTATACTTATCTTAACAGCCTCCATAAGTGACGTGAATATGTGCCAAAAATTCTCTTTTTAGAAATGCATTTGACCACTGTCTATATACTACAATAGTATCTATAATTTTAAAACATGTACATGCAATTTGTCAATGCAGCCCTACGCTTCAAAGTTCTGTCGTATTGCAGTTTCTATTATTTATTCCCAATACACAGCATTATTTCATGAAAAATATCCGACAAAGGCACTTGAATGTCGGCAAGCCCTGCCTCATAAACTACTTTTGGCATACCATATACAACGCATGTTTCCTCTGCCTCAACAATTACTTTCCCGTTATATTTTTTCACCGTTTCACACCCAACAAGTCCGTCATTTCCCATCCCCGTAAGAATAACCGACAACAGCCTTTCTCTATAGATAGGCGCTGCAGAATCAAGGGTTACGTTAATAGATGGTTTATAAAGCGTTTTAACGGACGGACAGTCTTTTACTCTCAAAGCTATTACACCGTTCGCCTTTTTATCAAAGAACGTCTGGTAACCTGCCGGAGCTATATAAATATTACCTGCCTCAACAATGTCTCCGTCTTCCGCTTCTTTAACCCTTAAATTGCAAATAGCGTCAAAGCGTTCGGCCAGCGGTTTCGTAAATCCCGGCGGCATATGCTGCAGAACAACTATCGGCACATGAGTGTCCTTAGGAAAACGCGGGAGGATGGACTGCAACGCAGAAGGACCTCCGGTGGAGCACCCTATTATTAACAAGTCAGCTGCCCCTGTTTTTGTCTTAATCAAATCTTCCGACTTGCTCAAAATATTGTCAAGAATTTCGGACACTTTTTCAGAATCAGTTTTCTGTTTGATTTCTTTCTTCCCACACTTTCTTGCTTTTTGAGCAATGGCTTTCAACCTATCCAAAAACTCTCTTATTATTTCCGGTTTCACGTTTTCTTCCAGCAGCGCATTCTTCAAATAAAAATCCGCAGCTCCCAACTCCAAAGCCTGAAAAGTTGTTTCAGGATCCTTGTCCGTTTGGTTGCTCAACACTATAACAGGAACAGGACAAACCCTCATAATCTCCTTTAAAGCAGTCATGCCATCCATTTCAGGCATCTCCACATCCATTGTCACAATGTCAGGTTTAAGCCTTTGCACTTTTTCTATTGCTTCAATTCCGTTTCTTGCAATTCCTATGATAAAAAGTTGTGGATCTTTCTCTATAATCAAGCTGATACATCTTCTCATAAAAGATGAGTCGTCCACTACTAATACCCCATACTTCTGCATGGATACTTTTCTCCTTTCCGATAATAAAATGTCGACGGCGCATATATCGTCTCAAATCCGGTATTCATTCCCGTTATAGTCTCTGCATGGCCTAAGAACAAATATCCGCCGACCTTCAGCACTTTGTATAAAGAGTCAACAACTCTGTTTATTGCTTTCGCATCAAAATAGATCAGTACATTCCTGCAAAAGATTATATCCACCTCTCCAATCATTTCCGCTATATTTTCATCCAAGAGATTTAACCGGCGAAAATCAACCATGGCCCTTATTGAATCCTTGACCCTGTATTCATCTCCAAATGAGACAAAATATTTCTCAAGTATTTCTTTTGGCATTGTGCGAAAAGAGAATGATTTTTTGTTATACAAGCCCTTTCTTGCTTTTTCCAAAACCTTTTTGTCTATATCCGAGCCGATAATCTCTACTGCACCGGCTTCAAACAGCCCGCTCTCTTCAATTAATATAGCCAAAGTATATGGTTCTTCCCCGCTGGAACAAGCTGCACTCCATATACGCAAAGGATTATCGGGTGTACGGCCCTGGTACTTTGGAAGTATGACTCTTTGAAACTCTTCCAGAAGGTTTTCCTCACGAAAGAAATAAGTCTCATTGACTGTAATAAGTTCAATAAGCTTGTCCCATTCTTTCGGCTCAACCCTTAAATAACCTCCGTACTCCCAACACGAAAGCCCCAATTCCTTGAGTCTGTCTGATATTTTACTTTCAAGAGAGGAAAGATTTTTAAAAAAGTCAATGCCGCAATATTCATATATAAGCTCAGCTAATTGAATCAGGCCAAATGTATCCATACAGATTTGCTACAGCCTCCCTGACAGAATCTGTGGAGAGGCATAAAGCCTCTCCAATATAATATACAGACTTTGACTTATGTCAAACTTTAATTAAAATAAATATTAAGTGCTATTTAGACAGTTCCTGCAGTGCGCCTATAATCTCTTCCGAGTATTCCGCCAATTCTTTCGCTACCGCGCAAGTACGCTCAACATCCTTGATATTGAGGTTAATAACACGATCTATTTCAGATGTATATTTCGCCAGTTGTTCTACCTCATTTGCCTGAACTTTGGCAGCATCGGCCACTTCATTTGCCTGAACGGTTACGCCCTCAACGTTGCCAATAACCTTGTCAGCATTTACTGCCTGTTCCTTCATGGCTGCTGAAATCTGTTTTACCTGTTCACGGGCATTTGCAACACTTTTAATTATATCCTCAACGCCATGCGCCTGTTCTTTTGTCGCATTGGTAATTTGAGCAGCCTGGTTTGCAACGTTTTCAACCGCAGTAACTATATTCTGTCCCTGCTTTGCCTGTTCTTTTACTGTGGTGGTAACCTGACGCATCTGCTCTCTTGCATTCTCAATACCTCTTATTATGTCTTCAATACCTTGAGTCTGTTCTTTCACTGCATTTGTCACAAGAGCCGCCTGTTCGCTGACATTTTGAACAGATGCGGTAATATCCTGTCCCTGTTTTGCCTGTTCCTTGACAGCTGCGGTAATCTGGCGTACCTGTTCTCTTGCATCGGCAACGCTCTTGATAATTTCCTCAACTCCCGCTGCCTGTTCTTTTACAGCCTGTGTAACCTGGGCAGCCTGGTTGGTAACATTTTCTACAGCCCTAATAACAATCTGACCCTGCAAAGCCTCTTCTTTTACCGCAGTGGTAATCTGTTTTACCTGCTCCCGGGCATTTATTACACCTTTGATAATTTGTTCAACACCTTGAGCCTGCTCTTTGGCAGCCTGGGTTACCTGCGATACCTGATTGGTAACATTTTCCACGGCTGTCACAATATTTTGTCCCTGTTGTGCCTGTTCCTTCACCGCAGCAGTAATCTGCCTTACTTGTTCTCTTGCATTCAACACACCCTTGATGATTTCTTCAACGCCCTGAGTCTGCTCTTTTGCTGCCTGGGCCACCTGGGCTGCCTGTCTGTTTACATTCTCTACTGCGACCACGATATTCTGACCTTGTTTTGCCTGTTCTTTCACTGCTTCCGTAATTTGTCTTACCTGTTCCCTGGAGTTCTCTATGCCTTTTACAATATCCTCAACGCCCTTTGCCTGTTCTTTGGTTACATCAGTTACCTGTGCCGCCTGTTTTGTCACATTTTCCACAGCAACCACTATGTTCTGGCCATGATTTGCCTGTTCTTTCACGGCAAGAGTGACTTGACGCATCTGTTCTCTTGCATTTTCAATACCTCTTATTATGTCTTCAATGTCTTTTGCCTGCTCTTTGGTTGCCTGAGTAACCTCTGCAGCCTGTTTGGTCACATTTTCCACGGCAACCACTATATTCTGGCTCTGTTTGGCCTGTTCTTTCATTGCTGCCGTAACCTGTCTTATTTGCTCACGGGCATTGGCCACACCTTTTATTATTTCCTCGACACCGGCTGTCTGTTCTTTTACGGCAGCTGCAACCTGGGCAGTTTGCTGAGTTACGTTTTCAATGGACTGGACAATATTTTGACCTTGCTTTGCCTGTTCTTTTACTGCAAGAGTAACCTGCCTTACCTGTTCTCTCGCATTGGCCACACCTTTTATTATTTCCTCAACACCTTTTGTCTGTTCTTTAGTGGCCTGGGTCACTTGGGCTGCCTGATTTGTCACATTTTCCACGGCAGTTATGATATTTTGACCCTGTTTTGCCTGTTCCTTTACTGCCACAGTGACCTGTCTTACCTGCTCCCTTGCATTGGCCACACCTCTTACTATATTTTCCACACTTGCCGCCTGCTCTTTGGTAGCCTGGGTTACCTGGGCTGCCTGATTTGTCACCATATTCACAGCATCAATAATCTTCATGCTGCCCTTGTTCTGCTCTTCGGTGGCGGCAGTTATCTGGCGGATTTCCACGTTTACATTCTCTATTCCCTCAACTATTTTCTCAATAGCTTTTCCGGCCTCATCACTCAGCTTTGAACCGTGTTCAACCTTTTGGGTGCCGACTTCTATGGCCTTGATGGCCTGACTTGTCTCTCCCTGAATGCCCTTAATCAGTTCGGATATTTCCTTTGTTGCTGTGGCTGTCCGTTCGGCCAATTTTCTTACCTCGTCGGCAACAACTGCAAATCCCTTGCCGTGTTCACCAGCTCTTGCAGCCTCAATGGCCGCGTTCAGTGCAAGAAGATTTGTCTGTTCGGCAATATCATCAATCACCTCTATAATACTGCCTATTTTTTCGGAGCTCTTCCCGAGGCCGTTTATAACATCCTCCGCACGATGAATAACTTCAGATATGTCCTTGATAGCCACTAAAGTATCAGCCACTGCTTTCTGGCCATCTATAGCATCACTTCTCACTTTTTCGCTCAATTCATTTACATTCTGGGCATTCTGGGCAACCTGGCTTATAGAGGCTGCCATGTTTTCAACTACCTTGGATGTTTCATTGGCTGATTTTTGAAGCTGTTCAGCATTCCCGGCAACACCTTGGATTGATTTGCCCATTTCTTCTATCGAAGAAGATATTTCTTCAACAGATTTGGCTGTACTTTCTGCGTTACCTGCCACCTGCTGGATGGACGCAACTATCTCCTGTATCGCAGCCGAGGCCTCGTCAGCCGAAGCCTTTAAACTTTCGGCATTTCCTGCAACACCTTCTATCGACCTACCCATTTGCTCTATTGAAGAAGATATTTGTTCCACAGAACTTGCTGTGCTCTCCGCATTGCCTGCCACCTGCTGTATGGAAGCAACTATCTCCTGTATTGCAGCAGCAGATTCGTCTGCGGATCCCTTTAGACTCTCGGCATTGCCTGCAACACCTTTTATGGATTTGCCCATTTGCTCTATAGAGGAAGATATTTGTTCCACGGAACTTGCTGTACTTTCCGCATTGCCTGCCACCTGCTGGATGGACGCAACTATCTCCTGTATCGCAGCCGAGGATTCGTCTGCCGATCCCTTTAGGCTCTCCGCATTGCCTGCAACGCCCTGTATGGACCTACCCATTTTCTCTATGGATGCGGCTATTTCCTCAACCGATTTGGCTGTACTTTCGCTATTTCCCGCTACCTGCTGTATGGAAGATATTATTTCATGTACGGCAGCTGACGCTTCTTCGGCCGAACCCGACAGACTTTCGGCGTTTCCTGCAACACTTTTTATTGACTTGCTCATTTGTTCAATGGAAGATGAAATCTGCTCTACAGAGCTTGCAGTACTCTCTGCATTTCCTGCCACCTGCTGGATGGACGCAACTATCTCCTGTATCGCAGCCGAGGCCTCATCTGCAGAACCTTTTAGGCTCTCGGCGTTTCCTGCCACTCCTTTTACTGATTTACCCATTTGCTCTATGGAAGATGATATTTGCTCTATGGAACTTGCCGTACTCTCTGCATTTCCCGCCACCTGCTGGATTGACGCTACAATCTCCTGTATTGCCGCCGAGGCTTCCTGAGCCGATCCTGACGTACTTTCAGCATTGCCTGCCACTCCTTTGATGGATTTACCCATTTGCTCTATGGAAGATGATATCTGCTCTATAGAGCTTGCAGTACTTTCGGCATTTCCTGCCACCTGTTGAATTGATGAAACCATTGAATGAATGGCATTTGTTGCCTCCTCCGCCGAATTTGAGAGACTCTCCGCATTTACGGCAACTCCATTGATAGATCTTCCCATCTGCTCTATGGAAAAAGATATACGTTCTATGGAACTTGCAGTATTTTCGCTGTTTCCCGCTACCTGCTGAATGGATGCGGCCATTTCCTGAACTGCCGCTGTAGCCTCCCTGGCTGAACCGGTAAGGCTCTCGGCGTTCCCTGCCACACCTTTTATGGACTTACTCATCTGCTCAATAGAAGATGAAATCTGCTCTACAGAACTTGCAGTGCTTTCGGCATTACCGGCCACCTGCTCTATGGAACCCACTATCTTCTGTATAGCCGACGAAATTTCTTCAGCCGAGCCTGTGAGGCTTTCAGCATTGCCTGCAACGCCTTTTATGGATTTTCCCATCTGCTCTATGGAAGAAGATATTTCTTCTACCGATTTTGCAGTACTTTCACTGTTGCCTGCAACCAGTTTTATTGTGCCAATCATACTTTCAAGAGATTTTTTGGACTCTCCGGCAAGCTCCTTCAGTTTTTCGGTATTTTTAACAACACCGTTAATTGACTGGGAAAGCCTTTCGGCCATTGAATTTGTTGAATCAACGGCTGAAGACTGTTCACTTGCACCTTTTGCAACCTGCTCGGTGATACCGGACAAATCCTTTAATTTTTCATCGAGTTTTTTAGCTGAGCTGACTGTTTCGTAGATTTTCTGAGAAAGCTCTGAATTTTTCAATTTTACAGCCTTATGTCTTCTAAATCCCATAAACAACGCCTCCTATTTGTGTTTTTGAAATAATCACTGTGTTAACTCTTCATCATTTATTTGTAAGTACTCGCCGTTTATTTTAGATGCCTGTCTATTGTTTACTATATTCGCAACTCCTACCACGTCCAATATACAGGCCACACTTCTGTCTCCCAAGATTGTAGCTCCGGAAATACCTTCCACTTTGCCTATATAAGACCCAAGGTTTGTGACAACAACTTCCTGATTTCCTATGAGTTCATCCACCACAAGTCCAAAACGTTTTTCAGCTATTCCCACCAAAACAATCAGCATATTTTTCCTCTCTTCGTCTCGCGGCACACCGAAGTAGTCATGCAGCCATACCAAAGGAATCGCTCTGTCCCTTATAACTGCCACTGCCTGTCCATTGATGGATTCAATCTCATTTTTCGGTTTCCTCACAATTTCAACCACATTATCCATGGGTAGCGCATAAGTTTCATTGCTGATTTTGACTAAAAGTCCTTTCAATATTGCAAGGGTAAGAGGAAGCTTGATTGGCAGTTTGATTATGAACTTTGTCCCTCTGCCTGGACACGTCTCGACATCAATGATTCCATTCAACCTTTCAATGTGGTTCCTTACAATATCCATTCTGACTCTATAGTCAGAAACATCACTTGCATTTTGCGAAGCGGAAAAGTCAGCGTGGAAAATGAGGTTTATTAACTGCTGCTCAGTCATGTTGTCTGCTTCTTGTTCCGTAATCACCATCTTTTCAATGGCAGATTGCTTTATCTTTTGCACATCAATTCCAGCTCCGTCATCTTCAACCGTTATAATTACATTACTGTCCTCAGGCAATGCTGCTATCCGCAATTTGCCCTTCTCAGGTTTCCCCAGCTTTTTTCGGATTTCCTGATTTTCAATCCCGTAAATTATAGCATTCCGTATAAGATGGATTAACGGGTCACTGATTTCTTCCATGATAGTCCTGTCTATTTCGGTCTCTCCACCTTCAAGCACCAAATCAATTTCCTTATTCAATGAAAGGGACAAATCTCTGACCATTCCCGGAAAGCGACTAAATAACTGCTGCACCGATATCATACGGGTTTTCATTATTCTATCTTGAAGCTCATTGATTAACACCGGTATACGGTTTGAAATACCTATCAGTTCATCAACAGTTTCGTCAAAAGGGTACTGGTTATATAAATTATTTGAAATCTGGGCGATCCGTATCTGTTCAATCACAAGCTCACCAACCAGTTCCATCATTCTTTCCAGATGGTCTATATCCACCCTTACAGTATGTACAACCTTTTTTCCCTCTCCCTCTGTTTTATGATCGGGTGCCTGATTTACCCGTTCCTGCTGCTTTTCATCAAGCATAAATATCGTTTGGTTCTTTTGCTCAACTTCTGCATTTTCAGCCGTATCCGAATTATTATCGTTTGGTTTGCTTTGAGACAGTATCTCCTTTAATTTACTTATCACAGGAGTTATTTCTATATCGATAGCGTTCTCTGCCTTAATATTGTTTGCATCAGAATCCAAACCTTGCTTTAGCATCTTTAAATAATCCAAACTCTCGAAAAGAAGAACGATAATCGGTTCGGATATTTCAACAAGACCTCTGCGGATTTTATCCAAAATGTTTTCCATTTCATGAATAAGAGTTTTTATTTTTTCAAAATCCACAGCAGCAAAAGAACCTTTTAAGGGGTGTGCGATGCTGAGTAATTCTTCGGCTTTCTGTGTTGCCTTATAGTTTTGTTCCAATTTTGCAATGTCTTTTTTGAGAAGTTGTAGCTGTTCTTCCACTTCGCGAATTAAAGCCTCCAACATTTCCGGGCTTTCAGATATGTTAGCCATGCTACACTCCTTTCCTTATTCATAGAGTACGCTATCAATTTTTAGAATGCTAACTACCCCTTCATCAGTAATACCTATACCCTCAAAGTAGCTGCCATCAATTCCTGCTATCATCTCCGGAGGTGGCTGAATGTCCGAAAATCTTATGACATGGTTCACTTTATCAACCACAACTCCAATCATCTCATCTCTACTCTTCACCACAACAATGCGGGTTTTTTTTGTAGGAGTGTAATTGGTAAGTCCCAACCTTTTATGAAGGTTGACTACAGGAATGATTTTTCCCCGAAGATTGATAACCCCTTCCAGAAAAGGCTGGCTGTTAGGTATCGGAGTAATATTTTGCATTTTGATAATTTCATATACATCACTGATTTTTAAAGCATATTTTTCATTTACTAATTCACAAGCCACATATAGACTGGTCAAAAGTTCATTCATAATTTTTCACCTCCCTTCAAACATTGGATAAATATTGTTAATTTTATTGCAGTCTATAATAATGTTTGAATAAGATAACGTAAAAAATAGCATGCTTGAACCCATAAGTATTCAGTAATACACTTTATGGGTCAGACAGTAAAGCAAGGCAATGGTTCTTTGTTCACCATCCAGCACCTTTGTCCATTTTGGGAATTCTAAATCTGCAATTATGATAAGACTGCTTCTCTCATATCGAGAGAAACAAAACCTGAAGGGCAATTAGACTCCATCTTCGCTAAGAGTAAGCCCAATTTATCAAGATTAAGAAAGTCAAAGCTTTAAAGTTTTTCCTTATAATTATATTGTTATTTTCCGCTTCTTTCGGAGGAAAAGATTTATAGACTTTACTGCTTGAGGTATTTTAAGCTTATCCCTATAAACTTCAACCAGTATTTTATTGATGTGCATTATTTTCACCTCTCCGTTGTTTTGCGGCGTATCCAGCACCGGATTTTTGTGTTAATTAGGTCAACTTGAGCTTTGTCAGTTTTGGTCTTCGCAAAAATATGTTTTGATACTAATTATTACAATTTTAATTTCAATTTACATAAGTACTAATTATATATTTTTTTATATGGTCCTTCCACTTTTTAATGTAACAATATGCTCATTTTGTTACTTTATTAATATATTGAAAGCCTTTATATTCAAAAGATTCAACACTAATAGTACATTTTTTTTAATTTTTTATATAAAAAATAATGTATCTTTTTTTTAAAATATTTATAAAAATTTTGTATAAACAGCTGTAATGTAGAACTTATTTGGAATAAAGCAAAAATTAAGTAAATGTCTATCTCTCAAAAGGTAAAAATTAAAAATATGGACGAGTGTTTAAATTTGACTTCAAAGCAAACATCAAGACATGTATACACAGGGGAGAACTACCGAGTATTAAAAGAAGCTGCAAAACAATTAAGTATGGTATAAAGCTCCAAATAATCAACTAAATAGTTTGAGCTTTTTATTTATTTTATAAAAAATGCAAAATATGCAGGAAAAATAAATATTGCGTCGAAGTATAATTTTAAAGTAACAAAATGAGCATATTGTTACATTAATTTTCAGGAAAATTATTCCTTCCATTAAAAAGAGTATCATCACACAACTTGTTAAATATGCAGCTAATTCCCTGCCTTATAGTACATATGAGATAATACTCTCAACTCAATTACATGTTTCAGGAAATTTTTTTGAATTCCTGATGTAAAATAAAACTCCTGCATAAACAGTGCTTCTTATTGGGAAGTTGTAAAATAAAATGCCGTAATATATAGAAAACTCATGGTAATCCATTGTAAAATGTTTAATAACCAAA
>ENA-OWPA01001619-OWPA01001619.1-bioreactor-metagenome-genome-assembly--contig:-NODE-1619-length-13774-cov-13.118493_pt1 | contig 13774 bp, 2 predicted proteins | sample MGYA00238139_ERZ651803 | MGnify/ENA primary metagenome ERZ651803 (study PRJEB26909, sample SAMN07631231) | bioreactor metagenome | isolation source: Switchgrass digestor | place: USA: Dartmouth...
ATAATAATTCAAAAATAAGGAATGGCCATTTGTAGCCATTTTAATGGGTTATTAGATTACCTATAAGGAATTGAAACGCGCTTGCTAAAAATTGTCGTCAGGGCAAGGGCTAGGTTATTAGATTACCTATAAGGAATTGAAACGGCTTACAAGAACAATGGAACGACCTACAACAAAGAGTTATTAGATTACCTATAAGGAATTGAAACTCTTTTTATAGGAGGTAATATAAATGGAAAAGAAAAGTTATTAGATTACCTATAAGGAATTGAAACGCAATAGATGAAAACACAGGCAAGATAATTGGTAAGTTATTAGATTACCTATAAGGAATTGAAACGTAGTATTGTATGTTTTGTTATACGCATCTTGAGCAGTTATTAGATTACCTATAAGGAATTGAAACATATGAATCAAGGTGCTAATGCCAGCAGAAGCCTTGAGTTATTAGATTACCTATAAGGAATTGAAACGTATTTTCCGCAGAAGATGCAGGAAAAGAAGTTACTAGGTTATTAGATTACCTATAAGGAATTGAAACAAAAATCTCATTCCATATCTCCATACTAAAAACACTCGTTATTAGATTACCTATAAGGAATTGAAACCCATCAGTGCAGAGATGACCGAGTGGGCTGGCAATAAGTTATTAGATTACCTATAAGGAATTGAAACTTTGCCTATCTATCATTCTATCAAATTGAGTTATCATTGTTATTAGATTACCTATAAGGAATTGAAACGAAGAAATTGCACGTAAAAAACGTGAGGAATATTAGTTATTAGATTACCTATAAGGAATTGAAACAGCGGTGCAGGAACAGTTGATTTAGGAAATGAAGGCGAGTTATTAGATTACCTATAAGGAATTGAAACTTTTTATGCCCAAAATTTGATTTTAAAAAAGTTGAGAGTTATTAGATTACCTATAAGGAATTGAAACGGATGAAAGAAGGTCCTACTGCAGCACTATTTGAAGCGTTATTAGATTACCTATAAGGAATTGAAACCACCTAGAAGTAATGACTATGGAGCAAATTAAGACAGGTTATTAGATTACCTATAAGGAATTGAAACCCCCTCCCTAATGCTCAACCTGCACAAGCAGGAAATAGTTATTAGATTACCTATAAGGAATTGAAACGGAGTATTCTCCCCTACTCCACCATCTCATGCTATGGAGTTATTAGATTACCTATAAGGAATTGAAACTATCAACTTAAAGCTCAATCATTGCAAGAAGAACAGTGTTATTAGATTACCTATAAGGAATTGAAACAATTGACAGAAGAAATCGAAGAAATTAGGCAGGGCAGTTATTAGATTACCTATAAGGAATTGAAACAAAGCTTTTTTGGGCACATATCCAAACGGGTATATGTAGTTATTAGATTACCTATAAGGAATTGAAACAAAACTTATCTAACAATACTACAAAATTCAATTGATACGTTATTAGATTACCTATAAGGAATTGAAACGTAGTTCCTCCTTGCGTAAACAAACTGTCTATACTATTTGTTATTAGATTACCTATAAGGAATTGAAACTTTCGGTGAAGGAGATGGAAGGATAAAGGTATACGAGTTATTAGATTACCTATAAGGAATTGAAACGAAGAAAAATTAGATAAACTAGGGAATGAAGTAGAAGTTATTAGATTACCTATAAGGAATTGAAACAAACTTGCTATTAGGAAAATTATAAAAGCAAGTCCAGGTTATTAGATTACCTATAAGGAATTGAAACCTTGTTATGTTCATTAATCTAATAACTCTGGATTTTGTTATTAGATTACCTATAAGGAATTGAAACTCTTCTCTGCCCTCTATATATGCTGAAATTAATACAAGTTATTAGATTACCTATAAGGAATTGAAACAAGGAATATGATAGACCTATAATTGTAGCATGGGACGTTATTAGATTACCTATAAGGAATTGAAACCTTCTATATACCCGTTCTTTTTAATCAAACTTTCAAAGTTATTAGATTACCTATAAGGAATTGAAACTGAGGTTTGAAATGTTGCATGGATGATAATGGCCAAAGTTATTAGATTACCTATAAGGAATTGAAACGGCCCTTTGATAAGAAGGTTGAGTTTTGATAGTAGGGTTATTAGATTACCTATAAGGAATTGAAACGGTGATGATGGACGAACGTTTTCTTGTATATCAGAGTTATTAGATTACCTATAAGGAATTGAAACTGAAAATATTTATATAAGAAAAGAAAGGAGAGAATAAGTTATTAGATTACCTATAAGGAATTGAAACCAACTATTCCTGTGGAAGCATCCCAGGAGGCGGGATACGTTATTAGATTACCTATAAGGAATTGAAACTTTTTTTCCCTGCTTAGCAGGTTGAGCGGAAGGCCTTGTTATTAGATTACCTATAAGGAATTGAAACTAACATTAGAAGAACCTGATAATACTAGACCAGAAAGTTATTAGATTACCTATAAGGAATTGAAACTCAGAAGAATAACCATACAATTCGCCACCTGGAGTTAGTTATTAGATTACCTATAAGGAATTGAAACATTCAAATACTAGAAGTACTATATCCTAAAGCAGATAGTTATTAGATTACCTATAAGGAATTGAAACTTTTTCCTCTTTTTCCTCGCTGTCGCTCATTGCCACGTTATTAGATTACCTATAAGGAATTGAAACCTAGAGCCGAAAAATCTGAATGCCAGAGCCAACTTGTTATTAGATTACCTATAAGGAATTGAAACATAAGAAGCAATTGAACTTTGGCAATTGAATACCGCGGTTATTAGATTACCTATAAGGAATTGAAACTTGTAAAGCAAAGTATAAACAATATGGTATTAAGCAGGTTATTAGATTACCTATAAGGAATTGAAACTAGTACCTACGTACTTTGATTCGTTTATGAGGCGTAGTTATTAGATTACCTATAAGGAATTGAAACTGTTATAATAAAAATATCAAAATAAATAATAATTTTCTCGTTATTAGATTACCTATAAGGAATTGAAACATATCTTAACATTATCATATGATTTTATGAACTTGTATGTTATTAGATTACCTATAAGGAATTGAAACAGGATTTTGATATGAATACTATATTTGCAACAGTATCCGTTATTAGATTACCTATAAGGAATTGAAACTCGTAGTACACAACACAGCCAATGACGCTAGTGCAAGGTTATTAGATTACCTATAAGGAATTGAAACATTCTCGAAGAGTGCTACACATAGCATAAAAACATCAGTTATTAGATTACCTATAAGGAATTGAAACCAGAATTCATGAACTCATTAGCGAGGAGGTTAAGATAGTTATTAGATTACCTATAAGGAATTGAAACGTTTGCTTTGGTACCATTGGTATAAATCTATGGCCAAGTTATTAGATTACCTATAAGGAATTGAAACCTGTATCTCTTACAGTTTCAAAATAGAATCCTTTACCACGTTATTAGATTACCTATAAGGAATTGAAACTGCGACCAATATGTTATTACACAAGCAAAGCTGCTAGGTTATTAGATTACCTATAAGGAATTGAAACGCTCTTTTTGTTGGCTGAAAAACATTCGTACTTTCACGGTTATTAGATTACCTATAAGGAATTGAAACTATACCTAAGTCTGAAGATTATGTATTAGATGTTACAGGTTATTAGATTACCTATAAGGAATTGAAACATTTTAGTATCAAAATCAGAATGTATGCATTCTATGGTTATTAGATTACCTATAAGGAATTGAAACGGCCATAATGCTTCTACATCAGATTTTCCTTCAGTTTGTTATTAGATTACCTATAAGGAATTGAAACTGACTATGGAACAAATCAAAGCTGCTTGGAATCAAGGGTTATTAGATTACCTATAAGGAATTGAAACGAATCTGTATATATTGCTAATCCGCCCCACTTATCAGAGTTATTAGATTACCTATAAGGAATTGAAACACTTCCTGCTCCTACTACCAGTGTAGGTTTCCCTGGTTATTAGATTACCTATAAGGAATTGAAACGAAACAGAACTTGACACATCACAAGCAATTATCAGTGTTATTAGATTACCTATAAGGAATTGAAACAAATCACGCAAAGACAGTTTGCCGCCTTTGTATTTGAGGTTATTAGATTACCTATAAGGAATTGAAACTCACAAACTGATGACAATACTGCGGTTGCTATGGTGTTATTAGATTACCTATAAGGAATTGAAACGCCTCCTCCCAATTAATATATTTTTGTTCTGCTTTTTGTTATTAGATTACCTATAAGGAATTGAAACTGGCCAGCGAGCAATTGCAAATCTTCTATAGATGCACCGTTATTAGATTACCTATAAGGAATTGAAACACTCAACATGCTATAGGTGTAGTTGGATGGATAGAAAGTTATTAGATTACCTATAAGGAATTGAAACAAATTTACTGCATATTCATTTTTAACAACATCTCCAGTTATTAGATTACCTATAAGGAATTGAAACAATTTAGATAGAGTTACAAAGTCTATGGAAATGATAAATCGTTATTAGATTACCTATAAGGAATTGAAACAGAAAGGGAGATGTATAGATGAATATAAAAGCTTTGAGTTATTAGATTACCTATAAGGAATTGAAACGCAATTTTTTGTGCATTTTCAACTTTAGAATCCATTTCGTTATTAGATTACCTATAAGGAATTGAAACTCAAATACCAAAGGATATGCTTCTACTCCAATTCCAAATGTTATTAGATTACCTATAAGGAATTGAAACATAGTCCAGAACAATGGAAGAAAACACTTGGAGAACCAGTTATTAGATTACCTATAAGGAATTGAAACTGTGAAAGATGACTAGCAAATGGAAAGTATGTACCAGGTTATTAGATTACCTATAAGGAATTGAAACTTTGATAGTGGAGAAGTAAAACCGTTTGAAATTGTATTCGTTATTAGATTACCTATAAGGAATTGAAACCCAGCTTCATCAACTGCTCTAATCATAAAAGAATAAGGTTATTAGATTACCTATAAGGAATTGAAACTGAATAAAGCTACTAGAACTGCAATTAGAAAGCTAAAAGTTATTAGATTACCTATAAGGAATTGAAACATGTTCACGGTGTCTGTTTCTCGGCCGAGCATTACGGTTATTAGATTACCTATAAGGAATTGAAACTTGTTTTGAGCGAGGGTCTTGGCCTTAATGTGGATAGGTTATTAGATTACCTATAAGGAATTGAAACATTGAAATACTTCAAGACTATGAAGAAGAGGTAGAACGTTATTAGATTACCTATAAGGAATTGAAACCTATTTAGGTGAACGAATGATAGTAATGCCATGCAGGGTTATTAGATTACCTATAAGGAATTGAAACCTGCACGCAGTGCATCATAATCTAATCTAACAAATACGTTATTAGATTACCTATAAGGAATTGAAACTGAAAATAACAATAAAGCAACGTTTATTTTAGACAAAAGTTATTAGATTACCTATAAGGAATTGAAACAAGCAGACGTCCGCTTTCCCCTTCTCAATTGGGTACAGTTATTAGATTACCTATAAGGAATTGAAACAGTCTATACCATCATAAAGTTCTCCTATATATTCATTGTTATTAGATTACCTATAAGGAATTGAAACTAGTTCCCCAGAATCCACTATGGCAATCAGGAACAACGTTATTAGATTACCTATAAGGAATTGAAACTACCTCCCAATTTGTTTTTTATTCCTGCTTGTGCAGGGTTATTAGATTACCTATAAGGAATTGAAACTCTTTATCAAATTTTATTTGATAACCTTTATATTTCGTTATTAGATTACCTATAAGGAATTGAAACAAGAAACTACAGATACAGCTATAACATTAGAAGTGCCAGGTTATTAGATTACCTATAAGGAATTGAAACTGGGCCTATGTTTTTGTTGCAATCTTTCGGACCTGGGTTATTAGATTACCTATAAGGAATTGAAACTAGAACTGTAGGATACATAGATATAGAAAAAAATAAGTTATTAGATTACCTATAAGGAATTGAAACTGAGTAGCATCTATAACTCTTATATATGAAGGTGGGTTATTAGATTACCTATAAGGAATTGAAACATGTATTTGCTGAATGGTCAGAAGAAGAAAAAGAAGTTATTAGATTACCTATAAGGAATTGAAACTATGTTTTGCCTGTGTCGTGGTCTTGAAATTGTTCCATGTTATTAGATTACCTATAAGGAATTGAAACAATATATAGCTACAGAATTAACTGAAGGAACGAATAGCGTTATTAGATTACCTATAAGGAATTGAAACCTCTTATCATTGTCCCAGCTGGCAACTGATTTATAAGTTATTAGATTACCTATAAGGAATTGAAACTCAGTTTGAATCTGATAGTAATGCTGAAAAGATTAGTTTGTTATTAGATTACCTATAAGGAATTGAAACTAAGGCCCTCCTTCCCTCAAGTTTTGCACGTAAATAGTTATTAGATTACCTATAAGGAATTGAAACGAAGTCTAAGGTCATATAAAAGATTAACTCAAAGTGGTTATTAGATTACCTATAAGGAATTGAAACAGAGATGGAAAAGCTAAAGAATTTATGGCTGAGGCATGTTATTAGATTACCTATAAGGAATTGAAACAACCTCCTCATCCTTGACTCTAATATCATTGTCGACAGTTATTAGATTACCTATAAGGAATTGAAACATACTCCTTCAGATTATAATGATATGGCTAATTATGTAGTTATTAGATTACCTATAAGGAATTGAAACTATTTTATAAACTCTTCTAAAAAATCATTAAAAGTAAGTTATTAGATTACCTATAAGGAATTGAAACTACATTGCATGACCTCCTTTCTTCTATAAACTCCAAGTTATTAGATTACCTATAAGGAATTGAAACTTTTCTTTTCATCAGGCATGTAATCCACTTGGAATAGTTATTAGATTACCTATAAGGAATTGAAACCTGCTTGTACTAAATCTTCGTATTCTGGAAATGTATTGTTATTAGATTACCTATAAGGAATTGAAACATCTACCAGACGGTAATCGATTAACAATTCCCAATAAGTTATTAGATTACCTATAAGGAATTGAAACACTGCCTATATTCATCTACTGTAAGAAAATCTTTAATGTTATTAGATTACCTATAAGGAATTGAAACAAGACAAGCCTTTGGATCAGGTAACCCATATAGATAGTTATTAGATTACCTATAAGGAATTGAAACCAGGTTCTTTTGCTTTCTCAATGTTATCTATTACATTGTTATTAGATTACCTATAAGGAATTGAAACAAAGTATAACAAGAAGATTATATGGGAAAGTGCAAATAGTTATTAGATTACCTATAAGGAATTGAAACATGGCTTGTACGAAACATTGATACGCAAAGACTATTGTTATTAGATTACCTATAAGGAATTGAAACAAAATATTTCCAACATAGTATTTTTCAGCGTCTTGAGTTATTAGATTACCTATAAGGAATTGAAACTCATATATACTTCTTGCTTCTTCCTCGATTGTATTTCGTTATTAGATTACCTATAAGGAATTGAAACTGGTCCTGAAGCAATCTATGGTCCTGAAGCAATCTAGTTATTAGATTACCTATAAGGAATTGAAACTTCATTCTCTGTGCGTCACAGTGAACCGACTCGGCCGTTATTAGATTACCTATAAGGAATTGAAACTTCTATAGATACATTTATTAAGAGGTCTAATATTTTGTTATTAGATTACCTATAAGGAATTGAAACCGGCATCCCCAATTTTATTAGCTCCTACTATATAGGTTATTAGATTACCTATAAGGAATTGAAACCATACCTCCTAACTGTAATTGTAATTCCAGTAGTTGAGTTATTAGATTACCTATAAGGAATTGAAACATTGTTTGACTTTTGGGTCTTTATTAAGTATATCAATGTTATTAGATTACCTATAAGGAATTGAAACATAAATAAAAAAGGCAAGGTGGAGAATCATACACATGTTATTAGATTACCTATAAGGAATTGAAACATGAATAATTATAATTATGGTTGGGTTTTAAAAGAACGTTATTAGATTACCTATAAGGAATTGAAACAAATCACGCAAAGACAGTTTGCCGCCTTTGTATTTGAGTTATTAGATTACCTATAAGGAATTGAAACAATGATTATAAAAGTTTATAATCTTGAAACAGGTGAGAGTTATTAGATTACCTATAAGGAATTGAAACTTCAATCATGGCAAATAGTGGTTTTGGAGATTTAATTGTTATTAGATTACCTATAAGGAATTGAAACTGCTATAAGGAAAGTGACTTTAAATGAGTAGAAAATAGTTATTAGATTACCTATAAGGAATTGAAACTGGTAATAGTTTTTCAGAATTATTTAAGGAGTTTAAAAGTTATTAGATTACCTATAAGGAATTGAAACACTCATCTATCTTCTCTTGATAAGTCAATTTAATTTTAGTTATTAGATTACCTATAAGGAATTGAAACAATCATCTAACATAATGAACACCACCTTTATAATAAAGTTATTAGATTACCTATAAGGAATTGAAACTTTAAAACATCTCTCAACAATTCATCGGACAATTCCGTTATTAGATTACCTATAAGGAATTGAAACTAGGAAATCATGAATATGCTGTTCTAAACGACCAAAGGTTATTAGATTACCTATAAGGAATTGAAACGAGGCTCAAACAAACGATATTCAAAATATAATGAATGAGTTATTAGATTACCTATAAGGAATTGAAACCCAGTTGCCAATGCTTCCATTCTCATAGCCTCGACTCGTTATTAGATTACCTATAAGGAATTGAAACATGTCTGACCCAAAACACAGGGGTCAGATAATATTCAGTTATTAGATTACCTATAAGGAATTGAAACTTTCAAATTCTCTATCTCGCCAGTCCCGTATTTTTTTGGTTATTAGATTACCTATAAGGAATTGAAACATGCAGCTGCCAGCAATGGCAACCGTCCCAAGCCGGGTTATTAGATTACCTATAAGGAATTGAAACCTAACCTTGAGAACCTTGGCGGTTTCTCTAACTGTGCGTTATTAGATTACCTATAAGGAATTGAAACCAGGTTGGAAAACAATAATAGACAGAACCCAACTATAGTTATTAGATTACCTATAAGGAATTGAAACTATTTCCCATTGTTTTTATATTCTTTTGTTACTCTTTGTTATTAGATTACCTATAAGGAATTGAAACTATAACTGGTGGTACTGCTTGGACATTAAATTATGGAGTTATTAGATTACCTATAAGGAATTGAAACTCCTGGAGACTTCCTCATACATGGCCCTGATCTCCTGGTTATTAGATTACCTATAAGGAATTGAAACGGGAATTCTCCCAAGACCCTAACTCTATAGACATCGGTTATTAGATTACCTATAAGGAATTGAAACTATGATGTCCTATGGGCAGAGATAGCAAAGTGGCTATCGTTATTAGATTACCTATAAGGAATTGAAACTTCATTGGACGACTCCAAGGTAGACTATAAAATGGCGTTATTAGATTACCTATAAGGAATTGAAACTCTATTTCCAAATAGCCATTTTTTCTATTGACTAAATTGTTATTAGATTACCTATAAGGAATTGAAACAAAATCTTCTGTGCAACTCCACTAGCAACAGTTACACGTTATTAGATTACCTATAAGGAATTGAAACTAGGAAACATTTCCTACATGTTCGTTCTGAAAAATAGTTATTAGATTACCTATAAGGAATTGAAACAAAGATTGAATTATCATTGTTTTGGTACAAAAAAGGCGTTATTAGATTACCTATAAGGAATTGAAACTAGAACTGTAGGGTACATAGACATAGAAAAAGATAATGTTATTAGATTACCTATAAGGAATTGAAACTACTTAAAATTATGTCTTACCTTTAAGCGATTTAATAGTTATTAGATTACCTATAAGGAATTGAAACAAATTAGGAAAGAGTGATGCTGATGAGTAAATTTATAGTTATTAGATTACCTATAAGGAATTGAAACTATACTAGATCAGGTATAATCAAGCTGCTAATCAAGTTATTAGATTACCTATAAGGAATTGAAACACTTCATATAATGTTATATTATGTGTAGTTATTAGAGTTATTAGATTACCTATAAGGAATTGAAACCTTTATTGAATGGTTTTTCTGTTTTGGCTGGTGCTTCGTTATTAGATTACCTATAAGGAATTGAAACTATGTAAAACTATACTAGAAGATAAAAAGGTTAGAGAGTTATTAGATTACCTATAAGGAATTGAAACATTTCTTCATATAATCAAGCTGCTACTTAATAAAAAAAGTTATTAGATTACCTATAAGGAATTGAAACTCAAATGCCAAAGGATATGCTTCTACTCCAATTCCAAGTTATTAGATTACCTATAAGGAATTGAAACTTTATCACCACAAGCCGATGGTTTAAAGGATTGTTAGTTATTAGATTACCTATAAGGAATTGAAACATTAGAAATGAAATAAAGAGGGAATATGAGGAAAAGGTTATTAGATTACCTATAAGGAATTGAAACCTAAACTATCAATATGGATAACTATTTCATCTAGAAGTTATTAGATTACCTATAAGGAATTGAAACTAGATTGTACTGTATCTTTAGGCGTTGGTATATTTGTGTTATTAGATTACCTATAAGGAATTGAAACTGGAAATAGATGGGATTGAAGATGGAAAAATAACAAGTTATTAGATTACCTATAAGGAATTGAAACCTATTCTTTTTTGAAAAATTTTTTCTTTGTTTTAGACCGTTATTAGATTACCTATAAGGAATTGAAACCTATTTCTGTTCTAACCATACCAACTGCAGCAAGAGTGTTATTAGATTACCTATAAGGAATTGAAACATCCTTCGCCTTTAGCAATTTTTAACATTATTTCAGGTTATTAGATTACCTATAAGGAATTGAAACTTGTCAAACGTTAGGATTTTCAGGCGATGGTTGTAAGTTATTAGATTACCTATAAGGAATTGAAACTGGATATAAGCAGAGCAGAAAGAAATGCAGCTGGCAAGTTATTAGATTACCTATAAGGAATTGAAACCCAGCTGGTACAATGGTCAGAATAAATGGTAATACAAGTTATTAGATTACCTATAAGGAATTGAAACCTTTCAAATACTTGTATTTTGTCTGTGCATTTTGCAGGTTATTAGATTACCTATAAGGAATTGAAACTATAGTAAAGTTGTGGAAGGAAATACAAAAGTTTTATGTTATTAGATTACCTATAAGGAATTGAAACTAATATATAATTAATATTATTGTCAAGTATTTTTTTGTTATTAGATTACCTATAAGGAATTGAAACTAAAGATATAAAATGCAACTGTGGAAATCTTATTTATGTTATTAGATTACCTATAAGGAATTGAAACATTGATTGAACTCTTTTACCTTCATTTTAAAACCTCGTTATTAGATTACCTATAAGGAATTGAAACTCATTTAGCAGTAGAACAATTGTTCGGTGATAATCATGTTATTAGATTACCTATAAGGAATTGAAACATACATTCCTCAAGTGAAGAATGTAAAATAAATTCTAGTTATTAGATTACCTATAAGGAATTGAAACACCGATGAAATGAACAAGGTTCTAGATGAATTGGTAGGTTATTAGATTACCTATAAGGAATTGAAACTGGTCCTGAAGATGGACCTGCAGCAGGATGCAGCAGCGTTATTAGATTACCTATAAGGAATTGAAACTTCTTCACAGAAGGAGAAGATGCCGAGTTTATAGAGGTTATTAGATTACCTATAAGGAATTGAAACAATAATAATTTATATTTGAGCCCTCTTGGTTGTAAGGGTTATTAGATTACCTATAAGGAATTGAAACTTGAATGAGCCTTCTTAATTAATTCATCTAGCCTGTTGTTATTAGATTACCTATAAGGAATTGAAACTGTATCATGACAGAGATACCAGAGGACATAGATGCAACTAGTTATTAGATTACCTATAAGGAATTGAAACAATTATTAGAGTTAACATTAAGGAACTTCAAGGGGAGTTATTAGATTACCTATAAGGAATTGAAACGATACACTTCGTATCCATCAGCTTCATCAACTCGTTCGTTATTAGATTACCTATAAGGAATTGAAACTAGAATTAGCTATAGATATTGCTGAAGTAGAAGCCGGGTTATTAGATTACCTATAAGGAATTGAAACTCTTAAATACTTGAGTTTCTATCCCTTTTACATCAACGTTATTAGATTACCTATAAGGAATTGAAACAATATAATGCCAGAAATATTATGTTTTTACTATAGAACGTTATTAGATTACCTATAAGGAATTGAAACAATAGAAATGCAGCCTTAACTATTGATGATATATTGAGGTTATTAGATTACCTATAAGGAATTGAAACACCTTAAAACAAGCTCAATTATTAGAGGATGTTATAAGTTATTAGATTACCTATAAGGAATTGAAACTTCTAATATCATGTTTTACTGTTTCACCTTCTACTTGGTTATTAGATTACCTATAAGGAATTGAAACTAATCTTTCTGTATCCTTCATATTTTCTGCATATGTGTTATTAGATTACCTATAAGGAATTGAAACGGCTTATAGGTGAGGCAATAGATAGAGTAGGAGAAGGTTATTAGATTACCTATAAGGAATTGAAACATACCCCTTTCTATCTTTCTTTTTTTTCTAACTTTTCCGTTATTAGATTACCTATAAGGAATTGAAACAAGTAATGCCAACTAGTGACGAATCTATTCCTTCAGGTTATTAGATTACCTATAAGGAATTGAAACACAACAATAACAAGGTATCTTTTCACTATGCAATAGGTTATTAGATTACCTATAAGGAATTGAAACGGTCCTCCAATTTAGTCATATATACAACCTCCTTCGTTATTAGATTACCTATAAGGAATTGAAACTCACTCACCTCTTTTAATCTTTGTTCACTTATCTCAAGTTATTAGATTACCTATAAGGAATTGAAACTTTGCAAATCTAAACCAAGAATTGACAAACAATGTGGTTATTAGATTACCTATAAGGAATTGAAACGAGCCAATTAGAGAGAGGATTTTGGTTATAGTAGATGGTTATTAGATTACCTATAAGGAATTGAAACTATTGTGTCAGTATAGAGCCGGTAGTGCCGGTATAGGTTATTAGATTACCTATAAGGAATTGAAACGGTCCTCCCCTAGTTCGTTCAAATAGTTGTATAGTGCTTGTTATTAGATTACCTATAAGGAATTGAAACTGATGACGAAAGTATTAGAGATTCACTTTTAGATTTGGGTTATTAGATTACCTATAAGGAATTGAAACTAAATTTCCTTTTTTATGTTTTCCATTTTAAACCTCCGTTATTAGATTACCTATAAGGAATTGAAACAAAGGTCAGTTGTCGATCAGGAGTATCAACACTCTAGTTATTAGATTACCTATAAGGAATTGAAACTGGCCTCCTCGAAGGTTTCAGTTGCCGCTATGCAGTGGTTATTAGATTACCTATAAGGAATTGAAACCTACGAATGCCCAATATGCCATTGCAGCTGGCCAACACGTTATTAGATTACCTATAAGGAATTGAAACTGTGGTGGATAGTTTCAACTGTGCGCTTCACTGCATAGGTTATTAGATTACCTATAAGGAATTGAAACTGTGGTGGATAGTTTCAACTGTGCGCTTCACTGCATAGGTTATTAGA
>ENA-OWPA01001620-OWPA01001620.1-bioreactor-metagenome-genome-assembly--contig:-NODE-1620-length-13769-cov-3.216477_pt1 | contig 13769 bp, 18 predicted proteins | sample MGYA00238139_ERZ651803 | MGnify/ENA primary metagenome ERZ651803 (study PRJEB26909, sample SAMN07631231) | bioreactor metagenome | isolation source: Switchgrass digestor | place: USA: Dartmouth...
GTTTTCCTCCTTTCATAATAAATTCTGCAATACTCGTTACATATTCAATAAATTACATGCTTCAAAGAATGATTTTTTATATTATACCTTTTTTGTTGCTTATCTCCAAATTAAATTTATCAATTTTATTAGTATAAACATCTTCTCCATACTCATCAACATAAGATTTTTTAAATCCCAATGACTCCCAAAATCTCTGATTGTTTTCATTGGATAAATTTAATGCAAAATATTTCGCACCTTCTTTTATAACCTGCTCTTTTAAAATATAAAAAAACTGTCTACCTAAATTTTGATTTCTATATTTTGCATCTATACAATAATCAACTATAAAGCATTTCCCATCCTCTGATGTATAAATGACATACACACAGAATCCAACATACTCATCATTTTTCAAAAAGAAAACAATGTTTAATGGATTCACACTTCTATTAAAAGCATTCATTATATGTTCCTTATATTCCTTTGAAAAAAACCATTCTATATCCTCTTCATCTAATGGCTTTCCTAAGGTACAATTTGGGATTACATCTTCTCTCATATATTGGTCTCTTTTTTGCCAAAACAAATCAATTTCTTCATTAGTCTTAACTTTATGTAGTTTTAACTCTAAACTCATACAATTCCTCCTAAAATTTATTAGAGGACTATTTTAGGTGTTTCCTCCTACCACCTTTAGTTTATAAATTGCTTTTTTAATCATATTAACCACTTTCTTTCTTTATTAGATTTCTGTTTATAATTAATATATTGTTTTTTATTCTATACTTTCCATAAAACCCCTTCTTTTTTACTTATATAATCTGTAATTAAAAAAATCAGGCTTGAGTACCTAATCAAGCCTGGTTTTCTACAACACTAATATATTTTCTTTTTGTTAATATATAAAATATACTATATACAGTTATAAATACACCTATACTTATAACTGTTGGTATTGTTAAACTATATTTCATAAGGTCGCTTAATACTGAAATTGCAACAATGCTGTGAATTATCCCAACTATTAAAGGCATTATAAAAAACAACCCTACTTGTTTTGAAACAGATTCTTTAAGCTCAATATCCGTTATCCCTAATTTCTTAAGTATCTCATATTTCCCTTTATCCTTGAAAGATTCGCTTAATATCTTAAAATAGATTATGCTTCCAGTAGCAAATACAAATACTAAAAATAAGAAAGCTCCAAGGAAATATACTATTCCAACAAGATCATAAAATGATACACCAGCTAAAAAATAGGTATATAGCATGGATTCTTCAGGCAATATTTCAGCTAATTTATAGGTTAAGTCCTCTGTGTTTTCTGGATTATCCAGTATTATTCCATTAAACTGTTTTTCTTCAAGCTTAAGCTTTAATACATCATATTCTTCGTCGTTAACAATAGCACAAGGATAAGGCACTCCACTGCCAAATAGTGGAACTTTCAATTGAGCTTTTATTTTATAAGCATTGCCTCCTATTTTTACTTCTTTCATTTCCAGCATATTCATTACTACTCCTGGTCTTTCTACATATGCTACTTCATTGTCTAACTGTCCAATTTTAGATATTAGCTTATCTTTATCCTTAACATTTAAATCTGACAATATCTTCTGAAAGGTAGATAATTTTACCACTACACGCCCTGTTTCAGTATCAAATAGAAAATTAGCTTTCTCAATTAATTGAACCTGGTGATTTAAATTCTCTATTATTTCATCTACCTTTTCTATTACTTCTTGATTATTAGATATATAGGTAACAGTATATGGAACCTCTATCTTATGATTTTCATCTACAAAGTATCTAATGGAACTTACAGTTCCAAAGGAAGTTATACACGTAGTTATCAATACTGCCACTGCTGCAAAAGTTCTATAGTTATCCTTAATTCTAAAGGCTAAATTTGAAAAGCTTACAATATTTGTTCCTTTGTATAGAAATTTTTTTCTCTTTATGAAATACCCAATAATCATAGATAAAAAAGAACCGAATAGCCAATAGGTGCCTATTATGACTAAGATTACTGTCCATAAAAGGGCATTACCAAATCCAAATTTACCATAATTTACTGCAATATAATATGCCACACCTATTATTATTAATGAAGCAAAGCCTTTCAAATAATTGACTTTTGGAAACTCTTCTGTTTTTTTCAATGTATTCATCAAATCAATTAAATTTGTTCTTATGATATCAAAATATCCCTTTAAGAAAGCTATAAGTAAGACTATTGAATAAACGATTACAGTCTCTACAATAGCTCTTTTGGATATAAAAAAGTCAATTCTCATATTTAGCAAAGCTACCTTTGCAAGCAACATAAGAAACAATTTATTAAACAGTATCCCAAGAAAAAGTCCAATAGCTAAGGACATTAGACCTAATAGCAATCCTTCTGATGCAAATATAAAAGCAATTTTATAGTTGTCAATTCCCATGAAGGCATATATGCCTATTTCTTTCTTTCTTTGATTTAGAAAAAAGTTACTAGAATACATAATGAAAAATATTATAAATAATATCATAAGCAAAGATGCAGTTACAGATGAACTTTGTACATAAATTGTTAAATCTTTCGTCTTCATAAATTGAGGATTGTGTCTCATTGATACAAAATTATAATAAGTTGCCACAGAAAAAATCATTGCCATTAAATACATAGCATAAGTTTTTATGTTCCTTTTAAAATTTATAATAGCCAATCTAAAGGAGTTCACTAACGCCACCTCCCATAGAGCCAACAAAATCTATAATCCTCTTGAAAAACTCTTTTCTAGTAGAATCCTTATCCAATCTTGCATGTATCTTTCCATCCTTTAAATATAGAATCCTCTTACAATAGCTGGCAGCAAAAGGATCATGGGTAACCATTATTATAGTTGTATTCAATTCTTCATTCATCCTTAATAGACACTGCAGTAGTTCCTGAGATGATTTAGAATCCAATGAACCTGTAGGCTCATCAGCAAAAACTATTGAAGGAGATGTAATAATAGCTCTAGCTGCTGCTACTCTTTGTTTCTGCCCTCCTGACAGCTGATAGGGATATTTTTTAAGATGATTTTTTAATCCAAAGAACTCGCTAAATTTACTAACTTTTTCCTTTATTTCCTTTACATTTACTTTAGAAAGAGCTAAAGGCAATGCTATGTTGTCCTCAACAGACATATTGTCTAACAGGTTAAAATCTTGAAATAAGAAACCTATGTTATTGCGTCTAAATATGGATAGTTCCTTATTCTTCATATTTAAAATATTTTTGCCTTCGTAGAGTATATCACCAGAAGTGGGTTTATCAATAGTAGATAGCACATTTAAAAGAGTAGTCTTACCTGCCCCGGATGGTCCCATTATCCCTAAGAATTCACCTTTATATACTTTCAAGTCAATACCATCTAAAGCTGTAAAAACCATCCCCCTTGAGCCATATTCTTTTACTAATTTTCTTGTTTCAAGTACTAATTCCATATCAATCCCTCCTGCTTTAAAAAAATTCTCTCCTATAACAGAGAGAATTTATTCTTTTACCTATATTCTAATTTCTTAAAAAGCCTCATTCCATCACTTCTGATGACAAATAAAACTCTAATATTACATTTTTGTCACTCTTAAGTAGTCCGATAGCTTGTAAAAATATATTTTGAACTCAGTATATTTTCCAACTTGAGAAGACACTTCAATATTAAAGTTTAATTTATCAGCTATTTTTTTACATATATAAAGCCCCATACCTGTAGACTTTCCTTTCTTTCTTCCATTTTCTCCTGTAAATCCTCTATCAAAAATTCTATCAATATCTTTAGCAGGTATACCAATTCCATTGTCCTTTATGAAGAGAACCACGCATTCATCTGTTTCCTGCCCTTTTATCTCTATTTTCCCATTGACATCCACATATTTACAAGCATTGTTTATTATCTGCTCTATTACATAATAAACCCACTTTCTATCGGAAAATATCTTAAAATCCAAATTGCCTATTTCTAACTCAATTTTCTTAGCTATTAGAGAATTCATGTTGTTTTTAATAACACTTTTTACCAAGGTACTTAAATTTACCTCTTCTACAACAAGATCATGGGAATAGCTGGAGGCACGACTAATATGGATTACTTGATTTACTAAAAAATTTATCCTTTCCAATTCTTGTCTTAGCTCTTTAGATAAATCATAATCACCCTTTTCTTCTATCCTATCAGATATGAGTTCACAGACTGACAAAGGTATCTTGATTTCATGAACCCATTTTACAATATAATCATTTATTTCCTCTAAATTATCCTTTAGCTCATTTGTCTCCTTTAATTTTTCTCTATTTTTTATATTAATAACATCTCTTATAAGCATCTGTTCTAATTTATTTCCTTTTGGAGAAACACTATCTATATTTTTTTCAAAATCTAAAGCCTTTTTCAAATCCTTGTAAGTATTTCTCCACTTTATATAAGATATGACCAAAAAAATAACTGAAATAGATAGTAGTAATAAATTCATATAGAGAATATCTAACAAAGATTTATCTAAGTCGGTACTGGTTATCAATATTAAATCTATTGTAAGTATCGTAAGGAAAAAAAAGAGGATTGGCCTTTTAGAATCTTTAATATACTTAAATAGACTCATGGTATCATGTACCCTTGTGATTTTTTAGTTACTATAAAGTCCTTTAAGCCTATATCCTCTAATTTTTTCCTTAATCTATTCACATTTACTGTTAAAGTATTTTCGCTTATAAAATACTCACTTTCCCAAAGGACACGCATAATCTTATCTCTTGGTACTATTTTCCCTTTATTTCTCATAAGCAGTTGAAGTATTTTAAACTCATTTTTAGTAAGCTCCAACTTTTCTCCATTATAGGTTATAGTACCATCTTTCAAATCCAATATGGCCCCATCACATTCAATCAGTTGAAAATCTTCTTGACCATAGGTATAAGTTCTTCTGATAAGGGCTTGTATCTTTGCTAACAGAATATCCATGGAAAAGGGCTTAGTTACATAATCATCTCCACCCATGCTAACTGCCATTACAATATCCATATTTGTATCCCTAGAAGACAAAAATATAATAGGAACTTTAGATATATCTCTTATTTTTCTACACCAATAAAACCCATCGTAATATGGTAAATTTATATCCATAATGACTAAATGGGGATTATGCTTTGCAAACTCCTGTAAAATATCATCAAACTTTTCTATAATAATTCCATCAAATCCCCATTTAGAAATTCCTTCTTTTATATTATTACAGAGAGCTTTGTCATCTTCTACTATAAGTATCTTATACATAATTTCACCTCAAACAGGATAAAATCAAAATTAAGGTTTCTTTCTTGTTCCATAATAACTTTCTTCCATTACAACTTTTACTCCATGGTCTAACATAACTCTTTTCATGGATTCAATTGTAAAACTCATACTATACTCATCTTCTCCAGCACACAACCCCATTATTATGGCCTTAATTTCCTTATATCTATGGAATTACACCTTATACATTAACTAAATAAACATAGCAAAGAAACACAGACAATCCTACTGGATCTTTAAATACATTAATTCCATACTTCCATATTTCAATACACCCTACAATGACCACTATTATAAGTAAAATCATCTTATACTTCTTAATTCCAAACTTATTAACTAATTTAGCTTTGTAGTTAAATACTTTATTTAATATATAGAGTATTAAAACTGAAATCAGCGGTAAGAATGCCAATAATAATTCCATAAAAAACCTCCCATTAAGTAATTTTGCTTAATTTAAGACAACTTCTTATTACCAATCTTTAGCAAGGAATATTATCTCATTTCTTTCGTTTCTCCACAGAAACTTCCAAATTACTTTAATTTTTTTATCTTATCAGCCATATAATTGAAAAATATTCTGTTTATTTTATTTGATATTTCCTCTGGTAGTTTTTCAATCAATTCTTCTGCTATTTCAACTAATTGAACAACTCCCATAGGCAAAAAAGAGGGTCCTAATAAATCCATAGCTGATACCATTTTATGATACAAGTCACTATCTAAACTCTTATATAATCTTTTAAAGCCTAGCTTTGCATTGTCCTTATCATATAAATATCTTAAAATAATTGATAAATCTCCACTTAAATGGCTGCCCAATCTTGAAGCCCATATTAGGTCTCCTCTACAATATGCTGCCTCAAATTCTAATAAGGTAAATGTGAACTCATCAAACATATTTATAAAATAATCTTCACTTATAGTGAGACTTTCTGCCTTATAATCTGATAGCAATCCATTTGGATCATAAATTATCTTTATTTTATCAGTTTTGGGCAAGGTATCAAGAGTAACAGTATAAAAATCAAAATGTAGCCCATTATCAAATACTGCTACTATTTGAGGTCCAACAAAATTCACTTCAGACCAGTAGATTAAGTTTCTATATTGTTTTAAATAATTTAGACGCCGATTTAAAAAAAACTCCATATCTTCATCTTTTACAATACAATAAAAGTCCACATCAGAATAATCGTCTAAATCATTTCTAGCAACTGAACCTTTAAGAAATATTGCTCTAACAGCACTGTCTTTTTTTACTGTTTCGCTAATGGCATTAATTGCCTCTATTTGTTTCATTACATAACCTCCACTCATTCTAATCCAATATGTAGCTTCTGACATTAAGCCAGTTTTTTATGCTTCCCATGACATTTCAAAAACTATTTACCAAAGCCCTTAAAGATTTGCCACATATTAACAGTTTCTTTTTATATTTAAATCAAATCCTTTTCCATAAAATACTTTTCATTAATTATCGGATAGTTCTTTTGAGTATAAACTATTTTATAACCATACTTTAAATAAAAAGGCTTTGCTTGAAAGCTCATATGATATAGTAAATCTATATTCATCATCTATTTCAAAATGTTTAGCATTATATTCTTTTAACTTTCTTCTAATATTCCATATATCGTCTTCTGTGGGAGATAAATTAACCACATGTTTCATTGGCTTTCCTCCTCATATAGAACTCTTCCCTAGTTAGTTCATAAAAAATACCCGTTCTCCATCTGCCAGTTTGATCTTTATACGCTTTCTCCTTTACCTTAGATTTTTGTATTCCTAACTTCTTTTCATAGACATATTGGGCCCTTTCGTTTTCAAGTAGTGTATCCCATACTATTTTTTCAATTTGACAATTGTAATTAATGTTTTCATCTTCAAAGAGATATTCAAATAACATCATGATTATCTTAGGCCCATATCCTTTGTTTTGATAATTAATATCGCATATTTTCCATCCAGGATATGCTATATTGCCTTCAATGTTATAGTTCAACTCTCCTACAGGTTTTCCATCAATCTCTATTATACAGAGATCATTTAATTTTCCTTCTCTGCTTTTTATGTTCTCAATAGTATCTTCTAAAGACTCTCCTGTTCCCTTTGGAAAGCCTACATGTTCCATAACTCTACCATCATTCCACCACTTGTTCAAGTATATAGCGTCATCAATAGTTGCACTTCTGATGACAATATTATCCTTTTGAATTCTCATACGTTACCTCCATATAGAAGATTAAAATAATCTAATCTATTGTTGATATTCTATGTTCAATATTAAATTCCTCTTTCCTATTTCTAAAACTTTCTATTTGATTGTTGTAAAAAACTACATTTGAGTTGATTATAATTAAAATCAGTATGATTATCTCCATGTATTAATAATTGCCACTAATCCAAGTACAAAACTTACCATATTAGCTACTAGAGCATAACATATCCTCCGTCTTATGGAATGTTCACATAGATACTTTTTATATAGTTTGGATTCCATGATAAAGATTAATATTTCAAAAGGTATGTATATTAGAAATGCAGCCATAGCCCCAGCAAAATACATAAAGCTAAATACTATTACTGTAAGCAAAATTTGAGTTATCAAGTTTACCACAACAAAGGGCTTCCAACTTTTCTTTAAACTAAATCTGAATAAAATCAATATTATTCCTTCAACTATTAAAGTAACAGTAAAGGTGAAAATAAACTGTTTTACATAAGCCAATATAGCTGAAGTCTCCCATAACCTATTTGTTGCATAATCATAATATACAGTACTTTCAAAAGCCTTTCTTTTTACTATGTCTTCTGATACAGTGACTTTTCCTGATTTCTCTACCAGTATAACTTTAAATTTTTCAGGAGTTCCTATATAACTGAAACTATGAACCATCACATCTCCTTCTCTTGTGCCAGTTAATTTTCCAAAAAGAGGAACGCTAGTTCCAGTAACTAGTGCTGGTCTCCATCCATCTTCATTATATTCCTTTAAAACATTTAACATGTTCTCATCAAGTCCTTCGCCTACATCCACATTTTTATATGGATGCTTTATCTCATAGTCAACCAATAAATCCAGATAATACTCATCTTCTGGAGGGTTTAATACTATTAATTTTATACTAGGTTTAGGTCCCACATCAGCATAGACCTTAAAGGAGAACAAAAGGCTTATGGTTAAAAACATAATGACTAAAACTATTTTTCTTTTCAAACTCTCACATCCTTTTTACTTTAACATTAATAATTATTTCTACATAACACATTAATTCCCTTTTTAAAATGGTAATAATTATAATAATGGGTATATATTTAATACTATAAATGAAAGTCGGTGATATTATAATGGATTTAACTTCTAAAAAGTGCATTCCCTGCAGTGTTGGAGCACCAACACTAAATGAAGATGAAATAAAAGAATTAATGGAATCCCTTAAAGAAGGCTGGGAAGTCATAGATAATAAGAAGCTTAAGAAAACGTATAAATTTAAGGATTTCAAAGAAGCATTGAATTTTACAAATAAAATAGGTGCCTTGGCTGAAGAAGAAGGACATCATCCTGATATATGCCTTTCTTGGGGAAAAGTAGTTGTAGAGCTATGGACTCATAAAATTGGAGGATTACATGAAAATGACTTCATATTAGCTGCAAAGATTGATAACATTATGTAAAAGCTAAACAGTAGGTATTGAATACCTACTGTTTTCTTTCTTTCTATAGAATTTCAATGAAAGCATTAATTCTAGTACTTAGTTGTCCTATATCAAACTCTGAATAGTCTGTTTCTATATATAAGTAAGGCTTTTTCTTTTCGTTTAACACGTAATTTTTAACAGTATACGCCTCAATACTATAAGTATGACAAGCTTGAAGTACAACTTCTACTACTCCATCTATTTTGTATTCGTCTATCATCTCACCTATATCTTTTAAGCGATTAGTATTAGGCGTCATAACAGAACAGTTTACATTAAATACTTTTCAGTTATAGCATCTATTGGGTCTTTAGTTTCATCCACAAGTAACTTCATTGCTTTTACTCCACTACAATTTTCAAAAGCAACCACATCTGCACCTAAATCTTCAATTTGTTTTATAACCTTATGTCTTACTCCCCTAGTAGGACATCCTGTTATTAGTATTCTAGGTCTATTTGATTTTTGGCCTTTTAATTCTTTTTCATATTTTTCTCTTAATTCTATGGTCTTTTGTTCTAATTCAGCATATGCTTTTTCTCTATCGAACATAAATTGTATGGATTCAATAGCATTATTCATATCAAAGCCACTTATTGGTACAGGGTTCAATTTACCCAATTCATAAAAATCAACGATAATTTTTCTTTCTCTGTTTCTATCCTTTATAGCCTGTACTAACTTTTCTTCTGTTACCTCTACATTAAACTTATCTTCAAGAACTCTCTTAAAATCCAACATTTCTTTCTTCCAGTAAAGGAAATCTTGCTCCTTAAACTGTCCTTGGGGAAGATGCATTACATGAACATCTTTAATCTTGCCTAATAATTCATACATCTTCTTTTTACCATCACAAGTAGTTTCACCTAATATCAAATCGGAAAAATAAAAGTATGGACAAGTCTCAGAAATCGCATTTCCATAGCTGGATTTTATCAAAGGACATAGATTTTCTGGAAGGTGAACTTGAGCTTTTTGTACAGACTCATTATCCGATCCGCATAAGCTAATAGGAACTGCATCAGCTGCATATATCAATTCATAAGGGGCATATGTACAAAATACTCCTACTATATTGACTCCTTCTTCTTTCAACTTTTTTACCTTTAAAAATCCTTCTCGTTTTGCCTCTTCATATTCATCAAACTTTTCTGGTAAGTTATACATATTATCACTCCCATTTCAAGCTATTGATTTAAATATATTGAAAATACTAATTGTCAACAAAATATCATTAATATTATATTTTAAACTCATTGCCTAGTAAAATTTGAATATTTAATAAAATGTATTTTAAAGATTATTTTTTATTATAATAAAAGCGAACTTTTTATTTACTATGCTTCCCTTTGACTTATCTCACAACATGGTGTATATTAAATTAGAATAAACAAAATATTAAAAGGAGAGATACTTTGAAGGCAGTAATATTTGATATGGATGGTGTAATTATAAACAGTGAACCTTTGCATTTTCAATTAGAAAAAGAATTGTTGGAAGAATTAGGTGGTAAGTTTACCAAAGAAATTCATAAAGCCTTTGTAGGGACTACAGATTACCATATGTGGAAAAAACTAAAAGAACAATTTAACTTAAAACCATCTGTTGAAGAAATCATTAAAATGAAAAAGGAAAGATTTCTAAAGAGAATTGATGAAATTAAAATCACCGAGAATTTCATGGATTTTATGCTACTTTTATATAGCAAAGGCTTCCCAATGGCTATTGCTTCGTCCAACAACAGAAAAATTGTTGATGTAGTTGTAAATAAGTTTGGATTGGATAAGTATATGAAGTTTATAATAAGCGGAGAAGAAGTACAAAAAGGAAAGCCAGACCCAGAAATATTTTTAACTGCAGCAAAGAAGTTAGGGGTTAATCCTGAAGAATGCCTAGTTATCGAAGATGCAGAAAATGGGGTAAAAGCAGCAAAAGCTGCAGGAATGAAATGTATTGGCTTAAAAAATGTAGATTCTGGAAACCAGAATTTATCTGAAGCAGATTTAATTGTAAACAATTTTAAGGAACTAAACTTAAACATGATAAAAAGTCTATGGGAAAAGAAAAGCTAAAAAGATTAGAGTTAAATTGTTTCTATCTTTTTAGCTTTTCTATTGTCTTTAATATTAATTGTTAAATGTTTTTAGCCAATAATGCCCCTCCTATGGAGCCAGCATACCTAGCAAGAGAGCTAGTTTTTACTTCTATATCTATTTTATTAGATAATAATTGTATAAAAGGACCCAAATCACAAAGACCACCAGTTAAGTAAATATCACCTTTAGCTCCTTGCTTATTAAGCAATGTTTTTATGCGACCTATTATGGAATTTATTACTCCCCTAGCTATATCCTCTCTCTTAGCTCCACTACCAATAAGGCTTATGACTTCCGATTCAGCAAAAACGGTACACATGCTAGTTATATTTATTTCTTTTCCTTTTAAAGCCATATGAACCATTTCATCTAAAGTAACTCCAAGGGTATTTGCCATGAGTTCAAGAAATCTACCAGTTCCAGCTGCACACTTGTCATTCATCAAAAAATTAGTCACATTGCCATTTTCTATAGTGATTATCTTAGTATCCTGCCCACCAATATCTATAACTGTCATTTTGGGACTACTATATAGATAATAGGCTCCTTTTCCATGGCAAGTAATCTCTGTTATAGTTTTATCAGCATATGGAACTGAAACTCGCCCATATCCTGTAGCAATTACTTTAGATTTTTCCAGATTTATGCCTTTTTTTAACAATTCGTCTTTTATCTTATTTGAAGTATCTACACTGTTCCAACCAGTTGGCATAACGATGTTAAATAGTAGATTTTCATCATCAAAGACGGATACCTTTGAAGCAGTAGAGCCTATATCTATTCCCACGTAATGCATGTTAATCCTCCAATCTCAATCTAATGTATAGAAACCCAATACTTCTATGGAATTGTTCTCAACGATTTTTTTTATTCTATCCTCATCCTTTTTTTCATACATTATACTTATTCCACAACAAGTTGAAAGCTTCCTAGGAGTAGGAGAAACTACATGTTTGATTTTCTCCTCCTTTAAAAGGGATTCCAATTTAAGTCCTTGGCTAAAATTAGGAAAGAGTATGTAGTTCTTTTCCACTGCCAATCATCTCCAAGAATGCTTCCACCCTTGTCTTAATCTGTCCTGCATCTTCTTCAGAATAATCAGTTTCTATATTTATTATTGGTATATTCTTTTCTTTTAGAGCTTTTTCAATCTTCTTGTATTCTATTGCATAAGTATGGCAGAAGGATAGATTATAGTAGATAACTCCATCTACATCATATTCTTCTACATATCTTAAAATATCTTCAGTTCTTCCCTCATTAGGTGTGAAGCATGCACAGTTTATATTCATATATCTATCTGCTAAATTATTCAACAAATCATCAATTGTATCTCCTTCAGCGGAAACTTCACCTTCAAAATATCTAGTACCTGTACAAGTTTCTTCTACTACAATTTCTGCATCTAACCCTTCTACTATAGAATGAAGCTTCCAATTGGGAACAGCCATTGGAGTTCCTGTTATCATGATTCTCTTCTTTCCATTTGGTTCTAATGTCTTTACTCTTTCTTCCAATTCATCACAAAGCTCATTGGTCTTTTCAATAAATCTCTCTATATCATCTAAAAATGCCACTTGGCTTACAAGTAGAGCATCTAATCCGCTAATTGGAGAAGGAGTATTCTTTCTTAAATCGTACAACCTCTTTAATGCTCTTCTCTTTCTATTGCAAAGATCTATTGCTTTTTTCAAACTATCAACTGTTACTTTATTTCCAGTAAGCTCTTCCATTTTATTGATAAACAGTTTTATTTCATCTCTCCACTGTTCATAGTTTTTCTCTCTCTTCATTTGAGGAAGTTCCATTACATGAACAGGCATATACTCTTCTACTACCTCATAGGCTTTCTTTTTCCCATCACAAGTTGTTTCTCCAACTATCATATCACAGGATTGAAAATATGGGCATGTACGACTTACCTTTGCACCTACAAAAGCCTTAATTAGTGGGCATAGATTTCTTGGTAAAACTTTTTCTCCATCTTCAATCCAAAATTGGCTGCCTGAGCAAAGTCCAACTCCTATTGCACCAGAAGCAATTATTACTTCATCTGGCACAAATACGCAAAATGTTCCTACAACCCTCTTTCCTTTCTCCTTTTCTTCTTGCAATTCTTGTATTCTTGCTCCATGAACTTCTGCGACAGCTAAGTTGAAATAATTCATGCCATCTGGTCTATTTTCTTGTGTTAAATAAATGGATCCAAATGCTTCAGGTAATGCTTCACATAATAAATCGTGCTTTTCCAAATCCATTCCTAAATTTTCCCACATATTTCTATAATCGCCCATTATTAATTCCCCCTTAATTTAGTAAATAACAGTATCAAGAACATTATATCATTTACAAAATCAATAAAAAACAATTATAAAAATAACGAATAAACTTCTTCTATTTATAGATATTGTTAATGGATTGGCGATAAATGAGAAAATTTGGTAATATAAAAAGGATTGGTCAAAAAACCAACCCTTTAACTCTAAGCATTTAAATCAATATGGCAATAGCCTCCAGGATTTTTCTTTAAGTATTTTTGATGATATTCCTCAGCTTCATAAAATGCTCTTAGGGGCTCTACTTCTGTAACTATCGGTTTTTCATATTTCTCCTTCTGTTCATTAAAAGTTTTCATAATCGTTGGCAAGTCCTCTTCATCAATGTA
>ENA-OWPA01001621-OWPA01001621.1-bioreactor-metagenome-genome-assembly--contig:-NODE-1621-length-13761-cov-2.611079_pt1 | contig 13761 bp, 8 predicted proteins | sample MGYA00238139_ERZ651803 | MGnify/ENA primary metagenome ERZ651803 (study PRJEB26909, sample SAMN07631231) | bioreactor metagenome | isolation source: Switchgrass digestor | place: USA: Dartmouth...
GTTTTCCAGGTACTCTTTTTATATTCTTTGGCATTATTACGATAGTTGGCTACCTCTTCTTCCCAACCCGGAAGCAGGTATACCATTAACCCCCAGGATTCGTTCATATTGCTTAGAGCAGCACCGGCATCAATAGCCATTCTCAGGCCATCACCGCAACCATAGATTCCACCGCCACTTCCAGGATTAAAAGCTACAGAAGCTTCTACCGGTCCTCTTTGGAAAGTTTTAAGCAGTTCTTTATCCCATTCATAACCGCCTGTAGCCAGGATTACTCCTTTTTTGGCTTTGACGCAGATTTCCTTGCCATCTTGGTAAGCGAAAACTCCGATTACTTGTCCGGCTTCGTCTTTAATAAGCTTTTTAGCATGAGTATTAAAGGCAAATTTAACGCCTTTCGCCACCGAATAATCGTAAAGAGCCGCCATTAAAGCTTCACCGGAGGCTTTACCTTTATAAGAGGGGCTTATACTGCGGCCTAACCGCTTTCCACCCGGCCATTCAGGATGATAGTCAGGGTAGCCAAAGTTAAACTCTAAACCCAGGTTACTCATCAAATACTCTACGACCTTAGGTCCGTTTTCCAGATAAGCATCAATGAGCTCCTCATCAACCTGTCCGTCATTGCCTTTCAGCATATATTGGCGGCCTTCTTCGATGGAATCAGGGATCCCCTGCTTTTTCATTAAGGGATTAGCCGGTACCCAGAGCGCTCCCCCAGATACGCGACTGGTTCCACCCGGTATAGGCATGGATTCCAACACCAATACACTGGCCCCGGCATCGGCTGCAGACACAGCCGCTCCACCGCCGGCACAACCAAATCCCACGATTACTACATCAGCCTCTGTATCCCATTGCTCAGCCGGTTTTGCCGGTTCATTGTCAGCCGGAGCCGCTGCCTGAGTGCTGCAGCCTGTGAGCAAACCCGTACCTGCGGCTACCGCTGTAGCTAAACCACCGAGCATAAATTTACGCCGACTTAAATTTAAATCTTCTCCCACTATTCTTCACTCCCTTTATAGCACTCGTAAATTTTAAGTTTAACTCATAAATCTTTCAGATTAATTCATAAATAACGAATTAATTCGTAAATAACTCATCATATTTATTTTCAACTGTCCTGACGGGTTGAGCCTGAATCCAAGACCAGAGCTCATCCCAAGCCGCTGCCGGAGCAATAATTAAATTACCTTCTGTAGTGTTTTGGTATTTCGTAAGAATAGGGTCTGCCTCTCCCGAGCCTTCACTCCCGGTTTCTGTCGGGGTGGCGGTTTCAGGATAGATCTCCCCTCCCTTGCCATCCCCCATACGTCCATCCTCATGGCAAGGGGTACAGGTGACTTGGTCCTCACTCATAGAAACAAAAGCTTGGGTTTCGCTGGTGGAACAAACTACAACAATCAGTGCAAAAGCAAAAATGAAAAATACACTTTTCAAAAAAGCACCTTTTTTCAACAATCTCACCTCCTCTTGTCTTCACTTTCACATTTCTGGGGTCCTGTTCCTCCTTTGACTGTTAACCAGCTTAATTATAAAATAAGCCTGCTTTCCGGTTGGAAAACAGGCCTGATGTCAATTATTCAATTTAATTAGATTGACTTATCCCTTGCATCATAAGTCATTCAGCTATTTTCGCGTCCTGATAGGCTAGAGTAAACCCATGTATAAGGTAGAGACTTGCTACTCATAAGGTAGAGACATTTAGCCACTGTTGAAGTTTGCTTAAGGTGCGGGGGTCTGGTTTCAGTCGTCCCAGCTCAATTTTGGAGAGAGTGGTTTGCTCAATTCCCAGCAATTCCGCCACCTGAAGCTGAGTCATCCTGCGCTTCAGCCGTTCCTTTTTCAATCTGTCCCCTACCTCGGAAGGCGTTAATTCTGCTTTGTTCGCCGTTTTATGGGTGTTATAAGGACATTTGATCTTAGCATACTGGTCCATAATGATTTGGGGAGGCTCAATGACTACCTTCCACTCCACCCAGTTTTTAGTCCGCTCATAGCCTTTGTCATATTGCCAATTAGCAATAATCTCCTTATCCCTAAGAACATCCAGCATTTTCTCAAAGCGCTCGTGTATTTTGGCCGAACGTGACTTATCATATTTTAATTGCACCGCTTCCAAAAGCGTGCTGACCCGTATGGGATTAAGGTATTGGGCTCTGGACTGCCTGCTTCGCCATAACCAGGAGAAATAGCGAGCGGCTCTTTTTTCATAAGCCTGGCGATAGGGGTCTAACTCCAGGACCTTGGCAGAAAGCAAAGCCGTTTGACGCTTGCCTTCCTGCAAGTCCCGCAGCAAAATATCACCTAGCCTAACTTTCCATACATAATCTCCCTGATTGCCCTTCTTAGAACCGGATTTGTCCCTGGCTATAATAAAAGCCTTTTCGGTGGGGGCTGAAAATTCCGGGCTTGGGTTAATCCATAAATGATCTAAAATTTCCAGGTGTTTAGCGATTCTTTCACGCCACTCATTCTTATACCCGCCCCGTTGTCCCTGACCATTCTTTTGCTTGCGCAACCCTCTCAGCTCCAGGATATCGTCAGCCTGAACAGATATTTCCTCAGCTTGAGCTTTACCTTTTTTAAGCCAAAGATGACAGAGAGCATCGATTACATCTACGGTCTCATCATTCATCCCTTCCAGCAAATCCTTAACTTCTGAAGCCTGCTCTTCCGGGGCTTGCAAAAGCACATACCCTTGAGAACTCCCGCTGGGGGTTTGCAAACTGGCGCTTGGCCAGATACTCTTATCCGGAACCAAGCTCTGAGTGGCTATAACTTTGCGCAGTTGTTGATACCTTGCCATACTGAAAGTGGTAAGATAGGAAGCTGTTTCTTTCGCTAAACTCAGCTGCAGCTTTGCCTGTGGTCCTGCTTCCTTTTTATTTAATCCCAGGATTTTTTCAAAGAGTAAGAGATTTTCCATTGAGCAGTTCTTCGCTTGGTTTGTGAAATCTTGCATATACAGCTGGACAAAATTTTTGGCATAGATGTCAAACATGGTTTGAAAGCGATCGCCATCGCAATAGCAAAGAGTTTTAGAGTAGATAAGGGCCCAAGCCTGAGGATTTATACCTTTTCTATACTCCTTAGCCATGGCTTCCAGGGTCCAAACCACGGAATTGTTAAAATACCAGCGGGTTGCTTCTTCCCAAATATTCTCTCGATCAAATAAATCCACGATATAATTGCGCAGGTGATCTTCCACATATTTATTTACATCCGGGCAAAAAGAAAGATTGCGAACCTTACCCTTTTCGTCGGTGTAAAAAAGCAAATGAGATCTTTGCCAGATAAACTGGCGTTGTCCTTCTGACTGATTGAGAGCATTATTAGCGGCATCCACATAAGCATTGAGCAGAGCAGGCTTCATATAAGCAAGAACAAAATCCGGGACTCGGGAATTACGCAATCCCCTCACCCAACTTTTTAAAATCTGAGGATTATGCAGGACATATTGAGCTCTTTCCAACCACTCTTGGTTTAGACTAAGCCGGCTGTCATAAACTGTTCTTTCCAGATCCCTATTCATGAAGCCTCCTCCTATCTTTCTACACCCTAATAATGCTTAAGATTCCGTAATTTCCGACAATTCCTTCTCCCGTATAACCTTAATTAAACAGTATCCTGACCCTTCCTAGTGAAAGGTCTCTCTAACACAAAATATTCTCCTCTCTTTGCCCAACATTTAAATAAACTATCTTAATCATATCAAATAAAATATTCTATGGAAAGAGAGGGTGAGAAAAACATTATTTGGAAAAGAGAAAACGAGGAGTGGCAACTGCTTTGGGGTAGCAGTCCGCTCCTCGTTTGATTTCATTAAGCCGGTAAGCTCTCATCCTTGGGTAAAGCCAAATATTCCTGTAAAGAGAGCACCTGGGGAAGAGTTTGGCTGCGGATTTCCTTTAAAGCCCTCACCACCGCTTTGGCAGTATCCATGGAGGTCAGGCATGGTACCCGGTGCTCTGCTGCCAGACGGCGTAAGAGATAACCGGTTCTTTCTTCCGGCCCGCCCTTGTTAGGTGTGCTCAGGATAAACGAGAACTTCCGCTGCTTTACAGCTTCTTTAAGGCTGTCACTGGCTTCCACCACTTCTTCCACTTCGACGCCGCAGAGAGTCAATGCTTTGGCCGTATCCCCGGTGGCCTTGACACCAAAACCTAAACGGGAAAGCTCCCTGGTCATAACGATGGCTTCCGGCCGATCCTTGGGGGCAACACTTACCAGTATATCTCCGGTCTGAGGCAAAGGAACCTGGGAAGCGGCAAAGGCTTTGGCTAAAGCGTGGCCAAAACTGAGATCCATACCCAGGACCTCTCCGGTGGACTTCATTTCCGGTCCTAAAGAGGTCTCGACCCGGGTCAGTTTTTCAAAGGAGAAGACCGGGGCTTTCACCACCACATAGGGAATCTCCGGAGCCAAACCGTTGGCATAACCCAAGTCCTTTAATTTTTCTCCCAAGGCTACCCTTACCGCCAGGGAAACCATGGGAATTCCTGTTACCTTGGAGAGAATGGGCACCGTTCTGCTGGCCCGGGGATTCACTTCGATAACATAAACCTTACCGTTGACCACGACGAACTGGATATTCAGCAGTCCTTTGACGGCCATCCCTTTGGCTATGCGACAAGTATAATCCTGAATCTGCTGGATTTCCGAAGGGGTAAGGCTTTGGGGCGGATATACTGTGAGACTGTCTCCGGAATGGACTCCGGCTCGCTCAATATGCTCCATGATTCCGGGGATGACGACCGTTTCCCCGTCAGCAATAGCATCCACCTCTACTTCCTTACCTTCCAGATATTTATCCACCAGGATAGGATGCTCCGGGGAAAGGTTGATGGCTTGCCTGAGATAAGCTTCCAGTTCCGCCAGGCTTTCCACCACTTGCATAGCTCTTCCCCCAATCACATAGGAAGGGCGAACCAAAACCGGGAAACCCAACTCTTCGGCAACGGTTTTGGCCTGAGCCAGAGAAGTAACTGCACAGCCTTCCGACTGGGGAATCTCTAAATCTTTAAGCAGTTGGGCAAAGCGCTCCCGGTCCTCCGCCATATCGATAGAATCCACCTGGCTGCCCAGGATCTTCACTCCGGCTTTGTGCAAGGGCTCAGCCAAGTTAATGGCTGTTTGCCCGCCGAATTGCACCAAAACACCCTCGGCCTGCTCTTTTTCCAGGACATGGAGCACATCTTCCAAAGTCAAAGGTTCAAAATAGAGCTTATCCGCCGTATCAAAATCTGTGGAAACCGTCTCCGGATTATTATTGATCATAATCGCTTCAATCCCCAGCTCCTGCAAAGCCCAAAGAGCATGGACGGAACAATAATCAAATTCTATACCCTGCCCGATGCGAATGGGTCCCGAGCCTAAAACAACCACCTTCGGACCTGGGTTCACCTTTACTTCGTCTTCCTCTTCATAAGCGGAGTAATGGTAAGGAGTAGAGGAAGCAAACTCCCCGGCACAGGTGTCCACGGTTTTATAAACCGGTTTGATGCCATACTGATAACGATTCCTGCGGATTTCCTCCTGGCTTAATCCCCTTAAACGGGCTATGGCCAAATCGGAAAATCCCTGGCTTTTGGCCAGGCGCAAAAGCTCCGGTGTCAGAGGTTCTGAACTTAAGCGCTTTTCCAGCTGCACCAAATCTTTAATCTTATGCAAGAAGAAGGGGTCCATTTTGGTAAGCATTTGGATCTCTAATATAGTCCAATCGCGGCGGAAGGCTTCCGCAATGGCAAAAAAGCGCTCATGATCGGCTTGGCGGAGCTTGTCCTCAATCTCCATCTCCGTCCAGCGCCCGGAGTCGGCTACCCTTAAGCCTACAGCCCCTATCTCCAGGGAGCGCAGCGCTTTGAGCAAAGCACCTTCTAAAGTCCTGTCCAGAGCCATGACCTCTCCCGTTGCTTTCATCTGAGTACCTAAGCGATTATCCGCTGCCGGAAATTTATCAAAGGGCCAACGGGGGAATTTTATCACCACATAATCTAAAGCCGGTTCAAAGCAGGCGCTGGTATTGCCTGTCACCGGATTGCGCAGTTCAGGCAAGGTAAAGCCTACAGCCAATAAAGCGGCCATTTTGGCAATTGGATAACCCGTAGCTTTGGAAGCCAAAGCACTGGAACGGCTAACCCGGGGATTTACTTCAATCACCACATATTGCCTGCTTTGAGGATCCAAGGCAAACTGCACATTGCATCCCCCATTAACACCCAAAGCCCGGATAATTTTCAAAGCTGAAGCCCGCAGCATCTGGTACTCCACATCCGTTAGGGTCTGGGAAGGAGCCACCACGATACTGTCACCTGTATGAATCCCTACCGGGTCGATATTTTCCATATTGCAGACAGTGATGCAATTATCCGCTGCATCCCGCATCACTTCATACTCAATTTCTTTCCAGCCGGCTACACTTTGCTCCAAGAGGCATTGGTGAATAGGGCTGGCTTGAAGTCCCCGGTGAAGAACCTCCTGCAACTGCTTTTCGTTTTGAGCAAAGCCTCCCCCTGTACCGCCTAAGGTATAGGCTGGGCGGACAATTACCGGATAGCCGCACTTGGCAGCGAATTCCAATCCCTCCTCAAGACTGGTGACGATAGTGCTTTCCGCAATGGGCTCACCGATTTCCAGCATAGTCTGCCGGAATGCTTCCCGGTCTTCAGCTTTATAGATGGTTTCCGCACTGCAGCCGATTAAGGTCACGCCATAGCGCTCCAGAACCCCTTGCTTCTGCAGTTCCATGGCCAAATTTAAGCCTGTTTGACCGCCAAGGGTGGGGAGTAGGGCATGGGGTTTTTCTTTCGCAATTATTCTTTCCAAGTTTTCCGGTAAAAGAGGTTCAAGATATATCTGATCCGCCATTTGAATATCGGTCATTATGGTGGCAGGGTTGGAATTGACAAGAACTACTTCAAGACCCACTTCCCGCAAGGCTTTACATGCTTGCGTCCCTGCATAGTCAAATTCCGCTGCCTGACCGATAACAATAGGCCCTGAACCAATTACCATTACTTTTTTCCAAGCCGGATTAAGTGGCATGATTTAACCTCCCCTCGGTCATTAAAGCAGTGAATTCTTTAAAAAGATAAAGGGAATCACTGGGACCCGGTCCTGCTTCAGGATGGTATTGGACAGAAAAAATAGGCAATTCTTTATGCCTTACTCCTTCCACAGTGTGATCATTAAGATTAAGATGGGTAACTTCCAGGGAAGTGTTGACCAGGCTTTTTTCCTCTACGGCATAGCCATGATTTTGAGAGGTAATATGGACTTTCCGGGTGCGCAGATCCTGAACCGGTTGGTTTCCTCCCCGATGGCCGTACTTTAACTTATAGGTATCGCCGCCCAAGGCCAAGGTAAGAAGCTGATGCCCCAGGCAAATGCCAAAGATGGGGAGTTTTCCCACCAGTTGACCGATGGTTTTGATGCCGATTTCCACTGCTTTAGGATCGCCGGGACCGTTGGAGAGAAAAACCCCGTCCGGTTTTAAGGCGAGAATCTCCTGAGCCGAGGTGGAATAGGGCACCACAGTCAAGGCATACCCTTCCTCCTGCATGACTCTTAAGATATTGCCTTTAATTCCAAAGTCCATAACCACCACCTGCAAGTTTTCCCTAAGATCATCTTGTGATTTGTTAGGGAAAACTTGCTTTCCTCCAGCCAGTGGAGGCAGTTTATATATTTCTTTTGTGCTGACCTGTGCCACCACATCCTGGGGGACCTGCCAGTTCTTTAGCTCCTGAGCTTTCTCTTCCAGGTTGTCTAGCTCAGTGGTGATCACTCCCCGCAATACCCCATACTCCCGAATAATCCTGGTCAGAGCCCGGGTATCCACACCCTTAATACCCACCACCCCCGCTTGGGCCAGAGTGCGGGAGAGATTTTTCTCTAATTGCCAATGGTTAGGGTTTTGGGCTGCCTCTTTAACAATAAAACCTTGCACCTGTAGCTCTGCCGATTGGTTATCCCAAGGATTAATGCCATAGTTGCCTATCAAAGGATAAGTCATACAGACCATCTGTCCTTTATAAGAAGGGTCGGTAAGGACTTCCTGATAGCCTGTCATTCCTGTGTTGAAGACTACCTCTCCCCAAGCTTCCCCCCTGGCACCAAAGGACTCTCCCCAAAATATTTTTCCTGTTTCCAAAACTAAGGCTGCTTGCACCCGAAACCCCCTCCTCTAGTGTTGGGCTTTATAGTCTTTTTCTTGCCAACCTGCTCCAGTGCCTGATTACCAAAGTTCAGCAAAAACTTCATCCATAATCTTGATGGCCTCATCAATTTCCCCATGGGAAACATTAAGCGGTGGCAAAAATCTGAGAGCTTTGCCGCCTACAAAATTGATTAAGAGTCCTTTTTCCCGCGCCTTTTCCACTAGCTCCGGTCCCAATCTGTCGATGGGCCAGCCCAGGATAAACCCTTTACCCCGGATTTCCTGACCGGTGCCATATTTTTCAGCTAGTTTTTGCAGCTGGCTCTTAAAGTATTCTGCCCGCTCCTGCACATCTTCCAGGAAGCCTTCGGCAGTGATATAGTCCATTACTGCGCAGCCTACAGCCGTAGCCAGGGGATTGCCCCCAAAGGTGGAAGCATGGTCACCGGGCTTAAAGGCCTGAGCCACTTCATCCTTCGCTAATAAAGCGCCAATGGGAACCCCTCCGCCTAAAGCTTTAGCCAGGGTCATGATGTCGGGAATAACCCCACTCCACTCATAGGAGAAAAGCTTGCCTGTTCTGCCTATTCCCACTTGAACTTCATCGAAAATCAGGAGCGCGCCGTATTGATCACAGAGGCGGCGGGCAGCCTGCAGGAATTCCACTGTGGCAGGGAATACTCCCCCTTCCCCTTGAATGGTCTCCAGCATTACTGCTGCTACTTTCGAACTCATCTTCTCTTCCAATTGGGCTATATCGTTTATCGGCACATAGGAAAAACCTTCAGGCAAAGGGGCAAAACCTTTTTGGTATTTGGGCTGGCCGGTGGCGGTTAAAGCAGCTAAAGTCCGACCGTGGAAGGAATTGACCAGGGTCAGGATTTCATATTTGTCTTCCCCATAATGCTCCTTAGCATACTTGCGCGCCAGCTTAATGGCCCCTTCATTGGCTTCTGCCCCGCTGTTGCAAAAGAATACTTTATCCGCGAAGGAATGCTCCACTAATTTTTCAGCCAGCTCAATTTGTTTAGGAATCCAATAAAGGTTAGAGGTATGCAAAATCTCCTCGGCCTGTTTATGAATAGCATCTATGATTGCAGGGTTTTTATGACCTAAGGAATTGACCGCCAAACCTGTCACAAAATCCAAATACTGTTTGCCCTCCACATCCCAGACATAAGAGCCCCTTCCTCTATAGATTGCCATGGGCAAACGCCCATAGGTATTCATGATAACCTTTTGCCCACGTTCAATCAGGTTCTGGGTTGTTTCCATTATCCTTCCTCCTTTCGCTTTTTGTTGAATCATATTAATGTTGGAACATGGTGCCGATGCCCCCGTCAGTAAATAACTCCAACAAAATGGCATGGGGGATGCGTCCATCTAAAATATGCACGCTTCCTACTCCACCCCGAAGGGCACTCTGGGCACATTCTACCTTAGGTATCATGCCGCCGCTGATAATGCCGTCCTGAATCAGCTGGTCAATTTCTTCTTCTTTGATGAAGGAGATCAGGGAATCTTTATCCTGCACATCCCTAAGAACGCCGGGCACATCCGTCAGGAGCAAAAATTTATCTGCCTTCAAGGCCTTGGCTATTTCCCCGGCTGCCGTATCGGCGTTAATGTTATAAGATTCCCCATCCTCACCCCCGGCAACGGGAGAGATCACCGGAATATATCCCTGTTCAATCAAAGAGGTAATAATCCCCGGGCGCACCTGCTGGATTTCGCCCACAAAACCTAAATCCACTTCCTCCAATTCCCCTTGGGAATTTTGCAGCTTCATGGGCTTTTTCACCGCCTGAAGCAATAGAGCATCCTTGCCGGACAAGCCTACGGCTTTGCCTCCGAATTTGTTGAGCAGGGAAATTATTTCCGTGTTCAGTTTTCCCACCAAAACCATAGAGGCAATTTCCATGGTCTCCCGGTCAGTTACCCTTAATCCCCGCACAAACTGGCTCTCTTTGCCGACCCTGTTCAGCATGGAATTGATCTCCGGTCCGCCCCCATGAACCACCACAGGGCGAATCCCCACGGAATGCAAGAGGAGAATATCCAGCATCACCTTTTCCTTGAGATCCTGCTCCAGCATGGCATGGCCGCCGTATTTAATCACCATGGTTTTGCCCGCGAACTTTTGAATATAGGGAAGCGCTTCTATAAGCACCTGGGCTTTGTCTAAAGCTTTATCAATAGGTGTCATCTCCTCATCCCCTTTCTCCAAGAATAATATAGTTTTATTTAGTTCACTTCAGATATTACCTAGAGGTTTGGCGAAGTTGCTGCGGAAACGAGTACGCTAGCCCGAAGCTTCTGAGCGGTGCGAATGTAGGATAAGCGACCTTAAACATAGATTACGTCCTATATGCCCCATTGATGGTTACATAATCATGGCTTAGGTCACAACCCCAGGCTGTGGCTTGGGCTTTCCCGTCCCGGAGGATTAGTTTTATGGTTATGTCTTTCTGCTGCAGTACTACCTTTGCCTCATCCTCTGAGAAATTGACTCCTTGCCCTTCCTGAGCAACCAGAACCTCGCCCAGATAAATATCCACTTTGTTAGGATCAAAATCCGCCCCGGAGTAACCGGCCGCTGCCAGAATTCTTCCCCAGTTGGCGTCCTCACCATAGATGGCTGTTTTAACCAGGCTGGAGCCGCAGATACTCCGGGCAATCAGACGAGCGTCTTCCACCGTTGCTGCTCCTTGAACTTGGACTTCCAAAAACTTGGTGGCTCCTTCCCCATCACGGGCAATCTCTTGAGCTAACTTTGTACATACAGCTTTAAACATCCGGCAGAACTCTTCCCAGTCCTTCCCCGTCAAAGCTACCCCCGATTGTCCATTGGCCAGAACCAGGACCATATCGTTCGTGCTGGTATCACCGTCCACAGTCACCATGTTAAAACTATCCTCGACACTTTCCTTTAACAAGGCCTGCAAATCCCCCGCTGCTATTTGGGCATCAGTGGTGATAAAGCACAGCATGGTGCCCATATTGGGGTGAATCATGCCTGAGCCTTTAGCTATAGCGCCTAAACGGATCATTCCCTTTTCTGTGGGTAAAGCGCAGGCTACTTCTTTACAGACCGTATCAGTGGTCATAATGGCTAAAGCAGCCTGGTGGGCTTTGCGAATCTTATCTTCGGTATTATTCTCTTCTGAGGCCTCACCGGTCAACTCTTCATAGGCCAACTGGATTCCCTGTTCAACCCGCTCAACCGGCATCTCCACACCGATGACCCCGGTAGATGCCACCAGGACATCCTCTGTCTTAATGCCCAGCAAGCCGGCTGTCTTTACAGCCATAGCTAAGGCCGCCTCATCCCCTGCCTTGCCTACACAGGCATTGGCATTGCCGCTGTTGACGACGATCGCTTGAGCTATCCCATTGGCAAGATGTTTTTTGGTCAACAGCAAAGGATGAGCTTTTACTTTGTTACGGGTAAACACCCCTGCCGCCTGTGCAGGTACCTGAGAATAGATTAGAGCCACATCGTATTTATCTGTATACTTAATTCCCGCTTTAACTCCTGTAGCCAAAAAACCTAGCGGTGCTCCGACTCCGCCCTCAATCCAGGTCCATTGAGGTTGGGGTTGGGTTAGAGTTTGGTTAGTATTCCACTTATCCACTAAAATCACTACCTTTGTTTTGTTCTTCTCACTTATTAATGCTTTTCATTCTAATGCTTTTCATTAAAGATCTTCTTTATTAAAAATCTTTTTTATTAAAGCCCTTCTTATTAAAGTTTAAGCTCTTCTTTTTTGATACTCTTTGTTATTGATGCTCTTCATTGGATCAATACTCAGCCGGCAGACAAAAATCAGTCAGCAACTATGCCTTTCTTTAAGAAGCCTTTCCCTAATTCACTTTTTCACTCCAGGCCTTCAATAATTACTATTTTTGTTTTAAGTTTTACTTTTAAGGCCAGAGGCCCCGCATTTTTAAACCCGTATTTTCAGGAAAACCGCAAATCAGGTTCATATTCTGAATCGCCTGACCGGAAGCTCCTTTGACCAAGTTGTCAATGGCTGAGGCCAGGATGGCCCGTCCTGTCCTGGGATCTATAGTTAACTGGAGAAAAGCATGATTGCTGCCTAAGGCAAATTTCGTCTGAGGCCAAATCCCTTGGGGAAGAATATGAACAAATTCCTCACCCTCATAAAACGCCTGCCAGCAGGCTCTCAGGTCTCCTTCCTCCACACCGGGAGTTACCTGAGCATAAATGGTAGCCAGAATTCCTCGCAGCATGGGCACCAGATGAGGTGTAAAATTGACCATAAGCTGAGCTCCCGCCGCTTCGGACAGTTGCTGTTCAATCTCCGGAGTATGGCGATGGCTTGCTACGCCATAAGGTTTAAAATTCTCATTGACCTCGCTGAAATGGGTTCCTAAAGTGGCGCTGCGACCTGCCCCGGAGACCCCGGATTTAGCATCGATGATTAAACCATCTTTTTGTAAAAGGCCCTTTTTCAATAAAGGCACTAAGGCTAACAGAGTGGCAGTGGGATAGCAGCCGGGATTGGCCACTAATTTTTTCCCCACAATCTCCTTCCGGTACAGCTCAGGAATACCGTAAACTGCTTCAGGAAGCAGTTGGGGGGCAGGATGGTGAACCTTATACCAGGTTTCATAAACAGCCGGATCCTTCAGGCGAAAATCCGCACCCAAGTCAATGACTTTGATCCCTCGGTCTAACCAGACTGCCGTTCGACCTGCCGTAAGTCCATGGGGAAGAGCGCAGAATAAAAGCTCTAAGTCAGGCACTTCTTCATTATCCAGCTTTAGGGCATTTTGCCTAAAACTTTTGCCTAAACTAGAGCTTAAACCCGAAAACTGGGGGAACATTTCCTCATAAACTGCACCTGCATTACTGGATGAACCTAAATAGGTCAGCTCAACTTCAGGGTGATTTTGGAGCAAACGCACCAGCTCCTGACCTGTATACCCAGTGGCTCCGATTATTCCTACTTTCACACCTATCCCTCCTCTGGTCTTTCCTTCTACCAGAAAAATCCTTGTTATCTTTATTATCTTCAAACAGGCTGAAGATAGCAAACCAGATTATTATAGATTCTTTTGGTCTTTTTCTTTTCATAAATTCTTTTTATAATTATACATATGCAGGAATATTTATTCAATGATTTTTATTAGCTTTTCTTTTCACAAATTAAAAAGTACCAAAACAGTCATCATTAATTTTCTCTTAGACTTATGCTATTATATTAGCTAGTACTTAAGAGAAAATATTCCGGGGAGGATATCCAGTGAAAGCAGCTATTGGCGAAATTATGGAGGTCTGCCTCTTGGCCGGTAAAATTATGCTGCAAAGCGGCGCAGAGATTTATCGGATCGAAGATACCATGAACCGCATTGCCCGGGCCTGTGCCGTGCATGAATCTCACAGCTATGTGACACCCACAGGTATCTTTTTATCTTTGCAGGGGGAAGCTTGGGACCATGAGCAAACAAAGTTCGTTAGAATCTATGAACGGCAGATTGATTTGCATAAAATAGTCAATGTTAACGAAATCTCCCGCAAATTATGCTTGGGAGAGCTCACCCTTGCCGAGGCTTATAAAGCTCTTTTAAACATA
>ENA-OWPA01001622-OWPA01001622.1-bioreactor-metagenome-genome-assembly--contig:-NODE-1622-length-13752-cov-5.151371_pt1 | contig 13752 bp, 19 predicted proteins | sample MGYA00238139_ERZ651803 | MGnify/ENA primary metagenome ERZ651803 (study PRJEB26909, sample SAMN07631231) | bioreactor metagenome | isolation source: Switchgrass digestor | place: USA: Dartmouth...
CATCTACAGGCAGTGGGGCGTTGCTTTGATATGCGGCCAGTATTTCTTCATCCGTGCGGGCACGGCTGGAGATGCGGAGGTCGTCAATATATGCACTGTAATTGTTCACAACAGATACGGTTGAAGGAAAACTTGTTGCTGCACCATTTGGTAAATCCTTCTCGTATTTAACCCCATCTATAAACAATGCTTGTTTACCTGTAGTTACTGACCAACGTAAAACAATATGGTGCCAATTTCCGACTTTAAGTGTTCCAGCTGGAGCTGCAGGGCCGCTGGCACTAGGACCGTAATCGAATACCGCACTACCATTTGCCCTACAATATAAAAGAAATCTTCCATTACTTATGCTCATCGAAAAGAAATTGTTGTGATTTTCAAGTATAGGTACTTTTACCCAAAACTCCACTGTCCCCTCCTGCGGGTTTAGCACCCCCTCCGTAGGGATGGTCAGGGTCTCACGGGAGCGGGTACCGTCGATAAAGGAGGTGGCGTATGGCTTGGCTTCGAGCTGAACTCCTCCAACATAAAAAGTAACCCCGTCAGGATAATCATAGGCTTCTCTTATTATAACTCGTGCAAAATTATTATTCGTAGTGTTCGCTACAAAAGATGTTTCTAATTTTACCCATCCCTCTGTCGGTCCAGTTACAGTAACTGCCCCAGACCCCCCATGAGTTATATGCAGTGTTATTGCTTTATCCTCATTACATTTCACCCAAGCTGTTGCTGTATATACAGTTCCGTTTGTTACCGGCACATCTTGATATATTCCATCATATCTACCACTATTAGGGGTAGTAATTACTTTTTGACTGGCTAATCCGAACAGTTTTTCGGTTGTATCTCTTGTGCGGGACAACGGATAATAAAAACTAATCCAATGGCTTAGATCTGTTTCAAAAACTGGATTTTGAATTAAATTCTCCGTCTTTTCCTCCACCATCACCGCCTGGCCGAATTTGCCGGCCTCGAAACGGGGTCGGCCGGCGGCAACCTGAGAACCGTCGGATTTGTAGGCGACGGAGGAGCGAATGAAAGTAGGCAAGGGTAGTTGTGCAGGTTCCACTTTACCGTCTTTAATTTCTACGTTTTGCTTTGCCCCACCTTCTAGCTCACTTTGTGAATCAAATGTATTGATATGGTGAGGCGAATCTGTATATAGCTCATTGTCTGCACCTATTACCAGTCTTGATGTGCCATCTGATTTATAAAAAGCACCTAACCCGTTTATGGCCTTTTCAGAGATAGGCTGACCGTATCTTTCCGTCCTGCCTTTTGCCGGATATAACGTTCCTTTTTCATCAAGGGATACGTTCTCCAGTCTAGGACTTTCATTATCGTTTAAAAGGGCGGGATTTATAACATCGTTCATCCCACCCGACCAATCATATATAATTTGATAATCCGGCTGTCCTAATTTAACTTTTTTTTTCGCCACGATTACCATACCCCTTTTGGTCTAAATGCAATTTGGTTGTTATCGGAATAGAAGGAGTGCCAATTCATTAGTCTTTTAGTATATTCTGTTTCCCATATTTGCGTATACGGACTGCCATCTTCTAAAAATGCCTGCCATGCACTGTAAGCTATCAACACTTTATCAGCGTTTTTTATTTCCGGTGTATCTGTTTCATTTTCCAGTAATGCCGGTTTTTTGACATATCCTATTTTTGCATATCCGTCAACGTCTGGGATGGGTCTTAATTCTATTTTGTCGCCGGCAATAAAGTATTCATCAGGCACACCTCTGGCTTTACTTTTAGGCAACATTTCTAGGCCCGGGCATAGCTCTTTATATTCGTCGTCTAAATCCCAATATACAGAACGGACTATCAACATATCATCAGTTATATCAATGTTACCCCCTGCACTTACAGGCACTTCTTTAGATACTGTTGTGTCGGCTACTATTGCAAGTTCTAATATGCCGTCATTTAAGTATCTTTTAATATCTTCGTTGGACCATCTTGCAGGGATAGGTTCCATTAGTATACTTCTTATAGCAGTTGTAAGTTCAGCTAAATTCATGATCTGTAACCTCCTTGATTAAGAGGTCTACAATAACGTTTATATGGTTATCCTGTAACGGGAAATTATTATTTCCTTCAACATACACCCTCGGGCTGTTTTGTAAGTAATTCATGCCTTCATCGGAGTTAAAGTATTTTTTTAATTCCTCCCGAAGTAGGTGCAGGGCTTTTTCTCTGTCGTCTTTGATTCCGAGTTTTAGCGCCATATTAAAAAGGTCTGCTCTTGTCATTAAACTCCACCTACTTTGTGTAGTAAATTACATAAAGTTTTCCGGCCGTTAGGTTTGTTGCGGACACTTCTATAATAACGGACTCGCCAAAACCTCCTACAAGAGGGACTACTTGGAATTGACGGACTTTATCCTGCCCGATTGTAAAAGACTCCTCCCAGATTGTTGTCGTGCCTTTCTTGATGATTAGCTTCTCATTCCCTCCGGTCCCTGCTGTGTCTGTTAAGACTATTGAACCTATATAATGTCGCTTATTTGCTACGGCCGGTAAGGTTAATGTGATCTTATTTGCTGCAACTGTTCCTGGCCCGAGGACACCGAATGTTTTATCCATGTCGTTTAGGACTTCCGTAGGTGTAAAATACACACTATCACCTTCTAACTACTTGATATTATTTTTGCACTTCTTAAGGCCGCTAATATACTGTCAACTTTGTCGCTTATTGCTTGAACTTCTTCCTTGGTAGGTGTTGCTGCTATTGTTTGGTCTAAGTCGGCTATAGCTGGTTGTATTGGATTGGCCGTTAATATTTCTCCGGTTTTATCTATAAAAACTGAATTCTTGGCTCTGTTCTTACCTGCCATTGCAATCACTCCTTAAACTAATTTAAAGAGGCGGGTTTCCCCGCCATTACATTTAAGATACTTTCGCACCGAAAACGAAGGAAGCATCATCCCAACCGAAGCTAAATCTTGCTACGACTTTATATTTTGCTACTTCTGTATCGAAGTCTAGGTTGTCTTTTTCTAGTTTTGCTTTCCTTCTGTCGAACCAGTTAAGATAATTCTTCATCCTGGACATATCTACTAAAAACCATGCTGTGGGGTTTGTTAGGAATGGGAATTCTATTACATTTACGCTGCCTTTCCAGATGTTTACGTTATTCTCCATGGAATCCGGCTCTTTATCGCTGTCTGCTATAACAAGTGCAGCTTTTCTTAATGCAGGTGGAACGATTAACGTATCAGGGTTTATTGCAAGTAGGTTTCCTTTATCGTCTGTCCATTCCATCATTTTATTTCTTGCTTTTTCAACATTGTCTGCATTTAATACCCAATCTGATCCTGAACCTACATTTGACCACGTTCCGCTGCTCTCAGGACCTAGCGGGTGGTCGGCAGCACAAAGTGGTTTGCCGTCTGGTCCGGTATGGGATGCGCTAAAAGCATTGTTAAATACAGATGCTGCATAATATTGTCTTGTATAATATACAGAATCTGCAAGTTTTCTTGCTCTCTTTTTAATTTCGGCATAAAGATCGTCTTCCAAAAGTTCACGCTCTATTAATAAACCTTTTGAGAACTTTTTATGAGTGTAAGTTGCCTTAAACCCTTTGTTTATGTCTTCATATGCTACTTGCCTTCCGGAATTGTTCCATTCTTCCATTAATCCGAGAGAACCGGTCCCCATTGTAAACTCCTGTGCTTTACCGGACTCCTCTACGTTAAATAATGCAGGAACATAGTCTTTTAGTTTTTCTAAATGTTTGTCGTATATTTTCCTTAGTCCTGGTAATAATAGTTCGCCCCAGTTATCTGAAATCATCATTTCTTATTCATCTCCTTTTTAAGTAAATAAAAAACGGTTGTTCTAGCCGTTTTAAGTTGTGGGTATTTCTTGCACGGTTAAAGTGTGGCTTGAAATAATCACGTCTACAGTTTTATTGGCGCTGTCTACTGCTATTACAGTTAACGGTCCAGTTGTAGATGAGCCATCTACTATTGCAGCGGAATCTGATTTTATGTTTTTTCTGCTAAATAGTGCAGGCGCTGTGTCCCCACTATATGGAACCCTGTAAACGTTAAAAGGATTATCATATACTGCTCCGTGTGTTTTTTCATCGGCAGCTATGGATTCTGCCATTACCCCAAAAGCTTCATCGTCTGAATTGGTTGAATTAGTTATAACCCCTGATGATACTTTTACAAGATTACCCTTTGTAAAGGTCGTGCTTGCTGCTAATGGGTATATGCTGGGATTAGCAGGAAAACCTGCTAGGTTTCTGACAAAAGTAAACACTTTACTTCACCTCTTTATTTTTTATTTAACTTTGTTTTTTCTTCGGCGTATTCCTTGTACGACAAACCAAGCCTTGCAGCTATTTGTTTTTCTTGAGGAGTTAAATAACTTGATTTGTCAGGGGCAGCACCTGTAGCTTTTTCGACAGCTATTTTACTCCGTTTGGAAATATTTGCTAATGTTTTTTGTTCTGCTGCATTTTGCATCTGTTTTGTGATTTCTCCGCTTAATACTTTTTGACCTAATACATAATTCATTGCAGGAACAAAACCACATTCTAATCCGCCTCTGGCAAAGTTGTCTATTTCTCTTTCGTATTTTTTAACAAGCGGGTTGGATATATATTTTGATTTCTCTTGGCCGTATAGGACTACACTCTGAAATGCCTGTAGTTGCTGTTCGTATGCTGCCATTCGCCTTTCTGCTTCTTCCATTTTTTCTTCGCTTTTTAGAATTCGTTCAGCATCTTCTTCTGGTATCCCTAATTCTTCGGCTTTTTGAGCTACTCTTTGTTGCCTGGCATAATCGACAATACCGGATATATCCATACCTACAAGGGATTCTAATTCCTTTACCAGTTGGCTTTTTCTATCCCTTGCAAGTCGTTCTGCTATGATTCGGTTTACATCTTCCTGAGTGAATTTTGGTTCATGTTCCGGTGTATTTTCTTCTGTTTTTTCTTCTTCTGTGTCTTCTGAATCATCTTCCACTGTGTTATCTTCTTCGGGTTCTTCCTCGTTTTCTGTTACTGTTTCATCCTCGTTTTCTTCTTCGTCTGTATCGAAAATATCGTCTATATCTAATTCATCGTCTACATCCGGTGTCAAATCGTCGTTCATGCCCGGTTCTTCCGCAAAAAGTTGTAAATCAATCTTCATTGTTCATACCTCCGTTTTAAGGCCGTCGCCTATTAATTTACCCCGTCTTTCCGGGTTGTCATTTGGCCGGTGTTTATGCCACACCGTAGGGCTGTAATAAATTAGAAATGACCTGATTTCTTTGTTCAGGCGGCAGCGATTCTAACTGCTGCCTTAAATCAGGCCTTTGTTCTAAGATAGCTTGAAGTTGCTGTATCGGGTCTATAATTTGTCCGCCTTCTTGCACTTCACCTCCTTCTTGTGGTAATACCTGGCCTTGAGGTGTCTGCATTGCGCTTTCTAATGCTTCCAGCCTCATTTTTTCATAAGGCGGGAATTTACCGTGTTCCATTACATACCAGAAAGTCTTTTCGTCAATAATCTGTGCAACAAATAATTCTTTTGCCATATCCATAAAGAATATTTTATCGTATGCCGGAACTGTGGTTACTTTGCATATAACATCAAATTCAGGTGAATATACTTCATAGTCCTCACCTTCGATTAATCCTTCCGGTCGTTCTTCGCTGACATATTCACCAGGATTGAATTGGTTATAGGGTATAATATCGCCTGTTTCGTATAAGTAAACTTTCTTGAAATCATCTGCTCTGTATTCGCCGTATTCTGTTTTATCGTTGTTTTCGCCTATTATGCGATATATTCTTCTTTCTGTATAGAATCTGTCTATTAGGTGGTTTATATATTTACCTACTTCTTCAAATGCTGACATAATTGCCATTTCTTTTGACCGCAGCCTTACTTGCGCTCTTGATGCCAATAAACTTAAAGCCCTAAAAGCAGTTACGCTTCCGGGCGTTTTACCTTGAGTTACATCAAATCTGCCGATTATTGCCTCCATTGTTCTTTGCAATCTTACTACTTCATTTTGTAGCGTAGCAGGTATACCTGTAGGAAAAAGCTTTTTAATACCGCCTACATCCCTGACAGGATACCACATACCGGCTAAATTACCGTAATTCTTTACCATTTCCCTTTGCTTTGGCGTTAATGCACCTTCGTTATATACAGTTTGGCCTAATGCTTGATGTATATGGCCTTCTAATATAATTTCAGAAGTTTTGTTTAGGATTATTTGCGGGTTTTTCAAAAAGTAAGCCTCGCCATATCCCCAGATACTATTTTCTCTTGGATAGCATTGTTTGACTATAAATGGGAATTTGGGGTCTTCATCGGGTTCAAAATATATATAGTTTGCATGTTTCAGATAAACCGGATTCGATTCACCGGCCCACCATATTACATGCATACCTTCTCCTTGGTTTTCTTCTCCTTCGTCAAGTATCATGGGTTGACCTTTATACCACGTTTCGACTATAAGCACAGAATCATCTTCCAGTGAAGTATGAGGGTCTTCGTCCAGTGTTAAATCTGCATCTAGTGAATCGGCGCTGATTTTGGCGTCCGGATACATAGATTTAATATGTTCAAATGTCTTATATAGTGCTTTATGCGCTCTTCTTCCGTCGTTAATATCTGAACTGCATCTGGCATCAGGGAAAAACGACTTAGGATGCAGTGACTCCCAACGTATATCTCCTATCCATCTGTTAGGCCCTCTGCCGCCTCTCCATAAAGGGTCCCAATACACTGTGAATATACCTGTCCCGTATAAGAACAAATTCCGTAAGAATTTAGGCAGCTCTGAATTCAATTTATTCTTATACCCAAGAAATTTTTTTAATTTAGTCATAGTATTAGCTGCCATCTCGTCGCTTTTCTCTACAGGAAAGTCTATTAGTTCCATTTCCTGGCTAAATTCCGATACTAACCCTTCTATGTGAGCAAAAGTATAGTTCTCGACAGGATTGGGCCTGACTTGTTGCTGTTTTTCTGTTCTTAACTCTGTTCCGCCGGGGCCTTTTAAACTCCAATGGTCGCCATTGTAAAGTTTTTTCATTTCCAGCATTTCATCTGTATAGAAACTCTTTGCCATCTTGTCAGTGTCAAACCATTCTCTGCATATATTTACGGCCGCTTCTTTTTGCTCTTGTGGTGATAACTTGTCTAAATCTAATTCCATTATGTATCACCCCTACAATAAATAAACATCGTTTATTATTATTTCACTGCCTTTTTTCATCCCAAGTATTTTTAAACATACAGTTTGATTTTCGCCCAAAAGTGCTGTTTCTTTGGGACAACAGTCAATCGGGATACTTATTCCTTTTTCTTCTGTTTCTTTTTCTTCTTCCTCTCTCTTATGTTTCTTGTAATGTTGTAGTAATAAGCCCGTATTTTCAAATTCCTCGCCGCATATTTTACATTTATGCATAATCTACCTCCTTATGAATAAAACCCGATATTCGGGGCTTTTTCGTCTTTCTCCCCTGTTATCGGGTCGTCGTCCGATTCGTTTTTAATTGATTTCATACTTTTATTTGAAATAAATATGGCGGTTAAAACGCCTGTTAAATAACCGATTGCATAGGATAAAATAAGTTGCATAATTAATTACCTCCTTTAATATCCGTAAAAGGTAATATCGGATTCCGATTCGTCGTCATCATCATCGTCGTAGTAACTTCTGTATCTTGAAGGGAAACCACCTACCATTATTGCCTCGTAGTCTATTGCTTCAGGTCTGTGCATACATAAATACCTATCGACGTCCTGGCAATGGTGCTCGCTGTTTCTGCTTATATCCTCCGGATTATTCTTATCCTGTTCGCATGCCGGATATGTCCTTATAGTGTTGGGGCAGTTCGTTGTAAAACTTAATACACTTACTAATTTACCTTCCTTGTTTTTAAAAGGCATTAAATATTGATGTAGTCTTCTCCAACCGTTTTTAAGGTCGTTGTCAGCCTTTAACATATAAATTCCGTGGTCGGCAAAAACATCCGCTGTGCTTCTGCCTGTTCCGCTTTGCTTATTCCAGCATGAAGGGTCTGCCCTTATCTCGACGATGTATTCGGGTGTTCCGTCAGGTCTGACAGATAACTCTTTTATCTTTTTGGCCTGCATATCGTCTGTTACTTGGTGAGGATAATATTCTCTGTAACAAACAATTCTTCCGCTAGGAAATACCGCATACCATTTAAAACAAGCTCTAGAACCAAAACCGGCATCATACGCTCCCCATATTTGACATTCGTCAGGCGGATACCAATTAGGGTCTTTTATTACATGCACTTCCGGATTCCATTCAGGGAAAAATGCGCCCTGCCCTATTGCAAATGCTTCCTCAGGGGTTGAAGGATATTCCTGCCTCCATGTATTCGGTAAGTTTTTCTTAGTGTTTTCATACCATTCATCATCCCGACTTGGATCGGCTCTCCAACTTAAAAATACCGCCTCAAAATTATTAACCTTAGAAACTGCATTATTCCATACCTTCTCGAAAAAGGTGCCTCGTTTACCTGTAGAAAGGCCTATAACCTTACCTCCCCCGGGCCTGTTTATTGTCGGATATGCAGAAGTCCATATTTCTTCCGCAAAATCCTGAAACGCCCACTCGTCTATTAATACAAGTGATGATGTAAATGAACGGCCTGAGTCCGGAGCTGCGGTGAATGATTCAAAAATACTCGGCTCTCCATTAGGGTGATAAATTGTTACTCTACTTGTAATACCTTCCCAGCTTATTGCATTTTCTTTTTTGCCTTCTGCTATTAGATAAGAAGGCATGTATTGGAGAATAAACTTGATTCGCCTTACAAGTTCTATAGCTTCTTTTTCGCCCCTGGATAAAGCCGTTACCCTAAAACCGGGTCGCCGCAACATACACCATAAAGCATAAGCCAAAGAAAGCCATGTCAAACCTAATTGTCTGGCCTTAAGGATTATAATTAGCCGGTTGTCGTGAATTTTTTCTAATACTTTTTTCTGTTCGGGCCATAGTTTAAATAATATAGGCTGCCCGGTGTCCATATTCTCTATATGCACAAAGTTCTCTATAAAAAAAAATAAGTTATTCTTTATAAGTTCCCATGTTTCTGTAATTAATGCGCCCTCTAATATTTTTTTGGCATCTTTCATACAACCACCCGTAAAAAGATATTTGTCTTCTTTAAGTTCAATTACTCAAAAAATCAATCAATTCACCCATGAATTCTTCTGTTGTTGCTATTACACCGTAAGGTGTTTCTATTTCTCCGTCTGGATCGAACCATGCGCCCCTGATACTAGCCCCCCAATTCAGCCAATTTATTATAAAATTGCACGATATTATATACTTTCGATAATTATTCTCTATGTAATCAAAGTTTGTGCGGTTTTTAATATGTGTCATGGTTTCCAGTATCATTTCACCAAGTTCTTTATCCAGGTCGTAGTCATGAGTTGTTAACCCCACTATTTCAGAGGATAGAAAGATAAGCTTTAGCTCTTTTAAAGAAAATGTCTCATCGTCTACACAAATTTCTTTCCACTCGGCAAACATTTTTTTAATAATGTCTATGGGATTCGTTATAATCACCTCTTTTAATTTTAAGGTGGAATGTTCGTATATTAAACAGCTTTTATCTCATTTTCTTGATGTTATACATAATTTCATCATCTAGGCATATCTCGGCAGTTTCAGCCCATGCAGATAAATAGTCTCTTAACTCTGGTGGCCAAACAGATTCAACATTGGATGAAATAATCTTTAAAAGGCCTTCAATAAATTCTTTTCTTATGTCGTCACTATCAAGGTATTTTTTTAGTTCCTCAGTATCCATATTACTATTTCCCTTCACCTCTTTTTTCTCTCTTTTTTCTTCTTTTGGGCAGCTTTTTACCTTTACTTTTCCTGTTCCATTCGTCTACATCTACTCCTTGGCGCTCCAACTTTTTTTTGTTGGCATTGAAGTATTTCCTTTGTTTGTCGGATTTGTAAGGCATAATACCACCTCGAAAAATATTTTTGGTTGATTTTTATGGGATTTGGGTTAGGCATAGAGGAAGTGGAATGTTTGTTTGAGTCCCGTTCCACTCCCCGGGGGGGCATTTTTTGGGCCCCCTCCCCCCTACTCCCCCTTCCGCCTATGGGTTCGGGTTTACCCCAGGGGTCCATGCTTCCCCCAGGGACCAGGGGCCCCATGTGTCCTGGCTTCCCGCCCTGCTGCTAGACTTCTTCCTAGCTTCCATCCATGCTTCCCGAGGACCGGAGGCCAGGGGCCCGGGCTTCCCGCCTTGTTGTTTTTCCTTCGCAGCATCTTTTGGCTTTGTTTGCTATATTAAAATAGACGCTGCTGGATGCTTCCAACAACGTCCGATAATATACGTTATGGTAACCACTGTATATTTATACCTATTGTTGTATATAAACTGGGGTTTTTATACAACTTTTTGCATAAATATTCATAGTAACTCAGGGGTTCTATAATGTTCTATGTATAGTATATTCCCCTTGGTGGCAAAAATGCAAGCCCAAAATGCCCCTTTTTGGCGGTTTCCCTACTTCTATATATAAAACTACAAACCTGCCTGATGGAAAACGGGCTAATTTTGCCCTTTTTCTTCTTCTATGAGCTGGATAAGGCGTTTCATGTCCTCTAGTGACATCTCACGGCCTGGTGTAACGTCTTTGATTTCCTTTCTATCGATGAACATTCCGAGGATTTTTCCGATATTCTCTGTGGCCCGGTTGGCTCCGGTGCTGTCGAACTTCCAGATACCACTTTCTTTCCATTCTTTGGCCTCTTCGTCCCATTCTTTCACCGGCTCTTTTTGCATGCAGCGATCGGATATTTCTTTGAAGCGTTTGAGCACCCAGTTCTCGTCCAGCTCTATATCCTTAGCTCTTTTGGCGAGAAGGGCGTCAATAACCTTCCTGATTCCAACATTCTCCAACAGTCTTGGCCCTTGTGAATAAGCCGTTTTTTCGCTGTATCCCGCTCTAATAGCGGCTTGCGTGGCGTTCATGTCTTTTGTGTATTCCATGCAAAAGAACTTTTGTTTTTCTGATAGCCCTTCGAGTGCCTCTTTGACTTCTTCCCCGTATTTCCCATCTAGTATGTCTTGCAGCAAAGGGTATTTTTCTGCCATTGTTGTCTCACTCTCCTTTCCTTATTGTATCTGGGTATATACCTGAATATGTAGTTTCTGTATATATAGTCCGGTATATTATAACCGGTATTTTTCTTTGTATCGCTGAATATAGACAAGTTCAAATCATTAATGATGTATGGTGCCTCTCTCCGAAATATCGCTACAGTAGAAAGGACAGCTAAAGTTGCTTTTCGCCTTTGTTGCGAATTGTAGTTCGCATTTAATTAGCAGGCTTTTTGTTTTTGTACAAATTGTTTTTAAAATGGTAAGATTTTTCGTGAAAAAATGAGAAACTGCATAAGATAATGATATAATTTCATATAATCATCTTTTTTACCATATTTTTGATGAATATTCGAGTTGTAATAGTGTAATAATAGTAGTAAGCTGTACTTGAAACTAAATATTGAGTGCTTGAAACTGAATTAAAATTCTATCTCAAACTTTATTAAGAAAGGGGTTCATAACATGAAACACCAAATCGGTCAAAAAATCTATTATAGGGGTGATATGGCAAATCTTCCAGGGTGGTTTCAGATTACAGAAGTAATTGAGAATGATTACTTCCGCGGCTACGTGCTAAAGGAGATTGACGGCGAAGGTAGAACTTTTGCCCGGGTTTTTGAGAGTATGATACATGATGTGGACCTCGGGCATTGCGGCACAAGATTTGTAACAGAAGAAGCATACAAGAAATTCAGGGAAGAACAATTAAAAAAACTGCAAGAACGTATAGCAAGAATGAAGGAACGCGAACTAACAATATTGAAATAAGGGAAGGGAGCTGTTATTAAGAATGCTGATCTATAACACCTACTTGAACAAATACGTAAAGTTTATAACGCTAAGCATTGCAAAACATACTGATAATAAAAAAGAGGCACTGAAACTCAGTAAGAAGGATGCGAGGCATATATGCAACAGATTAAACACAACTGGCTACAAACATTATGAAGTTGTGACGGAGTAGGGCAAGGGACAGTTCCCGTGAAAGCCGGGACCGGGGTTTATTCCCCGCTCCGCTCAACCTACAAAATTAAAAAAGGAGTGTTGATAATGAAGGTTAAGATTTACGGGTATTCGCAAAATGAAGGTTACAGGGTTTTTGAAATCCTAGATAGAGAACAGCTTGAGGAAATCATTGACGCAGTTGATCGTGAGGAAATCTACCGACAAACATTCGAGAAAGCCAGAAGGTATCATTTTTCCGGCGATGCATACACTTATGTTGACGCCAGAGACGGCAAAATTGTCACCCGTTGGCAACAAAAAGGCACTTTCGACCACCCTTGGGATTCTTTCTACGAGATCGTCATTTGTTCAATTGCTACACCTGTTCGAGACTTCGAGACAAACAAATATCTTGACACTAGCGACAAGGAAGAAATGCAAAAGTTCTACGATTCTGAGCTAGATGTTGAAGATTTTATACGGACTGAATATGGTGAAGAAGAACTTGAAAGACGTATCCAGAACATCATCGACTTTTACGCCTGCGATTTCGGACTTGATTTCGACCGAATCAAAGAACAGCTTGACAATCTCTACCCACGCATTGAATTTTCCTTTAGAAAAGACGCTGATGGCACCATATATGCAACCGCTGAAGGTTTTACTAATGCATATACGCCAGACGGCGAAGTAGATACTTCGCTGGAACATCAGCGAGGTGAACCTATTTCGCCAGAAGAAGCCGAATCCATACTAGAAGACTATGGCTGGGCAATTTGCAAAGATTGCGGGAATATCTATCCTGCAATGAGCGATTGCCCGAAACATGTGCAGGGCTAGGGAGATTGCCGAGAATCCCGGCGGGGCCTTCGGGCCCTTCCGCTCAACCTGCTTTTGCTAGGGCTCCCCTTCCGACCGGGGAAGGGTAACAAAGATACCGAGTCCTCCTCCCGGTGGAGTGAGACCGGGCCTGTATGAGTATCTTTTTTACCTGCCTTTTTAGGCAAGGGTTTTTTGGAACGTGTCAGGTCAAAACCGTTGCAAAAAACGACATCAGCGCCGGCCAGAATACCGCTAGCCGGGAGCGGGAAAATCCGGCAAAAAAAATAAATTCAGGAGGTTTAAAAATGGAATCTACGAGGTATCTCACAACTGCTTATGAAAACTTTGGTGTAATTGCACAGGTTGACAGCTTGCCGTATTGCGAGGTCATCGGTGACATAGATATACTATCATTCATCCGGCGGCAGAAACCACACCTTGTCAGTTTTTGCGGAGAACGTGCATACACCGAGCACCCTGAAGAACTTGCAAAAGCAGTTGCAAACAAAAATTATGAGCTTATATTTATACCGACAAAGGAGGTTGAAGCGTAGGAATACCGCTAGCCGGGAGCGGTCAATCCCGGCAAATACAAAAAAATTTTTTGGAGGTTGAAAAAATGAAAATCAGGATCGCTGGGTATTCATCAAATGAAGGTTCTAGGGTTTTTGAAATCCTAGAACGTGAAACAATAGAAGAAATCATCAGCAACATCGATCAATCGGATATTTTCTGCAGAACATTCGACAAAGCCCGAGGCTACCATTTCTCGGGCGATGCATACACTTACGTGGATGCACGGGATGGCAGCATCGTCACGAGATGGCAGCAACAAGGCACTT
>ENA-OWPA01001623-OWPA01001623.1-bioreactor-metagenome-genome-assembly--contig:-NODE-1623-length-13745-cov-4.018876_pt1 | contig 13745 bp, 10 predicted proteins | sample MGYA00238139_ERZ651803 | MGnify/ENA primary metagenome ERZ651803 (study PRJEB26909, sample SAMN07631231) | bioreactor metagenome | isolation source: Switchgrass digestor | place: USA: Dartmouth...
CGCTCCAGAGGCTGGCCAGGGCCATGCGCTCCCAGTGTTCGCGGGTGGGGGTGCCTTCGGCCATGGCCCGAAGCGAGCGGATTGCCATGCGAATGCCAGGGACGGCCAGGGCATCTGTAGTGGGCTGTGCACCCTTGGAAAGGTACGATTCAATAAGCTGGGTCAGTGCGTCAAACCCGGCGGCTGTGCTGACCGAAAGGGGCGCCATGCTGGCCAGCAGCGGATCGACGATGGCAGCCGACGGCTGAAGCAGATCGCTCCGCATGCTCCGCTTGACCCTCGCCTCCGGGACTGTCAGCACGGCGTTGCGGGTGGCCTCCGAGCCGGTACCGGCTGTGGTGGGGACGCAGACCAGGGGCAGGGGCTGGCGCTCTACCTTGCGGCGCCCGCCGCCTTCCACTGCTTCCAGATACTCCACCGCGTGGCCGCCGTTGGTGGCCAGGGCAGCGATCGCCTTGCCGGCGTCCAGTACACTGCCGCCCCCTATGGCCAGCACGACATCGCACCCTTCGGCCAGGCAGAAGGTGGTACCTTCGTCGACCAGCTGAACCGTGGGTTCACCGGGAACTCTGAAATGCGCCCAGTGCACGCCTGCCTGACTCAGACTATTAGTAATGATATCTAACTGACCGGTCCGCTCCAAAGCCTGGGCACCGGTCACCAGTAGCGCTTTACGGCCATACTGTGCGGCGACTTCTCCGGCCCGGGCGACTTCGCCGCAGCCGAAGAAGATGGGGGAAGTGGTACGAAACACGAAGTTCATAGCCGTGTTCCTCCAGTTGCTTCTTGACGTTACCTCCGGGGTATACCTTCTCCGGGGGGTTGACCTCATTGAGACTTCAACACTCGCCGCCTGGATCCCTCGCACAATTCATGCATCCGGTGAATGAAGCTCGCCGCGGTCGCAGGGGTATGCGCCCAAAGTTGCATTGTTCAGCGGCAGGAGAATGGCTGCTCGGTCGCGTACTCCCCTGGTGAAGACTGGCCACCCGAGGGACTGGGGAGAGGGGATAACCGTGTCGTTTCGCTACTTCTTACAGATGGCACTGCTGCTGGCTGGCAGCCAACTTGTCCTGGGACTGGCCGGCTATGGAACTTATCAGCGGTTCCCCTGGCCTGGGCTGCTGGCAACGCTGCTCCTCACCTGGCTGATCGTGCGAATCGCCGCAGTGCTGAGGCAGGAGATTATTCGGGCCCGCCGCAACCGAAAGCCCGTGGTGCCGCTGGCCGCGGCGCTGCTGGTCGCATTCCTCTGGCAGCTGCCAGGGCTTCTGGTTCTGCCTCTCTGGGCTCCCCAGTGGGCCTGGTCCATCTGGCAGGGAGCGGCGCTGCCGCTGCAGGCAGTGGTCAGCCGGCTCACAGGGGCGGACCTTGCCCCAGCAACCTGGGTTTGGGCCGCCTATGGGGTGGAGATCCTCCTTTTTGCGGTGCTGGCCAGCCGTTCCACCGACCCCCGCGCCCAAGTGCACAGGGCCCGGAAAAGCCGGCGGACAGCCGGCAGCATAGAGGATGTGGAATGGGCCCCTGCCCGCCGCTACCAGGGCCCGAGCAGAGCATCGCGGATCGCTGAGGCCGAGGAGCAGGCCGCCGAGGAAGCGGCCCGGAGGTCTGACGGAGGCAGCGGTTCCGAGGACTGATCGGCTTGAGTATTATCCTCACGCAGTAAGCAAGCCCCCGCTTCCCGGTGGAAGCGGGGGCTGATTTATTTCCCAAGGCGAATCCTCAGCTGCCTTTTTTCGGTTCCTTCAGACTCGAAAGGCCCATGGTTATCAGCGTGAAGAGGGCCAGCACGCCGAACATGAAGGGCAGCGCCACGATAAAGACGGCGATGGCCTGGCGAAAAGCCTCCCAGTCAGGTGAGAACATCCTGCATCCCTCCTAGTGAATGAGGGCGAGCACGAGGCCGCCTGCCATAATTGAAGCGATCTGGCCAGCTACGTTGGCACCCACTGCATGCATAATCAGGTAGTTGCCGGGGTCCTCTTCCTGGGCCATTTTGGCCACGATGCGGGCGGCCATGGGGAATGCCGAGATGCCGGCAGCGCCCAGCATGGGGTTGATCTTTTCCTTCTTGAACAGGTTGATCAACTTTACGAAGAGGACGCCGAAGGCGGTGTCCAGGATAAAGGCGGCCAGGCCCAGGGCCAGAATCCCGAGGGTCTGCCAGGTCATGAAGATGCTGGCGTCCATGGTGCCGCCGATGGCGATACCGATCAGCAGCGTGACCAGGTTGGACAGTTCATTCTGTGCTGCCTTGGAGAGCTTCTCCATGACGCCGCATTCCCGGATCAGGTTGCCGAACATCAGCGCACCGATCAGGGCGACGGAGGAGGGGACCAGGAGACCGGCGATGATGGTCACTACGATCGGGAAGACGATTTTGGTCATCCGGCTTACGGGACGGCCGCCCGTGTAGGTCATCCGGATCGCCCGCTCATTTTTGGTGGTCAGCAGTCGAATTACCGGCGGCTGGATGATGGGCACCAGCGACATGTACGTGTACGCACAGACCGCCAACGGCCCAAGGAGCCGCGGTGCGAAGAGGCTAGATACGTAGATGGTGGTGGGGCCGTCTGCCGCGCCGATGATGCCGATGGCTGCCGCTTCCTTAATGGGGAAGCCGAGCAGGGTGGCGACGATGATGGTCGCAAAGATGCCGAACTGAGCTGCAGCCCCGAAGAACATCATGGACGGCATCGAAAGTAGCGGGGTGAAATCGCACATCGCACCGACTGCGATGAAGATGAGTACGGGGAAGAGTTCGGTGGAAATGCCGGCCTTCTCAAGAAGCGTCAGCCAGCCGGCGTCGCCCACAGCGCTGGAAAACGGCAGGTTAGCCAGGATGGCGCCAAAGCCGATGGGGGCAAGCAGCAGCGGCTCGTACTGCTTTACAATCGCAAGCCAGATGAGTCCACAGCCGATGAGTATGACGGCCACTTGCTGCACGGTGAGCCCTGTGATTCCCATGAGGAGATCTGAGAAGTTCATCTGGGCCAACAGATTCACAGATGGGCCCCTCCTTCCGACGGTTGCTATGTCTCTTCGTCATGTTACTTCTAAAACAAATGAAAGGGGCAGACCCGAAACGACTATTTACCAAAACCGTAAAGTCTACATGGTTCTGCATCGGCGCCTGTATCTTACCCGGCAGGGGCCTGAAAGCGTACTGACATGACAGCACCACATACCTACAAAAGTACAGGGTGGAATGGGCCTTCCAGGGACGACAGGTGCCAAAATTATGGGTGAGCAGGGCTTGACTACCGTTGCCCTGTTTTTTATCATAGGAAGCGGTGTTAGCACTCGGTCGGAGTGAGTGCTAACAGAACTTGCGCAGAGAGCTTGAGGAGGGACCGTTTGCAGATGAACATCAAGCCGTTGGGCTCTCGGGTGGTCATCAAGGCGCTGGAAAAGGAAGAGCGCACGAAGAGCGGCATTCTGCTGCCCGACACGGCCAAGGAGAAGCCCCAGCAGGGCAAGGTCATCGCGGTTGGCAGCGGCCGGCTGCTTGAGACCGGCTCCAAGGTGGCCCTGGAAGTGAAGGAGGGCGACATCGTCATCTTCTCCAAGTACTCTGGCACCGAGGTTAAGGTAGACGGTGAGGAGTACATCATCCTGGATGGCGAGCGGGATATCCTCGCAATCGTCCAGCAGGGTTAATTGAGGAGGTTTGAACCCAGTGCCTGCTAAGCAGATTGTCTTTGATGAGGCGGCCCGCCGTAAGCTGGAGGCCGGTGTTAATGCCCTCGCCAACACCGTGAAGGTCACCCTGGGTCCCCGTGGCCGCAACGTTGTGTTGGATAAGAAGTTTGGCGCTCCCGCCGTTGCCAACGACGGCGTTACGATTGCCCGTGAGATCGAGTTGGAAGATCCCTTCGAGAATATGGGCGCCCAGCTGGTGAAGGAGGTCGCCACCAAGACCAACGACGTCGCCGGCGACGGTACCACCACCTCTACCGTGCTGGCCCAGGCCATCGTCCGGGAAGGCCTGAAGAACGTCACCGCCGGCGCCAATCCGATGATCCTGAAGCGGGGCATCGACAAGGCTGTCAACGCCGCCGTCGAGGCGCTGCGTGCAGCTGCAATCCCCGTGGAGACCTCCAAGGCCATCGCCGAGGTCGCTGCCATTTCCGCCAACGATGCTGAGATCGGCAAGCTGGTAGCCGAGGCCATGGATAAGGTCGGCAAGGACGGCGTCATCACCGTCGAAGAGTCCAAGACCCTGGCCACCGAACTGGAGACCGTTGAGGGCATGCAGTTCGACCGGGGCTACATCTCTGCCTACATGGTGACTGACACCGAGAAGATGGAGGCCGTCCTGAACGAGCCGTACATCCTGATCACGGATAAGAAGATCTCCAGCATCCAGGATCTCCTGCCTGTTCTGGAGAAGGTTGTCCAGCGGGGTAAGCCTCTGCTGATCATCGCCGAGGATGTCGAGGGTGAGGCGCTCTCCACGCTCATCGTCAACAAGCTGCGCGGCACCCTGCAGGTGGCTGCAGTGAAGGCGCCGGGCTTCGGCGACCGCCGCAAGGCCATGCTGGAGGACATCGCCATCCTGACCGGCGGCGAGGTCATCTCCGAGGAGCTGGGCCGCAAGCTGGATTCTGCCAACATTGAGTCCTTCGGCCAGTGCCGTCAGGTCGTCATCGAGAAGGAGAAGACCACCATCGTCGAGGGCCGCGGTTCTGCCGAGGCCATCAAGGCCCGCATCGCCTCCATCAAGCGTCAGATTGAGGAGACCACTTCCGACTTCGACCGTGAGAAGCTGCAGGAGCGTCTTGCCAAGCTTGCTGGCGGGGTAGCCGTGATCAAGGTCGGCGCCGCGACCGAGGTCGAGCTGAAGGAGAAGAAGCTCCGCATTGAGGATGCCCTGAATGCCACTCGTGCTGCCGTCGAGGAAGGCATTGTGGCCGGCGGCGGCGTTGCCCTGCTGCACACCCAGTCCGCCATCGATGAGTTGATCAAGACCCTCGACGGCGACGAGAAGGTCGGCGCCTCCATCATCCGCCGGGCCGTTGAGTATCCGCTCCGCACCATCGCCGAGAACGGCGGCATCGAGGGTTCTGTCGTGGTGGAGAAGGTCAAGAGCCTGCCCAAGAACCACGGCTTCGACGCTGTCAGCGAGCAGTACGTCGATCTGATCGCCAACGGCATCATCGACCCCGTGAAGGTGACCCGTTCTGCCCTGCAGAACGCTGCCTCCATCGCTTCCCTCGTGCTGACCACCGAAGCCCTGGTTACTGAAAAGCCGGAGAAGAAGGATCCGGTTCCCGCCGGCGGCATGGGCGGCATGGACATGATGTAAGATTCCCGGGCTGCGAAGCTTAGTGCACCCCCCGGCTCAAAGCTGGGGGGTGCTTTCTTATGGATGATTTAGGCATGCCTTTTCTTGCTTCCTGGGCCTCTGCGGCAGAAACCTTACCAGCAGTAGACACGTCTACCATACGAAATCAATTCATAGACCGTCGTATAAGGAGACGTGAAGTGGTGAAGACTCGGCGTCAAATGCCTTCTCGTATTGCTCTGGCTTTGGCTGCGGTGCTGGCCGGAGCACTGCCCCCTTCTGCGGCGCTGGCTGCGCTGCCAAGCAGCCCGCTGGCTTCTTCTCCGCCTGGACTTCTGACTCCGCTGGTGCCGTCGGAAGCAGCGGCGCAGATGGTGTCAGATCTCTTCCTCAACAAGACCGAAACAGCTGCCGTCGCCCCGGGAGTAACCCTTTCGCACTACGAGATTTTGGGCCGCCGGGGCTGGGTAAATGCTCACGTGCTCACCGTCGACCTGACCAACTCCCTGATCACGCCGGACGTGATGTTTCCCGGCGCTGTGGCTGCCGCCCAACCGCTGGAGGAGATGGCCCAGCTGCGGGGAGTCGTGGCGGCGGTGAACGGCGACTTTTTTGATATGTCGGGGACCAAGGCGCCCATGTCCGCCATGGTTGCAGGGGGGGTCCTCATTAAGGGGCCAGCCACCGGGTGGCCGCTGGTGGCAGGGGTCGGCGTAGACGGCTTGGGCCGGTTGGCAGAGATGGCTGTGGAGGGTCAGCTGGTTCTGCCCGACGGCAGCACTTATCCCATTACGGCTGTCAACCAGCACCTGCCGGAGAACAGCATCGGCATCTTCAATTCCCTGTGGGGGCCCACCTCCCGGTACCTGACGGCCAAGTGGGGCCTCGGCATCAAGGAGGTCACCGTGCAGAACGGTGTCGTTGTGGCCGTATCCGATGAACCTGGCGAGGGTCAGATCCCATCGGACACCGTGGTGCTGCTTGGCCGCGAAGCCGGCGCACAGTTCCTTTCCCGCCTGCAGGTGGGCGATCGGGTTGCGTTCCAGTACAGCCCCAAGAGCACTGCGGGGGTGCCTTTCTGGTTCGCTCTGGGCGGCGATGAGGTGCTGCTGCAGAATGGCGTGATTCCGGCGACGCTGGATGACAAAGAAGCGCACCCGCGGACCGCAATCGGCTTCTCCGCCGATGGCCGGACCATGTACCTGGTGGCGGTGGATGGCCGTCAGGCATCCAGCCGGGGCATGACGAAGTACGAACTGGCCTCCCTGATGAAGGAACTGGGCGCTGCCAGCGCCCTGAACCTGGACGGCGGCGGCTCTACCACCATGGTGGCCCGTCAGCCGGGGGCCACGGTGGCCACGGTGGCCAACAGCCCCACAGAACGGCGCAGGGTGCCCAACGGCGTGGGTATTTACGTAAAGCAGGGAAGTGGTCAGCTTACCACACTGAACATCGCTCCCCAGCTGGATCTGCCCCATGCGGATCGACTCTTTCCCGGCCTGACCGGCCGCTTTACGGTGCAGGGGCAGGATGAGACCCTGGCGCCTGTGGCGGTGCCCTACGCCAACTGGTGGGTTGCGGGCGGCAGCGGTACCGTGCTGGCAGGCGGGCAGGTGCTGGCCGGCGGAAGCGGGCTGCTCCGCCTGGTGGCGGAGGCCCAGGGTGTACAAGCCGTTCGGGACATCCAGGTGCTGGGCGACCTGGTCCGCATCGCCGCGGAGCCCGAGATCCTGCAGCTGAACGGCGGGGCCCGCTCCTTCCACGTGGTGGGCTACGACGCTGACGGGTACGAAGCGCCCATCGACGGCCTCAACGTGCAGGTGGATTACGACCCATCGTTCCTCACCGTTACGGCCAACGCAGCGGGCGGCTTTGACGTAACGCCTGTGGCCCTGGAAGGAAACACCACCATCACCTTGACGGTAAACGGACGCCGGGCGGTTCTGCCCGTCTCGCTGGGCGGCCGGCTCACAACCCTGGACACCTTTGAAGACCTGACGGGCTGGACGGCCACCGCCTACCCAGCGGGGGTGGGCAGCAGCATAGCGCCGGCCGCCGGTCAGGCAGGGCTGGGCCTGGCTCTGACCTATGACTTTACCACCACCGATGCCAACCGGGCTGCCTACGCCAACGCACCGGAGGGGACGACCCTGCCCTACGGCAGCCGCTCGCTGGGGCTCTGGGTGAAGGGCGATGGGCACGGGGCCTGGCTGCGGGCCGTGGTGGTAGACGCTTCGGGCGCCAGTTACACGCTGGATCTGGCCCGGAAGGTTACCTGGACCGATTGGCGGTTCGTGGAGGCGCAGCTGCCCGAGGGTATCGCTCAACCGGTGACGCTCCGGCGGATCTACCCGGTGGAGACGGAGTCCGGGGCCAAGTACCGGGGCCAGCTGATCTTTGACGGTCTGGCGGCCAGGGCGCCGGCAGAGGCGCCCGCAGCACCCGAGCCGGAGGCTCAGCCGGATCCTATGATCGTGGATGCGGCTCTTCTGCCTGCAGGCGGCACGCGGTTCGCCGTCCTCTCCCACAGCTTCCTGGCTGCCACCACTTCCACCAGCCCGGATGCCAAGGCACTGCAGGCGACGCTGCAGGAGATCGCAGCCGAGGATCCGGACTTCCTGGTGCTGACTGGCGATACAGTCTGGCATCCCAACTGGTCCACCATGACCGTGCTCAGGCAGCTGATTCTGGCAGAGATCGGGGATGTGCCTGTCTATTACGTGCCCGGGACGCAGGAGTCCGGGAGCAAGACGCTGCTGCAGCAGTTCTTCCCCCGGAATGGCAGCACGTTTGACGTGGACGGCACACGCTTCATCCTGTTGGACTCCAGCGCCGGCAGCCTGCGGGAGTCTGATTTCAGCCAGTTGATGATGCTGAAGAATGCGCTCGACGATGCGGCAGCCGATCCCACTGTGAGCCATGTGGTGGTCCTCAGCCATCACCCGCTGCATGATCCCACCGGCGGTGACCATGAGCTGACCGATGCGCGGGAAGCCGCCCTGGTTCAGGACATGCTCTCTGACTTCCGGACTGCCTCGGGCGGCAAGGGGGCAGCCTACATTGCTGGTGCGCCTACCGGAGGCGTGCTGGTGGAGCGCCAGGAAGGCGTGCGGAACGTAACCGTGGGCGCAGGCGCCTGGGCGCTCTTCAGCCTGCAGCCGGAAGCCGGGGCAGACTGGCTGCAGGTGGCAGAGAAATAGGCAGGAAGCGGCAGCGTCAGCTCGAATGTAGGTACCGGAATCAACCGATTTGGACCCGTAGGGGGCATGTTGGGTGAACGAGGCGGTCGCAAAGCGTTTTGCAACAATCCAAGAATGGCTTCGTACGCAGGGGCTGGCCGCGGGGCTTGTCACCGCACCGGTCAGCATGCAGTACTTGACGAACTGGTCGAACCCCAGCAAGCGCTTTTCCGGCCTGGTGATTCCGGCAGATGGCGAGCCGGTGCTGGTCGTTCCCACTCTGGAGGTGGAGGGCGCCAGGGATGCTTTCGTGAAGGCCCTCCGGAACTGGGATGATGGGCAGGACCCCTTCGTCCCGCTGGCTGACGTGCTGCGCCAGGCCGGGGCCGGAGAACGGCCGCTGGCGGTGGAAAAGGAGGCCCTGCCGCTGCGCCAGTTCGAGGGCATGGCCGCTGCGCTGGGCACCGCTCCGGACCGCCTGCTGGTGCAGACGGCTGACCTGAGCCCGGTGATTTCCCGGATGCGGGAGCGGAAGGGTCCCGACGAGATCGAACTGATCCAGCGAGCCGCAGATATGCTGAATCCCGCGCTGGATGCCGCGGTACAGGCGATTCGGTCGGGCATAACGGAGAAGGAGCTGGTCGCCGTACTGGAAGAGGCCATGGCCCGGGCCGGAGCCGAGGGCACTGCCTTTGAGACTCACGTGGTTTTCGGCGCCAAGGCAGCGCTGCCCCACGGCACAACCGGAGAGCAGGTTCTGGAGCCCGGCCAGGTGGTGCTGATGGACTTTGGCGCCCTCTACAAGGGCTACCGGTCAGACATTACCCGCACCCTCTGCTGCGGCGAGTGGCCTGCGGAGATGGCCAAGGTGTATGAGATCGTTCTGGCTGCTAACGCGGCGGGCATCGCTGCTGTGAAACCGGGGGTCACACTGGGAGCGGTGGATCAGGCCGCCCGCAAGGTGATCGAGGACGCCGGCTACGGCCCCTACTTCATCCACCGGACCGGTCATGGGCTGGGGCTGGAGATCCACGAAGAGCCCTACGTGGTGGCGGGCAACCAGAAGGTGCTGGAGCCCGGCCACGTGGTGACCATCGAGCCCGGCATCTATCTGCCCGGAGTAGGCGGCGTCCGCATCGAGGATGATGTGGTGGTCACGGAGACCGGCTGCCGGGTCCTGACCTCCTGGACCAAGGAGCGGCTGTCGGTGCGATAAGTGAAAAAAAGCGAGGACCGGAGGCTGTGCCCCGGTCCTCATCTGCTGTTCTGCGAATCCCTATTTGGAAGCCGGCCGCGGCTCCGCTTGGCGCTGGGTGCTCCCATGGGGCGCTTCGTCCCGAATGGCGTTCAGCACCCAGAGAAGGTCCACCACCAGCAGGGCGCCGGTGAGCGGGAAGACCGACTTGAGGCCAAAGGAGGCCGCCACGGCGCCGCCGGCCAGCGGCCCGAGGGTCTGGCCCAGGGAGATGGCCGTCTGGGAGAGGCCGAAGACCCTGCCCTGCACATCCCGCGGCACCGCCCGGGCCAGGAGGCCGTTGGCCACCGGCATCAGACCGCCGGTGAAGAGCCCCAGCAGGAACCGGAGCAGCACCATATGCCAGACGGCGGTGGCAAAGCCCTGCAGCACGTAGAGTGCAGCGCCGCCGCCCAGGCAGATCATCAGCAGCTGCCGGGCGCCCATCCGGTCGCTGAGCTGACCCATTCGCGGCGCCACCAGGACGTTGGCGACGCCGGTCATGGAGAAGACCAGGCCGGAGAGGAATGAGAGCGCACCGACCGGGGCCGACAGGGTCTGGAGGTACCGGGCCAGGATTGGCTCCACCGTCAGAACGGAGAAAGTGTTGAGGAACAACACGCCCATCATGGGCAGAACCACCGGATACTGGGCAAAGAGGTTGCGGCGGGACTCGCGCTCGCTTTCCGCTGTTTTGGGAGCGGGCTTGAAGTCTTCGTGGATAAACAGCAGCACCATGAGGCCGGCCAGCAGGCAGGAGATGGACGTAATGAAGAAGATGGGACGGTAGCCCATCAGGTCCGCCAGAACACCGCCTGCCAGCGGTCCCAGGATGTTGCCGGTGACGTGGCCGGTAGCCAGCATGCCCAGGGCCTGGCCCGCATGCTCACGGGGCGCCTTGCCCGCCATGTACGACGTAGCGATGGCGATATAGCCGGCCGTAAGCCCCTGCAGGAGGCGCAGGCCGAGAAGCTGCCAGGGGTTCTGCACGAGGCCCATCATCCAGATGACTAGGCCCATGCCGAAGGCGCTGCGCAGCATCATCGGTTTGCGGCCTACCCGGTCTGCCAAGGCGCCCCAGAACGGGGAGACCACCGCCATGACCAGGAAGTTGGCAGAGAAGATGATGCCGGACCACATGTCCACCGCGCTGCCCTCAACCCCCAACTCTTCGAGATAGAGGGAGAGGAAGGGCATGACCATGCTGAAGCCGAGTCCCACGGTGAAGCAGCTGATCCAGAGAATGTAGAGGTCGCGGCGCCATGGTTCTGTGGGCAGCCGCTTTGTACGGGAAAACATTTCGGGAGACTCACCTTCATTCGGTCAAATTAAAGGTCTACGTAATAGAAGTTATCATAGCACTGGGTTCCCGGCCTGTCCAGGATGATTTTGGATTGGTTCGAGAGGATCAGTGCCGGCGCAGGAGACAGGAACGATTATGATGTATCCTTTTTGCGATACATGCAGTGGGTTGAGTATTTATGCAGTCCGCAGTATAATCATGCGGTAACCGGATGGGCGTAAACGCGACCCGGCTGAGCCCCGGCCCGGGGCTGGGCGAACTTGAACGTGGAGGGTGAGGGCATGGGTCTGAAGATCGGCATTGCTGGGGCCACCGGCTACAGCGGTATCGAACTGATTCGGCTGCTGGGCAGTCATCCGGAGGCCGAAGTGGTATATGCGGGGACGGAAAGCTATGTAGGGCAGGATCTGGCGGCGGTCTTCCCGCATCTGACCGGCCGCATCGCCCTGACGGGCCGGCAGGCGACGGCTGTGGCCTTGGCGGAAGAGTGCGACGTGGTCTTTACTGCACTGCCCCACGGTATTACCATGCAGCTGGCGCCCGCGGTGCTGGCAGCTGGCAAGCGGCTGATCGACCTGGGGGCCGACTTCCGCCTGCGGGATCTGACCGCTTATGAGCAGTGGTACAAGGTCAAGCATACGGCTCCGGACCTAATGGCGGAGGCGGTTTACGGCCTGCCGGAGCTCTACCGGGAACAGATCCGGAATGCCCGGTTGGTGGGCAACCCCGGCTGCTATCCCACCTCGTGCGCTTTGGCGGCAGCGCCGCTCCTCAAGGAGGGGCTGGTGGAGACCCGGGGGATCATCTTCGACAGCAAGTCCGGCGTCTCCGGATCCGGCCGGGGTGTAAACCTCGGTGTCCATTTTAGCGAGGTCAACGAAAACTTTAAGGCCTATAAGATTGCCGGAAGCCACCGGCACACGCCGGAGATTGAACAGACCCTGTCTGACCTGGCTGGGCAGCCGGTGCGGGTCACCTTTACGCCCCACCTGGTGCCCATGACCCGGGGCATTTTGACAACGGCCTATTTCCAGCTAAAGGAGGACCTGTCCACCCAACAGGTGCTGGACCTCTTCCAGGAGTATTACCGAGGAGAGCCCTTCGTCCGGGTGCGCCCGGAGGGCGACCTGCCTGCTACCAAGCAGGTGGTGGGCTCCAACTACTGCGACATCGGCCTGGAGGTCGACCGGCGCACCGGCAGAGTGCTGGTGATTGCCGTCATCGACAACCTGGTGAAGGGGGCGGCCGGTCAGGCGATCCAGAACATGAACCTGATCTGCGGCCTGCCGGAAACCACCGGACTGATGTCTGCCGCACCGCTGTACCCCTAACAGATGGGTGGAGGAAAGCCAATGCAGTACCGCAAGGCGATTATGGCGGACATACCGCAGATCGCTTCACTAATTAACAGTTACGCGGCCCAGGGGCTGATGCTTCGCCGGACGCTGCTGCAGTTGTACGAATCGGTACGGGATTTTACCGTGGCCGTGGATGATGCAGGTGAAGTGGTGGCGGTGGGCGGCCTGCACATCATGTGGTACGACCTGGCCGAGATTCGCTCTCTGGCCGTGAAGCCGGGTCTGGTGAAGCGCGGCGTGGGCCGGGGCCTGGTGGAGTTCCTGGTGGAAGAGGCCCGGGCCATGGGCCTCAAGCGGGTCTTTGCGCTGACCTACCAGCAGGCCTTCTTTGAGAAGTGCGGCTTCCGGGTTATCGCGAAAGAGAAGCTGCCCCAGAAGGTCTATTCAGAGTGCGTTTACTGCGATAAATTTGAAGCATGCGATGAGATCGCGATGATCAGGCTGCTGGTCCCCGAAGAAGAGCTGCCCGCGGATGACGGGTTCGAAATTCCTTTGGTGGCCATGCCCAAGTGGCGGAGGTAGGAGGAAGAAGATGGCCGAGGTAGAGGGTGGTGTAACAGCACCGGTAGGCTTTATGGCAGCCGGCGCAGCGGCAGATATCAAGCAGAATGGCAGCGGCAAGAAAGACTTGGCCATTCTGTTTTCCCGGGTTCCCTGTGTGGCGGCGGGCGTTTTCACCACCAACCTGGTGAAGGCCGCACCGGTAATCCTCTCGCAGCAGCGGGTGCAGCGGGGCCGGCTTCAGGCTGTGGTGGCCAACTCCGGCAACGCCAACGCCTGCACCGGTCAGCAGGGCTGGGAGGACGCCAACCAGATGGCCGAATTGGCAGCTAAGGCCCTGGGGCTGGAGCCCGAGGATGTGGCGGTGGCCTCCACGGGCGTGATCGGCGTGCACCTGCCCATGGATCGGGTCCGGGCGGGCATCACCATGGCAGCGGCATCCATCTCTGAGAACGGCGGGAAGGACGCCGCAGAGGCGATTATGACCACAGATACCTACCGGAAGGAGTACGCCGTGCAGGTGATCATCGGCGGCGTGCCGGTGACGGTGGGAGCCATGGCCAAGGGGTCCGGTATGATTCACCCCAACATGGCAACCATGCTGGCTTTCGTCACCACCGATGCTGCGATTGAGAAGCCGGCCCTGCAGTCGGCGCTTCGGGAGGCTGTGGCCAAGTCGTTCAACATGATTACGGTGGATGGCGACACCAGCACCAACGACATGGTGCTGATCATGGCCAACGGCCTGGCCCGGAACCCCCGGATCGTAGAGGGCACGGCGGATTACGATTTATTTGCCCAGACCCTTGAGCAGGTGCTGATTCACCTGGCCAAGGAGATCGCTCGGGACGGAGAGGGTGCCACCAAGCTGCTGGAGATGCGG
>ENA-OWPA01001626-OWPA01001626.1-bioreactor-metagenome-genome-assembly--contig:-NODE-1626-length-13694-cov-4.407946_pt1 | contig 13694 bp, 13 predicted proteins | sample MGYA00238139_ERZ651803 | MGnify/ENA primary metagenome ERZ651803 (study PRJEB26909, sample SAMN07631231) | bioreactor metagenome | isolation source: Switchgrass digestor | place: USA: Dartmouth...
GGATTATGTTGGTGTGTACGGTGTCGTTACATCGGAATTTAAGCCTTTGGAGAGTCATACCAAACGCAAGTAGGATTCCGAAAGCGGACTCTATGAATAAGGAAAAGAACATAAAAGTTATAAATTTTATAACTTTTTATAAGTTTCTTATAACGGTGATTATCTGAAGGTATATATACAGGACAATTTGATTACTTCAAAAGATTTTAGCCCAGATATGATACTTACATATTTAGCTTTGCGAAAAATTATGTCATCTAATTTAAATGAATATTATGTATCTTTAGGATTATTATCTTATGCTTTACTTGGCAAGCAAGTTGCAAATCAGTTAATTACAAACTCATTCATTACAGGATTGAATAAACTAATAGAAACTAAATATGTAACACATATTGACATTGATCAAAAAAGACGTTTAAATGAATACATAGTAGATTTATCAAAATTTCAAATTCAAACTGCCAATGAATATTATTCTGCTGTTTGTAGTGAATATATAAAGAAAATATTAGAATTAGATTATAAAGAAAAAATGGCATTATTACATTTTTATTGTTATTTGGTAACTACTATTATGAAGAGTGGTGATAAGGTAGGGGCTGGATTTACACCATATGAAATAATGGCTAAAGAAATTGGTTTATGCAGACAAACTATATCAAAATATATGGACAAGTTAGAAGAAGAAAATATTATTTATATTTATAGATCTTCGGATGCTATATATATGAACGGGATTTATAGGGAAATTCCTAATGTATATGGTGATATTAATGATACTGAGCGAATTATTAATATTGGTAAAACATATGAACAAAACTATGGTGGACATGCTAAAAAAGTAAGGAGTGCTAGAACTTCTACTACTCGTTCTGCGTCTGCTAAATTTGCTTTAATAAAAAAGGAGTATGAGGAAACAGGTAAAATAACGAAGTATAAAAATGAATTACAGTTAATTTATGAAATTATGAAAGAATATAACGAAAGATATAAATTAAATAAAGACGATTCAAGATATAAAGATGTAAGTATATTCAAAGATTATGATTTTTATCGAGAGGAGGATGTACATAATGAAATGTCAATGTCAAGATTGTTCTAATCGGCATGTAGGATGTCATAGTCAGTGTAATGTTTATCAGGCTTTTGCTGCTGAACGTGAAAGAATCCGAAAAAATAGATTAGTGTACAGAGAATATGATAATTATAAGTATGGTATACGTATTCATTACAACAATAAACGCAATATGTAACATTATAGAAAGGAGATATACATATTATGTCGAGATATTATGATAATTATGAAAACACTATTGAGTGGCTAAAGGATGATGGTACTGCTACTTTAAGCTTAACTCAACGTAGAACAATAACTAAGATTGAAAACTGGCGAAGCAATATCCTAACGAGTGTCAAATAATTGCTAGAAATAATGATGGTTCAATTTGTGCTCATGTTCCTATTAGTTGGATTAAAATTAGTCCCAAAAGGAAGGTATCTGAAGAACAAAGATTAGCTGCTAGTAAAAGATTATCTCAAAATCCTATAACCAAATCGAATAATTGAGGGTAAATTTCGATTTTTGTTAGTTAGGTGATAAATTATATGATTAAGATATAAAAATTGAAATTAGGTGAAATTATATAAGATAATAAAGGATATTTTATTGTAGTAAAGTGTAAAAGGAGGATACCATGACATGTGATGAAAAAGATAGTAGATATAATAATTGTTATGACTGTGAGAAATATGATGAATGTTTAAAAATGGCACAAGATAATAAGGACGGATATGAAGCTTTTTGTGATTGTATAGTTGGACATGATTATAATTCAATGGAAGAATTTTGGGAACATTATATTTAAAGGAGATGGTTTAATCTGTTTGCACCTAAATTATATATAGTGAGAAAAATACCGTTTAAATTTCTATTGGAAAATAATTTTGAAATTAATATATCTGATGATGAAATGGAAAAGTTTAATGTAAAACAACAAGACAATCAATTATTCCGTCAAATCAGGATAATTACTGGTGATAACAGTGATTACAATAAATATATAACTTTTGTTGATTGTAAAGGGGGAAAAATTTACGAAGATGAATTAAGTAGATTAATATTACGAGGATATAAATTAAAATCACAAGACTTTGTTATTAGTGAGCGTTCTGCTTCTATGGTGCGTACATCTATATTAAGTTTTGTTGATAAATCAATTGCAGAGCAGTTAGATGAAATTGTTTCAATGGGGATTAAAGTTTCCAAAACTGTTTTATCAAAACTTTATGCTTATAGAGGATTGATGTTAAGTTCATGTCATTGTTTAGAAAATTGGTATCCTAAAATAATCATTGTGCCTGATTATTACAGAGAGATACCAAATCAACATATAAAATACGTTTATGATAAAGAAATTGAGTTTACAGATAAAAATGGGCAAAAAAGAAAGTGGAAACAAAAAGATATTGCTGAAACCACAAGAGATATAAAAATAAATGTTTTTGATGGTTGTGGCGTTCATCATCCTGAGATAACTAAGATTGTTAAAGAGAAACTTAATAGTGAAACTAATCCCACAAGTATTTTATGGAGAGCACCATATATAAAAGGTGTTACTCATGAAATTGATTATGTTGCCTTTTTTGAAGAACGTGGAATTAGGTACATATATGATGTTTGGGGAGAAAAACATGATATATATGGTGAACCTATGATTATAATGACCGAATCAATGTATAAAGGCAAAAAATATTTCCACAACAAAGGTACTATTGAAGACTGGCAAGATTATTGGGATAGATTTAAAAAATATAATCATTGTATTGGTGTTGCCAAATGGAATTTTTCAAAAGAAGAAGAACCTTTATACACAAGATCAAGTTATCAAATACTACAGGATTTAGACTTACCATATGAAAAATTTGCTAAGTTGGCAAAGTATAGTGTTGATTGGGTTGAAAAAATAGTTAGTGGTGATAGGTTATATACATATTGTTTTTTAGGTTTATTTGCTGACAAGCATAAATCATTAAATAATTATACTAAAGCTGTTTTAAAAAATCCAGAAATGCTAAAAGAACATGGCGTGAGAAAATATTTAATATCTTTAGTTAATAAATATAAAGACGAAATGAAAGCTGGTAAACTATGGCTTAATGCTACTTTTAAATTTTTAGTGCCTGATTTAATTATGTTATTAGAACATATTGGTGGGTTAGAACCTAATGGATGTCTTGATAATGACGAGTTTTATTCCTCTGATATTAATGGAGTTTTTGAAGGTGAATATTTAATTGAACGAAATCCACATATTTGTAAATCAGAACATGTGATTTTGAACGCCATTAATAATGCTTTAATTAACAAGTATTGTAGTAATTTAACTAATATATGTATGATTAATGGTAAAAGTATCACTCCACAAAGGCTTAATGGGGCTGACTATGATGGGGATTTGGTTCTTGTGATTAAAAATGAAATTATGATGAAAGGGGTTGATAGAAATACAGCTATAGTAATGGATATTGATGATAAAATTACATCACTTGAAGAAGAAAATACACCTGAAAATAAAGTAAAAGTTATTTTACGTGGTATGCATTCATTAATTGGTGAAACCAGTAATTGTGCAACGAGTTATCATAATAAGCAACCCAAAACAAAAGAACAAAAAGTAAAATACGAATCTTATATAGATCTTTTATCTGTAATTAATGGAAAAGCTATTGACGCTGCTAAAACAGGAGTTATATTTAACATTCCGAGACATATAGCAAAGTATAGTAAACCACTACCCTATTTTATGAAATATGCAGGTGATTATTATGCTAAAATGCGAAAGTTTTCAAAAGCTAACAGTAATATGAATCGTTTATGTTTTGAGCTAGAAAAATGGGATAAGCAATTAAAATGGAAAAAAGATAATGCTGATTTTGATTATCGTATTATGATTGATGATTCTTTAGAAATACCTGAAGATATATTTATTGAAATTGAAAAAATTTATTTAGATTATTGTAAAGAAATTAACCAACTTATAAAAGATGATAAATCTATAAAACAAGAGTATAAAGATATAGAGATTAATTGGGATTATTATTACGATAGTTATCGTAAAAAATGTTACGAAATTTGTAATGATGAAAAGTTGATCGCTAATATCGCAGTTAAATTATGTTATGAAAAATATCCTAAAAAGAATAAAGGATTTATGTGGATTATTTGTGGTAATGGGATTGTTAAAAATATTAAACAATGTGAAACATTATTTTTACCTCAAAAAGATAGTAATGGAGTATATGAATATTTAGGTAAAAGATATAATTTGGTTGAAGTAAATATGAAGGAGGAGTCGAATGGTTGATGAAGTTTTAGAAGTTCAAGAGTATTTGCAAGGTAAAAATATTAATCCTAAATGTTTATATCGTATATGTTATATGTTGGTGAAATGGTATAAACAGCAGGGGTTGTCTCATTTGGAAATAAGAGAAGCTATTTTCAATTGGGGCAAAACAAATAATATTTATATTCATTGCAATGTTAATAATATAATCTATCAAGCCATCAATGATAAAAACAGATTAAGAGAAAATGTAATAGTTAGAATAAACAATAATGACATTCAGGAAATAATAAAAAGGTTTGATAGTAGAAACTGTAAATTATTAGCGTTAAGTTTATTATGTTTGGCAAAATGTTCAGCAGATAGAGACGGAGAATTTAATGTATCATTGTTAGCTTTGTCAAATTGGACTAAAATTGATTATAGTAATATTAGTAAAAGATATTTACCTGAGCTAATTGATTTTGGTTATGTATCTAAACAAGAAAATAAACGAGTTTTTTCATGGGATAAGAATGTAAAATCAAAATCAGTTAGTTTAAAAATAATGTTACCATTTAGTAATTCGGGTACATATATTTTGAAAAATAATGATATTCATGAATTGTATGATGAGATATTCACTTAGTCGGTTATTTATGGATACTAATAATGTATGGTGTTTTGATTTGGTATTTTATATTGGCATTTTATATTGGCACTAAATATATAACAATAAAACAGCCATTTTATCATTTTTGTTTGATATACATTCCCTCTTCTCTTTTACAGAGGACGTTCTTACGTCATGTGGGTGCGTCCTCTGGTATCTAAAATATTATTCGGGTGCAACTCCCGAATTCTCTGCGGCGGAGAGTTTAAATATGAGCCGAAAATTAAAGTTGTATTTTAAATAGTTCTTGCAGGCTTACTTACTTTCAGTAGCACACTTGCAAGCCTATATAAATTTTATAGTTAGGCAAACTAAAACAAAGCTCCAATACGAGCAACTTATAGCACAAAGCTCTCTGCGAGCAACTTTGAAGCGGGCTTACATTGCGTAGGCGACAGGTTGGCGGTTATCCTGCATAAAACCGTATGCTTGCCGGAGCAACTAAACCGAGCGGGGTCTGGCATATACCCCTGAATGTCTTATGACATATGCTGTTACTCACCTTAAAACTGCCTGAAATATGGCAGTCTTTTTCGTTACTACTCTCCCACTCTTGGGAGTTTGAAATATATTAATATAAAGAAGGGAAGATCTGTTATAAAAAAGATAAGTAAACTTGAAGGTAAAATTATGATTGAGATATGTCCGCAGTATATAAACAGGACAATCAAGAAAAGACATTATTATATGGTGGAATGCGAGCAAGCATACAAAATATTAAACAAAATTAGAGATTTGATACCACATAATAAATGCTCTGAAATTATAAAAATACTGAAAAATAAAAAATCTTAATGGAAAGGCGTGAGTGCTATTGCCAAAAAGCAAAAAATCCGCATCAGATTTTTAGGTAGATCGTCAACTGAAGTAACAGGTTCACTTATTTTAGTGGAATGTCCTACAGGCGAAAAGATTTTACTTGATTGTGGATTATATCAAGATGCAAATTTATTAAAAAGTTATAAGATAAATAAAGAAAAATTTGATTTTAAACCCTCAGAACTTACTTTTGTTGCTATTTCACATTTAAATATTGACCATCTAGGTTTAATTCCTAGATTATATGCCGAAGGAGCTACATGTCCTACATACATGTATTATCCTAATATAGAATTTGTACCAATAATGCTTGAAGATTCAGCTAAAATAATGGAACGTGATGCATTAACATTGTCACGTAGATATAAAAAAGATTACTCTCCAATATACGATCAAACCGATGTTGATAATGCAGTAAGTTATCTTCGTGGTTGTGACAAAGACAGAATTATTCAAATTACAGAAAATGTTGGATTAAAATTTATATCTGCTGGACATATATTTGGTTCTACACAAATTTTATTATATATTAAATCACCTTCTGGACATATGAATGTTATTGGTTATTCTGGTGATATTGGTAATATTATATTTGAACAACCATTCGTTGATGATTTTGAACCAGTTATAAAGTGTCATACTTTTATTGGTGAATGTACATATAATACACCTTTAAGATCTACCAAAAGAGATGATCGTTTAAAGGATTTACAGTTAATTGAAACAGTTGTAAGACAAACAATTGAAAATGGCGGTAGTGTACTACTGCCCTGTTTTGCGTTAAATCGTATAGAGACTATATTATATGTTTTGTGGACTATATTTCATAATGATAAAAATTTCAATACTCCTATTATTATAGATTCTCCTTTAGCAGTAAAACTTTTAGATTGTTTTATGCAAAATCTTGAAGGTGATGATACCGAATTGCTTAACAAAATATTAGAATGGAAAAATATTAAAATTATACGAACGGTTGAAGAAAGTCAGCTATGTGTTGAAGACATAAACCCCAAAATAGTTCTTTCGTCATCTGGTATGTTGAATCAGGGTAGGTCGGTTTTATATTTAAAAAAGTTTTTACCCAATGCTAAGAACTCAATAATATTGTGTGGTTATATGGCAGAAGGAAGTCTAGGATGGAAAATTAAAAATTTGCCTAGTCAAAAAACTATTACTATAGATAATAAAGCATATCCAAATAGATGTAATATATATTCATTGCGTAGTTTTTCTTCACACATGCAATATGAGCAATTGATTAATTATTATACAAATTTAGCTAATAACGGATGTCAGAATATTTGTTTAGTGCATTCCGATGAAGGGAAGCTAGAATTTAAAAACGCTTTAGAAACAAATATTAGGCGAATAGGTAAAACAACTAAAGTGATTGCTGTAAATAAGGATACAGTAACAAGAATATAAAGCGAAGGGATGACGCCGATGATTAATAAAGGACAATTAGAAATACCATTGGAGGATTTATTGGCTAATCCGACAGAATTAAGTCCTGCAATGTATCAATATTATAAAGGTTTACAAAACAGACGAATAATTATAAATGATCAAATAACAAGTGACATAGTAGAATATGTTATGTTACCGTTATTAGAATTTGATAATGATGGTACAGGTAAACCAATTGAAATAATTTTGTGTACTATTGGAGGTTCTTTATTTGACGGTATGCCATTATGTGATATTATAGATAATCTTAAAACTCCTACTACAATAAAAGTATTAACTTATGCTTATTCAATGGGTGGGCTTATATTAATGGCAGGATATAATAATCCTAACGTTAAAAAAGTTTGTTATAAACATTCTACTGCCCTGCTTCACGCAGGAAGTACATATTTAGAAGGTAATTCAACTAGTGTTAAAGATACATTTAATTTTCATCAGAAGTACGAAGAAAAAATTAAAGAATATACTTTGTCACATTCAAAAATTACTGAAGAAGAATATGATAAAATGGAGCGTTATGAATGGTACATGACCTCTGATATTATGCTTGAAAAAGGTTTAGTTGATGAAATTCTTTAATTTTTATTAATGTCGATTGCGTATATTATTCCATTAAACATTATATGTCAATGTATATAGTTTTGTCAATACTACTACTTTTTTATTTTCAAAAGAAAGGAATGGTGGCTTATCTTTGATTTAAATAGATTGCCTAATGAAAGCAATTTTGAATATAAGTTACGATTATGTAAAGCAAAAATAAATAAGGAAATAGATTTAGATTGGCAAGAAATTGTAGACTTGCTTGGATTAGATATATCTGCTGATCATTTAAGGAAAGTAGCTTATGGATATATAGAATATGATAATTATATACATGGTTATGATGGAGTTGCTACTAGAATATTATCTATTTCTGATTTACATTACCCATATCAATTACCTGTTACTACTTTTTCTGATTTTATTGGTAAAATTGATATTCTTAATATAAATGGTGATGTAATTGATAATCAAGCAATTAGTAGTTTTCCTAAACAATATCGTTTGTCGCCTATGGAAGAAATGATTGGAGGCAGACAGTATTTAATTGAATTAATTGAATATATTAAACCTAAAAAAGTTGTTGTGAATTACGGTAATCATGACAAGAGGTTTGCTAATTATTTGGCAAAAAATCTTGATACTGATTTATTAGAATTGATGCCAGATACATCATTGGAATTAATTTTTATTGATGGATTTCATCATTATAACAAAAGAACAAAATCAAAAACATATTATGAACCATTATACAAAGTGTTTTCAGATATTGAAATTGAATATATCGATGATTGGAAATGTAAGATAGGAAAGACTTGGTTTATGCATCCAATATTATATAGAAAAGGTACTTTAGCTACTGTAGAACAAGCTATGAATTATTTGTATAAAACTGATAGAGAAACTTTTGATTGTGTATGTTTAGGACATACTCATGCAGTTGGTGATACTGAAAAGGGTTATGTTAGATTATTTGAACAAGGTGCTTGTTGTTTTGTAGAAAAAATGAATTATATGGATGGTAAATTAACCAATCCTCAAAAGAAAGGCTTTGTATTAATTTGTCAAAATGAAAATGGTGATCTTATTAGAGATAAATCAAAAGTAATTGTATTAGATTAATAGAAAGAAGGGGTAACAATACGTGAGTATAAATACATAAAAATGCAAGATCGTGATGGTCATGTTATTGTTTTGGGCATATATATAGAAGGTGGCAAAGAATATATTGAAAATATTTACACAGATGGTACGCCAGAGATGGAAGCCTATGCATATGAATTAGGTTTTCGTAAATGGTGGGATGATGAAGAGTATAGAATTAGATAAAAGATGTATTTTATAAAAAAGAGTTAAGGAGGAGCTACAAGATGCCAGTTAAACCTAAAGTAGCTAAACAAGATGTTATAGAAGAAATATATACCTGTTTGTCTTGTGGTTCTGTATATCAAAAGCAAGAAGGTAATTTCTTTAAATCCACGTTTAGTCAATTATGGAATTATAATAACAAATATTTTCCAGTTTGTAAGGTATGTATCGAAAAAATGTTTAAGGAATATACCGATAGATATCAATCAGAAGAAACAGCTTTAAAAATCATATGTCATTATATTGATATGCCATTTTATGCTTCTTTGTATCAAAGTATAATTGAGAAAAATGCAACTTTTTCCATTGGTTTATATTGTAGAAATATGAATCAAAGGCAATTTCAGTATAAAACTTTTTTAAATTCTATCGTTGATGGTGAATTAACAAAAACAGAAAAAGAAATAAAAGAAGAAAGAGAAGCAAAGTGGTCAAAAAAAGATATACAAAACATGAATTATGTTATCTCAACAGTTGGTTATGATCCGTTTGATGATGTTGGTATGACTGATATGGACAGACGTTATTGTTTTAATATACTAGCTGGATATTGCGATACTGATGGTGTGCAAGAAGATGGTCACAAATTACAATGCGTTATTCAGTTAACTACTTTACATTTACAATGCAAAAAGTTGGATGAACGCATAAACCATGAAATGTTATTAACAAATCCAGATGAACAAAAAATCAAAACATTAACTCAGGCGAAAAAATCATTATTAGATTCAATAGCAAAAATTGCACAAGATAATAATATTTCATCTAACTATAATAAAAACTCAAAACAAGGACAAAATTCATTAAGTTCATTAATAAAAGAAATGGAAGAAAACGGTTTTGAAGCCATAAAAATAAATTTCTTTGATGTTAAAACAAGTCAGGCTTTTAAACAGATTGCTGATTTAAGTAATCAAAGTATTATGGATCAATTATCGTTTGATGATAATGATTACGTTGAAATTATTAAAGAACAAAGAGAATTGATACAAAAATATGAGCAAGAATTAGATACTCAAAAGGAAGAAAATCGTATTTTAAAAAATAAAATAATTGATTTAGAATACAAAAGGTAGGTGACATTATGGTTGAAATTTATAAACCAATGTCATCAAAGGAGCTTAGTCAACGTAAATTAGAAGTGTATTCTAAAATGGCAGAAATAGTACAATGGGGTAGAAAAAATCCTGTAAAATTTTGTGAAACTTTCTTTGGATTAAAGCTTATCGATTATCAAACATATTGTTTTATGAAAACATGGGTTGTGCAATTTGCTCTATGGGCAGAATGCCGTGGTGCAGGTAAAGATACTTTGGCGGCTGCATACTTTATGACTAGATTATTATTAATTCCAGATTATAGGGTTTATATAAGCAGTAATACATATGCACAATCTGTTGAATCTTTTAATAAACTTCGTGATATTGCATTAAAAAGAATCCCTTCTTTTGCAAGTGCAACAGATATTTTTGCTAGAGAAGTTGATAAAACTGGCAGTAATAGCGAAACAGGTTTTTTGCAAGCTCCAACTTGTAAATTTAGATTATATAATAATTCAATGATGGAGGCTTTATCATCAAATCTTGAAGCTATAAGAGGTAAACGTGGTGCGGTTTGGTTTAATGAAACTGCTTGGAAAACTGCTGAAGAATTGGCTGTAGTTGAAAACTATATAAACGTTGATACAAGTTTCTCTACATCAACTGAAAAGATTAGATATCATGAACCACAAAAGTTCCCCTTGCAAATACTTTATACATCAAGTGTAGGTGATGTTACTTATCCTTTTTTTGACAAATATAAAACATTTTTTAAAAAGATGGTTGTAGGGAACAATAATTATTTTTGTTTTGATATAGATGCTTATGATATATTATATCATTCAACTATTGATGGAGAACCAATTAAACCACATTTAACAAAAGATCAAATAATGAAAGCCATAGAAGAAGATCCAGATAATGCTGATGTAGAATTATTTAATAAATTTAGAAAAGGTGGCGGACAAAATGCGGTTGTAACAATGGATGAGTTAATTAGGAACTCAAAAATTAGAAAGCCATTGTTATATAATGATACTGGAAAAAAGAAGTTTATTTTTTGCTATGACCCTGCTAGAAACTTTGATGGTAGTGTATTAACTATATTCCAAATTATTAATGATGAAGAGGTTGGATATAAATTACGTCTTGAAAATGTTATTTCTATGGTAGATCAAAACACTAAGAATAAAACTCCCCTTCCAATGCCTCAACAACTAGAGATAATTAAAGATTTAATGGTTAAATACAATGGTGAACGTGCAGCCGAATGGGAAAACATTGAATTTTGGATTGATGCTGGAAGTGGAGGTGGCGGCATATCGGCTGTAGCGGATCAGTTGATGGATGATTGGGTAGATAGGTTTGGAAAGAAACATAGAGGTATTATTGATCCTGTACATAAACAATATGAAACAGCAAGAAAAAGATATCCAAATGCTGCACCGATTGTTCATTTAATTGATCCTCAAGGATATAGGAAAGTTATATTTGATGCGGTTGCAAAAATGGTAAAATTAAACCTTATTGAATTTACAGATTATGATAATAAAGATTATATTATGATCGAAAATGAAGAAGGTGGATTTGACACTGTAGAACTAACTAGTGAAGAAAAAATTGCTTTAAATACAATGAATATTGCAAAAATGCAATTGTCATATATGTGTAGATATGATACTCCTAATGGCGGTGTTCAGTATGAACTTGCCAAAGATAAAAAGAATATGCATGATGATATGGCTTATACAATTGCTATGGGTGCATATGCACTTACTCAATTAAGGAGAGAAGACTTGTTGCGTAAGCCAAAAGACTCCAATTTTGATCCTGCTACAATGTTAAAAATACGTCAACCAGTTATTAGAAAATACTAAATAAAGAAGGGAGGTTGAATGTATCTGTGATAGAAAATATTGAATTATCTGATGATCAAAAAAAACGTATTGAACAATATATGCTTTTATTTGCTAAACTACAAAAGAATATTGTTCAAGATTTGTATAATAATCACAATGATAGTGTTATATATAAAAAGTTTCCAAAGGAAAGAGTAATAAAAATGTTTGATAATCCACAAGCGAATGAAAGGGATCTTCGTGAGCTTAGTGGTTTTTTATATCAAGCATCAACTCATTATCGTAGATTAGTAGATTATTATGCTACTATCCTATTATACAATTATACAGTAGTACCAACAAATCTCCCTTTGGATATTAATAAAGAAAAATATAAAAATACATATTTAAATGTTATATATTTATGTGAAAAATATAATCTACGGCAAGAAGCAAAAAAGGCTATTAAAATGGCTATTAGAGATGGTGTATATTATGGTTTATGTTATGAAACAGACATTTCATTTCATATCAGACCATTTGATAATAGATATGCTAAAATATCTACTATTGAAGATAGCTGTTTTAGATTTGCTATTGATTTAGAATATTTTAATGGTAAATCAAAAGATTATATACGTGATATGTATGGTAACGATATACTTAATGCGTTTATAATGTATAAGGGTGATAAAGAGAAAAATATCAAAGGAGATAAGAAAAAGCGTTGGTATGAACCACCTAATGGAATATGTATAAAAGCTGATGAAACAGATTCAGTACACTCATTGCCTTATTTTGCAGGTTTGGCGATGAGTATTTTTGATATTGAGGATTATTCATTATTAAAGAAAGCAAAGGCTGAAAATGATAACTATAAAGCATTGGCGATGAAAATGATAACTGATGAAGATGGTGTTCCTAAAATGGATTATGAAATGGCAATGAAATATTACGATCAAGCATCTGGTAATATTCCAGCAGGTATAGGCTTAATCATATCGCCATTTGATATACAAGAATTTACGTTTAATAAGAATTCCACTGCTGAAAGAGATGCTTTAATTGAAGCAGAGGAAAATTTCTATTTTTCTGCTGGTACAAGTCCATTGATATTTGGTAGTGCAAAAGCCACATCATCTTCTTCACTCACGTTATCTGTTAAGCCTGACGAAGAATTGGCATTTAGTTTACTTGAACAATTTCAGAGATTTTTTAATATGAAATTAAAAAAGATGAATTTACCATATGGATTTGCAATTAAGTTCTTAGATCAGTCCATTTTCAATCGTGATGAATTTATAAATAGATATCAAAAAGCAGCTTCATATGGTGTTTCAGTAAAAATGCAATATGCTGCAAGTTTAGGTTTATCTCCTAGCGATGTAGAAGGAATGTCTTATCTTGAAGACGAAATATTAGGACTTGGTAAAACTAAATGGATTCATCCATTAGTGTCATCTAATGTTCAATCAGGAGTTAATAATGATGAAGGTGGTAGACCTACGGCAGAGGAAAAAGGTGAGCAAATTGGTGATGCTGGGGAGAAAACTCGTAATACTGATGGAAATGATAGATAAAGGAAGTGAATTTGAATAAATGGAGAAAAAGTTAATAA
>ENA-OWPA01001629-OWPA01001629.1-bioreactor-metagenome-genome-assembly--contig:-NODE-1629-length-13672-cov-4.618168_pt1 | contig 13672 bp, 15 predicted proteins | sample MGYA00238139_ERZ651803 | MGnify/ENA primary metagenome ERZ651803 (study PRJEB26909, sample SAMN07631231) | bioreactor metagenome | isolation source: Switchgrass digestor | place: USA: Dartmouth...
AATTTTAATGAATTTGTAGCACTTATGATTAAACTATCATCATTAATTATGCATGGAATTGGGAAAAGCCCTAGAAAATCAATAAATCCCATACTTAACACTTTTTCTCCATTGTTATAAAAGTCAATGTATTGATCATGGTGTATCATATAGTTGCTTGTATTGGATGTTCTCATTTCCTTAGCTACCATATTTTCTGTTGTTATGTCCTTATAGATACCTCTGTTAGCTGTAACATCATTAAGAACCGCATCATTCGCAACTATATTACCATTTTCATCTACATAAAACACCTTCTTCAATGCATTTACTATGCTTATACAGTCCTTTGCATTTAGAGTTAAAACAACATCATCTTTCTTAATTCTTATACCAAAACTATCTCCAAATTGTACACCGTTGTAATTGCCATCATTACGAACCATAGAACCTACTATAGAGCTTAAAGTGTTTGTTAAGGTTAATGTTTTATTGCTAATAGTTAATTTAGGATTATATGCCTCATTAAGGTCTACATCATATTCAACAACTTTCCATGTCTCATCTATACCCATTAAAGGATTAATTAAATGTACCGAAGTATTTTCATCTATCATATCAGTACTTACATTTGCAATAGTTGCTAAGTCTAAAGCACTTATTTCTAAGCTTTGTTTTGGACTTGTATATGTGCTAAGTTGTGCTTCACATTGGTTCTTTAACTCTATATCATTATCAATGTCTTTAAATTGCACAGTTTTATATATAATTCCATACTTAGCAACTGCAGCTGGATCTTCGAGATACTTTTTACCACCATTCACATTATCTATAGTTAAGCCGTTAGCTCCAACTGGTACTATTCTAGTTCCAAAGTCCTGGTCATCCGTTTGTATCATATCTAAAAGGTTCTTACCTAACGATACTTCCACAACCTTATCAGCTGTAGTTTTAATATAATCTAAGTATTTAATACCATTTTCTTTCCTAAGTTGTAGATACCCTAAGTTTTCGTCGTATATATATTTTGTTATAGCTTCTAAGGTGGTTTCATTATTAGTAGTACAAAATATCCAATCATCTACAGTAACATTGCCAACATAGATTTTTTTATAGTCTTCAACTTGGCTATTATGATAATCTAAGAAAATTTGTAGCATTTCTTTGGCTGTCTTGTCCTCGTAAATAACGCTATCTTGGACAGTATCATGTAAATAGTTTAATTCACCTTCACATATAACGTCTTTCCATAATCCATCTTTATTCATGGTCCTTTTAACAGTATACACCCTACCACTAAACACCTCAGTATTATCTCTAATATCCATTACAGTAACTCTAGTAGCAAATCTAGTCAGAATATTATATCCAGGATTATCAGGATATATAGAAAAGGTTAATTGTTGTGCCTGTCCTCTAGCCTTATTTAACCGTGGATTTATAACTTTTAATTGTTCTGTTGGGTAATGTATAACTGTTTCTATGCTTCCATTTATAAGAGTTATTTTATACATTTGTACCCCTCCTATAGGAATTGTTCTCTAAATTTAATGATTATTGTTCCAGTACCATTTACACTTAGAGTATTTTCACCATTTTTTAATCTTAATCCATATAAAGTGTTATCTCCTGGAACCAAACTATAAGTCTTTCCTTCAAATATTAATGTCATATTTGTAGTTGCATTTATAATAGGAGTAACATTCATTCCCCCGTTATACATTGTTACAGCTGTAGTTCCTGCAACAGTAAATTCATTTGTATACTGTGCTTTATCCGTTAAGAAATTAAAATCATCCCATATATCTTCGCCTTCTTGACTTAATTTATATTTGAATGGATCCGCTACAAAATCTACTTTTAGTGTTCCAGTTCTTACTAAGCTATCCCAGCTTGGCGTTTCATCTACCTTGGCCATGTAATATCGGCCTAAGTCATTACTATAAATCAGTTTTTGTTTACCAGGTGTCATTAACCATTGCAGTATTTGACTATATCTAGTAAGCATTTCAGCTTTATTCTTGCTTATAAACTGAAAACTTGTAGATATTTTTCTATCTTGATATGTTATTTCACCAAAGCTTCCAATAGTAGAAAAATCATAGCTACCATTCATAAAAGGTACTTCTATTTTTATTACATTTGGTGTTGGTGGCTGAGGCTTAAAGTAGTTCAATACTAACTTAAAATCATCAAAAGATTTTTTATCATTATAAGTTATTTGCATCATCTCAAGCCCCTCCTCGCTAAAGCTAAACTTGTACCTTGTATTGAATTTGTATAAGGCGTTGTTACTGCTGCAACTTCTTTGCCATCTAAATATAAATGGTTTTGTACTGTTATATTAGGATTATTTTGTGGATTACTTATTTTATTAATGTTAGGTAATGATAAAGAGCCTATATTATAATTATCAGTTAATGTATTAAGCTGTGATGTTATGCTATCAATCATATCTGGAATTACTGATAATGCATTTTTTAAACCAGTTACTAGTCTATCGCCTAGACTTGCACCTGCTATTTCATAACTATCACCATAAGAACGTAATAAAGAGATTATATCCTTTTGGTTATTCTCAATAATCATCTTTTGTACTTCTGCATCTAAGTTTGCTTCGGTTTGCTTTTTTTCATAAAAAGATTTAATTTCATCTAACTGAGCATTATAATTTTCTTCATTACTCTTTGCAATTCTCTCAATATTTTCTTTATCAATATTATATTGATTCTCTATAGCTTTTTTCTGGGCTTCTAATTCCTCTTTCTCATGTCTCCTATTTCTTTGCTTTACAAGTTCATTTAATTCCTTTTGTAATTCTGCTCTCTCTTGTGCGCCAATATGCATAGAAAGTTTTCTCTTAATTTCCGCTTCTCTTTCAGCATCATCTTCATCCTGATATCGTTTATCAAGTTCTGATATTTCATCATCTATAGCTTTTTTCTTTGCATTATAAACCTTTTCTAAATTATCTAGTGCATTATCTTTCCACTTATTATTAGCTTTAATTTGAGCATCAATGGACTTTTCAGCTTCTTTTTTCATATCCTCGTAATAAGATTTAAGAGAGTTCTTTATCTTACCAGCTAAATTATTTACATCATCAATAACTGTGCTTTTTATTTTTTCACTCTGATTAATAGCTTCTTGTCCTAATTTTACTAATGATGTAGTTGCATCATCTAAAGTTTTCTTAGCACTTATAGTTTCTTTTGAAGAATATCCAAATGCATAGCCAAGTGTTTTCCATTGTGCCTCTAGTAGCTTAACTTTCGCTTGTTGTATCTCAATAATTCTATTTTGATTCTCTAAGTTTTTATTTAGATCTCCAGTATCTATTGAAAGTTTATCTATTTCACTATCTAAAGAATTAAGAGATTTTTCAAATAAGAGGTCTATTTGTTCCCTAGTGTCAGTTGTTGTTTTATTTTTCTTAGCTTCATCGTAAATCTTTTTACCTATATCTTTAGAATTATAAGCATTAACTAAGAATTCAGGAAGATAACTATTAATATCTTTACTTGAATTTAAGCTACTTTTAAATCCATTAAGAATTACACTGCTTACTGTATCTATAGCACTATTAATTTCAGGTATGCCAGATATAATACCTTCTGCAATACCTTCACTTATATATACACCTACTTCATCCTTCATTACTTTTGATGGAGAATGTATACCGAAAGCAGCTCTAAATCCACTGAGTATACTTCCAGCAAATCCACCTATATTATCTAATATCCAATCCTTAGCTGCTTTAATACCATCCCAAATGCCTCGTACTAAGTTTTTTCCTATATTAATTGCTCCAGAAAATACTGATTTAATAGCATTAATAGCACTACTTCCTATTGAACTAGCAGAATTAATTATAAAGTTTTTCATAGAAGAAAAACCATTGCAAATACTACTGATTAAATTTTTGCCCCAATTAAATCCAGATTTAAAGACATTATTTATTCCATTTTTAACTCCGTCAGCTGTACTTTTAGCAACATTAGTAATGTTACCTCTCATTGACTTTATACCTTCACCGATTTTACTTGTTAAAGTTTTTCCTAGATTTGCCCAGTTGTATAATGTTATAACATTTACAATCGCTAAGATAATTTGAGGAAGATTAGCGATTAGAGTTGGCACGCTACTAATTATACCTTTTATAATCATTTCAACTATTTTAACGCCAGCTTTAAGTATTTTAGGCAGTTGAGCATATAGAGTATCAGAAAATTCATTAATTATTCGAGGTGCTTCTTTAATTAATATTGGTAGAGAATCTATAATTCCTTTAACTAAAGACAATAATAAATCAATACCTATATCAACCACTTTACCTATATTATTTGTTATTGTATCAGCTATTTTGGTTACGATTGAAATTGCAATAGGTATAAGCTCAGGCATTGTTTGTGTAAGGCCTTGTATTAATGACGTAAGTGCCTGTTTACCAGCGGAAACCAAGCTAGGTAGCATTGATAGTGTTGCTTCTAAAACTTTACTAAAAAGTTCATCAGTCGTAGAAAGTAAAGATGTTAATATTGTACCTACAGTAGGTATAATAGCAACTAATGCTGTAGGTAGTGCTGCGGTAATATTTTCAATTATCGGAGTTATATTTGAAGCGACGGTTTGAAAGCCATCGACTAAATTTTGCGTTAATTTTTTCATATCGGCTTTAGAATTGCCAAGTCCAGTTACCCAGTTTTCCCAAGCTGATTTCATAGCATTTATAGAACCTGAAATCGTAGCTTCTGCTTCACGAGCAGTTGTCCCAGTTATTCCTATCTGCGTTTGAATAACGTGAATAGCGTCAACTATATCTGCATAGCTTGAAATATCATACTTAATACCAGATATCTTTTGAGCATCAGCAAGCAGACGTTCCATTTCTTCTTTTGTACCGCCATAGCCAAGTTTTAAGTTGTCAAGCATTGTATAATTCTGCTTTGCAAAGCCTTGATATGCGTTCTGGATAAGTGTCATATCAGTACCCATCTTATTTGCATTATCTGACATATCTACTACAGCTTTATTAGCATACTCAACAGCCTTTTTTGTATCTCCGCCTAGTGATTGAATTAAGCTTGCAGAAAATGAAGTGACTGTTTCCATATAAGCATTTGCAGAAAGACCGGCTGTTTTATATGCATCATTTGCATAAGCTTGCAACTTCTGAGATGATGTTTTAAAAAGCGTTTCAACGCCACCAACCAGCTGTTCATAATCAGCAAAAGCACTAACAGCATCTTTTCCAAGTTTTACAGCTGCTGCTCCTACAGCTACTGCAAATGCCCCAGCGGCTACAGCGGTTCTTTTTAAGATACTACCAAGCTTTTCAAATCTACCTCCAGCTCCATCTACAGTTGTACTCGTATCTTCCATTTCGTTCCCAAGCTCATTCATTGCTTTTCTATTATCGTCTAATTCTCTTTCCATATTATTGAGCTCAGCAGTAGCTCTATTTACAGCTTGTTGCCATCCTTGAGTAATTCTGCTGTTTTCTCCATACTTTTGAGTTGCTGCATCTAAGCCTTTTTGAAGTTCAGAAAGCTTTTGTCTCTGCGCTTCTATTTGTTTGTTTAGGACTTTGTTTTTAGCTGTTAAGGCTTCTACGCTGTTATCATTTTTATTAAACTTGGATGTAACAGCCATCATTTCTGTACCAAGTGTTTTTAAATGAGTATTTATGTCTTTTATCGCATCTCTAAATTGCTTTTCTCCTTCAATACCAATACGAGGACCTATATCATAAGCCATGCTCTCACCCCCTTTTAAAATGGGATTACATCATCAATTGTTATTTCTCTCTCTAAATCTGAGTATTTTACTCCTTTAAGTTGCATTGATAATTCAAGGTCAAAATTCTTTTTATAAGCTTTATATAAGCTGTGCCATTTCTTTAGTGTCATATGTCCAACTTCTCGCTCTGTAAATCCTAGTTTTTTAACGCCTATAAATAAAATCCAAGCAAAATCAATTATTCCATTTGATTCTGCTTGGTTATCCTGTTTTTTTCTTCACCTACATTTATACTTTCTATTGAAGTTTTAAAAATAGTATCAGTTATTTTTTCCATGCCGATTACTGATATAATTCTTCCAGCTTGTTTTTCTGTTATAAAATCTCTATTTTCATTTTTCTCTTCGTTTTCTATATCAATGCCTTCATTTATAAATTGTGTAAAAGTCCATTTCAAATCCTTAATCTTTGGTTCACCTTTCTCTGGTTGTAAAACCTTTCCCCATGCTTCAAGGCTCCCATATTTGTCTTGTATAGCCTCCATAACATTTAATGTAAAAGCCATAGGATATTTTTTATCTCCGACTTCAATTTGTTTTACAATATCAAGCATTTTATTACCTCCTAAATAAATTAAGGGTAGATATTTCTACCCTTAAAATTTTATTATTCTTCTATTGTTTCACCAGTAGTTATACCAGCCTTTTCTTCTAGATATGCTATAGCTTCTTCTTCAGTGTCAAAGGTATTTTCCTTCTTCCAGTCGCCATTATCATCTAGCATAATTGTACCTTCTAGAGTTGGAGTGCTAAATTCAACATTTTCACCTTTTGTTGCGTTGGTATCCTCAGGTTCTGCAAACTGCACTCTAGTAAGCCATACAGCACGATACTTTCTAACACCATTAACTTTCTTTACAGAATAAAAACCAACACCTACATAAGGGTTTCTATCATTTCCATTTGCGGTAATTTCACCTGTTTCTTCATCTTTTTTATGTCCTAAAAATTCAACTTGTATTTCATCCGATAAATCATCAATACCGAAAGTAATTGTGCCGCTTTGAAAGCTCCTATCGCTTTCTACTACTGTATCATCAGCGTATAGCTTAGCTTCATTTGTCGATATAGATATGTCAGCTTGAATAGCCCTCCCTATTACGCCGCTTTTATTCGCGCTCTTATAAACAGGGTATTTTACTCCTATCTTAGCCATTTATATTCCTCCTTACAATGAATAAATTCTAATTTGTTCATTTAATTTTTTCCCCATTTCTTCTATTGCTTTCTTTCGTGTTTTATTGACTGCAGGTCTTACAAAAGGTCTTTTCTTTAGTCTACTTGTACCACTTTCCATAGCTCTAGCTTTTAAAACGTTAGGAACACCTTTACTGTCATATCCTTCAAAACCTATTTTTGTGTTTGTATTGCCATGCTGGTCCACGCCTGGCGGTGCTATACCAAAGGAATTTACTAAGTCCCCCGTTGACTTACCATAATTCCGTTTAATTGTACCTTTCCCTTTACCTGCATAGGCTGGGTCTCTAATATTAGCTATAAGATTTTGTTTTATTGCGTCAGCCACAGGATTAGCTCCTGCCATTACAACTTTTTTAGCAATTTCAGGAGCATCTCTACCAAAACTAGAAAGTTTTCTAGCATATTCATCTATGCCTTTTATAGTCATTTTCGCCACTATATCAACTCCCAAACCCATTCGTAATGAATATATCCTGTATCTTCTTCGTACTGTATAGAGTTTAATCTCCAGCTAATTTCAGCAGAGTTTAATTTATTCTGGATTAAATCAAAATTAGGGTCAAACTCTGTTTTTGTAAAATAATCAATAGTACCTTGCAGTACCTGAGCCATCTTTTGATTATCACCATCACTTGACCCGGCTTCTCCATCTTCTGCCCAAACTATATATTTATCGCTTTGTTGAGTTGCGTAATAGTGGAATACGTCGACCCCTATAGTAAGGAGCAAATCTCTTAAATCAGTTAGTCTCATATTCCACCTCCAACCTCTCTAATGATAAATCCATACATGAAGGCTCTATTCCCGGTGGATATTGTATTTGCACTATTTTGTATTGCTGACCATTCACAATAGCTATATCTTGAGTGGATACAGAGCTGATTCGAGGTACTCTAAGTAATTGCTCTATTCTTACTTGCGCCTGTGCAGCTGTCCAATATCTCCCCATGCCTACAGTTCTTTCTTCATAATGTAAAGGCCCCACTTTCAAGGTGAGTCCTTCTTTTGGCATATTACCGGGTTCAGATATGTTACCTACGCTATAAATGCTAATAATACCATCATTAAACGTCTGTGTCAGTGTTTTCGGCTTCATATCTTGCCACCTCCTGCTGTATTTGTAGAGATAGCAGTTCATGCAAATAGTTGGTTTGGAAAGATTCTAAAGCATTAGAACGGACATAGCGACAATAGTCTAGGAGCAATTCTTTAGGTTTTTCCTCTTTAGAATAATCTAACTCTTCACCTGAAATGCTATTTATATACTTCATACCTCTTTCTATAATTCCTGTTAATTTCTTTTCTGTAGCTTCATCATCCCAAGTTATGTCTAAGTAATTTTTAACATCTTCTAATAGTCCTTCTGGTAATGCCATATCATCACCTACTTTTTCTTGGCCTTTTTAGGCTCCTCAATTTCCTCCACTAAAATACCAAAAGCGGTAGAGTTAATTTCCTCATACCGCTTTTTTGTTATTTCAATTTCTTCACCTTTTCTGTGGAGGGCTTTCGTTTCTTTATCTCGAAATGTTCGTAGAACTTTAACCCTCATAAGCTACCTCCTATGCAGTTGGTAAATCATCTATGTTAGTAACTTCAACCTTTTGTACTATTGGAACTAAATTGCTAATGTCCACATATACAAAAGCATTTTCATCTAATGGTCTACCGTTACCATAGAGTTTAATTAAATATACTCGCTGGTCTTCTAGGAACCTGTATTCATCAGAGTATTCTAATTTTCCACCCTTGGCAGTTCCTAATCCAAAGAAGTATCTATTCGCTAATCCAAATACAGCTTTTCCGGAAGGAACTGCAGCAGAAACAATAACTTTTGTAGGATACGGGAATACCCCTGTAGTGTATCCGCCATCAGTTGTTCTAGGAGTAGTAGCTGGGAATACTTTTGTATAATAATCAGAAGGATTTACAACCATTAATAATTCTGGCACTGCTCTTCTCTTTCCATTAGGTCCTTGTGAAACAGTGTCTAGAATAGTACCGAAAGTCGCTGGTGAAAGGTCTGTAATAGCTGTGTCTGTCTTTCTTGGATATACGCCATCAACAGCTCCAGATAACTTTCTAGTCATACCTATTGGTTTCCCATTACCATCACCATCAACGATGGCAGCTTCTAATTCAGTTGCTAACGCTTCAGCTAGTAATGTTCTAACATATCTATCTAACCAAGCTGGACCAAGGTCAAGCATTGCTTTAGAAACTGGTATAAATGCCGATAATTTCTTCTGGCCTAATTCTATTACTGCGAATGAACCGGCTAGTTCACTATTAATTGTCGCTGTTAAATCTCCCCAACCAGCTACACCAGAAGAAGTTGAGATAATAATTTCAACTAATGCACCTGTATTTTGGAAGTTGATTGCATCCAATAATGGATGATTTGTAGTCAAATCTTCAAATACAGCATCAATAGTTGTTTTTGGAAGAACATTGTCAACTTCACTTAATGCTTGCTTAGGATTATTTGATTTCATCGCCTCAATTACAGCTTGATAGTACTGTGTTTCTTCACTAGTTAATTGTCTTACACCTCTTTGTGCTAGAATACTAGCATCGTTGCTCTGTATTGCCTGTTCATATTCTGCTCTTACAGCTTCTTGAATTGATGCAGCTAGGTCATTAAATGCCTGTACATACGCTTCACTATTGTTTTCAGTAATAGCTTGGCTCATTCTCTGTAGTATTTCAGTTCTTTCTTTTTGCATTAAATCTAAATTTCTCATATTAATATCCTCCCTTTCAAATAATAAAATTAGCAGGTCTTAATACCCTGCAAGAATGTTTTTAGGTTATTTTGTTGTGGTTCTTGTGGCGTTGGTTCAATCGGCGGCTCTGATGGCGCTGATTCAGTTGGTTCCTTTTTCTCCTGAGCTTTTACTAACTGCTGCATTAACTTCTTCTTTATGCTTTGATTTGGATTTTTGCTAGTATTGTCATTAACAATTGCAGTAGCAAATCCCATTTCAAGAGCATCCTGTGGTGTAATCCAAGTTTCGTTATCTAATAATTCTTTAAGTTCTTCTTCTGTGATGTTTACATGGTTCATGTAAGCATTAATTGATGCTTGAGTAATTGTATCAAGGTCATCAGCAACTTTTCTTAGTTCTTTAGCATTTCCATCTGCGTATGTCCATGCATTATGAATAAAAAGTAATGATGCATTAGACATAATCCTTTCATCTCCAGCCATAAAAATAACGCTCGCAATGGAAGCAGCAAACCCATCACAGAACGTTTTAATTTTAGCTTTATGTCGTTTTAATGCATTGTAGATTGCTAACCCCTCAGCAACTTCACCGCCATAAGAGTTGATGTAAACATTGATAGTATCAACGTCTAATCCTTCAAGCTCTTTAGATAATGTATAACTAGACACATCACTTTCAAGCCACTCCCATGATGTTATATCACCGTATATATTTATATTAGCCTCATTATTTTCTGTCGCTAATGAATAATACTTTTTCAACTCTTCTCACCTCCTTCCAAGCCTTTTAAAAGTTCTTCTACTGTTGCATAATTCTTTGTCATAAAGAATTGATTTGCCCATTCTTCTTCAATCGGCTCCTCTCCAACTATCTTTCTTATGTCATTTATAGTGAAACATCCACTAGAAATTAATTTATCTATAGATGTTGACACACCTAATAAATCAATATGTTTAATAGCCTTAGTGTCTATAACGATTTTTGTACCATTAACATAATCAGCCTGTCCTATACGCTTGCGATTAATTTCTTCCTGCAGCATATCACATAGTGGATCTATGCAGAATGTAAGTAGCTGATCAACCGCATCAGATACACCTTGTACATCTCCCCTTAGTAATGCTGGAGGAACTCCAAAGGCTTTAGCTGTAAAATCAGATATATCATCAATCATAGCTCGTATGTCCCTTGTACTTTCACTTGCATAAGTCTTAGAACCTATCTCAGTAAAACTCTGACCTCTACCTAAAGGAATAATTGCATCTCCAGATTCCATAAACTTTTTAAATTTTTCGTTAATTAAAGCGTCAAAGAATTTTCTTTCTTCTGTACCTGTTACAGGTAAAGTTTCGTAATTAAAAACTCCTTTAGTACCTCTTGATTTTTGATAAGCTTTCATAGCGTAAGAAATCAATTTAAGATAACTTTCATATAAAGCATTAGTAACCTTTCGCATATCCTTTTGAGATAACTCAAAGTATAAAACTTCTGATTGCTTAAATGTTCTATCAAATGTAAAGTCTTTTACAGTTACCTGTGAGAAAACATCATCATATACTGCATATGGTGTTCTTACATAGCTATCAGCTACGAGCAACTGACCATCGTTAGTTTCTATAATCAAACACTCGTTTTCTGCATATAGCTTGCTTATCCATTTGTGAATAAAACCGCTAGAATTTTGATTTTTATTAGGTTCTATATTCCAGAGATAATACTCTGCTCCCTTTTGTTCTTTTCCTCTTACATAAGTCTTAAACTCACATTTACTAACTGCATTAGCAATAAGATTAACTGTACTCCAAAACGCCACTTCTCGTATGTGAACTTCATTAAAGTATTGTTCTAAAGCTTCATTAATCTGTGCTCCGCTCATTGGAGTTGAGCCACCTAATTTTCTTGATAACCAACTAATAAGTCCCACTATTTCACCTCCTTTTAAATTATTACGGGTAGGTCTTCAAATGTACTACTTCCATCACCAAGAGCATCTTCTATACACATAGCATGCACTAAAGCCATGAATGGGTCTGTTTTTCTACTCTTAGCTTCTATCTTTCCATAATAAAAATTTCCTGTATCAGTGCCTTGCTTTTTGCCGGATGGTATCAGCTTTGTATTATTAGTTGCCCACCTCAATAGTGGATTATCTCCCCAAACAAAATATTGATTAGCAAAGCAACTATCTATTACCGGTATAACTTTCATAATGTCGGATGGCCTTACAAGATATACATTTTTATAATCCTTTGCATCAAAACCTACCTTTTTAAGAGCATCAGAAAGTAGAGCATATCTATAATTATCAAGTGCTAATTTAACAATGTTGTATTTAGTGGCCTGTTCTGCAATGTATTCAGCTAATAAATCCGGACTAATCTCAACATCATCCACTAATGTCAGTTTTCCCTCATCTGCCCACTGTCTCCAAGGTATTTTAAGCCTTGGAATATCAGCAGATTTTAAGCACAACCAAGAATGATTAATATCATATCTGATATCTCCATCTCTAAAATGAATATTCACCGAAGCAAAGTCTGTAACCTTTGTGTAGTCAATTCCTACTACTGCAGTTTTACCATGCATATCTGGTATAGGTTTATTAGTTGCAGCTATGTTATCCCAATCAGTTACTTGTAGTTCTCTATTTCCTCGTGGCCAATTTAATCTCTTTGTATAAAACTCTTCTTCTAGTGCCGGCTGGTACTTCATTTGTATAAATTCTTTTTCCATTTCCTTTTGGAGTTCAGGAAAATATTTAAGAGAAGGATTAGCTTTATGCCACATTTCAGGATTTAAAGCTTCTTCCTCGGCATCAATACGATACAAAAGTGGCAACCAACCAAGATTCTTAATAGTTCCATTAAGCACGTCTTTTGCTATAGCAAGCATATCATCAAGCACACCCTCACGAACATTACCATTTGTAGTAATATAAAAAGCCCTGGAATGTTTCTTCTTTCCAAAGCCTGAGGTAAATACTTTTATATTATCATAGCTCTCATATCCATGAATTTCATCGAAAATTAAACAAGCACTTCTTTTGCCATCTTTAGTTTTAGCATTAGATGTATTGTATTTTATATAAGAGTTTGTTTTTATATTTTTTATCTCTTCCTTAGTTTTATAAAAGAATTTTTTAGACTTCTTCCAGGTATTTTCTAATACATCATATATATCTAAGAAAGATGTTTTAGCTTGGTCTTGGCTATTAGCTATAATATCAACGTTATAAGCCTTAACACCATGATAATGAGTTGTTAAATACCAAGCAATAGGACTGATAAATCCGTTTTTCCCATTACCTCTACCCATAAGAATTACTATTGTATCAAATACAACAGTATCATTTGACTTGTAGTAACAATGAATTAATGCAATAATAAAAAGCTCCCAATCTAGCAGCTTTATTTCAAAATATCTTTCTATCAGTTCTACAGCCTTATCTATTTTTTCAACATCAATAAATACATCTGGATCATTAAGCTTATATTCTACATAATCACAAGCTAGTAAAATATCTTCACCTACTATATTTTTACCACTTCTACAATCATCTATATATCTGTCAATATACGGATGATAGTCTTTAAGTCTACATTTCCTCGTCGCCATCTGCATCACCATCCTGAGATGGCTTTATTCCTAGCGCATCTAATAATTTCAGCATTTGTTGATTTACCTTTAGTAACTGATCCACACTATCATTTTTCTTATAACCCCATTGATTTTCTCCATTTTGGTATTTGCAGGTTACACCGCGTTCTTTTATATCTTTAATTAATTTTTCTTTTGTGTCATAAAGGTCTATATAATCGTCAACTAAATCTATATAATACTTTCCTGTGGTTCCGTTACGGTCAAGCTGGTCTAATAAATCCTGTTTTATCTCCTTTTTTGTTGCTTTTTTTGCCACTCACATCACCTCCCCCTTACGTGAGAATTGAAAATTTCTGTTTTGTCTAC
>ENA-OWPA01001631-OWPA01001631.1-bioreactor-metagenome-genome-assembly--contig:-NODE-1631-length-13646-cov-6.625470_pt1 | contig 13646 bp, 15 predicted proteins | sample MGYA00238139_ERZ651803 | MGnify/ENA primary metagenome ERZ651803 (study PRJEB26909, sample SAMN07631231) | bioreactor metagenome | isolation source: Switchgrass digestor | place: USA: Dartmouth...
CATCATTTGTTTTTCGAATCAGCACCGCATCGTTTTTTCTCAAAATATCTATCCTTTCTTCAAATGCGCATCGTAGTACTTCCTGAGCTGCTTCTACCCTCGGCTTATACAAACTGTCTTTAACATGAACAAAGAATTCTTCTACAACTTCTTCGACCAACCATACATCTTCATTTTCTATGTAAATCAACTGTTTAGGTAGCGTTAACGCTGCAAATGATCTCGCCCGCTCTCTCTGAGCCGCGCTTCTTGCGTCATAATCTGGACAAAAACCCGAATTCCCAAGACAGAGAAGCTCTTCTCTCGTAATTTTTTCTTTTTCAACTATCAGTTTAAATACCATGCTTACCAAATCTCTTGAAACTGGCCTGTTTCTTTCTTCTGAGCGGCGCTTTACCGCTTGTAATTCTTCTTCCGATAGGATATACTTTTTTATAGGTGTATTTTTTTCTTGTTTTGCCCGATAGCTATGTTGTCGGGCTGTGCTCGCCGAGATACCAAGTATCTTGGCGGCATCTTTTATTTTGTATCCATTTCGTCTGAGATACACCACCTGCTGCTGCCTTCCCGAAAGGTGCAGCAAATCGTCGTAGGCTAACGCATCCTCCAGACCCCTTTTATACTTTTCTTGTTTTTTTCTTATCCTCCACAATTGCTTTTTTACCGCCCCGCAGCCGACCCCCAATACTTCGGCTATTTCCTTTATCTTATACCCTTTCATCTGCATTTCATATATCTTTTGTTGCTGTGGGCTTAGGATTGTTGGCTCCGAAGGCGTGACTTGCTGAACTACTGACAAGCGGCAAATCACCCCTTCCATTATTTTACATACAGCGAACCATTTTTATATGCATTTTTCAGTGTGCAGTATAATATTTTATCTTTACGATTATGCTTATTTGTAATTTATTCATTCTACATAATAGTATACTTGAAAAATAAGATATTTTCATATTGTGAATATCTTATTTTACGGCATTACATTAGGATATTTACCATTATCTTTCTGATTCTCTTTATTTACACTATTTTCATCTTTTTTTGTGTATACTTCACAATTTGTGTATATTGATTTTCTTCATTTTTAATGATATGATTATTTGTAACATTACATTTAGAAAGGGGTGTGAACTGTTTATGAAAAAGAGAAAAGAATACAAGTTTACATTAAATGAAATCATCGGCCAAAAGATCAGAAACGCAAGAATTTCAGCAGGCTTAACTCTTGATGAGCTATCTAAAATGACAGGAATTTCAGCTGCTCAACTATCATCACTTGAAACGGGCTACAGACGTGCGAATATTGATACGCTTTATGCGATTGCTAAAGCCATTGGCATAGACGTATCCGATTTGTTAAAATACGGCGATGATACCGATGAAATTAAGGTAATTGATAAGAATATAGAATATCTATTGCATGAGTGGGAAGAAGATAACCGCAAACAAGATGTGGCTATTTTATTGCGCGAATTTCGACAATTAACGCCCGAAGAGTTGCGTCAGTTAGTTGAGACTGTCAAAACTTTTAAAAAGAGATAAATGATAAAGAGCTAAACGAGGTGTAGGAAATGGTCGGGGGTATTTATTGCGTGAATATGAACAAAATAAAAAAAGCAGCTAAAATCTTGAGAAAAGCTGCACCTTCTTTCCCGCCGTCTATTCACTATTGTGCTGAACTTGCGAGTAAGCGCATTAAAATATGTTACAAGAAGAATTCGTATGACATAAAAATAGTGGAGACTGACCTTATCCCTTATCAGGTGGAAGCGGCGACTTTTGTGGACGGAAACGACATTATAATTATAATGGTTAAAGATTACGAAAAATATTATGGTGAGCACAGAAAAAGATGGACTCTTGTGCATGAGCTTAGCCATATATGTCTAGGGCATGTTTTTGTTCCGGAATCGTTACTCACAAATCGCGTTAGATGGTTTTTTGATAAAGAAGCTAATAAATTAACACGTGAAGTTCTGCTGCCTAAACATGATTTGGAAAGCTTTTTGTTTGAAGGGATGAACCTTACTCCAGTTAGAAAAAGTTTTATGGAACGTACATTTAGGGTATCATTTGATGCTATGAAAAACGCTTTAAGAGAATATGGTATAACAGAATCAAGCAACAACCATTTATGTCTCTTTTTCCCTGACCAATTTGAGTGTGTTAGTATAAATGCCAGGAAAAGGTGCAAAGCTAGAAAACTCCCGCATAAGGAATGTTGCTTTAAGAAATTAGATAATAATCTAGATGTTACAATTTCATTGAAGGATTGGTTTTAGTATTACAGTTAAACTATCCTCGTTCGCCCAAATTTGCCTTTTAAGGCGTCTTTTTTTATACTTTAATAGAAGGAAGTAAAGGAGGTCTCAAAAATGGTTGTAGCCGCAATTTATGGGCGAAGAAGTGTAGATGATGAGCCTAGTTTAAGCGTTGACAACCAAATAAATCGTGCAATTAGCCTATGCAAAGCAAAAAACTGGGGCTACATAATATACAGGGATGATGGGGTTTCGGGAAAGGATACGGATAGGGAAGGTTTCAAACAAATGATGAGAGATGCCAAGAAAGGAAAGTTTCAATATTTGGTTTGTTATAAATTGGACAGGGTTTCAAGGAGCGTTGCTGATTTTTCAAGCCTATTAAATGAACTACAAGAACTTGGAGTAGAATTCATCTCCCTTACTGAAAATTTCGATACATCAACTCCTATGGGCAGAGCCATGATGTATATAGCGGCAGTATTTGCTCAACTGGAAAGGGAGACGATAGCACAAAGAGTTAAAGATAATATGATTGACATGGCGAAACAAGGTTATTTTACTGGTGGACCAGTAAATTTTGGCTTTGACTTGGTTACCGAGGAGATGATCATACGAGGAAAGGTAAAGGAAGTATCTAGGTTAGTTGAAAATGAACAAGAAAAGCAGCACGTAATTGACTTTTACGACTGGTACAATGAACCGCATGGATCAGTGAGAAAGAATTGCATAATAGCCAACAAATCTGGGATAAGAACGAAAAGCGGCAAGCTTTGGAATCCAAATCAAATGGCCAGATTGCTTTCTAATGCTTTGTATTGTATTGCAGACGAAGATGCATATAACTATTTTAAAAACGAAACAAATGTAAAAATCGTAAGCGACAAAAAAGATTTCAATGGGATAAACGGGCTGATGTATTACAATCGCCGGATACCTCATAAAAAAACCACAAGGCTTAGAGATGAAAATGAATGGATATTAGCCGTCGGTCAACACAAAGGATTTATACCCGGCAAAATTTGGGCAGAAACTCAACGCAAATTAAAAAAGAACGCATCTACTCCCCCAAGGGCCGGAACTGCCACCAAGGGTCTTTTAGCATATCTTGTTAAATGCGGTCATTGTGGTAGCTCTATGTCATATTATCCTAGCAGGAAAACCGTAGATGGCATTGAATACGGATATTACAGATGTAGGAGAAGGGAAACCCAGGGCAAGCATTTATGCGATCAGCCTAATATAAATAGTTATGTCCTTGAAACTACTGTGATAAATCATATCAAAAAATCGCTTTCAGACATTAGTTTTGTTGAGAAAGCAATAAAGCAGGCAAGGAAAGAAATGCTATCTCAAAAAGCACCATCTGAAAAAGAACTAAGAAGAATTGAAAAAGAAATTGAGGCAAACAATACAGAAATGAAGAATTTAATAATAGCTTTAGGGAGAAAAACAATTCCAGAGGAACTGATCGAAAATCGAATCAAAGAACTGCAAGAACAAATTGCAGAGCTAAAGCAGGAAATGATGGAAATAAAGAGTACAATAGACTTTATTGGCAGTGTAGATGACATAAATATCGTCTATCACTTCATCAATGAGTTTAATAACTCATTTGATGAAATGGATTTTGAGGAAAAAAGACTCTTTTTAAGATACTTGATAAAAGAGATTGTTGTAACTGATTATGAAGTACATATTTATATGTTCTTTTTACCAGGAATTAAGGATGACTTGGTATTTTCGTCACGCACGGACATGGATTCATGGCCGTAACTAACATAAATTTGCATGGATATGTAATAGTAGCATTTGCACGGGCTATTGTTACTTTTCCGTCCTCTAAAGGCTGTCGCAATAGCTCCAGCACATCTCTAGGAAATTCAGGAAGCTCATCTAAAAAAAGGACTCCATTATGAGCAAGGGTTATTTCTCCCGGTTTCGGTATGCGGCCTCCGCCTACCATTCCCACATTTGAAATTGTATGATGCGGAGCCCTAAATGGTCTTTGCCTAATTAGTCCAGAGTGGTTAGAAAGCAAACCGGCAATGCTGTATATTTTCGTCAGCTCTAAGGATTCTTCAAAAGTCATTGAAGGCAGAATCGTAGGAATTCGCCTTGCTATCATTGTTTTGCCAGAACCAGGAGAACCAATCATGGCTACATTGTGATGCCCTGCTGCAGCTATTTCAAGACAGCGCTTTAAATTTTCCTGACCCTTTACTTCGGAAAAGTCTCCATCAAAAGTAACACTTTGTCTTTGGTCGTCTTTTACAACTTGATTTTTCTTAGGTTTAAACTCACCATTAAAAAAAGCTACTGCTTCACTTAAAGAAGTTACCCCTATTACGTTGATACCCTCTATTACTGAAGCCTCTTCAACATTTTCTAAGGGAACTACAACACCCTTTAACCCCTTTTCCTTTATTTCAATGGCCATTGGCAAAACGCCATTTACTGGCCTTACCTTTCCATCTAAAGAAAGTTCTCCGATAATTGCATAATCTGTCAGTGCTTCAATAGACATTTGAGAAGTTGCAGCTAAAATCCCCAAAGCTATAGGCAAATCAAAATGGGGCCCCTCTTTCCTTATATCTGCCGGTGCTAGATTTAAGGTAATTCGCTTTATGGGAAAATCAAAATTTTGGTTTTTGATGGCCGCTCTAACTCGCTCTCTGGACTCTCTAACTGCTACATCCGGAAGGCCCACTATGTCAAAAGCCGGAAGGCCACTTGAAATATCTACCTCTACATCAACTAAAAAACTTTCCAGACCGAATATTGAGCAGCTTTTAACCTGGGCAAGCATTAAACCACCTCTCAGAAGGCATTTTCAATGTGGTCTATCTTGATATCCTGGTCATTCTGTATCAGTATATCTATTACATCAAATCTGATATTAGAAAAGACGGGAGTTTTCTTATTAATATAGTACAAAGCCGCTTTTTTTAACTTTTGCTGTTTATAGAAATTTACCGCTTCCATACCTCTTCCGAAATTGGTTGAACTTCTTGTTTTGACTTCCACAAATACAATGCTATTTTTATCTTTTGCTATAATGTCAATTTCCCCATAGCAGCAGCTAAAATTCATTTCAAGTATCTTATAATTTTTATTTTTAAGAAATTGGGCAGCACACTTTTCTCCAATTGCTCCAAGCTGTTTATTGTTCAATTTACATATTCAACCCCTTAATTGAAAAACTCTTACGGTGAATAGGACAAAAGCCGTACTTTTTTATGGAACTTATATGTTCTTTTGTGCCGTACCCCTTGTTTTTCAAAAACCCGTATTGCGGGTACACCAAGTCGTATTCTCGCATTATCCTATCTCTTTCAACTTTTGCTACAATTGATGCTGCGGCAATACAGGCACAAAGGCCATCTCCATGCACTATTGCCTCCTGAGGAATATCCAAGTCCGGTATTTTTACCCCATCAACCAACACATACTCGGGTTTCACAGGAAGTTTGCATAATGCATTTTTCATTGCCATAAAAGTCGCATTTAAAATATTGTGGCTGTCTATGTATTGAACGTCTACAACGGCATGGGCAAAAGCAATAGCTTTACTTTTTATATCTTCATAAATCTTTTTCCTTTTATTTTCGGTTAATTTTTTTGAATCGTTCAGACCAACTATTTCCGTATCCAAAGCAAGAATAACCGCTGCCGCCACAACAGGGCCTGCCAAAGGTCCCCGGCCAGCCTCGTCTACCCCAGCAACCAAAGTATAGCCTTTTTGCTGCAATTTCCTTTCGAAATCATACAATTTATGCAGCCTTGCTTGCTCTTTTTTAAGATCCATTTTGCATTCCCTCCTCAAACAATATCTTGATTCGATATGCCAGCCCAGAATCCTTCTTTTTCTTCAGGCATCTCTAACGATAATGGCCCTAACTTTCCCTGTCTAAATTCATTTAATAAAGTTTTAACACTCCTTTCAATATCATAAATTCCTCCACTTTGTAAAAATCCGCGACTCTGGGCTATTTTCTCCAAAACCTTCATCGGAGGGATACTAGCGTCAACATCGTATCTTAACTTAAGTCTATCAGGATAATATATAGATAAATACTTTATGAGTATTACTGCAAGTTGTTGCAAATCTAACAATTCCTCTTTTATAGAACCCAATAATGCAAGCTTAATGCCAACAGCCTTATCATCAAATTTAGGCCATAAAATTCCCGGAGTATCTAGTAGTTCTAAGCGGTCGCTTACTTTAAGCCACATTTTACTACGAGTTACACCTGGCTTGTCGCCTGTTTTAGCACTTTTTCTTCTTGCCATTTGGTTAATTAAAGAAGATTTTCCCACATTAGGTATGCCTATAATCATACATCGCTTTGGAGCTAATATGGTTTTTTTCTTTGCGCTTTCAATCAAGCTAAAAAGTCTTTTAAAGCCGGATTTTCTAAGTGCATCTACTGCCACAGCTTGAAATCCCTGTTCTTTGAAAAACTTTATCCAAGATTCAGTAACTCCTTTATCGGCTAAATCGGCTTTATTTAATACGGTAATAACATCTTTACTGCCCACTAAACTATCGATATCTGGAAGATGTGTGCTAAGGGGTGCTCTTGCATCTACTAATTCTAATACAACATCAACCAACTTTATATGCTGTTTTATCATTTTTTTTGTTTTAACCATATGACCGGGATACCATTGTATATCCACGCAGATCACCTCCAGAGAAAATAATAAAAGGGACTTTCTCAGTCCCTATCTTGTATTCTGGCAGCTTTACCTCTTAGTTTTCTCAAGTAATAAAGCTTTGCTCTACGCGCTTTACCTTTCTTTACAACTTCAATTTTATCTATACGAGGCGAGTTAACAGGAAATATCCTTTCAACACCTACGCCATAGGATATCTTGCGAACTGTAAAAGTTTCTTTTAATCCACTGCCTTTTCTGGCAATGACAGTTCCTTCAAAAACCTGTATTCTCTCGCGGCTACCTTCCACAACCTTAGTGTGGACTCTTACTGTATCTCCCGGTCTAAATTCAGGGATATCTTTCCTAATTTGTTCTTGTTCCACAAGAGTAAGCAAATCCATCTCTCCATTCCCTCCTTCTGCGCGATATATAAGTATCTCAGCCACGACAATTATAACATAAAGGACTTTTGTTGACAATCAATACTACTCTAATAAATTTTTGTCCAAATCAGTTAACTTAAGTTTCTCAAATAAGTCAGGTCTCTTTTCCCGTGTTCGCTTTAAGGCTTCTTTTCTTCTAAATAGCTCTATTTCTTTATGGTTGCCGGAAAGAAGCACATCCGGCACTTTAAGACCTCTATATACTTGAGGCCTTGTATACTGAGGATATTCTAACAGGCCGTTATAAAAAGATTCTTCTTCAGGTGACTGACTGCTCCCTAAGACACCGGGCACAAATCTTGCTACAGCATCTATTATGGCCAGCGCAGGAATTTCTCCACCGGTCAAAATGAAATCACCTATAGAAATTTCGTCAGTGATTAATGTCTTTACTCTTTCATCAATGCCTTCATAATGGCCACAAATAAAAATGAGATTTTTCTCATTAGATAAATTTCGAGCAAGTTGCGTGTTAAAAACTTGGCCCTGGGGAGACAGCAGTATTATCCTGCGATTTTGGCCGTCGATTTTTTTTTCAACGTATTCCACAGCTTCAAATATGGGTTCAGGTTTCATAACCATCCCGCAGCCGCCGCCATAGGGATAGTCATCAACTTTTTTGTGTTTGTCACGGGAAAAATCCCTTATGTTTATTAACTCAATTTGTATCAAACCATTATCAATGGCTCGCTTAATTATACTGACATTAAAAGGGCTTTCAAAAAACTCGGGAAAAAGTGTGAGAATGTAAATTTTAAGCATTATAACATCCCTTCCAGCGGCTGAATTATCATTTTTCCGTTTTCTAAATCAATTTTCTTGACAACTTGCTTGATTGCTGGAATGAGGACTTCCTTTTGGTCTGGTGTCTCAACCGCATACACATCATTAGCTCCAGTCTGCAGCACGTCTTTGACAGTGCCAATGTAATTACCTGACTCATCAAAGACGCAAAGCCCTATAATGTCACATATAAAGTAACGATCTTTTGGCAACTTTACAGCATGCTTCCTTTGAATCTTAAGATAGTATCCTCTTAAAGCTTCAGCTTCCTGCCTTGAATTTATGCCTTCTAACTTTATAACGGGAAAATAGTCTTTTAAAAAAATAACCGATTCAATTTGATAAAAGACAGCGCTATCAGCAAATTCAATGAAAACTTCAGGCAAAGACTTAAACCTCTTAGGGTCATCAGTCAAAGGTTCTACTTTAACCTGACCCCGAACACCCCAAGGACAAATGATTCTACCTACAGTAAGAGGTTTTTCTTTATCCCTCAAGGTTATTTTCTCCTTTGAAATAATCCTAAGTTTGCACAAGAGGGGTAGGTACACCCAACCCCTAAGCAATTATATAATTTCTACAACGACTCTTTTGCCTTCCTTGGCAGCTGCTGCTTTAACGACTGTGCGAATCGCTTTAGCAATTCTTCCCTGTTTGCCAATAACCTTTCCCATATCCTCGGGATCTACTTTTAGTTCTAAAATTACGGACTGCTCACCTTCCACCTGATTAACGCTTACATTTTCAGGATGATCTACCAAGGCTTTTGCAATGTATTCCACTAATTCTATCACAGACATTTCCTCCTTTTAAGTTACATATAATTGATTATAGGGATTAGGATTCACTTTCTGATTGCTGTTTTTCTGCTTTTTTATTGTCAGCCAGTATCCCAAGATAATTAAATAAGTACTTTACGGTATCGGTGGGAATGGCTCCTTTCTTAAGCCAATCAATAGCCTTCTCTTCATTAATTTTAACCTGTATTGGGTCTGTCAATGGGTTATAGTAGCCAATTTCTTCGATAAATCTGCCATCTCTAGGCATACGGCTATCAGCCACAACGACTCTATAAAAAGGCTTTTTCTTAGCACCCATTCTTTTTAGTCTGATTTTTACTGCCATTTTCTCACCTCCTTCTATAAGCCGAAAAATGGAAACCTGCGCTTACTCTTTTTCCGGCTTTTTTCCATTCCTGTAAACTGTTTTATTATTTTTTTAGTTTGATCATACTGCTTTAGCAGTCTGTTCACATCTTGTATAGAACAACCGCTGCCTAAAGCTATACGCTTACGGCGACTGCCATTTATAATTGAAGGATTACTTCTTTCTTCTGGAGTCATTGAATTAATAATGGCTTCTATTCGAACAAGCTCTTTGTCATCAAATTCGACACCCTTTAGTTTCTGGGGGGAAAAGCCAGGTATCATATTTAGTATTTGGTCAAAGGAACCCATTTTCTTGACTTGTGTCAGTTGCTCCAAAAAATCATTTAAATCAAAGGTCTGTGTTTTTAATTTTTGTTCAAGCTCTTTTGCTTTCTTTAAGTCTAAATCTTGAGTTGCCTTTTCAATGAGGGTTAAAACATCACCCATTCCAAGAATTCTAGACGCCATTCTGTCAGGGTGGAAAACTTCTAAATCATCAAGTTTTTCACCCATTCCTACGAATTTTATAGGACAACCGGTAACAGCCTTAATTGAAAGTGCAGCACCGCCGCGGCTGTCACCGTCTAATTTCGTCAATATTAATCCTGTAAGGGCAAGTCTCCTGTTGAATTCCTGAGCTACATTTACTGCATCCTGACCCGTCATACTATCTACAACAAGCAGTATTTCACTGGGATTTACTGCTTCTCTTATATTAGACAGTTCATCCATCAGTTCATCATCAATGTGTAACCGCCCTGCTGTATCTATAATCACCACATTATAATTGTGTTTTTTTGCATATTCAACAGATGCCTTTGAAATATCAACTGGATTTTGCTGACCCATTGAAAAAACAGGTAATTTGAGTTTTTCTCCTACCACTTGAAGCTGGGTTATTGCTGCTGGCCGATATATGTCGGCAGCTACTAAAAGGGGCCTTTTCCCCTCTTTTGAAAGCAAATTACCGAGCTTACCACAAGTTGTCGTCTTTCCTGAGCCTTGGAGACCTACTAACATTATAACAGTAATATCTTTTGAAAAACTGATCTTACTTTGCTCAGAGCCCATCAAAGCGGTTAACTCTTCATTTACTATTTTTATAACATGTTGTGCTGGAGTTAAACTCTCCATAACTTCCTGGCCTATTGCTCGCTGAGTAATTCGAGAAATCAGGTCTTTTACAACTTTAAAGTTTACATCGGCTTCCAAAAGCGCAAGCCTAACCTCTTTCATGGCCTGATTTACATCAGCTTCAGAAAGTTTTCCCTTTCCGCGAAGCTTTTTAAAAATATCTCCTAACTTCTGAGTAAGTGATTCAAAAGCCAATTTATACACCACCTTCTTTGAGCAATGAGGCCACACGGTTGTAAATATCCTTATATTTTTCTTTATAATCCGTGGCCAGCCCCGGCTCTAACTCTTCAAGAAGTCTAAGGGTTTCCTCAATTTCTTTCTTTCGGACTAAATATTTTTCCACCATACCTAACTTCTTCTCGAAATTTTGTAATATGTTTTGAGAACGGCGCAGAATATCATGGACTCCCTGCCTTGTTATGCCGTTATTTTCTGCAATTTCGCCAAGGGATAAGTCGTTTATATAGTACTGTTCAAAGATATCCTTTTGTTTCTTTGTTAAAAAATCACCGTAATAATCAAATAATAGATTGAGCTTCGTAATATTATCCACTTAAGTCACCTGTAAAGTATTTATCCTTTACACCTGTTTTATTTTACATGAAGTCTCGTATTAAGTCAACTGTTTAGGAAAAGTTTTTATGGTATCAGTAAGATAACGGCACCTCAACCTAAACCCAGACCTGTTATTTTAAAAGCTTGACCCTGCACTACGCAGGGCTTCACGGGCAATTTGGCATCCTGCCAAGTGCCCGTCAGCGTGCGTCCTGCACGCTGCCCCTGCTTCGTTTGTCCCAAGCTTAAAAATAACAACGGTCTGGCTAAAGGTTTCGTTTGCCGTTATCTTCACATCAAAATAGAGTCTATATATCAAAATGCATTATGAAAATATAGCATCTACGAAAGCCTGATGATCAAATTCCTGTAAATCCTCTATTCCTTCTCCAATACCGATATACCATACAGGTATATTTAGTTCTGAAGCAATAGCGACAACAATTCCCCCTTTGGCAGTGCCGTCTAACTTTGTAAGGATAATTCCCTGAAAATCTACCGCTTCTTTAAAGGTCTTTGCCTGAATCAACGCATTTTGACCTGTAGTAGCATCTAAAACCATTAGACTTGTAATATTTGCTTCTGGGTATTCTTTTTGACAAACCCTATATAGTTTTTTTAGTTCTTCCATTAAGTTCTTTTTGGTATGAAGTCTCCCTGCTGTATCACAAATAATCAAATCTGCTTTTCTGGCTTTCCCCGCTTGCAGTGCATCAAATAGCACCGAGGCAGGGTCTGCACCTTCTTGATGTTTAATTACGTCCACGCCTACACGATTTCCCCATATTTCAAGTTGGTCAATAGCTGCAGCCCTAAAGGTATCTGCTGCAGCCAAAATAACTTTTTTACCCTGGCTTTTGTATTTGTGAGCTAATTTTCCTATTGAAGTTGTTTTTCCTACTCCATTAACACCTACAACTAACATGATTGTAGGGGAAGGCAGCGATATTTGAGTTTCGGGAAATAAATTTATAATTTCCTCTTTCAGTTTTTGCTTTAGTTCTTCAGGGCTTTTTATTCGCTTAGAGTTTTCTCTAAGTGTTTCCATAAGTTTTAAAGTAGTATTTACTCCAACATCGGAAGCTATCAAAAGTTCTTCCAGCTCATCAAAGGTCTCGTCATCAATTTTTTTAGTAAATTTTAACAGGTTATCAAACTTTTGGCTGAAATTTTCCCTGGTTTTGCTTAAACTCTGTTTTAGTCTGTTAAAAAAGCTCATTTATTCCACCTCGTTTTTATTATACCATTTTTACTGCCAAAACCTTTGACACGGCAGTTTCTTCCATAGATATGCCGTATAATGCATCTGCAATTTCCATTGTTGGCTTTCTGTGTGTTATCAATATAAATTGAGTATGCTTTGAAACCTTTTTTAGATACTTTGTAAATCGTGTAATATTTACATCATCTAAGGCTGCTTCAATTTCATCTAGGACACAAAAAGGTGTTGCTTTGGTATTTAAAATTGCAAAGAGCAAAGCAATAGCCGTTAAAGCCCTCTCTCCACCTGATAAAAGTGAAATGCTCTGTAGCTTTTTTCCTGGCGGCTGAGCTCTCACTTCTATTCCACAATCCAATATGCTGCCATCGCTTTCTATAATAAGCTCTGCTCTGCCACCTTCAAAAAGTTCTGAGAAGATCTTATTAAATTCTTCATTGATTTTGCTTATAGTATCTAGCAGCATTTTTTCCATGGCACCTGTTACATCTTCTATTATACTGTTAAGATTGGCCTTGGCATTTATCAGGTCATCTCGCTGTGATACTAAGAAATCATATCTTGATTTTAGATTGTCATAATCTTCAATGGCTTTCATGTTCACAGGGCCAAGAGATTCCATTTGAGCTTTTAAAGACGCTAGTTGTTTTTTTATACCATCAATGTCATCGTAAGAATCAACTTTAAACTTTAGTGCCTCTTCAAAGGTCAGGGAATATCTTTCATACAATTGATTGTCAATTTGATTTATTTCTATGTTTATTGTGGCCTCTTGAATATGCAAGTTGTGCAATGTTGTTTCAACTTGATGTCGCTGTTTTTCTAGTTTATTTAATTCATCCTGCGCTTTGTCTAAGTTGAATTTTAACATGTCTCTTTGTTCTCTGGAGGCCTTGAGGAGTTCCTGATGCTGCTTTTTGATATGAATCAATTCTTTTATATTAGTTTCATAATCAGTAAGCTTTTTCTCTATTGAGGACATAGCTTCTTTGTTTTGCGCGATTTTTTCCTGATACCTTTTTATTTCATCCATGTTAAATCTTATATTTTCTTCTATGCTCTGCATGCTCTGAGTAATTGCAACTTGTTCTTGCTTGTATGATGCTAACTTAACTTTTAGCTGAGTTATCTCTTCGGATACTTTTTCTTTATCTTCTTCGGTCTTATCAATTTCCTCTTGGAGAACTTTTACCATACTTTGAGTCGAAGTGCTTTGTGTATCAATTTGACCTATATCGCTTTCCAGTAATGCAATTTGTTTGACAATCTCTTGAATTTCCGATTGAATTTGCTGTTTTTCCTCATTTAATTGTTTTTCTCGTTCGCTTCTTTCAGTAAGAAGATTTTGTTTTTCTTGAAGTTGCTTTTTTAAAACTTCTAATTCTGATTTTGTCGAGTATAAATTGGAAGTATTATTTTCAATTAGTTTTTGCTTTTC
>ENA-OWPA01001632-OWPA01001632.1-bioreactor-metagenome-genome-assembly--contig:-NODE-1632-length-13610-cov-3.026897_pt1 | contig 13610 bp, 9 predicted proteins | sample MGYA00238139_ERZ651803 | MGnify/ENA primary metagenome ERZ651803 (study PRJEB26909, sample SAMN07631231) | bioreactor metagenome | isolation source: Switchgrass digestor | place: USA: Dartmouth...
TCTCCTTTTGCAAGGAGTGCAGCTTTATTGTTTGCCTTTTCTTCATGAATTTTGCCTACCGCATGAACTTTAAACCCCCTTGCGGAGAGATAATCCGCCGTTCCCCTGGTTGCATAAATTGTAAATCCGCATTTGGCAAATTTTCTGGCTATATTTACAGCCTCGGGTTTGTCGCTGTCTCTGACGGTTATCAGAACTCCTCCCCTCTTTTGAAGCTTGTATCCTGCAGCAACAAGGCCTTTATACAAAGCCTCCCTTAGATCCTTCCCTATGCCTAAAACTTCTCCGGTAGATTTCATTTCCGGACCGAGATGGGTGTCCACATCCGCAAGCTTTTCAAAGGAAAATACCGGGACTTTCACCGCTACATAAGGAGGAATTTTGCCTGTTCCGCTTACATATCCCAACGACTTAAGGGTTTGCCCCACACTGACACGGGTGGCAAGCTCACACATGGGAACGCCGGTTACCTTGCTTATGTAGGGTACGGTTCGTGATGCCCTCGGATTGACTTCTATAACATAAATTTCATTATCATGCAGAACATACTGGATATTGACTATGCCCTTGACCTGAAGTTCAAGGCACAGCTTCTTAGTTATCTCAAAAATTCTCTCTGCCAGTTCGTCATCCACATTGACGGGCGGATATACTGCTATGCTGTCCCCGGAATGGACTCCGGTCTTCTCTATATGCTCCATTATGCCGGGGATAAATACATCTGCACCGTCACTTATGGCATCCACTTCCAGCTCAATGCCCGAAAGATACTTGTCGATTAGGACCGGATTTTCCTGTTTGCTGCTGAGAATTATATCCATATACTCACTGATATCATCTGGATCAAAGGCTATAATCATGTTCTGGCCGCCAAGTACATAAGAAGGACGCATAAGGACGGGATATCCCAGTTTAGCAGCTGCCAATAAAGCCTCTGCTTTTGTCATGACACAATAGCCTTTGGGGCGAAGTATATTAAGTCTCTCCAGCAGGTCATCGAAACGGTTCCTGTCCTCACAGATGTCTATGCTGTCTGCCGATGTCCCTATAATGGGAACTCCTCTTTCATGCAGTTTTTTGGTAAGCTTAACAGCCGTTCCTCCTCCAAATGCCACCACAACCCCAACAGGCTTTTCAATTTCTATAATGCTCATGACATCATCTATGTACAGAGGTTCAAAATACAGGCGATCCGCCGTATCAAAGTCGGTCGATACCGTCTCCGGGTTATTGTTAATTATTATCACTTCATAACCCATCTTTTTCAGGGTCCAGACACAGTGTACACAGGCATAGTCAAATTCAATACCCTGCCCGATACGGATAGGGCCGCTTCCCAGAACCACTATCCGGGGTTTATCCGATTTTTCGATAAATTCAAGGGCTTCATTCTCCACCGCGTCCGTTACCGAATAAAAATACGGAGTTACGGCAGCAAATTCTCCTGCGCAGGTATCAACCATTTTATAGGCAACAGGCTTTACGGATATGTTCCCTTCCGAAATGTTTTTAAGCTTATACAGAAACCAGCGGTCAACCCTGGTGATATCATATATTTCATCTATGCTTATCCCTCGCCTTATTGCTTCATAAATGACAAACAGGCGCTCATCCGTAGCTTTGCTGAGCATCTTCTTTAATTCCTCATCGGTCCTGGCTGCCAGTTTTGGTAAAACCAGATCAGTCAAACCAATTTCCACGCCTCTTACCGCTTTAAGTATGGCCTCCTCAAAGGTATCTGCTATGGCCATTACCTCTCCTGTAGCCTTCATCTGGGTCCCCAGCTCCCTTTTGGCATATACAAACTTATCGAAAGGCCATTTGGGAAGCTTTACGGCCACATAATCGAGGGCCGGTTCAAAACCAGCGTAAGTGTTTCCGGTAACGGCATTAACTATCTCATCCAGACGATACCCTATGGCAATCTTGGTTGCCACCTTTGCAATTGGATATCCGGTTGCCTTGCTCGCCAGGGCGGAGGAACGGGATACCCTGGGATTTACCTCTATGACCGCATATTCGAAACTGTCGGGGTTTAAAGCAAACTGGCAGTTGCACCCTCCCTCTACTCCGAGAGCATTGATTATATCAAGAGCCGCGGTCCTGAGCATCTGATATTCCTTGTCGGCCAGAGTGACCGCAGGAGCGATAACGATACTGTCGCCTGTATGTATTCCCACCGGATCAAAATTCTCCATGGAACATACGGTTATAGCATTTCCGGCCCTGTCCCTCATAACCTCAAACTCAATTTCCTTCCAGCCCGCAATAGATTTCTCTACAATGATCTGGTGTATGGGGGATACCGACAGGCCGCCTTTGGCAATTTCAGCAAGTTCAGCCTTTGAATAGGCTATACCGCCGCCGCTTCCGCCCAGGGTAAAAGCCGGACGGACAATAACCGGATAGCCTGTTTCATCCGCAAAATTCAAAGCTTCCCTGACGTCGGTTGCTATAACGGAAGGAACCACCGGCTGGCCTATTTGCTTCATGGTTTCCCTGAAAAGATATCTGTCTTCAGCCTTTTCTATTGCTTCAGGTGAGCTCCCAAGAAGCCTTGTATTCATTTTTTCCAGGAACCCCTCCCGGGCCAGTTGCATGCAAAGGGTCAGTCCCGTTTGTCCCCCCAGTCCCGACAATATACTGTCAGGCCGTTCTTTTTCAATAATCCGTTTTACGGTTGTAATCGTAAGCGGTTCTATATATATTTTGTCTGCGATATTTTTATCCGTCATGATTGTTGCCGGATTGGAATTGACGAGAACAATCTCAATTCCTTCTTCTTTGAGCACACGGCAGGCCTGGGTTCCTGCGTAATCAAACTCCGCCGCCTGACCTATCACAATCGGCCCGGAACCTATAACAAGAGTCTTTTTTATACTTTTGTCACAGGGCATGCTTATTTTCCTCCATTCTATCAACAAACAAATCAAACAGATACCTGGTGTCATGGGGCCCGTGACAGGCCTCCGGATGAAACTGCACTGAAAAAGCCGGGATATTCTTATACCATATACCCTCACAGGTACCGTCGTTTACGTTGACAAACCACTCCGAAGCTATGTCTTTATCAATGCTCTCCCTTTTTACCGCATATCCGTGATTCTGGCTGGTTATATATACTCTTCCGGTACTCAGTTCCTTAACCGGCTGATTGGCACCGCGATGGCCATATTTCAGCTTATAGGTTTCAAATCCGTGAGCCAGTGCCAGAAGCTGATGGCCTAGGCAAATACCGAAGGTTAATATTCCTGCCTTTAGAAGTTGCCTCAAATTATGGATAAGCTCAGGATTGTCGGCCGGATCCCCGGGTCCGTTGCTTAACATAATTCCGTCCGGAGCCAAATCAATTATGTCCTCATAAGGCGTATTCCAGGGAAGGACCCATACGTCACATCCTCTGCTTAATAACTCCCGTTTTATATTTTCCTTTAACCCGAAATCTAGCAGGGCAACCGTAAATTTTCCTTTATCCGATTTAAAAAACTTCCTTTCGGTACAGGAAACGGCCTTAACGGCATCTTTTATTTTATAAGAGCAAATATCCTCCAATGAAACTTTATCGGGGCTTTCTTTCGTAATTCTTCCGTTCATTACCCCCTGTTCTCTAATTATCTTTGTCAATGCCCTTGTATCTATTCCGTAAAGCCCGGCTATATTTCGCTCCTTCAAAAAAGTGTCAAGCTTTCCCTCACTTCTAAAATTTGAGGGGGCTTGGCACGGTGTTTTAACAATATAAGCCAAAGGTCCGACTGACGGACTTTCAAAATCCTCAGAAATTATTCCATAATTGCCTATAAGAGGAAAGGTCTGGAGTACAATCTGCCCGTAATAGCTAAGATCCGTAAGGGTTTCAATATATCCGTTCATTCCCGTGGTAAAAACAATTTCGCCCGTCACATCTTTTTCAGCACCGAAACTAAGGCCTTCAAAGACCATGCCGTTTTCCAATATCAAATACAGCGTGCTCATTCTATTGCCTCCTCCAGGTCCTGCTTCCTGCCGGTTATCTTGCGCTTATGTCCCGTAAAACATCCCGTACAGAAGCTGAGCCTGCATTTTTTACATGCCTCTTTTAATCCTTCAATGCTTATGTAGCCCAAACTGTCCGCCCCGATTTGCCTGCAAATCTCATCAACGCTCATTTTATTCGCAATCAAATTGTTCGGACTGTCTATATCCGTTCCGTAGTGACAGGTATGTCTGAAAGGAGGGGAAGATATCCTCATATGTACCTCCCTTGCCCCGGCATTTTTCAGGCTTCTTACAATTTTTTCACTGGTGGTACCCCTTACTATCGAATCGTCCACCAATACTATTCTTTTGCCTTCAACGTTAGCCCTAAGGGGGTTTAGCTTAAGCCTGACTGCATAGTCACGCATGTCCTGGGTCGGGTAAATAAAGCTTCTGCCGATATATCTGTTCTTTACAAAAGCCGGAACCAGCGGAATATTGCTCGCGATGCTGTATCCGATGGCCGCCTCCAGGCCCGAATCTGGAACCCCGCACACGATATCCGCCTCAACCGGATATTCCCTGGCCAAAACTGCTCCCATATTTACCCGCGCCTCGTAGACACTAAGCCCGTCTATTATAGAATCATGCCTTGCAAAATAAACATATTCAAAGATACATAAGCCGCCAGAGTCATCACCATTCTTTAGCGCAACTTCCTCATAAGTGATTTTCCCGTTTTCTATTACGATAACCTCTCCGGGACGTACGTCACGGATAAATTCAAAGCCGCAGGTATCCAGGGCGCAGCTTTCCGAAGCTACGGCCATTCCGTCTTTGCTTTTACCGATACAAAGCGGCCTGTATCCTTTCGGATCTCTGACTGCAATAAGCTTATTTTCGCTGCTGGCTATGACAAGGCTGAAAGCACCCTTTAGATATTCTCCGGCCTTTATTACCCCTTTAAGGGTATCCTGCTGCCGGGTTATATGATATGCTATTAAAGCCGATACCACTTCACTGTCGCTGCCTGAATTAAAGTCAACCCCATAACTTTTAAGCTGTCTCCTAAGTTCCAATGCATTGGTTATATTGCCGTTATGGGCTGTCGCGATGCGCCCGGTCAGATATTCTGTTACAAAAGGGCCCACATTTACTTTCGTATTGCTGCCGGTGGTAGAATATCTGGTATGGCCTACCGCTATATGCCCTTTAAGTCGATTTTGGAGTACATTTCCGGAAAAAACCTCACTGACAAGCCCAAAATTTTTGTGATAAAGAATTTTACCCTGAGAGACTACAGCTATGCCGGCCCCTTCCTGTCCCCTGTGCTGCAATGTAAGTAAGCCGTTATAGGTTATGCCTGCGGCCTCGTCCTTAAGGGTGGAAACTCCGAAAATCCCGCATTCTTCATGAATTTTATCATTGATTATCATATATTATTGATACCCCTTCGAATTTTCTTTTCTTGTAGTTCAAATATTTCAGATGTAATGTTTATGTGGTTCTGGTTTAAGTTGTCTGTGAAATCTTTAGTTCCCTAATAATATACTGATTCTTTATCAGCATTTTTTATCCGTGTATTATCATGGCGTCAGTTCGCTGTATAAAGCTGTTTATAAGGATTTTTGGCATTGGGTGTTAATACATAGAAATTGTCTTTGGCTATCTCTTCGGCGTTGAGATTAAAGATATTGCAAAATTCCGTCAGATATGGCATGATTTCATCCATATCTTCTTTTGTAGTAAGCCGGGTCACAACCTGTTTTGGCAGGTTTGCCAGCTCCTTGTCAGTACGGATATACATTTTTCCTCCGTGCATGCCTGTTCCTGTAAAATCCCCTATGGGCAGGTCGGAAGAACCGATGCCGAGGATAATAATAAGCCCTCCCGCCAAATACTCTCCGAGAAAACTTCCTACCTTGCCGCCCACAACGATAACAGGCTTTTTATCCTTGTACTGTTTCATATGGATACCGGTACGATATCCGGCATCACCGCGGACATAGATACAGCCTCCCCTCATGGCGTACCCCAGGGCATCACCGGCATTCCCGTATACAATAATCTTTCCTGCATTCATGGTATCCCCTACGGCATCCTGCACATTACCTTTTACCTTAATCGTAGCTCCGTCAAGATATGCCCCCAGGGCGTTGCCCGGTGTCCCCTCTATGGTTATTACTTTATCTCTAAGTCCGGACCCGATATATCGTTGCCCGCAGCAGTTGCTTATTAACACATCATTGCCGGCAGCCTTGATTAGTTCGTTTAATTCTTTAAAATCTGTATTTGCAGCTGATATTTTCACAAAACGGCACCTCCCAATATACGACTCCGGTCCTCTCTTGTAAATGCCATCAATCCCGGCTTTTCACATATAAGTGAAAAGTCAATGGATGAAAGCGGTGTTCGCTCGCGTATAAGGCTGGTATATATTCCTGCCTTTTCGACATTTTTTATAAGGATATATCCGTTTAATTTGTCCGGGCTGTAGAATAACTTTTTATATTCTCCGTTCCTTTTGTCTATATACACATCCCCCTGATAAGTACCGGCAGTAATAATATGAAGTCCGAAAAAGCCCACCGCGTTCATAGGGATAGCCTTGTCAAAACTCATATCGCCTCCTGCCATGTTGGCTCCGGCACATTCTCCCTGCATATAGGCGTTCGGCAGCAGTGCCATTATTTTGCTCTGGCCGCTTGATACGTCCGTTGTCTGGGTGCAGTCTCCCGCTGCGTAAATATCCTTTGCAGATGTTTCGCATTTATCGTTTATAATAATTCCTCTGTCGATCTCTGCAATACCTGCAAGTAGCTTCGTATTAGGCCGCACTCCCACGGCTATAATCAGGATGTCAAACCCAACGGATTCATCATTGCTAAGTCTGGCAATGTTGCCGTCAAAATTTTTTACACTGGCAGAAAGTATAAATTTGATCCCTTTGCTCTCCAGATGAGCCTTCACTATAGCGGCACCTTCGTCATCCAGAATGCTTGACAGGATTCTGGGTGCCAAATCTACTACGGTGATTTCTCCGACCTTATCCAGAATTCCTTCGGCACACTTTAAACCGATAAGCCCCGCTCCCAATATTAATACTTTCTTTTCCCTGCCAAGTGCCGCCTGAATCTTGCGAGCATCGGCAAGGCTCATAAACGTAAATTTATCGGATACCGTATCCAGTCCTTCAATGGGAGGAACAAAGGGAGATGAACCCGTTGCTACCAGAAGCTTATCATAAGGTATTGTCTCTCCGTCATCCAGTTCAATATATTTTTCATAAGGACAGATTCTTGTAACAGTTTTCCCGGCAAGAAGTATGCATTTGTTTCTTTCATAAAATGCGTCATCTCTGTATTTCATTCTTTGTTCGTCGGTTTTCCCCTGTAAAAGATATGAAATAAGAGGACGGGAGTATGTATGATGGGGCTCGCTTGAGACAATTATTATTTCGCCCGTTTTGTCAAGCTGCCTTATTTTCTCTGCGGCACCGATTCCTGCTGCCGAATTTCCTATTATAACATATTTCACAACCCTCACCCTCTTTCTTCAAATACTATGGCTCCGTTGGGACACCCTTTGACACAGGCCGGTGTCTTGTCAGCTGTTTTTATGCATAGCTCGCATTTGAGTACCGTCTTATCATCTGTGTAGGATATAGCCCCGTATGGGCAGCAGAGGATGCAGGTAAAACAGCTTATGCATTTGTCCCGATTGATGGTAATAACCCCGTCTGTAACAGATAGTGCTCCCGTAATGCAGCCCTTCACACATAAAGGCTCCTTACAGTGACGGCAGGATACCGCAAATGTTATCTCATCCTTTTCCTCCAATTTGATTCTGGGATTTATCCTGACCCCTTTAAGGGCTCTTGCCATGTCTTTTTCACCGGTATAGGCAAAGGCGCAATAATATTCGCAAAGGTGACAACCGAGACACCATTTTTCATTTACATAAACTCTTTTCACCAGGTCACCTCATTTCAATATAATCATCCCGGCCGGCTCCTACAGAAACGTAACGTATCGGACATCCTACGGCCTTTTCTATAAATTCTATATAATTTCTGGCGGCCTTCGGCAGGTCTTCGGGTTTTCTGCACCCCGACAAATCTGTTTTGAAGCCTTCCAGATACTCATAAATCGGTTTTGCCCTCATCAGCCTGTCACCTACGGGAAAATCCTCGCATCTTTGACCGTCAATTTCATAAGCTACACATACCGGTATCTTATCCAGATAAGACAACACATCCAGTTTAGTCAGGGCCAGAGCATCTGTTCCCTGAACCCGTACTCCGTACCTGCTGGCAGGTACGTCAAATCCTCCCACTCGTCTGGGCCTGCCGGTTGCGGCCCCGTATTCCGCCCCCGCTTCACGAAGGGCTTCCGCTTCTTTTCCGAAAAGCTCCGCCGTAAATGGCCCCTCACCGACACATGTCGAGTATGCCTTCATTACTCCCACCACATAGTCAAGCCTGGCACCGGGTATCCCAGCACCTATAGTCGCATAGGCTGCCAGTGTCTGGGATGAAGTGGTATATGGATATATGCCGTAATCTATATCCCTCAAAGCTCCGAGCTGAGCTTCAAACAGTATATTTTTATTTTCTTCCACTGCTTTATAAAGGTAAGCGGAGGTATCTGTTATATACGGAAGAAAGGGTTTTCCGAAATCCGTTATCCACTGGTAAATCGATTCAACCGACAGCCTCATTTGTCCATAGCCACTTAAAGTTATGTTTTTCCATTCCAGAATATCCGCCAGCTTATCTTTAAGCGTTCCCGGCTCAAGGAGATCCCCCATACGGATACCTTTTTTCATGTACTTGTCTCCGTAAACCGGAGCAATACCCCGTCTGGTAGAACCGTATTTTTTGTCTCCCAGCCTTTCTTCCTCCAATATATCCTGCTGCTTATGATAGGGCATGCATATAAAAGCTTTGTCGCTTATTTTTAACTTGTCGGGAGTTATTCTTATTCCTTTTTTCCTGAGTGTTTCCATCTCCCCGCACAGATGTTCCAAATCAATAACCATGCCGCATCCCATTATGTTTACCACATTATCACGAAGGATCCCCGATGGCAGAAGATTCAGTATGAATTTTCCCTTATCGTTTACAACCGTATGGCCTGCGTTATTGCCGCCCTGGTAACGGCAGATTATGTCATAATTGGCGGACAGCAAATCCACCATGCGGCCTTTTCCCTCATCACCCCAGTTTATTCCCACTATTGCTGTAAGCATTATTTTATTCACCTCGATAATTATTTGTTGACAGAAAATTTAAATATATTCCTTAAACCCTTATATTGACGTTCACACCCAGCAGTTCTTTGTTTTGTTCAAGAATTTGAGCGACGTCACTTAAAAACTCTTCTGTCTGCTCCTTTGCCCTGCCTGTAAACAGGCGGACATCCGTCAGGATATTCAGTTCTACTTCGCTCAGGCCGAAAGCCGTGTCTGCCAGTATACGCTTCAGCAAATCATTTTCTCCGCCTTCCAGTTTTATTTTATTGGCAGCAGCCATGGAATGCATACGGATACGTTCATGAAGCACCTGTCTGTCCCCACCCTTTTTGACACAATACATTAATATGTTTTCTGTGGCCATAAAAGGCAGTTCTTCATCCAGGTGCTTCTTTATCATCTTTGGATAAACAGTAAGGCCGCTGACAATATTAATGTAAAGAGAAAGGATGCCGTCTACCGCAAGAAAGGCTTCGGGAATTGATATCCTGCTGTTTGCCGAATCGTCAAGGGTCCTTTCAAACCATTGCGCGCCTGCAGTAAAGGCCGGATTTTGGGCATTGACCATTACATATCTTGCCAGGGAAGCCATCCTCTCGCTTCTCATGGGATTGCGCTTATAAGCCATGGCCGATGAGCCTACCTGTTTTGTCTCAAAAGGTTCCTCGATTTCTTTCAAATGGGAAAGTAGGCGTATATCATTTGAAAACTTGGCGGCACTTTGGGCTATACCTGAAAGGACAGACAATACATAGTAATCAACCTTTCTGGAGTAAGTCTGGCCGCTGACTTTATAGACGCTTTCAAACCCCATTTTTTCGGCAATTTTTTGTTCCAGAAGTTTTACCTTCTCATGATCCCCTTCAAAAAGTGCAAGAAAACTTGCTGCGGTACCGGTGGTTCCTTTGCAGCCTAATAACTTTAAGTTTTTCAAAGTAAAGTCCAATTGCTCCATATCAAGCATCAAATCATGCATCCAAAGGGTAGCCCTTTTCCCTACAGTCGTAGGCTGGGCTGGCTGGAAATGGGTATAGGCAAGACAAGGCAGGTCTTTATATTTTTCCGCAAACTCATAAAGCCTGGCCAGTGTATTTATAAGCAGCTTTTTTATCAGTAAAAGCGCACTTTTCATAAGAATAATATTAGTATTGTCTCCCACATAACAGGAGGTGGCCCCCAGATGTATAATGGGCTTGGCTGAGTGACATTGCTCCCCGTAAGCATAAATATGGGCCATTACGTCATGGCGGACTTCCTCTTCTTTTTTCCTGGCAGTCTCATAATTTATATCATAAATATGGGCTTTCATTTCCTCTATCTGTTCCGCACTTATAGGAAGTCCCAGTTCCCGTTCGCTTTCCGCCAGTACCACCCATAGTTTTCGCCAGGTGGAAAATTTATTGTCGTCAGAAAAAATTTTCTGCATTTCTTCACTTGCATAACGCTTGCATAAGGGATTTTCATAAACCGATGACATCTTTAAGCCTCCTTAGCACATCTTTATATCCTTCCGTTACATTGCCCAGATCCTGCCGGAAACGGTCCTTATCCAGTTTTTCTTTTGTGTCAGCATCCCACAACCGGCATGAATCCGGAGAGATTTCGTCACAAAGTATTATTTCTCCCCCTGCCCTTCCGAATTCCAGCTTAAAATCCACCAGTATAATCCCGGCCTTAAAAAATAGGTCACATAAAAGTTCGTTTATTTTTTTGGCTTGGTCGGCCATTTCCTTAAGCTCCCCTTCGGTCGCTATATTCAGGGCGGTAATCTGGCTTTCGTTTATCATCGGATCGCCCAGCTCATCGCTTTTTAGGCTGAATTCCACTACCGTATTCTTAAGAAGCGTACCCTCAGGCACCCCATATTTTTTGGAAAAACTGCCTGCGGCTATGTTCCTTATAATTACCTCAACCATGATAATTTCTGCCCTTTTTACCAGAACCGTATTTTTATCAATAACTTTAATAAGATGGGTTTTAATCCCGTTTCTTTCCAGATATTCGTACAAAAGATTGGATATCTCTGCATTAATGCTTCCTTTGTCGGGAAGTTCCTCCTTCTTAATTCCGTTAAATGCCGTGGCCGTGTCCTTAAATTTTATGATATAGCTGTCATCATCCTCCCCCTGATAAATTATTTTGGATTTGCCTTCATACAAAATCTTATCCATACCCTTCCTCCTTATACCATTATTCTCCGGCATGCTTAATTCCCAGGATCTCAAGTTCCTTTTCGTTTAAACCTACACCTCTAAGCATCAGCCTGTTACCTCTCAGGCTTTCTATAGAATTAATCCCCATGCCGCCCATCATTTCCTTGATTTCATGCTTCCAGGCATTCATCAGGTTAACCAGGCGCTTATATCCGATTTCAGGATTGAGGCGCTTAACAAGCGACGGAATTTGAGTGGCTATGCCCCAGTTGCATTTTCCGCTGTGGCAGCTGCGGCACAAATGACAGCCCAGGGCGATCAGGGCAGCCGTCCCGATATAAACGCAATCGGCTCCCAGGGCTACGGCCTTTACAACATCGGCACTGGAACGGATGCTTCCTCCGACGACCAGGGAAACGTTATCTCTTATACCCTCATCCCGCAGTCTCTTGTCTACACTGGCCAGGGCCAGTTCTATAGGTATTCCTACATTATCCCTGATTCGTGTCGGCGCTGCTCCTGTACCTCCCCTAAATCCGTCAATGGCTATGATATCTGCGCCACTTCTGGCTATACCGCTGGCTATGGCCGCAACATTATGTACGGCAGCAATTTTTACAATAACAGGCTTCTTATAATTCGTTGCTTCTTTTAGGGAATAAACTAGCTGTCTTAAATCTTCTATCGAATATATGTCATGATGAGGTGCGGGAGAAATGGCATCGGTGCCCTCTGGAATCATTCTGGTTTTTGATATGTCCCCCACAATTTTGGTTCCCGGAAGATGTCCCCCTATTCCCGGCTTGGCTCCCTGCCCCATCTTAATTTCTATGGCTGCGCTGCTGTTAAGATATTCGGGATGAACCCCGAACCGGCCCGAAGCCACCTGTACGATTGTATGGTCTCCATAACGGTAGAAATCCTCATGAAGGCCTCCTTCGCCTGTATTGTAAAAAATGCCGACCTCCTTGGCTGCCCTTGCCAGGCTTTCATGGGCATTATAGCTGATGGAACCGTAACTCATGGCACTGAACATTACAGGCATGGAAAGGGTCAGATGCGGAGTAAGATTATTGACGAGCCTGCCTTCAGCGTCTCTTTTTATGGCTTTGGGTTTTGCCCCCAGAAATACTTTGGTTTCCATAGGCTCCCGAAGGGGATCAATCGACGGGTTGGTTACCTGTGAAGCATTTAACAGGATTTTATCGAAATAAATGGGATATTCTTCAGGATTACCCATACTGGACAGCAAAACCCCTCCGCTTTCCGCCTGTCGGTAAATCTCATTGATCGTTTTGTTGCTCCAGTTGGCATTTTCCTTATATGTGTTGCCTGATTTTATGATCTTTAAAGCCCTGGTAGGGCATAGGGCAACACAGCGGTGGCAGTTTACGCACTTGGAGTCGTCGCAAACCATCTTATTGGATTCGGGCAGATATTCATGTACCCCATTGGCACACTGGCGTTCACATACTCTGCAGACAATACACCGATCGTAATTTCTTACTACCTCATATTCGGGATATATATAATTAACTGCCATTATTCACACCTCCGTTCAAGCCGTTCAAATAAACGATTACCGGTTCGCCACCGGACGGCGACCATACTCTGTCCAGGTCCGGTTCTACAATTCTGATAGCCGCTTCTTCACTGGCGATATATACTTTATCTCCTTTCTCTCCGACAACCATACTGCGGAGTTTTAAGCGGTCATTAAGGGCCATTAATCCTCCCTCAAATCCAACTATAATAGAGAAAGGTCCTGTTATAAGCTGAGCTGCGAAAGCATTTCTAAGATATTCATGCATCTTTCTTTTTTCCGGCTCCATACGGTTTATGGTCTGCCAGAATGGTGCGGCTATAACAGAAGCTATTTCTTCCAGAGTCAGGCCTATTTTCCTGTGCAAATAATCAATAATATAGGTAATAACTTCCGTATCGGTCATTAAGGTGCATTTATACCCGTACATCTCTATGGCCCGACGGTTGGCATCATAGGAAGATATTTCGCCGTTATGTACTACCGAATAGTCAAGCAACGCAAACGGATGGGCTCCTCCCCACCAACCGGGTGTATTGGTTGGATAACGGCCATGGGCTGTAAAACAATATCCTTCATATTCCTCCAGGCGATAAAACCTTCCTACATCCTCCGGAAATCCGACTGCCTTGAATACGCCCATGTTTTTGCCGCTGGAAAAAACATACGCGCCTTGAATGCTTGTATTTATGCGAAATACACATTTG
>ENA-OWPA01001634-OWPA01001634.1-bioreactor-metagenome-genome-assembly--contig:-NODE-1634-length-13597-cov-22.038979_pt1 | contig 13597 bp, 18 predicted proteins | sample MGYA00238139_ERZ651803 | MGnify/ENA primary metagenome ERZ651803 (study PRJEB26909, sample SAMN07631231) | bioreactor metagenome | isolation source: Switchgrass digestor | place: USA: Dartmouth...
TAGAGCTTTTCGGCGATGAAATGGAAAGTGGGGCAATAGAGTTTAAAATAGATAGAAATAAAGCCATGGGTCATACATTAAGAATTCTAGTTAATACTGAAATTGAAATAGGTCAAAGGAAAATAGAAATTAAAGAACTTCTGGCATCACCTACTTCTACAGTTATAAAGGGGAATATTAAAAACACAGTAGATATAGGAGCTGACCATAAATCTAAAGAAGAAAGATTGATATATGATGATATTGAATTAGCTCTAATGGCAGATGGAAAGGAAGTTCTCACTTTAGGGTCAAGTATGGGTAGCAGCTTATGGGGAGCAAAATTTGAAATGAGATATGATGCATTGCCAAAAGATACTAAGAGAATAGATATAAAGCTTGTTTCCCTATCAGTTTTTGAAGACATAAATAAAACTTTTGAGCTTAATAAAGGAAAAGAAAATGATAATATAAGTGTTTTGGATAGAGAGATAATTATAAATGATATATATGAATCAGAAGGGAATACTTATATGGAAATTACCTCCTATGAGGATTTAGTCTTAAGCAATATAAAGCTAATAATGGATGGAGTAGAGGTAGAGCCAGAAAGGATAATACCAGGTGATTATGAAAAGGTGGAAAAGGTAGAAACAGATTCTTTAAATCGTGTTATTAAACGGGAGAGGCTTAAATTTACCAGGACTATTGAGTTTAAAGGTACTGGTGAAAACTTAGAGCTTAAAATTGAAAGGGTAAAGCTTAATAAGGAATATGATGAAATAATATTTACCTATGAAGAAAAATAGTAAAAATGCATAGTTTCCCATAGAAAATATGGTATAGTATATTATAAAGCTAGAAGTAAAGGGGTTTTGATATGAATAACTATTTGAAATCTGATAGTATAATCGAGGCAAAAATAAACATAGGAGAAATACCAGCCATATTGTTTAGGCCAAAGGAAAAGAAGGGTCCTATTCCTTCAATTATATTTTACCATGGATGGAGCTCCAAAAAGGAATTTCAGAGGATGAGAGGATTTATACTGGCCAGTGTAGGATACCAGGTTGTAATTCCAGATGCCATATACCATGGAGAGAGAATGCCTATTAGCGATTATAGTACTCATAATGCAATAAGGTTGTTCTGGAAAGTCATATTGAATAATATGGAGGAATCTTCAAAAATAATTGAGGAGATGATTACAAAATATGATGGAGACCCTCAAAGAATTGGAGTAACAGGTCATTCCATGGGAGGATTTTCAGCAGCAGGTATATTTACACATAATCCGGATTTAAAAGCTTTAGTAGTTTTGAATGGATCCTTAGGATGGGAAAACTTCAATGAAGGGTTTGAGAATTTTTTAGAGATGGATGAAGAAATGAGAAAAATAAAAGAAAAGGTAGGTGTTTTAGATCCATTAAAGAATATAGAACTTCTAAAGGAAAGGCCAATTCTTATGTTACATGGAGATAATGATACATCTGTACCTATAAATAGCCAAAGGATATTCTATGAAAAAGCAATGCCAATGTATGAAAATAAGGACAGAATAAGGTTTATTGAATATCCAAATTTAAACCATTTTGTAACTACTAATATGATGGAAGAAACCATAATTTGGTTTCATAAATATATTTAATGCAATGGGAGTTCCCATTGCATTATTAATTTGACAGAAAATTTAATTTATATTAAGCTTCCTTGACATCCTTGTAAATATCTGCTATTTTAATAGGAAATATAATTCGATATTTATATTTGGTTATACTAAAATTATTCAACAATATTATTAATTTACATGGGAGGGTTTACTTTGGAATTTGTAGGAGAAGGCTTAACTTTTGATGATGTATTATTGCAACCTGGTAAATCTGAAATATTACCAAGAGAAACAAAACTAACTACTTATTTAACTAAAAAGATTAAATTAAATATTCCGCTTATTAGTGCTGGTATGGATACAGTTACTGAAGCAAAAATGGCTATAGCTATAGCCAGAGAAGGTGGAATAGGAATAATTCATAAGAATATGTCTATAGAAAGGCAAGCTATGGAAGTTGACAAGGTAAAGAGGTCAGAACACGGCATAATCACAGACCCATTTTCCCTTACAAGGTATCACGATGTTTCTGATGCATTAGAATTGATGGAAAGGTACCATATCTCTGGAGTGCCAATAGTTGAAGAGGATGGAAAGCTAGTAGGAATTATCACCAACAGGGATATTAGATTTGAAGTAGATACTTCAAAGAAAATAGATGAGGTAATGACAAAGGAAAACCTTGTAACTGCTAAAAAGGGCATTAGCATGGATGAAGCTTTAGAAATAATGAAACAACATAAAATTGAAAAGCTTCCTCTTGTTGATGATAACTATAAGCTTGTAGGTTTAATTACTATTAAGGATATTGAAAAGCTAATAGAATATCCAAATTCCTCCAGGGATGCATCAGGAAGACTATTAGTAGGTGCAGCTGTTGGGGTTACAGAAGATGTATTGGACAGAGTTGCTGCATTAGTAAAGGCTAAGGTAGATGTAATAGTAGTAGATACTGCCCATGGACATTCAAAGGGAGTAATAGAAACTGTTAAGAGAATAAAGCTGGAGTTTCCAGATGTTCAACTGATAGCAGGAAATGTTGCTACATATGAAGGAACAGTGGAACTAATCAAAGCAGGTGCAGATGCTGTAAAGGTTGGTATTGGTCCAGGCTCTATATGTACTACCAGAGTTGTTACAGGAGTAGGAGTTCCTCAAATAACAGCTATTATAAACTGTGCCAAGGCTGCAAGGGAATATAACGTTCCAATAATTGCTGATGGAGGAATAAAATATTCAGGAGATATTACAAAAGCTATAGCTGCAGGAGCTAATACTGTTATGATAGGTTCATTGTTTGCAGGAACCAGTGAAAGCCCAGGAGAAGAAGAACTTTATGAGGGTAGAAGATTCAAGGTATATAGAGGAATGGGTTCCATGGCTGCAATGAAAGCAGGAAGCAGCGATAGGTATTTCCAGGAGAATACTAAAAAGCTGGTTCCAGAAGGAGTAGAAGGAAGAGTACCTTATAGAGGACCCTTAGGAGATGTTGTATTCCAGCTAATTGGAGGACTTAGGGCAGGTATGGGATATGTAGGAGCTAGAACAATAGAAGAACTACAGGAAAAGGCAAGATTTATAAAGATAACTAATGCTTCATTAATTGAAAGCCATCCTCATGATATACTTATAACTAAGGAAGCACCAAACTACAGCAGAAAGTAATCCATAGATGATATGGAATATATAAAAAAGCAAATGTGAAAGAGTAATACATTAACAGAGGCTAGCTTTTGTACTGGCTATTTGGGAGGGAGAATATGCAGGATTTTATTAATAAAAGTATAGAAGAAATAAAGAACAGAGTAGGCAATAAAAAAGCTCTTTGTGCTTTATCTGGAGGAGTAGATTCATCTGTTGCAGCAGTATTAGTTCATAAAGCTATAGGAGATAATCTTACCTGTATATTTGTGGACCATGGACTGCTTAGAAAGAATGAAAGAGAAGAAGTAGAAAAGGTATTTAGAGACGAGTTTCATATGAACCTAATAGTAGTAGATGCAAGAAAAAGGTTTCTGGATAAATTAAAGGGAGTGTCTGATCCAGAGCAAAAGAGGAAAATTATAGGGGAAGAATTTATTAGAGTTTTTGAAGAGGAGCAAAGAAAGCTGGACGACATTGAATTTTTGGTACAAGGTACCATTTATCCTGATGTGGTTGAAAGCGAGAAAAAAGATGGTTCAGTAGCAGTTAAATCCCACCACAATGTTGGAGGACTTCCTGAAGATGTTAATTTCGAGTTAATTGAGCCACTAAAAACCTTATATAAGAAGCAAGTAAGGGAAGTAGGTAGAGCCCTAGGAATTCCTTCAAAGATAGTAGATAGACAGCCTTTCCCAGGACCAGGGTTAGGAGTTAGAGTTCTAGGCGAAATTACAGAGGAAAAGCTGGACATATTGAGGGAAGCAGATTATATTTTTAGAGAAGAAATAGAAAAAGCTAATTTGAGTAACAAGATATGGCAATACTTTGCAGTTATTCCAGGTTTCAAATCTGTAGGAGTAATTAATGGTAAAAGAACTTACAATTATACAATAGTATTAAGAGCAATAAACACTACAGATGCTATGACAGCTCAATGGGCGAAAATACCTTTTGAAGTATTAGAAAAGGTATCTAGTAGAATAACAAAGGAAGTTCCTCAGGTAAACAGGGTAGTATATGACATAACAGACAAACCACCAGCTACAATAGAGTGGGAGTAGTAATCAAAAGCCTTGAAATACTTGATATTACAAGTGTTTCAAGGTTTATTTTTTTCTAATCGTACTAAAATCGTACTAATTTATTATTTTGATGTATTTTATTAGCGTTTTTTACCATTTAGTTGTTGTAATTTGGCTGCTACTTCACCATGCTTATTTGGATATAGATGGGAATATGTTTCAAGGGTAGTTTCTACTTTTTCATGTCCTAACCTTTCAGCTATAAGTAAAGGTGAAAAACCCATTTCAATTAATAATGATGCGTGGGAATGTCGTAAATCATGTATTCTTATTCTTTTCACTTTAGACTTCTTACATCCCCTATCCATTTCATGATGAAGATAGTGTTTTGTTATAGTAAATAACCTTTCATCAGGTTCATAATCATAGAGTTTAGAAGCATAATCCTTTACAATGTCACAAAGGAATGTTGGAATGGTTATTATCCTTTTACTTTTAGGGGTTTTAGGTTCAAGTATTAAATCTTCATCACCCAATCTTGCATAGTTTTTATCAATATTAACTGTTTCCGCTTCAAAGTCAAAATCATTCAAGGTTAATGCTAACAATTCACCTGAACGAATTCCAGTCCAAAAGAGTATTTCAAAAGCTGCTTTTGAAACTGGTTTATCTTCAACAGCAGATATAAAAGCATTAAATTCATCAACTGTCCAAAATTGCATTGAATCAGCGGTTTTCTTTCCCATGCTTCCACATAAAGCAGCAGGGTTGGTTGGAAGTCCATAGTATTTCCTTGCAAAGTTAAATATTGCTGAAAGTTGATTGTGAATAGTTTTAAGATAAGTTGGACTGTAATTATTTTCATCAGAAATCAATTCATTTTGCCATTTCCTAACTGTTGCAACAGTAATTGTGTTAATGGGCATATCTTTAAAGTATGGTAGGACTTTTAAGTCAATTACATATTTCTTATTTTCCAATGTAGTTGGTTTCAATCGGCTTTTGCAATCTTCCATATACAGTTCCACTAACTGCCCAAAAGCCATGTCACAGCTTGCATGTGCTTTACTCAAAAAATCCCTTTCAAAAGCTTTAGCTTCCCTTTGAGTTTTGAACCCTTCTTTTTTCTTTTTCTTCCGCTTCCCAGTCCAATCAGTATAATAAAATGATGCATACCATGTATTGCGTTTTTCATCTTTGTAAACTGGCATTATATCACCTTTCCTTTCTGAAAATGGGTATAAAAAATACACCCTTTATAACTCCAAAGGCGTGTGATATAATACAGTTATGGATGTAGGTACTATATCAACCCTTTGAGGTTATAAAGTATCTCTAAACAGTTTCTTTGTGCTGCAACACAAAGGGGCTGTTTTTTTTTATTTACTTTGTTTACTATTTTTTAACCAAACTTGATAATCAACTGAATTCTTTATAGTACTTTGAAATTCTTCAAATTCTTTTTCTGTAAATGTTATCTTGTCCTTATCTTTTATCATTGTTACGGTGTAAGTTTCTTTCTCAATTTCTTCATCAATATCTTTTTCTATTTTGATTTTATAGTCAATAGATTCAAGGAATTTTAAGAAACACTCAAATTTTTTAGTTATAACTTTTAAGAAATCATCAATATTATTATCAGTTCTTTCCATTGGAACATCATAACCCATTAACCAAGCTTCATTGACATCCAGAACTTTAGAAAGCTTGTAAACTAATTTTTGTTTTGGTTGTCGTTGGTTTTTTTCATATCTCATTATGGCAACACCTGAAACACCAACAAGCTTTCCTAATTCTTCTTGTGTCAGTCCTTTTGCTATTCGAGCAGTTTTAATTCTATTACCTTCCATCACATCACCAACCTTTCCCTTATATAATAATCTAAAATAACCAAATTGTCAATTTATTTATTAAACTTATTGACAAAAAACCAAAATAGTAGTATTATAAATGTAACAACCAAAACGGTTAGTGTTGGAAAGGAGTTGACAAAATGGTATCAAAATTAAAGCTTAAAAGAATTCAAATGGGCATTAAACAGAAAAAATTAGCCCAGCAAGTAGGTATAACACCACAATACTTAATGAGATTAGAACAAGGAAAAGCAAAAAATCCAAGTGTTGATTTAATGAAAAGGCTTGCTGAATCTTTAAATTGCACAGTTCAGGAATTATTTTTTGAAGATTAAAAGGTAAAGGGGGTTAAGGCAATGGCAAATAATCAAGTTGTTAAGCAACAACCAAAATTTTATAAAGCTGCTGATGTAGCTGAAATATTAGGTGTTAGCCAAACAACAGCATATAGAATTATTAGAAGCTTAAACCAAGAACTGAAAGAGCAGGGGAAAATCACTATTGCCGGTAAGATAAGTTCCCGCTACTTCAATGAAAAGGTGTGCTTATAAATATGGGGATAAATCTTAAAAAGGCAGGTGATAATGCTTGAGCAAAAAGACATATGAACTATTATTCAAAGGCTTTATTAAGACAAAAAATAAGAAGTCAATTGAGAAAATTAAAGGCAGAACTGATTTCAAGACCTTTGATGATATAAAAGATGAACCTGAATTTGGGGGCATTTTTAATGATGGAATTATCATGGTTGATGTTGATGATTCTGACCAGGCTGAAGTGCTTTATAAGATAGTTAATGACCTTAATATTAACTGTGTAGTAATTCAAACAGGCAGGGGAAAGCATTTTTACTTCAGGAACAATGAAGTAAAAAGTAATAAAAACAGAACCAACACTGCTATATCCATTGTTGCTGATATGAAGATGGGTCAAACATCATATGGAGTTATAAAAATGGATGGTAAATTTAGAAACATCTTAAAAGCATCTGAAGAACTGGACATGCTTCCAAAGTGGTTGTTTCCTATTAATCATAAAATTAATTTCTTTGATTTAGAAGTTGGTGATAGAAACCAATCATTATTTAATTATATTTTGACTTTACAAAGTGAAGCTTTCACAGTGGAAGAAGCAAGGGAAACTATAAGATTAATTAATCGCTATATATTAAAAGAACCTTTGGAAGAAAGGGAACTGGAAATTATTTTAAGGGATGAAGCTTTCCTCAAACCTGTTTTCTATCAAAAGAATAAGTTCATGCACAATGTTTTTGGGGATTACTTAAAGCGTGAAGAACATATTGTTTCAATCAATGATAATCTTCACATATATTCTGATGGTATTTATGTTGATAAAACAAAGCTGATATTTGCAACCATGATAAAACACATTCCAACAATTACTAAAAATCAAAGGAATGAAACATTATCTTATTTGGAAGCAGTTGCTGAAGATGTGGAATTAAGCCATATCAATAAAATACCAGTTAAAAATGGCTTATATAATCTTGATACTGATGAACTGGAAGAATTCACACCAAGTTATATTTCAAAGAATAAAATACCGACTGCATATAATCCAGCAGCAAAATCCAGTTTAATAGATAAATTTCTTGATGATTTGGCTTGTGGAGATTCTTCTATAAGGGCTGTAATTGAAGAAATGATTGGAACAACCCTTTACAGGTCAAGTGATTTTGATGCTTTCTTTATTTTAGTTGGTGATGGTTCAAATGGTAAATCAACATTGCTGGATTTAATTATCCAAATGCTTGGTGAAGAAAATGTGTGTTCAGTAGAACTTAAAGACCTGGACAAGACTTTCAAAACTGCTGAACTGTTTGGGAAGCTTGCCAACATAGGTGATGACATAAGTTCAAATGACATCAAGAACAGCAGCTTTATTAAAAAGCTTGCTTCAGGTAATAGGGTGAATGTTGAAAAGAAAGGTAAGAACCCCTTTGACATGAAACCCTATGCAAAAATGATATTTAGTTCAAACACAACACCAGTTATTCATGATACAAGTCATGGGTTAAATAGAAGGCTGGTATTGATTCCCTTAAACAATAAGTTTGAGCAGAATGTTCATTTCAAAAGTCAAATAATGACTACTGAAAACCTGGAATATCTTTTGTTACTGGCAATCAAAGGTTTGAAAAGGGTTCTTAAAAACAATGGTAAGTTTACATCCTCAAAAGTCATTGAAAAGGCTGGTGATGATTATAGAAAAATGAATAACCCTGTATTAGCTTTCCTGGATGAAGTAGAACATGCTGAACTACTGAATGAACCTACTGAAGATGTATTTTTAAGATTTAAAACTTGGTGTTCAATGAATAATTACAAATATGAGTTTCAACAACAGAAATTTACTACTGAAGTTAAGAAAATAACTGGGTTTGAAACAAAGAAACAAAGAATACCTAAAGATGATGTAAGGTATAGGAAAAAACAATCATACTGGGTTTATGTTCTGCCTGATTAAAATGAAGGAACATAGGTGGAACATTGACGGAACACAAATAAACACAGTTACAATAAGGGGTTTTATAAATGTTCCGTTATGTTCCGTTAATATTAAAGTTCTTTTAATAAAAAATCTATCTTCAATGAAATGACTTCATATATATATAGAATTTATATATTTATATATATATAAAATCCTCAAAAGCCTTATATATCAAGGGTTTGAGGGTAATTAACTGACGGAACATTACGGAACATAAAGTGGAACAATGATGGAACAAATGGAACAAATTAAAATAGAAAGGGGTTGAAATCATGAAAAAGGATATAGAAAAGCTAAAAATAAATTTAGAAAACTTGATTAAACAAGCAATAGAAAATGGAGATAAAGTTTACATTAAGTCAGGAGACATTTTAATTTCAGAAAATGGTTACATTGATGAAAGAACAATTGTGGATAAATCAACAGGACTTCACATAGTTAAACCAATAACCTTTGAAAATGATTATTATAAATATATTTGTTCTGAATGTGGCGAAATCCATATCATACATAAAGTAAGAATTTCAAGAAATAAACCAATAAAAAAAGGGTGCTGTGAAGTAAGAAGTCATTCATACAGAACTTGCTTGATAAGTGGAAAACTTACAAAAATTAAGACATCAAAGATAATCTTAAATGTTGAAGAATGTTGAAGCAAAAACAATATATTAATGAGTAACTCAAAATAATAAAAATTATGAAAGGGTGGTCAAATTATGAAAAAGTCAAATTGGCAAGTAGCTTATGAAAATTACCTTGAAGAAAAGGTTGAAATGGAGAATTCAAAGATTAAGAAACTGGATGTTGAAGTAGATGCAGAATTAAATGATTGGCTTCCAGATGAAGTGTTTAATGAAGTCTATGAAAAAATAGCTGCATTGGAAGCAATACATGAAGAAGAAGGTTTCAAGGCTGGTTTCCAGGCTGGAATAAAAGCTGCAAGTGAAATTATTGAAGAAATGAAAAAAGCCATTGCATAACACTTTGGACAAGCATTACACAATGGCTTCACATGGTAAATATTAAATCCCTAAATTAATATTATCGTGTGAAGCCAATATTTTCAAGATAATTGATAGAAATTAAAATGTCACAAACCATGTCACATTAATACTCTTGAGATACATTATTATTAGTGATATGCTTATAACATGGATTATTAATTAAAAAAAAGAACTTTCAAGCTTATTTCTGGCTTGAAAGTTCTTTTTTATTTTCCCTAAAAGGCAGGTGGTGAAGTGGGAAGTATAGTTTTTATTGATTTCCTAAATAAACTTCCTCCAAATAATGCAGTTGCAGTTGCTGGAATGTTAAATCAGCTATATGAAACTTCTGAAGATGACATTGGTTTCATTGAAGATTTTATACTTCATGGTTCACCGATACCCAATAACATTGTTAAGAACATCAATCAAGCATTTAAAGAAGCTGGTTACTCACAATTTACCTGGGAAAATTGCAGAACAGATACCAGGAATAAATGTTTTGATAACTGGTTTGATGAAGTTTAATCAAAAGAAAGGATGATATTGGATAAGTATTTGGACATATCGGAACTTTAAAAAGGCATGAAATGAAAGGGAATGAAAAGTTTTTAGAAAAAGGTGGTGATTGGATGGGAAAACTTAACAAAGAAAAGATTGCCTTAAACCTTCTTACTTGTCCAACTATTAAAGAAGCTGCTGAAAAATCAGGTATATCAATAACTACAATGTATAGGCTTAAAAAGCAAGAATCATTTCAGCAGCTATTGAAAGAAATTAAGAATGATATTTTTCATGAAGCAATGAACAAGGCACAAGGTTATTGTTTGGAATCATTAGAAACATTGAGAAACATAATGAACAATGAGGGGGCAACTGATTCATCCAGAGTAAGTGCAGCAAGGACAATCTTGGAATTAGGTTTAACCATGTATGAAGATGAAAATATTATTCAAAGATTAAATGAACTTGAAAGAAGGCTTTTAAATGGTTAGGAAAAAAAGGCTTATAAACAAGACAATACTTAAAAAGCTGGATGAATTAGAAATAGCTTTACCTGCTGATAAACCTATCATTGCTTTTATGGGGAAATTACCTGATGGTAAATATGAAGTCACTGAACATTATTGGGGGAAGAATGAAAGAGGAATAGAATGTACAGTTAAATATGTTGATAAAATAGTTGATTCGAAAGAAGAATACTTTTCAAGCAATCCTAATTACCTTGTAATCATTGATGATATTGAAGATGATTTACCAATGGTTGACATGTTAAAAAGGCTTGATGAAGATGAAGAATATCGCAATATGTTAATTAAAAAAGCAAATGAAAGGATGATAAAAAAATGAAAATTGAACTTAAAAACAAGGTGGAAAAACTTATTGAAAACTACAAAAAAGTTATGAATGCTTTCTTGGAAGAATTAAAGGGATGGGAAGCAGATAGTTTATATTCAAGTGATTACAGACAGGACAAAATTAGAGAAGTAAAAGCACAAATGTTAAATAATGATGCAGACTTTAACAAACAGCTTTTAAACATCATCACAGAAGAAAAGGAAGCCATTTTGAATTCTACTATAAAAAAACCTGCTGACTATCAGGTTTTAATCTCAAATGCAATTGGATTCATTAACTTACTTGGCAATAAGCTTACAGATGAAGAAGCTTTTGAATTGGTAAAGCCATTCTTTGGTGATTATCAGACTATGAAACGTTTTTATGCTGTTCTTTCTGAAATAAATGGTTTGAATGTTACTACTTATAGCCTTGGATTATTTGATAAGGCTATAAATAATCTTGAAATCCTTAAAAACAATTTTGCCAAGTTCTTTGATGCTGGAACATATACAACTAATGGCTTGGCTTATGCCTTGAAAGAAACTGCACTTTTAAGTGATATTGAAGACATTGAAAGGATTATTCAAAAGCTTGATAGCATTATTCCAGCTTCATATAAAGAAGTAGAAGCTGAATTAAAAAATGAAATGGTGGTGTAATTTGATATGAAATACCAGGATGATTTACAAAAAGGAATAGTGAATGGTAAAGCTGTTGGAGTTAAAATTGGTTCACCATCACAGGATGCACTTAACCCAACAGATGATGGTTATGACCATTTAAGAGCAATTGAGCATATTGGAACAGTTCTTCAGGATGGTATTGGAGATAATCCTACACCTAAAGAAGAATAAATTTTCAAGCTGCATTGGTGTAAAGTGTTTTTTTTTATATCAATGCAGCTTTTTTTATATTTGGGGGTGGTTAATATACTGGATGAAGCAGTAATCAAAGAAGTGCTTAAATCAATGATTATTGAAAAAATTAAAGATGGTGGTTTAGTTTTAGAATTGACTAAAAGAGATATAGAGAAGTTTAAACATTGTTTGACTCTTATAAAAGATGATTCAACTCCAGCTAATAAAAAACGTGAAGCAGCAAAATTTATAAAGAGCATGAATGATGGTTTAAAAAGATTACATGAAATAACTGGTGAAAGGGAATTTGCTATTTTTTACAACTATTGCATTGAAGGTAAGACAAGAAATGAAATAGCAGATGCTTTAAATATTGACATTTCAACGGTTGCAAGGAATAAAGAAAAAGCATTAAAGAAATTATCAATTATTTTATATCCAGAAATTAATATTACCAACATGATGTAAAGGTTAGGGAAGGGGTGATTGCTTGACTAATGAAGAACTTATAAAAAAATATCAAGAAGGTAATCATTCTGCTTTGGATGAATTGATTATACAAAATGAAAAAATTGTTAAATTTTTTGCCAATAAATATTATGGTATTGCAAGCAGGGCATTAGTGGATTTTGACGACCTTGTTCAAGAAGGTTGGATTGCATTTATAAAAGCGGTAGAAAAATATAGGTTTGATACTGAACAACCAATTAAGTTTACTTCATATGCAAGTGAAGTAATCAAATATAGAATGCTTAATTTCATAAACAGAAACATTTTCAGGGTTAAAAAAAGTGATTCAAACAGTGAACAAATAAAAATATGTAGTATTTCAAAAACCATTTCAGGAACAGATGATATGACTATTGAAGAAACCATTGAAGACGAACAATCAGAAGAACCATTTACATTAATTGAAGATGAAATTGACAATGAGATTTTAAGACAAGATTTATTTGACGTAATTTATACTGTCCTTGGAAAAGGTGTTGGGCTTGTAAGGAATGTTTTGATTATGCACTATGGTTTGAAAGGAAAAGAAAGAACATTTGAACAAATTGGAAAGATATTTAAAGTTACATGGCAAAGCGTACAGCAAGCGGAATTTGCTGCAATTAAAAAAATTAGAAATAGTCAAGAAGGTAAAGAGTTAATGAAAAAATATCAGTGGCAAGTATTAAATTCATTTGAACATAACAGGGATAAAATAAACCAATTTGCTTCACCTGATGTTGTTTTGGAAAGGATGGAAACATTAGATGAATTGTTATATGGAGTACTTAAACAAATTTGTTGAAAGGAAGGTGAAAAAAAGCTATGAATAAAAATATTGAAGTTATTAATAAACATTTATGGGCTGTTAAGTTTAGTTTATTACCTTTCATAAAAGAAATTGAATACAGACCAGTTGAATCAATACCTATTGAAGAAGAACCAGGAAGAATTGCTGAAGGTGGAATTTTAATTTTGAATAAAGACCATCCTGGGTTCCATATTATGAAAAATCTATTCCCTAAACTGATGAAAAAGAAAGATAAGCAGCTTAAAAAAGAATTAAATAATACAAAGTTAATTAAAAATAAAACACATTGGCATAACTTATATGCTTCTATGCTTTTAGTGGAAGTTGAACGGAGAGAAAAAGAAAGGGCGGTGAAATAATGGCAACAATCAGAACTGCAATTCAAGTTCAAGATAGAATGACAGTTCCTTTAAGAAGTATAACTAATGCACTAAACATTACTATTTCAAGTTTTGAAGCAATGCAAAGGGCTTCCAGTAATGCAATAGATACAAGTAG
>ENA-OWPA01001635-OWPA01001635.1-bioreactor-metagenome-genome-assembly--contig:-NODE-1635-length-13571-cov-38.649474_pt1 | contig 13571 bp, 8 predicted proteins | sample MGYA00238139_ERZ651803 | MGnify/ENA primary metagenome ERZ651803 (study PRJEB26909, sample SAMN07631231) | bioreactor metagenome | isolation source: Switchgrass digestor | place: USA: Dartmouth...
TACAAAGCATGATTCATTGCGTTTATTCCCCCTCCTTTTGTCGCAATTTCATCTTCAGGACACACTTTGACGCTTACGTTTATTCCCCCTCCTTTTGTCGCAATTTCATCTTCAGGACACACTTTGACGCTTACATTTCATCTTCAGGACACACTTTGACGCTTACAATGAATCAAACCTGTATAAAAATAACGCCGACCAAAATTGTTGGTTGACGTCATAATTGATTTTTTATTTTTTTTACTGTCTACTTGACAAGGAGTACTTTTAACGTTGATCTACTTTTTTAGACTACGTATAGCGTTTCATTGATTACATTTACTTTTTATTCCACAAACTATCTACCTCAAAATCTTTACAACAATTCTCACAATGATAATGAAACTTTACATTATAAATGTTGCCATAATATACATTACCAGCTATCGAATATTTACCTTTATGTGAGAAGTTATTAATTCTTACACGCTTTAGCTTTGCACCACAGTTAGGACATATCTTCTTGCAGAATAATGCTTTAAAAAGATCACCTAAACTTATTTTATAATATCTATTTTCCATTCCAAACATTCAATCACCTACTTTATCTTTGTAAAAACAATTTTATATATAAAAAATGCAATAATTGCTAACACTAAATTCATTGCTACACCTATTATGAAAACTACAAAATTTCGCCATAAAACTAAATATAAAATTAAACTCACAAAAGATAATGAAAAAAAGAAAATCCAAAACCAAAAGACAATTTTTTTAAAAATTTGATTAAACTTATTTAATTGTTTATTCATATAACATTTACCTCCATTTTTATATAAAACCTATTACCTAACGAACTAATCTTCACTAATCTTTTAAACTCCCACTAAATTTTGTCTAATGTCATTACTGATATAGGTATACAATCTTTAATCAAGTAGACTCATTCTGTAACCTTAGGTAACAAAGTCATTTAAATATCCTATTTTATTTTAATAAAATATATTATATCAAACTCTAGCATATATTGTACCTTCTATTTTTTTTGATTAATGATAGATTACAATACTATGCTAGAGTTTTTATTTGTAAGCTTCCGTAAACCAAAAGCTAATACAATAACTAAATTTACCTAGATGTATGCAGAATAATAATTAAGCACGTTTTAAATTCTTTCAGCCATAACATATGTTAATGTAATTAATTAGATTGTTTACTACATCTCTGTCAATCAAAACCTATCTCAAAATTTATACCTATCCCTGCTGGTCCAAAAGTACCTCCGGCCTCAGTTTCCATCTTCATTTTTTCAGGTTTTATGACAGCTTTCGCTTTTGCCCCATACCCCAAAAAAGTAAAGTAAGGCTTTACAACTACATTAACTTTCCACAAGTTAATCTCATATGCTAATTCACCCTTAAATGTAGCAACTTCAAACCCTAGCTGTGGACCTATTTCTTCTAAGCTAAGTGATAATCCAGCATATCCCTCAGCTGTTCCAATTTTAAAATTACTACCTGAATTTATACCAAAACCATCACTTCCCCATTGTTCATCTATAATATCGACTTCGATTATAGATACACTACCACCTGCTTTAGCTATAAAACCATCTTCATTATTTAATTCAAATTGTGCATCACCAGTAGCAGTTCCTACAAATATCCCCATATTTAAAGGAAGATACTGATCGTCATATTTTATAAGTGCTTTAGAGTCAGTATAATTTTTATCACGTATTTGAAGTATTGATACCCTAGAATAATCAAATTCATTATTAATCGTACTCTGATCATCTTTAGACGCTATATTTTCCAGTTCACTTTTTTTAGCATTAGCTATAGTTGCGTTACTGCCTTTTATTGTTTTTTGTATATTTGCTTCATACTGAGTCTTTACGCTACCACTCACTTTAGCTTTTGCAAGATCTTTTGGATCCGACTTTAGAATATTGTTATACTGTTTATATGCGTAATAATTAGATTCTGGACCTTCAAGCAAAAGCCCAAGTGACTCCCAAGTTTTATCTCCTACAATACCATCATCCTCTAGCCCATGGTCTTTTTGATATTTTTTGACTGCATCCCTAGTTAATTTGCCATAATAGCCATAATCCACTCCTTCTGGCATTTTTAAATAACCTTTAGAAACAAGGACCTTTTGAAGAATTATAATGTCATTATCATCCTTCATACCATACTTTAGAAGTTCATTCTTGTATTTATGTCCTGAATAATCCCAATAAATTATAGGATTATTAGCACAATAAGTATAAAGATTCAAGCTCAACGGGTCATTAATGTCACCCCTATACGTATCCTCCTGCAAGAATCTCGCAATTTTCGGATCATACATTCTTGCATTCAGGTAATACAGTCCGGTCTCATCATCATACTGATAACCTGCATATGTTATGCTGTTGTTTATCTTTTCTGAAGTCTCTTTACCGCTTGATGTATAATATTTCTGCTCCTGTATATTTCCAAAGGCATCGTAGTAGTAGCTAGCCCTTACAACTCCTGTTGAAGCATCAATTAATGCAGTTACATCGGCATGGCCGTTGTACATATAATATAGTGTATCATTACCTGCTTTCCTCATCAACAGATTTTTCCATATATGTTCCTTCCTGTCTGATTGCCTTTACCATCTGTCTCAAGTACCACTTTATCAGACTCATACATGTATCTTGTTGTTGCGTCATTTACTGTTTTCTCTACTCTATATCCTTCTCCATTATATACATAGCTTATGTTCATATCGCCGATTTGGGTCTTGATAAGCTGGTTGAATCCGTCATAGCTGTTTACTATTACTTGAGAATCACCCATGGTTTCGGCATATAATCCTATAGACTCCCCTTCACTTACATCATAGGACTGTATTGTACTTTTTGACTTATAGGTCATGTTTCCGTTAAAATCATAACCATATATTTCTCTCTCTACCACCTTATCTCCCTGTTTCTTGGTAGATGACATAAGTCTGTTATCTTTGCTGTATTCATAAGTCGTAGTAGTGGTCTCTCCTTTGTAAACAACTGCCTCACTCTTCCTATTTCCAGCCCTGTCATATTCGTAACTTGTAGTTCTTCCATTTGGTTCGTTCACAGTCTTCAGTCTGTTCAATACATCATAAGTATAACTTGTTGTACCTTTATTAACTCCATTTATTACTTCCACTTTACTAGTCTGGTTGTGAGCTCTGTCATAGGTATAGGTGTAGGAATCCATTACTACATCAGTGCTTCCAGACTTCTTGTAATTCTTTAAAGTCCACAATAAGTTATCTTTGTAATAAGTATATTCTTCCTTGTAACCATTCGGATAAATTACATTTTTCACGCTACCGTTGTCATAATAATTGTATTCTGTTTTGGACGTACTTGTTAAGTTTCCGTCATAAACGTACTTTATCCTTCCGGCTTTATCATATACCTTTGTTGTAATATTGCCTTTAGGATCTTTGCTCTGCTCTGCTGTAAAACCTAAGTCCACACCTGCAGTAATATCGTAAGTGTAGGTTATTGTGCCAAAATTAGGTACTTTTTTTGTTTTTACTCTGTTAAGTTCATCATAAGTACGTTCTGTAGTTCCTGTACTATCAGTTATGGTAAGCTGATTTCCATTTCCATCGTATGTATACTGTACTGTCAAACTTCCTACCGATTTCTTCTTTAATCTTCCATGACAATCATACTCGTAATTAGTAATATCTCCGTTTTTGTCTTGTTTTGTTTTCACAAGACCGTTTGGATAGTATGTATAAGATTCAACTTTGTCACTACCCATATTCCATATCTTAACTACCTTATTAACTACGTTATACCTATAGTCTGTTCTATTTCCTTCTCCATCGGTCTGAGACAGCATATTTCCATTCAAATCATAAGTATAGGTTGTTGTTTCCATTAGAGGATTTATTACAGCTACAAGGCGGTTAAACTCATCGTATTCGTAGGTTGTAGTATAACCGTTACCATCTGTTTTAGCTATAATGTTACCTACCTCGTCATACTCTTGGATTGTTGAATGTTTCTCAGGATCTATAGTTTCTATCAGTCTGTTATTTTTGTCATATTTATATTCTGTCATGTTATTTAAAGCATCATAAGCCTTTATTTGGGCATTATTTCTGTTGTATTCATACTTTTGAATAGTCTTGTCATAAGGATCAACTGTACGTATAACCCTATCTAACTGGTCGTACTCTATTTTTGACGTATTTCCCCTCCAATCGGTTGTTTGTGTTTTATTACCATTCTTATCATATTTATATGTAGTTGTCTGAGTAATACCGCTTACAACAACAGTTTGCGAAATTAAATTATTTAATTCATCGTAGTTATATACTGTTGTTGTTCCCCTTCCATCAACACTCTTTCTCACATTACCGTTTGCATCATACTCCTGACTGGTTGTAATAGCAGCATCTGTTCCTGTTGCCGGTTTTCTTGTATGGCTCTTTACTTTACCTGCCTTATTGTACTCATAAAGATCAACAGTTCCAAAAGTATCCTTCTGATATTTCAAATTGCCGTCTTTATCGTATTGATAAATCACTGTATTTTGAGCAATTGTACTATCAGTAGGATATATAGCCTGTTTTAGCTTTTTAAAAGCATTATACTGATAGTTTACTGTATTACCATTACCATCGGTTTGTGAAATAAGGTTTCCGGCATAATCGTATGTATTACGCTGAATAGTCTGTTCTGCTGCTGAAGAACTAGCTTTTACTTTGATATCAGTTAGATTTCCGGAATTATCATAATAGTAATTTTTTATTACTCCTCTTGCATCAATCTCTGATATTAAATTGCCCATAGTATCATAGGTATATTTTGTTGTGTAGGATAATCCATTCTCTATTGTCACAGGCTCTGCTACAGTTTCAATCTTGCCGTTTGGAGTGTATGTATATTCTTTTCCGTATCCTGTCCTAATCTTTTCCTCCACTGTTGAACCGGTTCCTGCTTCATATCCTAATGCATCCAGTTCTTTTACAATCCTACCCTTTTCATCATATTTATAAGCTTTTGATACGTAATTTATCCATGAAGAAGTTGCTGTGTCCATGTAAACTTGTTTTTCAGCAATAACTCTTCCCATAAGATCGTAAATAAATTCTGTTCTGTTTAATTGATTATATGCCTTGCTACTGTCATAGTATTTAGGCTTTATCTTTGCAATTACTCTTCCACCAAGGTCATATACAGATGCTTCTATAAGGTCAACTTTAGTTCCATCTATAGTCACATTCTTCTTTATGACCTTTTCTAGCATGCCACGATTGTTATAACTATATTCTGTGACATTACCATTTGCATCTGTCTCCCTAATGGGATTTCCGGCATAGTTATATACTTTAGATGTCTTTATAATTCCTGTTTTAGTATTTCCCGATGCTTCTACAAAGCTATCTTCATAACTTACACTCGTCTGTCTGTTTAGATTATCATACCCAAAAGTAGTTTTTATTTGTTCTGGTGAAGTTATTGTTTCTATATTACCATTTTTATCATAAGTATAAATAGTTACCAAATCAATCAAGGTATTATCAGTAAACGTATTTCCTGATATATCACCTTTTCTTACACTCTGTAACTTTTTAAACGGTTTGCCAAAATAGTTATTCTCATATTTTGTCAATATGTATTCGGTTGCAGAAGTATAAACCTTCTCACTGCTGAGATTGTTATCGGCATCATATTCATAAGCTAATTTAATTTTATTGTCTTGCAACTTTTCCTTGAGTTCACCATTTCTATAATAATTGTTTTTAGTTACAAAATATGTTGTACCTTTATTAGGATACTCAACCTTTTCCTTTGCAACCATCTCTTCATTAAGTAAACTATTTTTATAGTAAGTTTTTTTAGTATATGAGTATTTAATCTTACCATCACTGACTTCAACAGGTGTCCAAACTTCTACTAGCCTGTTCATACTGTCATAGTTATAATAGGTCTCAAATCCTGCTTCGTCCTTTTCAGTCTTCAATAAACCATTTTTATAATAGGTCATTTCAATACTTGTCAAGTCAGGATTAACAATTATTAAAGGCCTATTCATAAAATCATAAGTTGTTTTTACAATTGCTATTTGCGTATCGTTTAAATAAGTAGTATGTATTGTCTGCGTTTTTCCATCCTCTAAAATCAAATAATCATATTTCTCCAATGTTTTGTATGATGTAGCAGATGCATTTTCTTTATAGCGGACTTCTTTCAGCCTGTTTATAGTATCATATTTATACTCATATACAGCCCCTCTTGCTGTTGACACACCATTTGGATTAGGATATTCTTCTGTTGCCAGATTACCATATCTGTCATAGTTGTATTTGATAATATTATTTTCTGCATCAGTATGTTGTGAAACCAAACCGCTTCTATAATATGCTGTCCTTTCTCCATGGTCTCCGCTATAATCATAAGTCTTTGTTGTTTTATTAAGTCCGTCTAATGTTGCATCATACTGTTTCGGTGATACTTCCTTTATCTTTCTACCCATTTTGTCATATACAATTCTAGTTGTTTCTCCACCATCTAGCTTTTTCCTTACAAGTCTTCCATTCAAATCATATTCATATTGGGTAACATAACCCTTACCGCTTGTTTCAGAAGTCAACCAACTTATATTATTATAGCGGTATGTTGTTGTCTTATTCTCTCCATCCTTTATAGTTTCAACATCACCTTTGGAATTATAAGTATAAGTAGTTACATTGCCTTCAGGGTCAATAACCTTATATAACATTCCTTTAAATCCATAACAGTTTTCCGGTGCATAATATTCATACTTTGTTATGGCAAATAGACTGTCATTCACCCCTTCAACATAGTTTATCGTACTAGATAACGGTTGTATCTTTTTAATAATATTTATTTTATTACTGTCATATTGGTAAAAGGTGTATTTACCCTCTTCATCTTTTTCACTCAATAAATTATTTTTTTCGTCATAAGTATATTCCCGTGTGCTGTTATCAGGATTTATTATTTTTGTTATATTACCTCTTCCGTCAATCTCATATTGAAACCTGTTTCCATTTCGATCGGTTATACTTTTGATTTCTCCAAATCTGTTTATTTTTACTTTATCATTCCATTTCCCTTCAATAACATAATTGTAAAAATCTCTTTCTCCCTCATAGGAAGTATAATCACACAAAAATGTATAAACATTACCATTGCATACAATTCCACCATAACGTGAAAAACCACTTATCTTAGGCATTTCAAGGGAAGCAACAGGCGTCCAACCTTTTTGCTCAAAAACATATTCATAAATAAGCCCTGTTTCTTCATTTATTGTAAGCAATTTATTATTACGAACCACAAGCCATCCTTCCGGTGAGCTATCACAAATAACACTCCATGTATTGTTAGCAGTATTAAATTCCAATAATCTATACTGGCTGTCACGACCATATATCTTACCATTACAAACTATAGCTTTACTACAAGAATAGCCGCTAACAGGTATGTAAGTCCATTTATTACTTTTGGGATCATATTTTTCAATACAGCCTTCGTCAATGGCATAAAGGTATCCACCAAGTTCAACTAATGAGAAGTTATCTCTTGGATAATTCATGTCAGCTACCTTAGTCCAACTTCTGCTTAATATATTGTATTTGTAAACAGATTTTAATGGTTGAGGATCCCAAATTGGAATATAATATCCATAATCATTAATAAAACCATTTTCTTTATAGTATATACCGCCTGCAACATATATATCACCATTATAATAAACTGCTGCTGAGTTTGCTCTTCCATACTGATTATTCTCCGAAGGAATTGAACGTAAAGTATCCCAATATCCTGCTGAAGTATTATAAACCTCAAAATTGTCTAATGTGTTATAACATTTAAATTTAGTTAATTTACTAGGTGTTGTTTGAAAATACCTCTCATCATAATTAAGACCACCTATAACATAAATATCATTCCCATAACTCACCATAGAAAAGTCTTTTCTTCCATATCCTCTATACCGGGTTTTTACTTCCCAATCAATATTTCCTTCGCTAACATAATACTCTGCTGAAGTTTTTCTGCCTTCAGGATCAATTGATAAAATTGTATAATATTGCTCATCATACCACTTTGTTGTTTTTCTGCCTTCTAAGTCTGTTATATGAGTATATCTCGCATTTTCACAGTAATCATATGTATAAGTATTATATACCGTATCAGTAGAATATACTGTATGCTGAGTAACTTTATCCTTCTTGTCCCCTGTATTATGATCATATACAATTTTTTCTATTTCCTTTAAATCTGCATCTTTTATACTTGTTAAAAATCCATTTGAGTCATATTCATAAGTATAAATAGTATTATTCATTGGGTCTATAACCTTATTAAGAAGATTTGATGAATTATATTGATAACTCACAAATCTTCCACTTGTGCTATCAGTAATCTTTGAAATTAAGTTATTACTGCCATAGGTTACAGTAAAACTTCTATTTGTTTGGTCTGTTATTTTTTGAACTTTTCCGGAATCGTTTGTTGTAATTGTAATATAATTTCCATTTCTATCTTTGATGGCAGACAACCAACCATTTTTATTAAACTCATATATAGTCTGATCTTTTGTAATAAGATAGAATGTATCATCACTGGATTTCTTAAGAGTATTCCTTGACCCAGATGAATAATCCGATACATATTTTCCATCTTCTCCATAAGGCACAAATGTTTCAATAGCACCATTAGGTAAAGTAACAATAATTCTTAAAGGATTTGAACTATCCTGTTTCACACTACCTTCATATCCAAAGGTCCAACCTCTTCCAAAATGTCGGTTATTTCTACTGTCTTTCGAATTGTATGTCCTCGTTATTTCTATATCAGGACCTACTGTTGTCATACTCATATCTACATAACTTCTTGAAAAGTTCCCTGTTGCAGGATTTACTCCATCAACCCCATAATGTAATTGCTCCAACAGAAACGTTTCTATTCCTGCACCAAGTAATTCTACTTCATCACTATCATTGCCTTCTTCATCTACATTCTGTTCTTCATCCTCTCCCGGATAAATCAAAATATTATTCAGTGCCATAGATGCATCAACCAAACCAAAATCACTAATATCTTGTCTTCTTACATTCTTCTTTATTGTATATGCAATGTCCTGAGAAGTTAAATCTGGCCTGTAGCTTTTCAATAAAGCTGCAATTCCTGTAACAAGAGCAGTTGAATAAGATGTACCGGAATAGTATGAATACTCATTTTGAAGTTTCGTACTTATTAAATCAACTCCAGGTGCAAAGACATTAACCGTTCCTCCATAATTGGAAAAGGAGGCTATGTTTCCACAATTATCTACAGCACCTACTGAAACCGTATTTGAAAGATTATATGCAGCAGGATAAATAGCTGTTTCATCTCCATTATTTCCGGCTGCGCATACAAACAATATGTTTGATTCTGCCATAGCATTTCTCAATGCAACATTATAATTCTCTGTACCCCATGAACAGTTGATTATACTTACATTTAACTTTTCTGCATATTCGATAGCTTCAAGAATATCAAAAGTATATCCTTTACCTCCGCTTGCAATCTTCAAAGGTAATATCTTTACATTTGGTGCAACACCTACTATACCACTATTATTTAAGGTTGCAGCTATCAAGCCGGCAACAGCTGTGCCGTGTTCCTCATCTTCCGAGTCATTTACACTGTTGTCATCATTATAGAAATCCCATCCATTGACATCATCCACATAGGAATTGTTGTCATCATCAATACCATTTCCGGGTATTTCTTTGTCATTGACAAATATGTTATCTTTTAAGTCATCATGGTTAATATCTATTCCAGTATCCAAAATACCAACAATTATCTCTTCTGAGCCTGTGGTCTTGTCCCATGCAGGTACTACATTTATATCAACACCTTCAACTCCTTCTTTTCCCTGTATAACCTGCTGGACATTCATCAGTGACCACTGTTGGTTAAATAACTCATCCTGTGGTACATCAAACAAATCAACACTATAGTTTGGTTGCACATATTCAATGTTCTCGTCTTTTTTCAATTCTTCAATTACTTCAAGGATATTGTCACTTTCAGCTATTTCAACAAGGTCTATATTGGATTTTTGCAAATTTCTTTTATTTTTCAACTTTTTAAGTTTTAGCCCACTTTTTACTCTATCCAAATTTTTAGCCTTTTTTGTATTGCTTATGCTCTCATCCTTGTATTTTATTATAATTTCTTGCTTAACCTTTTTATCAGTAATTCTATCAAGTAGCTCCTTTTCACTTGGAAGCTTCTTTTCAAAATGTGCATTTTCTTTATCTTTATTTCTATTAATTTTTATGTCATCAGATTCTATGTAATCCTGAGTATTTACCACCTTTTCAACATTATCACTTTGATTAATATCTTCTAATGTTCTTGAAAAAACTATGTTTTGAGTCAACATTGTTATAATAAATACAAATAATATTACATTAATCAAACCTTTTCTCTTCATGTACATTCTTCAGCCTCTCCTTAATTTGATAATGTAGTACCACTTACTCTATTGCTGTAAGGAGTTTCAACTCCTGCAGAATTCTTAGCTTTTACTCTGATTTGATATGTTGTACCTGTAGTTAATCCCTTTACCGTCAATTTCTTATTGCTTAATGTTATCCATGTTGCAGTATTGGTCAATGCTCCCGATGAATTCACATATTTGTCCCCAACTGTAATTAGATATTGAGTTGAAGTCGGGTTATTGTCTATTATGGATAAATCAAGGGTATTTATTGTAGGATTGCTAAGTTTAAGCTTTGGAGTTTGGGCTAATGTTGTTATATTCTTATTGCTAGTAAATAGCTTATATATGGTTCCAAGTTCATCTTTTACTTGAACATTAACAGTATATGTGGTATTAGGTGTAAGGGAGTATTTTGTATAGCTTTTCTGTGGAAGCCAGCCTGACGAAGTTCCAATAGTATACATGTATGTAAACTGTTTTCCTTTAGCTTCACTGTCAATTCCGACTTGTGATATAGATATACTGTCAGCCTTTTCTTTTATACTCACAGAAACTTTATTTATAAAGACTTCTTTTGTAACAGTTTTTTCTGCATCACTTACTTCGAATTTTATAGTATGTGTTCCTTCTTTCCATCCGGATACGTTTATTGCTCCAAATGTAACTTCTTTCTTTGTTGATGTTCCGGTTATAACCTTTGACTCACTAGGTGTTGTACTTCCATCAACATAATACTTACATGTTAGATTGTCATTATCTGCGTCAGTCACATATACTTTTGGTATAATAGTGCTTTCATCAACAGATAAAACTTTATATGTAGGATATGTTTCATTTATTAGTAAGCGTCAAACAGGCCCGCACATGAATGACACAATCATTAATAAAAATGGTTGGAAAAGTTTTGTAAATCGATAAAACTTTTTCAACCAAAACTTAATCTTTAATTTTTACAACCTATGTGCATCTAAATTAAGTTGGGTCTTTTTTCACCCAACCATTCATTGAAAGCATTGGCAATTTCCATTCTGAACTCTTCATCTGACAAACCAAGAGATGTTCCGAGTTCATATGCCTGATCCACAGTATAAGCAAATCTTTCTGCTAATTCGCTGTTCTCATTCTCCATATATGGAAAATGCTCTATTACATAACCAGAATAATCTATATCAAATAAATACCTCTCTATTCCCCCATTAATAAAATACGTGATAAATTTGATCATAAATATCGTATGTTTTCCAACTTTCATTCATCTTCCTCCCACGCATATTTCTCAGGCTCTGTTCTTTTGGATTGCGGTATAAACACCTTAGCAGGTATTTTCATGCTACCAGGCAGAAAATCAGCAAATGTGCTCACATAACCAGGCTTCCCTAGATTAGGGGCTTGACTAAATATCCATGACAAATATTCAAAAGGATTCAATCCATTCTCTTTTGCTGTTTCAACAAGACTGTAATACACCGCGCTCGTTCTCGCACCACCTGGCGTATTACTGAAAAGCCAATTCTTCCGTCCGATTACGAAAGGCTTTATACTTCGCTCTGCACGGTTATTTGATATCTCCAATCGTCCATCCAGTATATACCTCTCAAGATATTTTCGCTGGGACTGCGCATATTGTACTGCTTTACCCAGATGGGTTTTGGGTAGTACATTTAATTTTCTTATCCAATCATAAAATTCATCTATGATAGGCTTTGATTGCTTCTCTCGTTCTTTTAACCGGGTTTCCGGGCATAGCAATGCAAACTGTTTCTCTAAATGAAACAGTTTATCACAATATGTTACTCCCTTTGCTGCATTAGATGTTGCTTGCTTTTCTTTGGGCAGGGCTTCCATCGCTTCAAAAAACTTTCGCCGTACATGGGCCCAACAACCTATTACAGTAATTTTTTCGGGCAGCTTGTAATACCCGTTATATCCGTCTGCATGTAAATATCCACTAAATTCTTTTAGAAATTCCTCCGGATGTATATGTTTTCTGTCCGGCTGGTAGTCATAAAGTATTATCTGATGTCTTGCCTCCCCGCTCGTTCGGTACAGCCACATATAACTCTTCGACTGTGCCGCCTTCCCTGGTTCTTTTAGCACCTGTACCACTGTTTCATCTGCATGCAGTACCTCATGCTCACACAGCCGTTTCTTCATCTCCTCATATATCGGTTCCAGCCAATTCTCACAGGCTTTTATCAACCAATTTGACATTGTCTGCCTTGATATCTCAATGCCATTTTGTTTCCATTCCTGCTCCTGACGATATAAGGGAGACCCCATCATGAATTTTTGTGTAGCTATATGGGCAATTGTCTCAGGAGATGCAAAACTTCCCTTTATGACCGGTTCCGGTATATCTGCCTTTACAATGGAAGTATGGTCGGATGTTTTTTCACAGTTCCGGCATGAATAAACATGCCTAATATGACGCACTATTACCGCTTTTGCCGGAATAATCTTCAACTCATCACGAGTTTCCTTTCCCATTGTATGCAATTCACTACCGCATTCCGGGCAAATACATTCCTTTTCGGGTAACTTGTGCTCTATTACCTCCACCGGTAAATCTTCAGGAAGTTTATCTGTTGTTAGACGTGTTCTCTTACGGTAATGAGCTTTTACTTCTATCCTTTCTTGCTCGGTAATAGCTAAATTATGAGTCTCTTCCTCTTCATTATTAAAAAGATTGATTTGCTCAATCTTTGTTTGTTCGCCAAGATAACACCGAATTGTTTACGCTTTGAAAGGCGTATTTGTTCCATGAACCATTGGACTTGCTGTTCCAACTCGGCAATCCTGCGATCCTTTTCTTCAATTATACCAAGTAATTTTTCTACTGAAATTTCTTGTCTCTTCATGGGATAATATTACCATAAAAATTACATTAAATCCAGCTTTTTGATCCTTTTTTTGAATTTCTTCTTACGAAATTTGACGCTCTAAAACTTCCTTTCTCCTGAGCTTTTTCTCTAATCTGGCACTATCAATAAGACAAGCTAATTCGTTTACATCAAGAAGCATTGTGGTTGAATCTTCTTCTGTTGGCCAGCGAAATCGCCCTCGTTCTAGCCTCTTAAAGTA
>ENA-OWPA01001636-OWPA01001636.1-bioreactor-metagenome-genome-assembly--contig:-NODE-1636-length-13571-cov-6.750037_pt1 | contig 13571 bp, 16 predicted proteins | sample MGYA00238139_ERZ651803 | MGnify/ENA primary metagenome ERZ651803 (study PRJEB26909, sample SAMN07631231) | bioreactor metagenome | isolation source: Switchgrass digestor | place: USA: Dartmouth...
TTAGAAATGATGAAGGCTTTTTTTAATGCTAAAAAATAAGGAGGAGGATAAATAATGAATAAAAGAAAAATGAATTTACAACTTTTTGCTGGTGTAGATAATCCAGACATGCAAGATAAAACTAAAGAAGAATATAGGGGCAAAATAAAACAAGCGCTAGAAGAAGGTAATACAGAAGAGTTTAGTAAGGCTTTTACAGATTATATGGCTAGTATTGAGCAAACAGTATTAAGAGAAGCAAAGGGAATTGTAGCAATACAAGATAGCAACATACTTGTTACTAGAGGAGTTAGGCAGCTAACTTCTAAAGAAAGAGAATTTTATCAAAAAGTCATTAAAGCAATGCAAGAAGCTCCTAATAGTGTAAACAATTTAGATGTAGTTATGCCTGAAACTGTAATCAATGAAGTATTTGAAGATTTAAAAGCAGAACATGAGCTATTAAGTGTAATTGATTTTAAAAATGTTACAGGATTGGTAAGATTCTTACTTAATACCAATACAAGGCAATTAGCACATTGGGGCCCTTTGAACTCTGAAATCACCAAGGAGCTAGAAAGTGGATTCAAAGATATTCAATTAGGACAAAACAAGCTATCTGCTTATATGTTAGTATCTCAAGACATGTTAGATTTAGGACCAGAATGGTTAGATAGATATGTAAGAGAAGTTATGTATGAGGCTCTAGCGTTTGGTTTAGAGTATGGGATTATAAAAGGGACAGGCAAGAACATGCCTATAGGTATGATTAGAGATTTACAAGGAGCAGTAGTAGATGGAGAATATCCAGAAAAAACTGCTATCAAAGTAACTGATTTAGAGCCTGCTACCTATGGAGATATATTAGCTGACCTTGCAAAAAATGAAAAAGGATTTACTAGAGTAGTTAGGAATTTAATCATGGTAGTAAATCCAGTTGATTACTTTAGAAAGATAATGCCAGCTACTACAATAAGAAGGCCAGACGGAACATATGCTAATGATGTACTACCATATCCAACTAGAATAATTCAATCTACAGAGATACCAGAAGGAAAAGCAGTAATAGGAATGGCAGATAAGTATTTTATGGGTATGGGCTTGGTTAAGGATGGGAAGATTGAGTATTCTGATGACTACAAGTTCCTGGAAGATTACAGGGCCTATAAGATTAGATTCTTGGGTCATGGACAGCCTAAAGATAACAACGACTTCATTGTATTGGACATTACAGATCTACAACCTTTAATCCAAAAGGTAAAGGTGATCCAAGAGGCGGGGGAATAATGTCCTCTAAGTCAGTTGAAACGACTGGGTTAGACTTAGAGGGTATGACCAAGACCCAGTTAGTCGAACATGGACAAGATGTAGGAATTGAATTAAACATGAGAATGACTAAGGCTGAGATGATTGAAAAGTTAAGGGAGGGATAATATGTCCCTTTTACAAGAATTAAAAGATTATCTTAAAATTACATGGGATAATGAAGATGCTTATTTGCAAAACATAATCAATAGAGGACAAGAATATTTAAAAGATCTAACAGTAACAGACCTAGATTTTGAAAAAGAGGGGCTGGCAAAGTCCCTCTTATTAGATTATTGTAGGTATTATTACAACAATGCTGTTGAGTACTTTGAAGAAAACTTTCAAAGGCAAATAGTAAGATTGCAACTAATGGAGGCAGTAAAAGTAACTGAGGAAGTGGTAGAAGATGAAGGATAGACGATTAGCCTTAAAAGATGCACAAAGGGTATTTGATACCTATATTACCTTTCAAAAGAAAGTCGATTCAGAAGGGCCATTTCAGGCCTTAGATGAGTATGAGGACTATATTAGTATATGGGCAGAAAGCAGATGGTTAAGAGGAAGAAATTTATATGCAGCTAGAGCAGCTAATGTAAGAACAGATGTAGAATTTATTATTAGATATAGAACTGATCTGGATGAGAAAATGAGGATTAAACTTGATAATAGATGCTTTGAAATAGAGGGAATATTGCCTTTGGATAATAGCAGAATGTATTTAGCGATAAAGGCATATGAGGTCAAACATGATATGTAGGTGATTGATATGGGTTTTAATGTAACTTTTGAAGATGATCAAGGACTACAAATGTATTTAACTCAAATACAAAAAGAGGCAGAAATGGCAAGAGAAGAAATGTTAAGAAAATCAGGAGATATACTAAGAGAATTTGTTGTAGCAGAGTTAAACAAGCATAGACGACCTCTAGCAGTACGTTATAAGGGTAGACCTGCTATGGCTGATGATGTAAAAAGGACTATAAAGACGAACAAATGGGGAGAGAAGTATGTAAGTGTAAGAGGTGGCAAAATGACAGGTACATTATGGCATCTGGTGAATGATGGGAACCTCCATTCAACCCCTACTCATTTTATGGATAATGCCATAGCAAAATTTGACAGGGAAATAGATAAGATTTGGGATGAAGTTATGAAGTAGAGGTGATAAAGTGATACAAAAAGTAGCTGATATATTAAAACCCTTAAATGTACCAGTCCAATATATTTCAAGACCAAACATAAGTGGTAGCTCTAAAATAGGAATTAGCTATCACTTTTTTAATGAAAGTGACAATTTATATGGAGATGGTGAAGGAAAAGAATTTGGCGGAGTCTTACAAGTAGACATATTTTCTACTGTAGATTATACAGAAGTGGTTAAACAGGTAAAGGATCTATTGAAAGCTAATAATTTTAGATTAGCTTATAGTGGTGATAATGATGATAGTTTTAGTAATGTTAAGTACTATCATAAAGTTTTAAGATTTAATTATGTTGAAGAGGAGGTATTAGGTAATGCCTGAAGTTAAAATAAATGTCAAAAATGTTCATTTAGCAGAGATAACAGAATCTCCTGAAGGAACTATAACTCATAGTACACCTGAGCTTGTAGTTGGTGCCATGGAAATAGGAAAAGTTCCTCAAATATCCTCTGGGCAGCTATATGGAGATGGTAAAATTCAGAAAGAAACATCAAAGAAAATTGCGTATCAGATAACCGTAAGTTTAAATAAACTTCCTACAAAATGGCGTAGATATATGGAAGGTGTAAAAGTGGTAAATGGTGTAGAATCAGGTACTTCTGAAGATGAACCAAACCCATTTGCAATAGGATGGGAAGTTGAAAAAACTGGAGGTAAAAAAGAGTTATTTTGGTTCGTATACTGCCAAGCTACACCAATTGAAGAGACAAATAGGCAATCAGAAGAGAATGTCAATTATTCGACTGATACTATAGTAATTTCAGCATTAGAGCATGATAGCCTAGGTAGATTCTACACAATGATAGACACAGAAGATGAAGAAATTTCAGATGAAATGGTTCAAAATTTCTTTAAGAAAGTACAAACTACAGATACAATATCTGCTCCTACAGCTGGGTAAAATTCATGTACCCCTTCCTATGAAATTATTGTATAATAATGGAAAAGGGAGGGGTGTATATGGATATTAGGTGGAAAGATGGAGCAGGGAATATTTTAAATGCTAATAAAGAAAGAATCCTTTATTACGAATCAGAGACTGATACTAAAATAAAATTAACGAATGAAGAAATAAAGAAAATAACAATAGAAGATGGACTGATGAATATTTTTAGAGATTTTGAAAATGATTTAGCATTGACGATAGTAATACCAAAGGGACATAACAGAAAAGCAAAAAGAATTTTCAATGAGTATGATAAAACAGGTAGGCTACTGAAAAGAAATTCAGGTAATCTTTTTATCGATTTAATACTTGATTCATCTGTTATTACTTATAATCCATTTACCGGGATATTAATTATACTATTCTTGATTGTAGCATTATTTGCAATAATAGTTAACTTACCAATATTTTTACTAGGTGAGGAATTAGGTTTATTTGTATCAAGAATTTTAATTATTAGCTCAATTATCTATCCAGTGTTATCACATATATTGTTAAGAATAAAAAGAAAAAGATTGAAAGAAATAAATACACGCAAGGCACTCTAAAGAGTGCTTTTTTATTTATCTAAATGAGGTGATATTATTTATGGCAAGAGTATCAATTAAACCAATAGAACCACTCATAATGGAATTTGCTGATGGAACGATAAAGAAAGCTTTGTTTAACAACGAAGCTTTTATTATTTATACAGACGAATTCGGCAAGATTGATGAAGAAGCTATGAAAGAAATGCAGAAGCGACCGTACGACTTTGTATCAAAGATCCTTTATTGTGGGATGAAGGTATTAGACAAGACTGTTACTTTAGAAGAAGCTGAAGCAATCACTATTGGTGGAGGAGAACCTTTAGCGGTTGAAATAATGAATTTGCTTATAGATAATTTCATGACTACAGCTGATGAAAATTCAAAAAAAAAGTTTCTGGAGGAAGTGGAGAAATTCAACAAACAGTTTGCATAGACAATACATTTTGGGAAACTCTTTATTTTGCATATTGCATTAAACTAGGAAGGCCAGAGGAAGAGTTTTTTAAAAGCAGTACAGCAAAAACAATTAGGATCTTAGAGATAAATGCTAATGGGATTGAAAGAAAACCTCAAACGATTTATGTGGATTCGATGAGAGACTTCCTCAAATAAGGTGGTGAGATAGTGGCCAGTTTCAGAGGATATAAAAGACAGATAAAACTAGAATTTGATTATGACGAGGTCAAGGAAGGTATACCAAATGTCAAGCGGCAGATGGCAGTTTTAAATGCAGAATTTAGGAAGTCTAGTGCCGAAGCTGCTGCTAGCGGTAAAGAAATAGATAGATTAGGTGTACGATATGATTATTTAAGCCAAAAGATGAAAATTCAAGAACAAGAAGTAGAAGCTTATAGAAAAAAATTAGAAGAAGCAAAGAATGCACAAGGTAATAATACTAAAGCAGTTCAAAATGCTATTACTAATTTAGAAATAGCTGAAGCAAAACTAGGACAAACTAGAGCTGAACTAGATAAAGTTACCAAGGAGTTAGAAGAACAGAGAACAATATTAGGAAAAACGTCAAAGGAGTGGAAGGATCTAGCGGATAAAACGGGTCAAATAGGCAAGGATATGACAATGAAGTTAACAACTCCTATTTTAGCTGCTGGAGCTGCAAGTTTTAAGCTAGGTGCTGATTTTGAACAGGCTTTAGGTAAAATGGAAGTGGTATTTGAACATAATTCTGCAGAAATAGAACAATGGTCGAAAAATGCACTCAGAGACTTTGGACTTGCGAGGAGTACTGCAGTTACTATGGCATCCGACTTTGGAGCATTGTTTAAAGGTATGGGTATTTCAATGGAACAAACTAAAGAGTGGTCCAAAACATTAACTGAAAGAACAATGGATTTAGCTAACTTCTATGATACCACTATAGATGAGACAATTAATGCACTTAATGCAATTGTAACAGGACAAACGGAGCCTTTGAGACGATTTGGTATTAACATGACACAAGCAACCCTTCAAGAATATGCTTACTCTAAAGGTATTAGAAAGAAAATATCAGATATGACAGAGGCGGAAAAAGTCCAATTAAGATACAATTTTGTAATAGAAAGAACAAATATAGCAGTCGGAACTACAGCTAGAGAATCAGAAACCGCCACAGGTCAATTAAATAGATTTAAAGAGAGCGTGAAAGAACTAGGGCTTGGTTTTTCTGAACATATATTACCTATTGTCGTGCCAATTATAGATTGGTTAAACGATATGATACAGAAATTCTCAGAGTTAAGTGATGGAACTAAAAAATTCATAGTTTATGGAGGATTGATTGTAGCTGCCATAGGACCTGTATTAATGCTGCTGGGCAATGTGTTTAAAGCAATATCAAACATAAGCGAAGGAATGAAAGCAGCCAAAGGAGCTATTGATTTAGTAAAAAAAGGTGGAAAACTGTTCGATAGTACTCTAAGCACAACTCAGTTTTTTGGGTTTGCAAAATGGGCTGTAATTATTGCAGGGGTAGCACTTGCAATAGGATATTTGATAGATAAGTTGAACACTTTGCTAGGCAAAGGAAAACAAGTCAATCAAACATTATCACAAATGCCAAATATAAATGACTTAAATTCAGTTATGAGAAACACAGTAATACGAGGCTATGCAGCAGGAACTAATTATCATCCAGGAGGGCTGGCTGTTGTTGGAGAAGAAGGACCTGAGCTTGTAGATTTACCGCGAGGTTCTAAAGTATATACTAATAAAGAAACAAGAGATATATTAAGTGGTGGAGACACTTACATTCTTCAAGTAAAAATGGACGAAGTAGATGAAGTATACAAGCTTGTTAATGTATTCAATCAATTCAAACAAGCAAGAAGGGCAGGTGTTGTACGTGGCTAGACATGAAATAACCATACCTATAAATAAAAGTTCAAATGACTCACGAATAGTTGGAGCTGATGGTTATATATATGTTCCAACGATATCAGAAAAGCTGCATTTCGGGATCAATTGTAAATTTGGCGTGGGATGGGATGATTCCTTATATCCTAAAAATAAAAAGATAGTAAAAAATGAAATTTGTTTATACGCAAATGGACCGTACAGTGAATATACCACAATAGCAAAATTCACAGAGTTTGGAGAGGGTTCTGCAATGCCTAGTGTAAGTCCCTCTGATTTTGGAATTGCGAATTTCAAATCAGGGTGGAATTATATCACGATTCCCGAACCAAAAACAAATTCTATTGTCTTTGGACATAATTATAGTGGGAATCCAGTTCTCTTCCAGCATACAACTTTTAATTCTCATAGAGCAAGTTCAAACAAACCTTATTTAAGGGTAACCTATGACGATATTCCACCTGAAAATCCAACAAGTTTGTATCCAGATGGCATAACATTGAATCCACGTGATGTTATAAGATTTGCATGGGAGCATAATTCTAAAGAGAATAACCAACAAAAAGGATTTACTTTACAATATAGTACAAATGGCGGTTCTACTTGGACTACAGTAAATCAAACCACTTCTAATCAATTTTATGATATGCCGGCAAATACATTGCGTACAAGCGGGGGCGTATTGTGGAGAGTTAGAACCACAGATGGTAATGACGAAGTAAGTGGATATACAAGCGCTAGTTTTGAACTAGGGGTAGTACCACAAAAGGCTCCAATTCCCATAGCACCTATAAGCCAATATATAGACCAGAATAAACCTATTAGATTCGAGTGGAGTTTTACAGGTGGATCTCCTAATGAAAAACAATCAAAGTTTGATTTACAATATTCCACTACTGGCGGAAGTATCTGGATTACCAAAACGGTAGCAACTGAAAATACATTCTACGAACTACCAGCAGGAACATTTAGCGGTGGTAATGTTACGTGGAGAGTAAGAACCTATAATAATTGGGAGGAAGTATCTCCTTGGAGTGAAAGTAAATCCTTCACTATAATAGGTAGTCCTCCTATACCTCTTATATCTGATATAACAAATTCAGCTAGACCTGTAATCACATGGCAATCTCAAGGGCAACATTTATATGAGATACAAATATTAAAAGGCGAAGAAGTGATTTATGAAACTGGTTCTATTCCTTCTACAAGCGATAGAAACTATAAAATAAAAGAATATCTGCAAGATGGAACTTATAAGGCTAAATTAAGGATAATGAATGAGTATAACCTATATTCACCTTGGGCGGAAAAGACTTTTACTATATCTACAGTAAAGCCACAGAAGCCCACTATGACAATTTACAACGGTGAGTATGGTGTTACTATTAAGACGAATGATACAAGCCTTAAAACATTGGTTTACAGGAACAGTGAATATATAGGAGAAGTTAAGAATAATCATTTTATAGACTATACTGGTGAAAACAATAAAGAGTATAAATATTTCGTCAGGACAATTAACTCAGGTGAAAGCTTTTCCGATAGTGATATTAAATTAGGCAAGTGTAAATTTAGCGGGAACACTTTAGCTTTAGCCAATAATCCGAGTAATTTTGTAAAGCTTAAATATGGATTTGGAAATAGCCCTAAAAAATCCGACAGAGTGGGGAATGTGGGCGGCTTAGTTTATTATGACGGCAGAGAATATCCCATGCCTGAATTTTCAGAATTTAAATCTAGAGAAAAAACTGTAACATTTACACTTAGAACCAAAGAAGAGCTAGAGCAATTAATCAGTTTAATAGATAAAAAGGAAACTCTACTCTATAGAGATGTAGATGGCGACAATATATATGGAACAATATTCAACATAGATTATGAAAGAAATATATTTGGCTACTATGAAGTGGGCTTTACAATAGTAAAAACAGATTATCAAGGTGTTTTGTATGATTAAACTAGAAAAAAACATAATTGATATGCTACACAGTAGTAGAGAGGTATCTTTTAGATATGACCTACTAAACTACAATGAAACTAAAATAGGGGAATTAACTTCATTAGGCGGTAGGTTAGGGCTTAATTCATTGGCTCAAATTAAAAGAAAAGGAAGTTTTCAATTTAAAGAAAATGAACTACAGGATGTAGACTGGTTGAATGATAAGGTTCAACCAGTCTTTATTTTAAATAAGCAATATGAGTTTCCTCTAGGTGTATTTATGATTAGTTCTCCAACTAGATCTTTGAGAAAAAAATCTATTTATAGGGAAGTGGAATGTTTTGATACATCATTAGTATTACTAGAGGATAAATTTGATACCAGGTATCGAGTCTTAAAGGGAACTAACTATGTTACAGCTATAACTCAAATAATTAGCTCCGCTGGAATATGGAAAATCAATATACCTCACATAAATGCAACTTTAAGAACCGACAGAGAATTTGAAATAGGAACTTCAAAGTTGGAAGCAGTCAATTATTTATTACAGGAAATCAATTATACGAGTATATGGGTAGATGAGTTAGGCAACTTTACTGCTAATCCCTATATTTTACCGAATGACCGAATTGTGGAATATACTTACAAAAATGATGATATGAGTATTATTATTCCTGATACATCAGTAGAAGAAATAGACCTATTCTCAGTACCTAACAAATGGGTTGTAGTAACAACTAATCCAGAAGTTGAGCCTATGGTTAGCAGATTCATTAACGATAATCCCGCAAGCCCTACATCGACTGTAAGCCGGAGAAGAAACATAGTAGACTTTAGAGAAGTAGATGACATAGCAAGTCAATCTATTCTTGATGAATATGTTCGTAGGATAGCCTATGAAGCCAGTAATGTATATGGAAAATTTATCTTTGATACTGCTATAATGCCACATCATAGTTATATGGATTGTTTATATTGCGAACACAGCGATCTCGGAATTAAAAACAAATATATAGAAACATCATGGGAAATTGATTTAAAAGCAAATGGCAGAATGAAACACAATGCTAGGAGAGTGATTCAATTATGATTACTGCAGAAGAATTTGTACAGGAATTAAACAGTGAAGAAAAACAGAATAATTTTAAGTTGGCTACGGTAGTAGAGCTCTTTGAGAATGGCACAGCAAAAATACAGTTTGATGGAGAAGATGTTCCAAGTGAGAAACAATATGCATATTTATCGTCTTATGCCCCTGAAGCAGGAGATAGAATTCTACTCATTGCTCTTGGAGGCACTTATGTCATTTTGGGAAAAGTGAATTTCAATGAAAATCCAGACCAGGAACAGGATGAGGATGAGGAGTATGATAGATATGTATTTGATGAAAAGAAAGTAGAAGTTAAGAAAGGTATAGATATAGTAGGTGGAGCTGATGTTGACAGTCTAACTGCAGATGATGCAGCTATAGATGGAGATCTAGGCGTAAGTGGTACTATAATGGCTCAAGCAGTATCAACATCAGGGCAAGTGTCAGGAGGCAGTTTATCAACTAGTGGGGAATTAAGTGCTGGTAAAAGCTCATTAGGCTCGACAACAGTAAGCTCTCTAGTATCAAATGGAGATGCAAGAATAGAAGGGGACTTACGTCATAGAGGAAGTTATATTGGATTCTTTAGAGCAACTCCAACGTACAAGAGGAAAGTAACCCTTGTAGGAGATGACCTTCATTATGTAAGGTTGGCGTTAAGCGACCTATTAAGCGCTTTAAGTGCATACGGACTAATAGATAATTAAAGCGAGGTGATTATATGCAGTTAAAAGAGTTTGATATTCTATTAGACATAAAAAAAAGCGTTAAAAATGAATATATAGAAGTAGTACAGGGAGATTATGATACAAACGTGCTTAATATACAGTTACAAAATGGGCTAAATAACTATGATTTAACTAACACAAAAACAGAAATAGTATTTGCAAAGCCTGACGGAACTACAGTTATACAAGACGAAAATAATGGTGTAGCGGTAGTAAACGCAACAGAAGGCAGAATGACTTGTACACTCAACACAAATACAATAGCGGCGGCTGGTAAAGTAGTAGCAGAAGTAAGGATAATGGATTTAGAGGGAAAATTGTTGACTACTGCAAGATTTGATTTCTTTGTAAGAAAGGCTATCTTTGGAGATGATACAATAAAAAGTACGAACGAATGGCCACTTTTAAAAAAGTTATTAGAAGCTAGTGAATCGGAAGAGTTAAGAGAAACTGAAGAATCAATAAGACAGAGCAATGAAGAAGAAAGGATTCAGAACGAACAAACTAGAGAAGATAACGAATTAAATAGAAATATCAATGAGGAACAGCGAATTGTCAAGGAAACAGAAAGAGGTGTTGCTGAATCTACTAGAATAAATTCCGAGAATGAAAGAATCGCAAATGAAGAAATCAGGAGAACAAATGAACAGAACAGGCAATCTAATGAAGTAACCAGAATTGAAAATGAAAATATTAGAATCTCTCAAGAGGAATCTAGAGTGTTAGCAGAGGAATCGAGAGAAAGTAACGAAACTATAAGGCAACAGAATGAAAATGAAAGAGAGTCTAATGAAGCTGATAGGATTAGTAGTGAATTAGCTAGGGAATCCAATGAAGATACTAGGATTGCAAATGAAAATGCAAGAGTACAGGCAGAGGATGTAAGGGCTACTACTTTTGCAGGATATGAGGAAAGGGTATCTACAGTAGAGGATGATTTAGTTGCACATAAGGCAGAACAAAAATTAAAGGTAGCAAAACTAGAACAAGAGCTAAACAATTATAAGGCTGTAATGTCACAAATGAACATAAATCAAGAGGCGACACAAAAAGCTAGTGGATATGGTATAATCAGCTTGCCTCAAAATGCTGCTAATGGGCAAATTAGTGGAATTGAGGTAAATGGTCAAACAGCTACAAATTTGGTAGAAAACGGAGATTTTAAAGATGGTACAAATAAATGGAGTGTGTCGGCATATACTAATTTTTTAGTAGAAGATAACATAGGTATTAAACAAACACAAGCCGAGCAAATTTTTGGTTTTATATATAATAATATAGGTAAATTATCTATTAATGACAAAATATTTTTACGTGCTTTAGTTAAAGGTGATGAAAATACTAAAAATATGGGAATATATTTGAGAGGAGGGTTTAATGGTGGTGGTCTATCAGATTTAATCCCTACAGGAGACTGGCAATTAGCATATAAAATAGTTGAGATAACAAGTGAACCAACAGATGATGTCCATGTGGCGTTTAGGTCTGAGTCTATAGATAGTAGTATAGAAAGTGTAACATATATAAAAGAGTTTTTTGCACTTAATTTAACCCAATTAGGATTAGAAGATAAAACAGCAGATGAAATAAATGAGATGTTTCCTTATTATTTTGAAGGCACTAAATCTACAGTTAGTGCAATAAGGTTAAAGAGTGTTGGGAAGAATTTATTTGATAATCTAAAACTAGAAGTCGGGGGAATGAGCCATGATACTGGAAAACCATTACCTGATACAACCAGGAGTAGATTGAAGGATTTTTTAAATATTAGACCTAACACTAGCTATATTTTATCTGCTAAGGATAGAGTAATTTCTAGTGATATAACAAGAATATATTTTTACAATAGAGACAAGGCATATATAGGTAGTAGTTCATCGAAATCTTTTATTACTCCTATTGATGCAAGATATTTTAAATTTTTAAATCAAAGCACTAATGATATTAATATAAAATATCAACTAGAAGAAGGTACAGTAGCAACTCCATACGAGCCCTACAAAGAATCTGTAGCTTACATCACAGCCAAAGATGAAGAAGGAAATATAATAGAACTGAATAGTTTACCGAATGGTGTAGTAGATAGAATTTATCAAGGAACAGATGGAAAGTGGTATTTAGAAAAGAATATAGAAGAATATATATTACAAGAAAGTGATATTGATCGTTTAAATACAAATTTTTCTAATGTGGATATTGTTTATATAAAAAAACCTAAAAATTCAATAGATTATGGTAGTGTAGGTAATTTTGGTTGGACAAATTGGATAGGATTTAATCATAAAAATATAACAATTACAGATTTGGAAGAAAATATAGGATATTATACAGATAGTAAACCTGGAGCCCCTAATGATATTGTATATTATACTGAAAAAGGGTATTACAATAATTTAGAAGAAGCAAAAGCAGATTTAGCAGGAACGCAACTAATTTATCAGTTAGCTGAACCAATTGTAACCCCTATCAATGTTAGTGGAAACCTTATAAGTTATCCTAGTGGTACGGTGTATATCGAGCCTTTTGTCGCAGATGCAGGAATCTATACCGACAAGATGGAAGTATTATATTCCGACTTGCCTATAAAAGCATTAGAGAAGATATCTAAAGTAGACTTTGACACTGGCCTTGAGACCGAACTGGATATAACTGCAGCAGTCATAGCAGAAGATAAGCTATCCTTCACCCATCCCGACCTTGTTGATGGCGATATCGTATTTTTCACATACGAGTATGACAGGGAGAGCACAGAAGGTGAGACGGAAATTGAGTATTACGACAGCCGGTATGTCATCAAAGATTCGGTCACGGAAAAATTTTATAAATGGAAAATAGCTGTAGCAAACGGAACTCCTACTATAGAATTAGAGGAGGTGTAGTTTATGAATGAAGTATTGATACAAGCTTTTGTAAATAGGATTAGAGCGGGCATGATGACAATTGAACAGGTGCCAATACCATACCAGGAAGAAGCAAGGAAAAGATTGAATGATGATTAAAACACCTAGCAGGGTGTATTTTTTATGCCCTGCTTTAGTAATTTTGGGAAGAAAGCGAGGTAATTGGATGAATGGATAAATCAATATGTGATGAAAGGCATAAAAGAATAGATGAAAAACTCGAATCACATGAAAGGAGATTAAACAATCATTCAGAAAGACTAGACAGAATAGAACTAGCTAACGGAAGATTAGAGGAAAGGCTTAACAACTTAATTCAACAGCTAGAACAACTCAATAAAACAATGAAATGGTTTATTGGTTTATTAGTAGGAAGCTTTGTAGCTTTCTTTTTTTATGCGGTGCAGCAAGGACTGTTTAATTAGGAGGTGAAAAAATGAAGGTTATTCAAAACCTAGTTCCACCATCAAAGTACAGCATCAAATGCCCTTATAGCATGAATCCAGAGTTTATAGTAGTTCACAATACTGCTAATGATGCAAGTGCTAGAGATGAAATAGCTTATATGATTGGAAATAATAATCAAATATCTTTTCA
>ENA-OWPA01001637-OWPA01001637.1-bioreactor-metagenome-genome-assembly--contig:-NODE-1637-length-13570-cov-2.850812_pt1 | contig 13570 bp, 12 predicted proteins | sample MGYA00238139_ERZ651803 | MGnify/ENA primary metagenome ERZ651803 (study PRJEB26909, sample SAMN07631231) | bioreactor metagenome | isolation source: Switchgrass digestor | place: USA: Dartmouth...
ACCCGACAGACCCCCTTTTACTCCCAGGTATGAAGTGGACTACAGGCTGTCCCAATCCGAAAGTGAAAAGATATATGATAATTACATTGAAAGCATCCACATGTCCCGGGCTGCTCACGACATGGTAACCATATTCGGCGGCAAAATTCCCCACACCCACGGCATTTTGGCAGGGGGAGCAACAGTCCCTCCCACCGGCGACAATGTGCGCATGTTTTTGTCGCTGCTTTCCCAAGTCAAAAGCTTTATTCGGGATAAAATGATGGCTGACCTGGAAAAAATAGCAACAGCTTACGATGATTATTACAAAATAGGCGTGGGCACAGGCAATTTGATGGCCTTCGGCATGTTTCCTCATCCTGACAAAAAGGACGATTTTTACTTTAAGCCCGGGGTGATAATGGGCAACAGGCGGGAAGAACTTAATGCAAAAGAAATTACCGAGCATGTAAAGTACTCCTGGTACAAAGCCTCTCCCCCCTTGCATCCCGAGGAAGGAGTAACAGAGCCTGACGCCAACAAGGGTGGCGCATATTCCTGGGCAAAGGCCCCAAGATATAAGGGTTATTCTGTGGAATGCGGGCCCCTGGCGCGGCTCCTTGTAAGCGGGGATTACAGGGGAGGGACGAGCACCATGGATAGGATCGCAGCTAGAGTGATGGAGGCACATTTGGTTTCCCAAATGATGGAAGAATGGTGCCTGGATTTGGAGATTGGAAAGCCCGTATTTACACCTTACGATATGCCATCTGATGCGGAGGGAACCGGAATGGTGGAGGCCATGAGAGGGGGACTTGGCCACTGGATGAGGATGGTGGGAGGCAGGATAACCCATTATCAAATAGTTACTCCATCTGCCTGGAACTGTTCCCCAAGAGATGATGAGGGACGACGAGGCCCAGTAGAGGAGGCGCTGATAGGGACACCTGTAGAGGATTTTGACCAACCCATTGAAGTAGGAAGGGTTGCCCGAAGTTTTGACCCCTGTCTTGCTTGCGCAGTACATATGATTGACATGAAAGGGCGTGAACAATACGTTGAAATCCTATAAGGAACTAAAAGATATTCAAGACGTGACTGTAAACAGATTTTCCTCAATCGCCTATGTAAACTTACTGTTATATCCCCTCCCAATAAGGATCTTCCACTGGCTACTGGTGGCAAGCCTATCCCTTACCATAATTTTCGGCCTGATGATAAGCTTTGCCTACCCGTTCCTTCCCATGAAGGTGGTAAGGTTTGTCCATGTTTCCTCAGGATTTGTAGCCTTTGGCGTCCTGCTGTACCGCATAGGCTATGCGTTATTGTCGGGAGATTACAGAAACTTTTCCATAAAGCTTGAAGATTTCAAGACATTTCCTGACCTTATCAAATACTACCTATTTTTAAGGCAAAATCCTCCACCTTTGAGGACCAAGTACAATATCGGCCAAAAGATAATCATGCTGTCCTGGCTTGTTGGCATACTGTATCAAACTTTTGCCGGCATAGTGCTGCTGAACTCATCCTTTGTAGCCACCGACTCCCTGCTGTCACTACTCGCTAAACTAACCTTGCCGCAGCACATTAGGACCACCAAATTTTTCCTTACTATCTATTTCATCGTTACAATTATGGTGCATATTTATCTGGCTCATACGGAAGATATAGCCAAAAGCCAGTCTATGCTTACAGGATGGGTAAGAGTCAAAAGAAAGGACGGCAACTAAGCCTTACACTGAAACCGGTAAATACTTCCTATCTTTTCAATTTTCCTTGATTAAAAAACCAGGGCAGAACTTCACCCTGGTTTTTCGTGCGCTTTCAGGAGTTGCTACTGCTGGGGTTTGCCATTTTGTTCTGCAAGGGCCCGTTCAGCTTTTTCAATGGCAAGTCTCACCAAGTTACCGCAGTTTCTGGATGAAACTTCACCCCAACCCTTCGTCGCCACCGTATCTGCCACACCAAGTTCCTTAGCCAACTCGTACTTAAGGTCCTCAGACATGACACTACGACGACGAGCCATGAGCATACCTCCTTTATTTTTTCACGCACTATTATTATGTTGCGTTTTGCAAATATTTTTATGTTGGTAATTTCTAAGCCCCTTTTTTAACTAAATTTTTTTGAAAATATATAAAAACGGGAAGCGGAATTATGATCCAGCCAAAACTTTTAATAAGATTGTTTTTAGCCCTATGAATCTGTCTCTCCATCTCTGCCTTTACTATGGCATCGTATTTTTGCCTAAGTTCCTCTTCAGTGATGTTTACTGGCTTCTGCTCCGAGTCAGCCCATTCCTTCCTTTCCAGTTCAAACCTTCTAAAATCCTCAAAGGATTGGTAGTAGGGCGCCGGAGCGACAATATCCGCCACTGCCATAAAGGCTGACACGCTGCCGCCGATAACCATCATCAAAGTTGCAAACAAAACTAGATAGACATAAACATGTTTTATCACATCTTCGCCTCCTTCATTGTGTTGGTTCTTTGCAGATGATATAACAACTGCCACAAAAACAAGTAAGACGACAAAGGATATGAGGATAATCATAGATAGTGCCATACGCTTCAACTCCAAACTTTGTTATTTGGCTTTCACTTCTTATTATATCTGAGGAATGGCAACATTGATAGTCTTAAAACATATAATAAGTTAATTTTATGACAAAAAACACCCACCGTATAATTAAGAGGTGTCTAAACCACCTAAAAGTAGTTTTGACACCTCTTATTTATACCACTTCTTTAATTCTCTCATAATATCTAACCGATTCTCTATCTGCCAACACCATGATTGTCCGCGCTTCCGGATCGATAGTGCCCTGCAGGTGGCAGCCTTCTGAACTTAGGGTTTTGGCATATTCTATTACTTCCTTAGTTATGCGCTCGCCCGGACAGATAATGGGTATCCCTGGCGGATAAGCCATAAGCATTTCGGCACTTATCTCACCCTCCGCTTCTTCCAAACGAACCACTCTCTTTTCGCTGTAGTAGGCAAATCTGGGCGAAACCACAACTTCCTGATTTTCCGGAAGCTCCGTGCTTATTTTTATTACGTTGTTGCTGCCATATTTTTGGACTATGTCTTTAATGGCATTTATCAGGACGCTTACGCTCTCTTCATTATCGCCTATTGAAACTACTGCCAGCACATTGTATAAGTCAGACAGTTCCATTTGGATATGGTACTCATATTTTAAAAGCTTTTCCGTTTCAAAACCGGAAAGCCCAATCTCTCTTAAGTTTATGGCAATCTTTGTAGGATCCAAGGCAAAGCAACCTTCAGTGCCTTCAACTTCCTTGCCCATAACGTAAAGGCCCTTTATGGCATTTAGCTGCTTTCGTGCATCCTCGCAAAGCTCTATGGTGCGCTGCAAAAGCTCTCTGCCATTTAAAGCCATCTGCTTTCTGGCAACATCAATGGAAGCCATCAGGGGATATGATGGGCTGGTGGTTTGGGTTAAATTCATCGCAGCTTTTACTTTTCTGTCATCGATGAAATCACTTTTTACGAGGAGCAACGAGCTTTGGGTCATGGAGCCTAAAAGTTTATGGACACTTACTGCGCTCATATCGGCACCGGCCTCCATGGCCGAAAGCGGTAAATCCGGATGAAATCCCAAATGTGCACCGTGGGCTTCATCTACAATAACAGGTTTGCCGTAGGAGTGAGCTATTTCCACGATTCGTTTTAGGTCCGAAGCCACACCGTAATAGGTGGGGTTGATTACAAAAACCGCTTTTGCATTGGGATGCTCCACGATGGCGCGCCTTACACTTTCCGGAGTAATGCCCATGGCTATTCCCATGTAATTGTCTATTACAGGCTTTATATAGACGGGCTTAACACCGCTGAGTATCAGCCCTCCTGTTACAGAGCGATGGGCGTTTCTCGGAATGATGATTTCATCACCGGGGCCTGCCACTGACAGTATCATGGCTTGGATGCCCGAAGTTGTGCCATTTACCAAGAAATGAGCATGATCTGCTCCAAAAGCGCAAGCTGCTAGCTCTTCCGCTTCTTGAATGACTCCCAAGGGATTGCAAATGGTATCTAAATCCAAAAGGCCCGAAGTAACATCTATCGACAATACATTTTCACCTACAAAACTTCGAAACTCCGGTATGCCTTTGCCACCCTTGTGACCCGGCACGTGAAACGGCACCGTCTTATCTGCTACGTACTTCTTCAGCGCATCGAAAAGCGGTGTTCTCTGCTGCTCTTGAAACTTCATCCGGAGTCACTCCCCTTTCTGTGTATATTTCTCAGCTCAAGTGCGCATCAAACAAATACAATTAAAGCATAATTTTGGTCTTATTTCAATACTATAAATTGTTTTTTTCATGGAAGTTTCAAACATATTCGACAGGACCTGAGAAATGTCTCGTCGTGAGTTTTCAAAACCTTAGCATTATTGCACCAATTGCTTTTATTAACCTCTTACCGCTTTCTTTAACTCCACCTTATACACTGTCTGAATCCTGTTCCTTCAGTTTCCTGGTATAATCTGAAGGCAAGTTTAAGATAAATTAGGAAAAGATTCCACTTCTTAATAACCTGTGCACATTGTTACTCTCGCAGCCTTAGTTCCCATGTTCATCCCTGCAACCCCTCTTGTTATCGACAAGCTCATCTCTATGACTAATGGAACTTAGCTTGCCCCGGCCCATGTCACTAGGAGAAAACCGTCAAGTCTGAGAACCCGAATTATTATACGTAGGAAATTCTTCAGATGACACTTGGGCACACAGAGGCAAGTCTCTGAACTTTAAATCATATGGTCAATGCTCGGGAAAAAACATAACTCAAGCCAAAGCAACCACTTGGAAGATCTAAGGCAATGGTGACCCATATCTTTTGAAGCCTATAGCGCAAATGGCGGTAATTAATTTAAATCGCATGATTTGGCTTTTGCTTTAAAGGCAGGTTCTCGCCAAAAGAAGCAGTGGGCATAAATCAAAATACAATTAAGCAAGACAAAAGCCTAACATCTTGTGAGGACTAAAAACTCTATGCCCGACCTAATGGTCGGGCATAGAGTTTTAGTTGGCGGGGGATTATTCATGTAATTTATATGATTATTATTTCAAAGCTAATCTGATAGCTTGATTTAGTCTGTCTTTTGTTTCTTGCCACAATTCTTGTACCTTGAAGCGAATTTCAACATGTAAGTTGTCTTTAATGGACTCTTCTTCCTGTGTCAGTGCGTGACCTATTGCCACTGCCAGCTCATCCTCTGACACTCCCTGGGTTATATCCACGAAACAGAGGGGCGGAAACAGCACACACCACCAGTTGGCACCTTTGCCGCTGCCAATTATGATTCTTAGGGCCTCATATTCTCCGGCGGGAAGTGTCACATAGCCGTAAGTTTTTGCTGGAAATGGAAATTTGCCAAACATCGCTTTTACATCGTAGTTTTTGCCGTTTTTTAATATTTCCTCTCGTGCTATCGCTTCTATGTGCCCAAGGTTTTCCTGTATAAACTTCCGCGACAGGGCAATGTCATCTAGATCCTGAAATTTGCTACTGAGGTCTGATAAGATGGCATCTCTCACCTTTAGTTTCAATTCCTGGTCTTCAGGTAAGTTGCTGTTGGCAACCACATGTAGCCTGATGAGTTTGTTTGCCAGCTGATCTGCAGTAACTTCAGTGCTTTTTTCCATATTTCCAGCAAGTCCGCTGGTGCCTATAACCGCACATAGCAAGGAAAGTACCAGAATGCCAACTGTTACAGTGAAGGTTTTTTTCAGGAATTTTGCCTTATATTTCACTTCTCTCTCCCCCGCAACTTGTTTGTTATTATTATTCCCGAAATCTTCCCCTTTAATCAGTAAAACAATTTTTACAGCATGGCACCGATATTTTTTACAGTTGTCTTAACATTTATATCAATTTTTACATTGGGGAAAATGTCTTCCCAATCAGCTTCATACATTTTCCACAAGGCAGGCTTATACTTCCGCAGGTAGTCTCCCAAATTCAGCAAGTCCACCTTGTAGTCATCTTGAAGTTTTTTTACCCCTTTTAAGATTTGAGACTCTATTTCTTTAGACACAAGCTCTTCCAGGCGCTCGATATCTTTTGATTCCAGTTTTGCCTCATGGTAGGTAATTCTATGGGGAGTGCTGGCAATATTGCCATGTACGTAGACCTGCAGCGAAAACTCAGGTACAGGTCCCGCTGACTTGAGAGAAAGTCTTCTCTTTTGTCCAAGCATAGTAAAAGTTTCTGTTCCCTCGCCTTCTATGTCCTTTACAACTATATCTCCACCACTTACCTTGCCTAAAAAGAAATTGACACCTTGAGTTTCCTCTTCATTTAGCCAGCCAACAAATTTAAAGTTCTTTATTACTCCCGAGCCCCCTATGTTTACTTCGGTGCCGTTAGGAGTTATTTTGCTAATCAAGGTACTTCCGTTGTTGGCATAAAGGTTTCGGAAAAAATCTCCCATTTCCATGCCAACAAATTTCCCTGACATTTTCTTTGATGAATATAGGGTCTCCATGTATTCTGCCTTGAGCCTTTCAACCCAAGGCGTAACCTTCATGACCTTTTCTGCACTGCCTTCAGAGATGGCTATGCGGCACCGCCGATTAAACTCCGTCTGTCGCATGAGAGGGTTCAGAATATCTTGCAAATGCTCCCTTGCCACGTCTTCCCCGATTACTACCATCCGCAAGTGCTCAAAATATATGTCCCTATTCACTCTGAGGGAGAGGTTCCTGGCAGCATCTATCAATGAATAAGCCTCCGTTGTCAAAAGGCCCACGCTCTCGCCGCCTCCGCCCCCGCCGCCGCTTTCGCCGCCGGTAATCTCTCTAGCAATGGGTATGGAAAAGTGAAAGGTGAACAGGTTTGGCTTATCGCATAAATCTACTCCTATAAGTCCCACAAAGAGCCGCCTATCTATTTCCACCATGTCCCAACATCCCGACAAAAATAAGGCAGCTGCCAAAGCGCATATTATGAGCTTTTTGTGCCTTTTCATGCCGTCCCACCTTTCTTCTTTAAGATGATGGCCAGCAGCAAAATGAAAAAAGGCAGGGCAATGCCCAGGATCATGCTCACCACTTTAACCACGTATATTAACGTTTCCGTTGCAATAACGTTAGGGGGAAGAGCTGCAATAAAGTATATCCACGGAAACAAAATGGCTATAAAAAACTTGAATTCCCTGGCACCTGTTAGGTGATAAGAAGTTATGGCTCCAGTGAGATAAAAGCTGCTGGCCGTCGTAAAAGAGGCGATGGTCCACAAAGCCATGGCCAGCGCATCTAATCTTTCGAAAATCCTTCCGGGCGCAGTTATCATGCGGATGATGGTTATGCCCGGCCATATGAGGGTTTTGGTGTTTTCCACGCCAATTCCCGCAAAAGTTATTATCACCACTAACAAATATATCAAAGTGGCAACTCCTACACTTACAAACATGGTCCAGTAAATTTTATCCGGCCTTTGCAGGTATGGCCCAAGCATCAGCAAAACCTCTATTCCAAAAAAGCTAAACATGGTATTTAAGCTTCCCATGGCCATGGATTTTATGGGTGTGTTAAACACCGGCAATAGCTCCGTAAAGTCTGCCTTGGGAATGGCCATCATGTACATGGCAAATATGGGAACTATAAGTATGGGAAAGAGGATTTCCGCAATTCTTGCCGTAGGCTCTATGCCGTGGCGTATCAGATACACCGTAAGAAGCATTTGAGATATAATAATAAATTCCCTGGGTGTATTTTCAAGCATAAAGGCATTGACAACTTCAGCAAAGGTCCTGATGACTATTGAGGTAGCCAAAGTAAGATGGACGATAAGCACAACTCCGATGGCATAGGCAAAAAATTTGCCTATTACCTTTGAGGAAATCTCAATGAAGGTCTCTCCGGGAAATCTTCTGATGAGGGTGCTCATTGCAAGGCTACCGATAAAAACCAAAAAACCTCCTATGATTACCAGAATCCATCCATCGGAATTGGCATATAGAGCTACTTCCCTGGGAAGAATCAAAAGCCCAATTTCTAAAATTGTCAAAATTATCAAAACGACTGCCTGGGGAACGGTTATCAAATCGTTATTCGTCAGCACGTTCATCCCCCGCTTTATCTATGGTATCGTGGCGCCGGTCATTTATCCTGTCAAGATCCTGTGGCCGTGTGTACCCCGGCCTTATCTCCATGGCAGGCAGAGGCCCCCGGATTAACGAGTCTTTGCTCTCGGAAAATCTAAAGGAGACAAAAGGTGACAGGTAATGGGCACCAAAGCTTTTCAATGTGACAAGATGTATTGTAAGTCCCAGAAGGCCTATCATTATTCCATACAGTCCAGCAATGCTGGCAAGCATTATCAAAACAAAGGTCAGCAGGCGAAAGCTGATGGCGACGCTGTAGTTGGGAATCGCAAAGGAGGAAATGGCATTGACGGCCACCACAATGACCATGATTGGGCTGACAATGCCAGCTCTTACTGCTGCCTCTCCAACTACCAAACCACCCACTATACCTATTGTCTGACCAATAGGACCGGGAAGTCTCACCCCTGCTTCTCTTAAGACTTCCAGGGAAATTACCATAATGAGGGACTCCAGCACCGCTGAAAAGGGTACCCCTTCCCTGGCGGCGGCTATGGACAGGGCAAGGTCCGTAGGCAGCATACCCGGATGAAAGGTGGTCATGGCGATGTATAAGGCCGGGAATGTTAAAGCAAAAAATCCCGCTATAAATCGCAGAATTCGAATCATGGAAACGATGTACCAGCGCTCATAATAATCTTCCGGTGACTGAAAGAGGCTGAGAAAGGTAGTGGGAGCCAGCAGGGCGAAGGGAGTATTGTCACACAAAATAGCTACATTCCCTTCTACCAGCGATGCAGCCACCACGTCAGGCCGTTCCGTGCGCCTAAGCTGCGGAAAGGGTGAAAGCCAGTCCCCCTCTATCATCTGCTCTATATATCCGCTTTCCAGCACGCAGCTTATGTCAATGGTGTTGAGTCGTTTTAATATTTCGTCTACTATGGAAGGCTTTGCTACTCCCTGGATGTACATAATTCCCACGTCTGTTCTGGTATGCCTTCCCAGCTTTATGGTCTTTACTTTTAAGTTGGGATCTTTTAAGCGCCGCCGCACCAGGGCTACGTTGGTTCTGTATGTTTCAGTAAAGCCATCCCTCGGGCCGCGAATTACGGCCTCAGTGGAAGGTTCCTGGACCCCCCTCTTCTCCCATCCCCTGGTGCTTATGAGCAGCGCTTTTTCAAGTTTATCAATAAAAAGGACCGTGTCGCCGGACAAAATCCCCAGGATAACCTCGCCGAAGTTATCGGTTTCTTTTAAGTCCCCTGCCGTCAGGAGCCCTTCCTTCACCATGTCAAAAAACTTCTCGCCCACGCTGTGTTCCAGAGAGAACTGGCGTGCAAACAGCATCAAGGGTTTTAATATATCCTCTTGCACCGTGGTCATCTGAACCATGCCATCGATGTACATAAGTGACATTTTGTGCTTTGGAGTCAGGCCCATGTAAAAATCACGAGTTATAACGTCGTCGCAGTCATACAGGTACTCCTGAACTATGTTGAGATTTTCATCTATGTTAGCCTTTAATTTCCTGCTCTTGTCAGGGGACATGTCCCTTTCAAAGTACAGCTCTTCCTTTTTGTTGTTGTAGAGCTTGGAAAATATGTTAGTCATAGAGGGCACTCCTCATGCAAAATTTTCAGGACCTGTTTATAATGCCATAGCCCTTGTGGTCAGTAATGCCGCTGCTTCTAGTATCCCCTTACAACAAAAGTGGATAAAAAATCGCAACATCAGTTGACCTTATTCGCAACAATCAATATAAAATACGTAATAAGGTTTTCCTCAAGCAGCAACCTTTTCTGCCTACACTACTATACCTCTATCTAATCAACTACATTACAAATAACCTGAACAGCACAAAAACTCCTATTGAGCCAAATATGTATATGATGCCTATGATAGTTGCGGCCTTTTGTTCAGGTCGGAGACCCTTTATGCCAAGGTCTAGCCTATCTATGGTCAAAAGAAAGATGCCGCTTAACACAAACACAGCAAGGGTCGTAAAGGATATGTTGTGTATTATGTTTTCTGCCAGCATATTTATTACTTCCAACATTGCAACCTACCCCACAATGTCCTGTTAAAGGTATCTCTATATATTTTTGTCACTGTGGGCTGTTTTTATGAATGAGTTCACATTTAAATTAATAATTATCCTTGCATATAACCCTCCAGTCCTTGACGAAAACTTCCGCAGAGAATATAATAATATTGACAAATCGTTTTATACCGATATAACGAATTAAGGAGGTTTAGTTCTATGGACTTGGCGCGAACCCAGTTAGGCGAGAAAATTATTGGCCAGGGATTAAAATATTTACTTTCAAAAGACATAGATGACCTTGACAAACTAATTGATTGGGCAGAAAAACTGCCTATGCCAACAAACCACAGGGAGTACATTGAAAGCGCAAAGAAGTTTTTAAACAACAAGGATTCTAACTGGTATCAATACGCCCGAAGGCTCCTCTCCGAAACCGAACCTCACGTAAAAGAGAAAATCGGCATGAACTTTTTCTTAAATGCCAACTTCCTGGGTGTTCAAAAACAGAGCAAAATGGCAAAAGAGCTGGGCCATTCGGTGCCTTGGGCCATTTTGATCGACCCTACCGAAAGGTGCAACTTAAACTGCATCGGCTGCTGGGCTGGTGATTACCAGCGTACTGTGTAACTGGACTTTGAAACCTTAGACAGGGTTATGACCGAAGGTGAAGAGCTGGGAATATACTTTACGCTCATGTCCGGAGGTGAGCCAACTGTCCGCAAGAAGGATATAATCAAACTTGCAGAAAAGCATTCGTCACAGGTAATCCTGCTGTTTACAAACGGCACATTGGTGGACGATGATTTTGTGGCCGAGATGAAGCGGGTGGGCAATATCACTTTAGCCTTCAGCATTGAGGGCTTTGAGGAAACCACCGATTCAAGGCGCGGCAAGGGTGTGTTTAAAAAGGTAATGGATGCCATGGACAGGATGCATAAGGCCGGCCTCATTTTTGGTGCTTCCGTTACCTATACCAGAAAGAATACTGAAGAATTGGCCAGTGAAGAGTTTGTAGATATGCTGATTGATAAGGGAGCAGCCTATGCCTGGTACTTCACTTACATCCCAGTAGGCAAGGACGTGGACCTGGAACTCATGGCAACCCCGGAGCAGCGGGCATATATGTATGAAAAAATTTTAGAGTACAGGCGGACAAAGCCCATATTTATAATGGACTTTTGGAATGACGGCGAGGTTTCCCAAGGCTGTATAGCCGGTGGCAAGCGGTACCTACATATCAATGCCAGAGGCGATGTGGAGCCCTGTGCCTTTGTCCACTATGCCACCTGCAACATAAAAGATGTGTCACTAAAGGAGGCATTAAGCTCCCCATTAATGTTGGCCTATCAGAAGCGGCAGCCCTTTAACATGAACCATCACAGGCCCTGTCCCCTCATCGACAATCCCGAAATGATGGTGGAAATGGTGAGGGAAAGCGGCGCATATCCAACCCAATTGAATCCCGATGAAACTCCGGAAGAATTTGCGGAAAAGCTAAAAGACTATTCCGACAGGTGGGGCCAAATAGCTGATGCCAAGTGGTCAAAGTCCTGTGCCGCAGCCAAATAAAGGCAGCTTTTCCATCGCAGTTTCCAAATTATTGAATATGGTTAAAGAGTAAAAAATTACGCCAATCGCTTAGAAAGTATAGTTTTTGCGATTGGCGTAAATATTTTTATGGGGCACTTGATGCCATATGTAAAGGCTTATCATAAAAGCCATATGTCCACACCGGAAAGGATTTACTCCTCAAGAGCCTTTTAGTAGACCTGTATGAAAAAGTATATAATCATGATGATCTCCATGAACAGCTTTAACAAGGTCCCTCCCAACATGCCAATGAGGGTGCCTATTCCAACACGAATGGCCTCTTGCAGTTGTTTTTCAAGTATCAGCTCAGCAACTACTGCTCCCAGAAAAGGGCCAATAAAAATACCTATAGGCGGCATTATAAATATGCCAAGAATGGTGCCGATTAAAGCTCCCAATATAGCTTGTTTGCTCCCGCCGAAGTGCCGGGTACCGATGACGGAAGCAATAAAGTCGACTAAAAATATAATAATAAGAATCAACGCCTGGATAAGAAAGAAATATAAAGTCAAATTCTTAAAGCCTGTCATTATGCCGTAAACCAGCATTCCTCCGTAAATCAAAATGGCTCCGGGCAAAACAGGCAGTACTGTCCCCAAAAGACCCAGTATAAATAAAACTATACATACCACCAACGGTAAAACCTTCATATTCGACCTCCCTTTACAATATTATAAATATTTTAACATCCGCAACCTGCTTGTGTAAATATATTTCGACAATAATTTATATAGCAGCAAGCCAGCAGACCTTTGCCCAATGAAGTAATAATGGCCGAGTTTTCCTGACAGATTGATACTGAACAGGGCTGTGCCCTCCCATGGACTGTGGCTTTTGCCGCCCTTGATACTGAGAGCCTTTTGATTTATACTAGTTAATAATATTGAGAAATCGAAAGGCAGGTGTAACTAACCGGTTATTTTATCAATCGGTTGAATTTTATGGAGATATTGGTGACATTAGACGTATTAAAACAGTACGCTGACAAAAAGGTAGTTAACTTTCCGCCAGATACCCTTGTGACAAAGGAAGCCCGCATTTATGCCCAAAAACACGGCATAGATGTCTTCATTGGTGACAAGAAGGTGGACGAACCCATTAAATCCAGCAGCAGTCATGCTGTTAAGGCTGTCATATCTGTCATTGGCGAAGACAGGGTTGGAATAATTGCCGGCATTTCCGACGTGCTTGCTAAAGCCAATGTAAATATTTTAGATATTACTCAGACAGCCATCGAAGGGCTTTTCACCATGATCATGGTTGTGGATATAGCCAACTCTACCCTAAGTTTTGAAGAATTGACAAAAGCCCTTTCTAACCGAGGCAAAGAACTTTCAGTTCGCGTTGACGCTCAGCGGGAAGAAGTATTTCATTTTATGCACAGAATTTAGGAGGAGTATTGATGAACTTTACCAGAGATGAGATCATAGAAACCATTCGCATGGTCCAGGCGGAACAGCTGGATATCAGGACAATCACATTGGGAATAAGCCTTCGGGATTGTGCAGGGCCATCTATTTCCCAAGTGGCTGATAAAATATACGATAAGCTAATGGAAAAAGGCAGAGAGCTGGTCCCAGTAGCAAATCAACTTGAAGAGGAATTCGGCATTCCCATTGTAAACAAGCGAATTTCGGTGACTCCCATTGCCATGGTGGCCGAAAGCTGTGCAGAAAGCGACTACACTCCCATTGCCCTGGCGATGGATAGAGCCGCCAAAGATTTGGGCATCGATTTTATTGGGGGCTTTTCAGCCCTGGTTCAGAAGGGCTTTACCCGTGGGGACATGAATCTGCTAAATTCCATTCCTGCTGCCCTGTCTCAGACGGAGAGAGTCTGCTCATCGGTCAATGTAGCCAGCAGCAAGGCAGGAATCAACATGGATGC
>ENA-OWPA01001638-OWPA01001638.1-bioreactor-metagenome-genome-assembly--contig:-NODE-1638-length-13562-cov-3.521839_pt1 | contig 13562 bp, 13 predicted proteins | sample MGYA00238139_ERZ651803 | MGnify/ENA primary metagenome ERZ651803 (study PRJEB26909, sample SAMN07631231) | bioreactor metagenome | isolation source: Switchgrass digestor | place: USA: Dartmouth...
AGGGGCCAACTACTGCTACATTATAAGTTTTCAATATATCCCCCCCTAATTTATTTAATATAACTTGCTAGTACATAATTGTAATTACATAATATTCATTAGGAAGGTAAAAGGTTATAGTATATATGAGAACAACTTTATAAAGTTCACATATTATATAAATAGCTAGAAATTAAAGGGGGGCTTTAAGTGATAAACTGGGGTAGATTGATAACTGCAATGGTTACGCCTTTTGATGATGATTTAAATGTGGATTATGAAAGAGCAGTAAAATTGGCTAAGTACTTAGTGGAAGAAGGAAATACTGCTTTGTTAGTTACAGGGACTACTGGAGAAGGTCCAACTATTACATCAGAGGAGAGAATAAGGTTATATAAGGAAATCAAGAAGAACGTCAATGTACCAGTTATTGCAGGAGTTGGAAGCAATTCAACGGAAATCACCATTAAAAATGCAAAAGAAGCAGTAGAAGCAGGAGTAGATGGACTTCTTGTGGTAACTCCTTATTATAATAAGCCAGACCAAAAATCTCTATATGCACACTTTAAGAAAGTGGCAGAATCAGTAGAAGTACCAATTATGATGTATAATGTGCCTGGAAGGACAGGTTGTAATATGTTGCCAGAAACAGTGGAGAAATTAGCACAGATTGATAATATAGTAGCATTAAAAGAAGCTAGTGGAGATATAAATCAGATGGCAGAGGTGGTAAAGAGGACTCCAGATGATTTTCTAGTATATTCTGGAGATGATTCATTGACCTTGCCAGGCATGGCTGTAGGCGTTTATGGGGTAGTAAGCGTTGCTTCTCATGTGGTAAGTAGGCAAATGAAGGAAATGATAGATGCTTTTGTATCAGGAGATACGAAGAAGGCAATGGAGATCCATCTAAGTCTATTGGATATATTCAAAAAGCTATTCATAGTCACCAACCCAATTCCAGTAAAAGCAGCTTTGAATATGTTAGGCATGAAAGTAGGAGGATTAAGGCTTCCTCTTACAGAAGCTGATGAAAAGGTTAAGGAGGTAATAAGAGAAGAATTACAAAAATTAGGGTTGAATACTATCAGTTAAGAAGGAGGCTACTACCTCCTTCTTAATTTTACTTAAAATTACTCAAATAACAACATTGCTGGTATAAATATATATTAAAATATTAAAGATTAGATTAAACTGTTAATATGAGGATACAAATGATATTGATAGATAAATCAATGAGATGGGGTGAACATATGGATGCTTTAAGTATAAATAGAGAATATATTGATATGGTGTTAAAGGATCCAGAGTTGTATTTACAGGACTATAAGAAAACTGTAGAGAAGGTAAAAAATTCAAAAGCTCAATACAAAGGCAAACCAATTCCATTTCTTTACAATCCCATGTTTTTCACAGAAGAAGATGTTGAGAATTTCAAGAAGATAGGCTCAATTATGATTTCCATTGCCAACAAGGTGACTAAAAGATATATAGAAGATGAAGATTATAGGAAGAAGTTTGGATTTCCAAAGTTTATAGAAGAGCTAATACTTTTGGAAAATGGATATGATATAAATGTTCCCATTGGAAGATTTGATATATTCTATAAGGATTATGACAATTTTAAGTTCTGTGAATTGAATACAGATGGTTCTTCAGCTATGAATGAAGATAATACATTGGCAGAAATACTTCTTGAAACGGAAGCTATGAAAAGATTTAGAAGTAAATATACCTTTAACCTATTTGAGCTATTTGACAGCTGGGTTAAGGAAAGTATTGATATATATAAAAAATATGACCCCAATAATCCTAAGCCTAATGTAGCCATAGTGGATTTTACTGAAAGTGGAACTACAGAGGAATTTAAAGAGTTTAAAAGAGCTTATGTGAGAAATGGGTATAACTGTATAATTGCAGATCCTAGAGATTTGACTTATAGAGATGGAAAGCTTTATTTTAAGGATTACAGAATAGACCTAGTATATAGAAGAATAGTTACCTTTGAACTTATAGAAAAGATTAAAGAGATACCTGATTTCATTGAAGCTTATAAGAATAGAGCAATGTGTACAATTGGCTCTTTAAGGTCTCAAGTAGTTCACAATAAAATAATATTTAAGATACTCCATGATGAAGATACTCTTGAATTTTTATCTTATGAGGAAAGGGACTTTGTAAAAAAACACATACCTTATACGGGATTGTTTAAAGGTGATAGAAAAGTATTTGATGAAGTATTGAATAACAAAGATAAATACATCATGAAACCTTTAGATTTAAATGGATCTAGAGGAGTATTTGCGGGTAGGGATTATTCTATTGAAGAATGGAAGAAGAGGCTAGAGGAAGTTTGGGATAAGGACTATCTATATCAGGAATTTTATAATCCTCATAAGAGGGAATTTATAGTGTTTAATAAAGAAGGAGTATCTGTAGAGGAGTTTGGTACTATAACAGGCTTATTCTTGTATAATGAAAAGCTTGCTGGCCTTTATACTAGAGTAGGCAAAAACAGCATCATATCTGGATTGAGCCAATATTATACACTACCAAATATTTTAGTAAAAGAAGGCTAGATGAATTTTCATTTAGCCTTTTAATTTGTGTTGATTACAGAGTGCACAAGTACAAATAAGTTACATATATTATATATAGTGGGTATATATAAATAGAATTTATCAAGACTTGAAATTATAGTGGAAAGGGTGATAGCTTTGGATTCAAATAACGTATTATTAGCTTTTGCAATGACACTGTTTGCTGGATTATCAACGGGAATTGGAAGTGCTTTAGCTTTTTTTACAAAGAGGACTAACGAAAAGTTTTTATCTGCAGCCTTGGGATTTTCTGCAGGGGTAATGTTATACGTTTCTTTTATTGAAATATTTACTAAAGCTAGAATTAAATTGGAAGGAATATATGGAGCACATAAGGGATATTTGATTACAACAATAGCATTTTTTGCAGGCATAGTCATAATGGCTTTGATTGATAAGACTATTCCTAGTGAAGAAAACCCTCATGAGTGGAAAGATGTAGGAGAAATTGAGGATAAAGAAGAAAAATCACAAACTTCAGAGTTGATGAGAATGGGTATGTTTTCTGCTATTGCAATAGCAATACATAACTTTCCTGAAGGATTGGCTACATTTATAAGTGCACTAGAAAATCCCACTTTAGGATTAAGCATAGCTGTTGCTATAGCAATTCACAATATACCTGAAGGAATTGCTGTTTCGGTACCCATATACTATGCAACAGGAAATAGGAAAAAGGCTTTTATAAATTCATTTTTATCAGGACTATCAGAGCCATTAGGTGCTTTAATTGGATTTACCCTATTGTTTAGGTTTATAAATGATTTGATGTTTGGAATAATATTTGCTTCTGTAGCAGGGATCATGGTTTATATATCCTTAGATGAGTTGCTTCCAACTGCTGAAAAATATGGGGAACATCACATTGCTATTTATGGTCTTATGGGAGGAATGGCTGTAATGGCTCTAAGCTTGTTATTATTATCATAAGGATATATATAGGATTTACTAGGAGGTTTTCTATGGTTTTAGAGAATGTTTCCATACCTATAGCTTTTGGAGCAGGAATTTTATCCTTTTTTACACCGTGCATTCTTCCCATGATACCCGCATACATAATGTATATGACAGGAAGTGCTGCGGAGAGGGAAGTCAATCAGAAGAAACTAATAGCTTTAGCTAGAACTTTTGGATTTGTAATTGGATTTACCATTATTTTTATTATAATGGGAAGTTCTGCAAGCTTCATAGGCAGAATGTTCATAAGAAAAAAAGATATCTTTTCCAAGATAAGTGGCATAATCATAATTGCATTTGGATTAAATCTCATGGGTGTTATAAGACTCAAATTTTTGAGTGTAGACAGAAGGGTATCAGGCCCTAAGAAAGTGAATAGTTGGTTTAGTTCCATATTGATGGGTATGGCTTTTGCAACAGGATGGACTCCCTGCTTTGGGCCTGTACTAGCAAGCATATTGGTATATGCTAGTACATATGCAACTATTTCCAAAGGGGTATTTTTACTTTTTATATATTCTATTGGAATGGCCATACCTTTTATATTGACTGCACTTTTTATCAATGTATTTATCAGATTCTTAGAAAAGGCTGAAAGAGTTATATTATATCTTCCTAAAATAAGTGGACTTATTATGGTCATATTTGGACTATTGGTTTTTTTCAATAAGGTTATAGTTATAAGCCAGTTATTACTGTGAGAAGGAGAGATAGAGTGAATAAAAAAGTTATGATTTTTGTTGTGGTATTAGTGATAGCTATAAGCATCTATTATTTTGCTTTTATAGCTGATGGAGAATTGAAACAAAATGATGAGATTAATGATATTCAAGAAAGAAATGAGCAAATACAAGAAGAGCAAGAAGAAACATCATCTTCAGAAGAAGGTGAGATCTATGATATTGCTATTGGCAAATTAGCACCTGATTTTACTCTACGGGATTTAAATGGAAAAGAAGTATCCTTGTCAGATTTTAGAGGTAAATACGTTTTAATAAACTTTTGGTATACAGGATGTAAATATTGCCACATGGAAATGCCAGACCTTCAGAGGATACATGATGAAAATGAAGATTTAGTAGTGTTAGCAGTCAATGTTATGGAAAAAAGAGAAAAGGTGGAAAATTATATTAAACAGGGAGCATATGATTTTCAGGTTCTTTTAGATGAAGAAGGGGATGTAGCCATTACCTATTTAGTAAGCGGGTTTCCCACTTCTTATTTTGTAGATAAGGAAGGAATACTAATAGGTGGAGTGCCTGGCATGATGACTTATGATCATATGGTACAGATTTTAAATGATATTAGGAATATGGATTAGTACATTTATAATAACCCAGTCAGCAATTGGACTGGGGTATTATATTTTAGAGAAAAAATATTTTGTCGAAATATCATGTTTTTTCAAGAATATTTTTTTGTTTTTTATACTATGTCAACATCTTTGAAATGAGATATTAAGCTAACTAGCCCATTCTCGTTAAGAGATATTCCAAAAATAATTGCGACAAAATTAGATAATGTTAGACAATTCTATACAATCATAGTATAATTAAACTACTGATGAAATAAATAGCATGATAGGTTTATAACGTATTTATAGGATTTATGTACCAAATAGCTACGTACATACTAGATGGATGTTTTTGTTGTGAAATTTAAACTTGCTTATTAAAACGTTAAATAAAATAGGACATAGATTTATACATTAATTTTATGTATGTGTTTTGGCAAGTTGGTTTCTAAAAACTTATCTCAGGTATGGATGTAGTAGGAAAATATAAACTTTAGGTGGTGATAATTTTACTGTAATACTAAGAGATAAAAAGTATTGAAGGGTTATTTGAAAAAATATGATAAGACCAACAGCAAGGAGGATAATAGTATGAAATGGTTTTATAATATGAAAATAAGCTAGAAGTTAGTTATAAGCTTTGTAGTTGTAGCCCTGATTTCAGGAATTGTAGGAGTTATTGGGATTACAAACATAACCAAGATGAATGAAAATGATACTACTTTATATGAAAATATGACAGTCCCTCTTTCTGAAATAGCAGAAATAGCTAGATTATTCCAGAGGGCCAGAGTAAATGCTAGGGATTTGATCCTTTATGATGATCCAGCAGATATTCAAAAAGCGTATGCAGAAGTCCAAGAGTATCTTAATCAAATAGACACATATGCAGAAAGTTTTGAAAAGACTATTATTCAAGATGATGTAAGACAGTACTTTAATGTATTTCAAGAAGTAATGGGTAACTTTAGGGATGATATAGATGAAATATTGAAGATAAGTTTGGAAAATAGAGATGATGAGGCATTTGCTTTTACAAAAGGCGATTTACAGGAAAGTGCTGATGATGTAAGGGAAACTATTGACAAACTTGTAGAATTAAAGGTTAATGGTGCTAAAAACCAATCAGAAACTAACGATGCTGCAGCAGAAACAGCAATGATCACAATGGTTGTAGTTGTAGTAGTAGCTATGTGTATTGCAATTACTCTTGGAATATTCATAAGCCGTATAATAAGCAAACCAATTGCCAAAGTAGCTGTTGCAGCTGAAAAAATAGCTGATGGAGATCTAGATGTTCAAGTGGATATCAATACTAAAGAGGAAATAGGTCAATTAGCCAATGCATTCAATAAGATGGCAAATAACCTTAATGAACTAATATTCAATATCAATGTTGCAGCTGATCAAGTTACCGCAGGAGCAAAACAGGTTTCTGACTCAAGTATCGACCTTTCTCAAGGATCAACTGAACAAGCTAGTACTATTGAGGAGCTAACTGCATCCATAGAAGAAATAGCTGCTCAAACTAAGCTAAATGCAGATAACTCCAACGAAGCAAGCTCTCTTGCTGAAGTAACAAAGGAAAATGCAATACAAGGCAATGCTCAAATGAAGGACATGCTAAAGGCTATGGAAGAAATAAACTCCTCATCCAACAACATATCTAAGATAATTAAGGTTATAGATGATATAGCATTCCAAACAAACATACTAGCACTAAATGCAGCAGTAGAAGCAGCAAGAGCAGGTCAGTATGGAAAGGGATTTGCAGTTGTAGCAGAAGAGGTTAGAAACTTAGCAGCAAGAAGTTCCAATGCAGCAAAGGAAACAACAGAGATGATAGAAGAGTCCATTAAGAATGTGGAAAGAGGAACAGCAATTGCAAATAAGACTTCAGAAGCTTTAAATAAGATAGTAGATGATGTATCTAAGGTAGCAAACTTAATAAGTGACATTGCAACTGCTTCAAATGAACAAGCTGCTGGAATTGACCAAGTAAATCAAGGAATAATAATGGTATCAGAAGTAGTACAGAAGAACTCAGCAACAGCTGAAGAGAGTGCTACAGTAAGCGAAGAGCTTTCCAGCCAAGCTGATTCTCTAAAAGAACAGGTATCAAGGTTTAAATTGAGAAAATCAGACAATAGGATAGCTTACTATAACAGTTATGGAGGAATGAGAAATTTAGATAACACTCTTGATATGGATTCAATAGATGAGGAAGATGACTCATTGGAAGCTACAAAGCCTAAAAAGAAGAGAATCCTTTTAAGCGATAAAGAATTTGGAAAGTATTAACAAACTTAGCCTTAAATAAGAGGATGGATTAAATTCTATCCTCTTATTTTTAATATGTATGGAATTGGATTTGATGAAAACATCTCTCCCTTTTATTTTTGTTTTGTAATGGTATAATATTATAGGATAAAAATTATGGAGTGATAAATATGACAGATAGACAAAACAAATTGGCAGGAAACTGTGAAGTATTAATTCCAGAAGAAGACAGAAAACCTCTGGAGGAAATAGAAAGAAGTATAATCAAAAGATATAGAAAACATATATGGAGCAAGTTTATAAAAGCCATAAAGGATTTTGAACTCATAAAGGATGGAGATAAAATTGCAGTGGCTGTTTCAGGTGGTAAAGATAGCTTGCTTATGGCTAAGCTATTTCAAGAATTACAGCGTCATGGCAATGCAAATTTTGAGTTAGAGTTCATATCCATGGACCCTGGATATCATCCTGATATAAAGAAATTGCTTATTGATAACTGTAATTATTTGAATATACCAGTTCACTTATTTGAATCCAATATATTTCAAGTAGCTAGTGAGATTGCAGATGATTATCCTTGCTACATGTGTGCCAGAATGAGAAGAGGTGCTTTATACAGGAAAGCGAAGGAACTTGGCTGCAATAAGTTGGCTTTAGGGCACCATTTTAACGATGTAATAGAAACCACATTGTTGAACTTGCTATGTGCAGGCAATTTTAAGACCATGATGCCCAAATTGAAATCTCAAAACTATGAAGGCATAGAACTTATCAGACCTCTATACTATATTGAAGAGGAATATATAGTGAGATTTATTAATTACAGTGGTATATGGCCTTTAAACTGTGCATGCATGGTAGCTGCTAAGAAAATAGGGAATAAGCGATATGAAATAAAAGCTTTAATTGAGCAGTTAAAGGAGAATTTTGTAAATGTTGATATATCCATATTTAGAGCAGCTCAAAATGTGAATATGGACTGTATATTGGGATGGATAAAGGACGATAAAAAGTATTCATTCTTAGATTTTTATGATGAATAAGGCAGCTTCATAGCTGCCTTTAATTGTCAAGTGGTTCCTCGAAAGGTTCTGCGATTGATATATGTCCCATCAAAGATTCAGCCTCATTGCCGTCTATTAAAAATTGTACCTTATCTATGTTATCCAATTCTAATAGGGTATTTACTATTTGAGCTATGGTTAAACTTTCTTCCAAGGAGCTTCCATATAAGCCTTCTTGAGAGAAGTTTACAAAAGCAGTTCCATCATTCACTTCAACTCCTAATAAAGTCACATTGTCAGGTATTGCAGTAGATAGATTGTCTGATCCTGGTTTTTTCATCAATTCTCTTACTATGGCTTCTTCAAGAGAAACATCTTCTATTACAATGGTTCTATTTTCAGGCATAAGTTTTTCTAAGCTTTCATCTCCAGTTTCAATATATTCATTATTAACGAAATACAATGTGACCTCTACATCTTCAGTATTTGTCTGAGGATCAGTAATTTGATTTTCATCTTCATTTTTGTTTTCATCTTCACTTACTACATCACCATTTGGTCCATCAGATATGTTATTGTCTGTGGAATTCTTTGTACAACCGTATAGGCTAATTGATATTAATAGTATTAACAGAATTGCTATATACTTTTTCTTCATATAATCACATCCTTTCTTTTAACTACTTATATTATAGCAGATAACAGGATAAAAAACTATTGAGATAATATTAAGAAAAAAATACAATTTTAATATATCATCATTTATTTGATTTCCACGTCTAATAGAGGCTTTTCTCATAACAATTGCTTAATATAAATTAAATTCATACTTAAAATGTAACAAAAATATGTCAGAAAACTGACTTTGTGTATAAAAAATTGACACATCTTATTGATATGTTAATAACATAACAAGCAACACTTTTGTCACAAAAAGTGTCAGTGTATTGACGCTTGATTTTTTCAACTAGCTTTTTCGTGAATATAATGAAAATCTATATTTAAATTTATACCTATATAAAAATCTCATAACAAAGCCAAATAAATTTTATTTTTTTTTCGTTACAAAATTGGCATTATAATTGCAATATTATATATGAGGAAACGTAGCCATAATAACTAGCTTGTATACTATGGAAGGAGGTGAAACCCAATGGAGTTTAGGTTTCCATTAAGGCAACATGTTGGAGCACCTTGCGTACCAATAGTAAAAGTAGGAGAAGAAGTAAAGAGAGGCCAAAGGATTGCTGAACCTAACGGATTGGGAGCTAATATTCATAGCAGCGTAAATGGTAAAGTAACAGCTGTTAATGAAAATGAGATTATTATAGAAGCTGATGAAAACCAGCCAAAAGAGTATCTACCAATAAAGGATACTTCAGATCCACTAGAAGCAATTATGGAAGCTGGTATAGTTGGGGCTGGTGGAGCAGGATTCCCAACACATGTAAAATTGAAGGCAAAGATTCCTGGAGGATATGCCATTGTAAATGCAGCTGAGTGTGAACCTATACTAGGTCATAACATACATTATTTGGAACATAATGCAGAAAAGATAATAAGTGGTCTTAAGATAATAATGAGCATAACTGAAGCTGCTCATGGAATTATAGCTATAAAGGAAAAGCATAAAGATGCTATTTCTAAGCTAAAAGCTGCTATAGGAAATGACAACATTGAAATAAGATATCTTCCAGATATGTACCCAGCAGGAGATGAAAGGGTAATAGTTAGAGAATTTTTAGGAATAGAATTAGCACCAGGACAATTGCCAGGCGAAGCAAACGCTGTAATACAAAACGTAGAAACAGTTAAAAACATTGCGCTAGCTGTAGAGGACAGAAAACCAGTTATAGATAAAGATGTAACTGTTGGTGGAAGAGTTAGAAATGCTCAAAAAGGTGCTGTTTTCATGGATGTACCACTAGGCTATCCTGTTAAGAAGCTTATTGAAAAGGCAGGAGGATATGTAGAACCCCATGGAGAAATCGTTCTAGGTGGACCTTTCACTGGAAAGCATGGGGAAGAAAATGATCCTGTTACAAAGACTCTTGGAGGAGTTTTAGTTGCAATGCCTTTCCCACAAGATAAGAGGAAGTTTGGTATTTTAGCTTGTGAATGTGGAGCACAGGAGCCTAGATTAAGAGAAATTGTTGAGGCTATGGGAGGAACAGTTGTAGCTGAGCAGAAATGTAAGAGGATGAAAGAAGTAAATGGAAGGTTCCGTTGTGAACTACCAGGTATATGTCCAGGACAAGCTACAACAGTTTTGAACTTGAAAAAACAAGGTGCAGAAGTAATCATTGCTGGCAGCTGCGGAGACTGAACTAACACTGTAATGACAGTTACTCCTAGGTTAGGAGTACCAACATATCATCATACAGACCATGTTCTAAGAGCTGCAGGCCTAAGATTAGTTAGAAAAATTAAAGATAAATAAAAATATCATAAAAGGAGGTAAGTAATATGTCTATAACTCCAGAAACTGCAGAAAAGCACAAAAATGATTTTGCGGTAGTATGCTGTAGAACTGAGGCTGGGACTATTATTCAACCTGATAATTTAGAAGATCCAGCAATATTCCCAGATTTAGAGGATTCAGGTTTATTATCAATTCCAAGCAATTGTTTAAAAATAGGAGAAGTATTAGGTGCAAAATTAACTCAAACTATCGATTCTTTAACACCTATCACTCCAGATATAGTAGAAGGAATAAAAGCTGCTGAAGCTAAGGTAGAGGCTAAGGAAGAAGCTAAGAAGGAATTAGCTCCAGTAGAAGCTGTTAATGCTCAACCAGCAGCTACAGTTGGAAATGCAGGAGTATTAAAACTTCACATTGGTGAAGGAAAGGATATTAACATTGAATTGCCTCTTGGATTTGTTGGAGCGCCAGTTCAAAACGTACAACCAGCTGTAGTATCTGAGGTAGTTACAAGCGCACAAGCTGAGAAAGAAGAAAAAGAACAAGAGCCAAAGAAGATAAGACAGCTTATAAAGAAACACTATAAGATTGACAAAGTAGAGTTTGGTCCAGAAACTAAAATAGAAGGTACTACTCTATATATCAGAGAGAACATCTGCGAAGATGCTCTAAAAGCTGACCAATTAGTAAAATCAATAAAGATAGACATCATCACTCCAGATAAGTACAACCAATACAGTGAAACTATCATGGACGTACAGCCTATAGCTACTAAAGAAGGAGATAGCAAACTAGGTACTGGCGTAACAAGAGTACTAGATGGCGTAATCATGATGGTTACTGGTACAGATGAAAATGGAGTACAAATCGGAGAGTTTGGTTCTTCAGAAGGTATTCTAGAAGAAAACATCATGTGGAATAGACCAGGATGTCCTGATAAAGGCGAAATATTCATAAAGACTGAAGTTGTAATTCAAGAACATACAAACATGGAAAGAAGAGGACCATTAGCAGCTCACAAAGCTACTGATGTTATAACTCAAGAGATAAGAGATGCATTGAAGAAATTAGATGATGAAAGCCTAGTTGTTGAAACAGAAGTATTAGAACACTATAGAAGACCTGGCAAGAAGAAAGTTGTTATCGTTAAGGAAATCATGGGACAAGGAGCAATGCACGATAACATAATATTGCCAGTAGAACCAGTAGGAGTATTAGGCGGTAAACCAAACGTTGACCTAGGTAACGTTCCAGTAGTATTCAGTCCATTAGAAGTATTAGACGGTGGTATCCATGCATTAACATGTATAGGACCTGCTTCTAAGGAAAATTCAAGACATTACTGGAGAGAACCACTAGTACTAGAAGCTATGAACGATCCAGAACTAGATCTTTGTGGAGTAGTATTTGTAGGAAGCCCACAAATTAACAGTGAGAAATTCTACGTTTCTGAAAGATTAGGAATGACAGTAGAAGCTCTTGATCCAGATGGAGCAATAGTTACAACTGAAGGATTCGGAAACAACCATATCGATTTTGCAAGCCATATTGAACAAATTGGTATGAGAGGAATTCCAGTTGTAGGTATGTCCTTCTGTGCAGTACAAGGAGCTCTAGTAGTTGGAAACGAGTACATGAAGTACATGGTGGATCTAAACAAATCTGAACAAGGAATTGAAAACGAAGTACTTGGATGCAACACATTATGTAAAGAAGACGCTATAAGAGCAATAGCAATGTTAAAATCTGCTATGGCAGGAGAAGAAGTAAAAGAAGCTGAAAGAAAATGGAATCCAAATGTAAAAGAAAACAACTTAGAGTTAATTGAGGAAACATGTGGAATTAAGATTGAAAGGGTAGAAAACGAGCAATCTCTTCCAATGAGCCAAAAGCGTAAAGAAAAATATTCATAAAAGAAGGTAAAGCCATGAAATATGGAGACAAGATCATCTACATGGAAGGCGTCATAACCAATGTAGAAGATGGAGCTGTAGAAATAGATTTTAAAGGAAGATTGGGACACTTAAAAGTGCCTTTGAGGATGCTCATAACTGATTATCCACTAAAAGTTGGACAAGAGGTTGGGCTTAATATGAGTTTTTTAGAGGTATTAAGTCCTGAAGTTAACGAACACTATCTTAGTACCTTAAAGCGTCAAAAAAAAGACAAGGAGGTAGAAAAATGAGTCTCACAATAGTAAAGGGATTACAATCAGAAATCTATGCCCCTATTACACCACCACCAGTTTTCACTCCTGTAACTAAGGAGTTAAAGGATATGACTATAGCATTAGCTACAGCAGCTGGAGTTCACTTGAAATCCGATAAGAGATTTAATCTAGCAGGAGATACATCCTATAGATTAATCCCTGGAGATACTCCATCAAGTGAACTAATGGTATCCCATGGTGGTTATGACAACGGGGATGTAAATAAGGATATAAACTGTATGTTTCCTATTGACAGACTTAGAGAATTAGAAAAAGAAGGATTTATAGGTAAAGTTGCTCCAGTCCATGTTGGATTCATGGGCGGCGGTGGAAACCAACAGGTATTCACTGAGCAAACTGGTCCTGAAATTGCAAAGATATTAAAAGAAGAGGGAGTAGACGCAGTATTGATGACTGCTGGGTGAGGAACTTGTCACCGCTCTGCCGTGATTGTGCAGAGAGCAATTGAGCAAGCAGGCATCCCAACAATAATAATTGCAGCTCTTCCACCAGTTGTACGTCAAAATGGTTCACCAAGAGCTGTTGCACCAAGAGTGCCTATGGGAGCTAATGCTGGAGAGCCTAACAATCCAGAAATGCAAACAAATATAGTTAAAGATGCATTAAGACAATTAATTGAAATCGAAACTCCAGGTAAGATCGTACCACTTCCATACGAATATATTGCAAAAGTTTAATAATATTATTCCCATCTATCCTTATTCAAGGATAGATGGGAAATAATAAGCAAAAAAGGTGATCAGAATGAGCGATAATGAGATCAAAATGAGGAGATTGGTCATAAAAAGCTTTCATA
>ENA-OWPA01001640-OWPA01001640.1-bioreactor-metagenome-genome-assembly--contig:-NODE-1640-length-13536-cov-4.502861_pt1 | contig 13536 bp, 8 predicted proteins | sample MGYA00238139_ERZ651803 | MGnify/ENA primary metagenome ERZ651803 (study PRJEB26909, sample SAMN07631231) | bioreactor metagenome | isolation source: Switchgrass digestor | place: USA: Dartmouth...
GACATCTTCTCCATCTCTTTTATCCTTGGAACCCACTCCATCAGTTCATCCTTGCTATACAAATAGTTATACCTGTCGGAACCCTCGCTCCCATACCATTTCTGAGCATTCCTCCCATGCATGCGCAAGTAGGAAATCCTGGAGGTTACTGCCGTGACATTCTTTATAAGGCCTTTTATATCCGGTTCATCTACACAAACATATCCCAGTCCTTCCTTTTTGAGAAACTGCATTGTCTCCGATCTTATCCATTCCCGGTTTCTGAACTCTATTACCACTTCGATGTTCTCAAACCACTCTTTAAGCCTTTTGAGGTGTTCCATATTTTTCTCGTTATAGTGGAAGGAATACGGAAACTGGGCCAGCAGGCAAGTGAGTTTTCCGCTCTCAATAAGAGGTAAAAGGGCATAATTAAACTGCTGTGCTTCCAAAGCTCCGGCACTCCGTTCATGGGTGAATCCTCCGAAGAGCTTTACCGCAAATTTGAAGCCATCGGGGGTTTTTTTATTAAGGCTTTCAAACAATTGAAGCCTGGGCATGTGATAATAAGTCGAATTCACCTCAGTGAAATTAAAATGCTGCGAATAATACTCCAGCATGTATGAATCCTTTATTCCTTCAGGGTAAAAGGGTCCTATCCAGTCTTTGTATGAGTAGCCCGATGTGCCGATATATATCATGTCCTTTACCTCCTCATAATCATATGACTTAAATATCATAGTTTATACTGCTTGTCAACAGTTGTAAACCTCAGTTTTTAGTATTAATTTCCTATTAATTTTTTTGTTTATAATCTCTTAACCTGGGTAGATATATATCGTACAGCAATATACAAAGTTCTTACCCACAAAATAATGCAGCAGATTTGCAGGAATATTTGCAGTACAAGTTCGAAACAGTACATGCAGCAAGGGTTAGCAGAAATGCATACAGCAGCAGTTTTCAAGAAGATTTGCAGCAGAAGTTCGAAGAGTAATATGCATCAGAGGTATTCAGCAATATTTCAGAAGAAGTTGCAAAAGTACATGCATCAGTTGTTTTAGTAATATTTGCAGCAGAAGCCAGTAAAAACATATGCATCAGAAACTAGACAGCCGATATCCGTTTTTTCGGATACCGGCTGTTTGGCTTTATTGGTCATACTCTTTCCGGAGCGCTCAATCCAATCAGCTTCAAACCATTGGACAGTGTTATCCTTGTTGCTGCCACCAGTGCAAGGCGTGCTTTTCTGAGTTCCTGATCCTCCACCAGAATGGAATGCTCATGATAAAAACGGTTGAAATCCTGGGCTACATCCACGAGATACCGGGTTATCACCGAAGGTTCCAGGTCGTTCATTGCCTGAATTACCTTTTCCGGGAACTGATACAGGGTTTTTACCAACTGATATTCTTCCTTTGTACTGAGCAGTTCCGCATTAAACTCGGAAGAAGGCTCCATGCCCGCTTTGTTAAGCACGCTGCAGGTTCTGGCATGGGTATACTGCACATATGGTCCGGTCTCTCCGTCAAAATTAAGCGCTTCGTCCCAAGTAAAAGAAACGTCCTTTATGCGGTTGTTGCTCAAGTCACTGAATATTACTGCGCCAACGCCTATTTCCCGGGCAGTTTCATCTTTGTTTTCCATATTCGGGCTTTTTTCCTCGATTATTTCCCGTGTTTTTTTGATGGCTTCATTCAGTATGTCTTCCAGCAGCACTACTTTTCCTTTTCGGGTTGCCAGTTTCTCACCACCCAGGCTCACTATACCGAAAGGCACATGAATCAGGTTTTTAGCCCACGGGTATCCCATAAGCTCGATAACTTTAAACCACTGCTGGAAATGCAGGCTTTGACTGGCGCCTGTCACATAAATGCACTTGTCAAAATCATAAGTGTTCTTTCTGTATATGGCTGCGGTTATATCCCTTGTCGCATATAAGGTGCTTCCGTCCTTTTTAAGAATTATGCACGGAGGCATTCCATATTCCTCAAGGTCTACAATCTGCGCTCCTTCGCTTTCTTTTAGAAGATTCTTCTGCTTAAGCTCCTCTACGGTGGCATCCATCTTATCATTGTAGAAGCTCTCTCCTGCATAGGAATCAAAGGATACACCCAGTACCTTGTAAACTCTGTCAAACTCTTTGAGGCTTATATCCTTAAACCACTTCCACAATTCCAAGGCTTCCTGGTCTCCCCGCTCCATTTTTGTAAACCAGGCTCTCGCTTCATCATCCAGTTCCGGATTTTTTTCCGCCTCATCGTGGAATCTGACATATAAGGCCATAAGCTCCTTTATCTGATCTTTCTCTACCTTTTCCCTGCTGCCCCATTTCTTATATGCAACGATAAGCTTGCCGAACTGTGTACCCCAGTCTCCGAGATGGTTTACACCCACACAATTGTATCCCATGAACTCAAATATCTTATACAGGGAGTTACCTATCACCGTCGAACGGAGATGGCCTACATGAAAAGGCTTTGCAATATTGGGCGCCGAATAATCTATAACAACGGTTTTGCCCTTGCCGACATCCTGCGAGCCATACTTATCCTTTTCTTTTATCGCGCTTTCCAGCACTTCCTTGATAAAGGCGCTTTTATTAAAGAATATATTGAGATAGCCGGATACGGCTTCAACCTTATCTATGTATTCGGAAACCTGAAGCTTTTCTGCCAGTTCCTGAGCGATCTGTACGGGAGATCTCCTCATGATTTTGCTGAGTTTAAAACACGGTAGGGCCAGATCACCCATTTCGGGGTTCGGAGGCAGTTCCAGTATGTCAAATATTTGCTGGGAATCCAAGGGTTCTATTATGTTGTCCAGCACGTCAGCAACAGCTTTTTTAAAGTTAAGCATTATAGTAACACCTCTGTCAATTCTATGTAGAATTAATTTTAATTAAACAAAGCAGTTGTCCATTAAACCAGCTCAGTTTATTTACATATTTATGTTTTTAATCTTTTCACAATATAATACCATATAAATAAAAAAAAGAACAGGAGTATGAAGGAAAAATTGCACAAAAATAAGCTCCCTTAGCATAAACAGTCTTTTAAACTGACTTATGCCAAGAGAGCTGTAAAATTATGGGGATCTTTATGCCGATTTACATTACATAAACCGGCTCATGGAGTTATATTGATATCTTGAATGTCTTGATCTCATAAGGCTTGATGCTGAACTTGAAGCTGTTGCCGTCAGTTGCAACTTCGCTTATGTTGTTCTCCAGGAGGTCGCATTCCCATACCTTGGAAACATTCTTGAAGAATTTCAGAGTTACATCCGACCTTCTGTTATAGCACTCGTAAAGCCTTACAATCATTTCGTCTCCTTTTTCTGCCTTCTTCACAACCTCTACTACAACATTTTCCTTGTCAACGCTAAGGAGTGAGAATTCCACCGGCAGACTACCCTTATGGGCATCTTCAACCTTCGCATATACAGGGCAGTTGAGCTCATAAGCCATCTTTACTGTACCGGCATCCTTCCAGTCTCCGGCATGAGGATAAATGGAATAAGTGAATTCATGCATTTCCCTGTCAGCATCCACGTTAGGACTGGTTGCTGATTTAAGCAGAGTGAGCCTCATGACACCGTCTTTTATGTCATGTCCGTATTTGCAGTCGTTAAGCAAGCTCACGCCATAGCCGTCTTCCGACAGGTCTGCCCATTTGTGAGCGCATACCTCAAACCTTGCATAATCCCAGCTGGTATTCCAATGTGTAGGTCTTTCAACATTTCCGTACTGTATTTCATAGGTTGCCTTATCGGAATGAACATCTACCGGGAAAGCAGCTTTCAGAAGCACCTGCTTTTCCTTCCAGTCGATAACATTGGCAAAATCTATTCTTGGAATATCGCTGTATACATGCATATATTGTGTGATTGTTGAATCCAGGAACTTCCTTGTTACTTTCAGGGTAGTCCTTACAGGGCCGTTTTCAACGAGTTCCACGCTCTGAACATCATTTACTTCCCACATTTTCTCCTGGTAGTAAATGTTTATATCCCAAGCATCGAAATTGTGTGGCTTATCTTCAAAGGCCTGGAGTACGTTTGCCCTCTGTCCTTCCTTCAACACTTCCCTGTTGTTCACCTTGTCATAGATGGAAGTGATGTTGAGCTGTTCATCCAGCTTCACATCGAAATACTTGTTGCTGAAGCCATTCTTGTCTGCAACTACAGGACTTGCTGCGTTGGCATTTCCCGATGCTTTGGAGATCTTAAATGCCTTGTATCCCTTAGCAGGAATATTCTCTGCCAGGAAGATCAACTTTTTGCGGCCTGCTTCATCTTTTCCAGTACCGCAAACAATCTGGCTCGGCATAACCTTTCCGTTGTAATCGCTTATTTCTATGTTTTCATAACCCTCAGGCAAATCGAACTCAACTATATCTGTCCTGTCATAGCTCAATGTGTTGAACGCCACAACTGACTTTTCCTTAAGGTCGATGCTGCCGGCGATACCGCATAAAGCCTTATCCACAAGCTGCTTTCCTTCATCCAGTATTCTGAGGTAATCCTTCTGTGAATCCTCATAAACCTCTTTAATTGATGAACCGGGCAGGATATCATGGAACTGGTTCAGAAGTATGGTCTCCCAACCACTGTTGAGTTCCTTAGCAGGGTATTCCGGCGCACCTGCCGCAGCCTGGTTTATAACTGACAGAAGCTCTGCATTCTGATAGAGGAACTCGCTCTTTCTGTTGTACTTCTTATTTCTGGCCATGGAAGTATAAGTACCTCTGTGGTACTCGAGATAAAGCTCTCCTACCCATTTAGGCAGCCTTCTGTTGCCGGACACCTTCTTTTCCAGCCTTTTAAAATAGTCCAGGGATTTACCCATCTGAACTTTCGGACATCCGGGTATTCCTTTTTCCATCCTTCTTGCATTCTCGAGCATTTCCTTGGTCGGTCCGCCGCCTCCGTCACCATATCCGAAGGAAATGAGGACGTCATTGTTTATATCCTTCTGCTGGTATCTGTCCCAAGCGCCTTTTACCTGGCTGGGTTTAATATCTCCATTATAGGTGGTGAAATGGTCATTAAGCTTGAAACCCGCATCCTTAGTGGTAATAAAATGGGTCAATATTTCAGTTCCGTCCATACCTTTCCACATGAAGGTATCATATGGCACCTTGTTGTATTCGTTCCAGCTTATTTTGGTGGTCATGAAATAATCAATGCCGGATTTCTTGAGAATCTGGGGCAGTGCAGCACTGTATCCGAAAACGTCGGGGAGCCAGAGCACTTTGCTCTTTATGCCGAACTCTTCTTCGAAGAAGCGTGTGCCGAAAAGCACCTGCCTTACCAGGGACTCACCGGATGAGAGGTTACAGTCTGCTTCAAGCCACATGGCTCCTTCCGGTTCCCAGCGGCCTTCGGCAATCATTTTCTTGATCTCCTCATACAGTTCCGGATGATCTTCCTTCACGAACTTGTAAAGCTGAGGCTGGCTGGACATGAATATATATTCAGGATATTGCTTCATGAGGTTTATAACGGTTGAGAAGCTCCTTGCAGCTTTTTCCCTGGTCTGGGATACAGTCCAGAGCCATGCTACGTCTATGTGGGTATGTCCTACACAGGTAGCTATTACATCATCTACTCCGCAATACTTCTTGTAAAATTCGCTGTCCAGATAAGCATCAGCTTCCAGGACTGACTTATTGAATTCCGGTGAATGCGGCTTTCTCAAGTCAAGCATATTGATTGCATCATTCAGATAATTCAATATGTCAATACGCCTTTTATCCTGGCTATCCTGAAGGAGTGCTATATCAAGAGGCACCTTTATATCGTAGTACAGCTTTTCCACATTCCTGTCAAGCACTGCAAGCTGTGTTTCCAGCAGTGAAAGGGAATCTTCCATTCCTGAGTATGCATGAAGAGCTATCTTGTATTTATCACCACTCTTTGCCTTTTCCGATATCACAATCTGGCGGTGGTTGACGTCAAGACCCTGGATGAGCTTTCCGTTGAGGTAGATCAGAAACTGTGGGTTTGTAGCATCCCATGCTTTTTCTTTTCCTGTCTTGATTTCAAAAACGACAGTTTTGCCATCAAATCTGTCAGGTATTACCACATCTGTCCTGAACCAGTAGTGGATATCTCTTCCTCCCCAGCGTTCTCCTGCAGTGAAAGTGTCCCAGGAAGAGTCATCGAGATCTACCTGCTCTCCCCCTTTGAAGTTTCCCTGCTTCATTTTGTATGAGGGAATCTTCTCAGTGTCAGGGTATATGTATCCGGACAACTCATGGAGGATTCTCTTTATCCTTTCCTCTGTAAAATACATGTTTATTCTCCTTTCTATATCTTACTTATGATTTAATAGCAATCCGATTCAAAGCAAAAAATCATAAGATGTTGACCGCGAAGCATTTTTATGCAATCTACAAACATAACCTCGCTAGTTATTATTATATAGTATGGTCTGAAAGTCTAAATTCTAAAAATGGACTATTCTTTAATATTTTCAGACATTTGGTTTTTGAGTATTATACCTGAAGCAGCCTGGCGGATAGCCTTCCTCCCTCTTGAAAAACTGATTAAAATAATATTCGCTGGAAAATCCAAGCATGTCGGATATCTGTTTTAAAGACAAGTCCGTTTCTCTTAAAAGCTCACGGGCTTTTTGAAATTTGGACTTCACGATCAAATCCTTGACGGAGGTTCCCTTTGCTTCCCTTACAATCCGGAGCACCTGCTTTTCGCTCAAATGCATGTATTTAGCCACATCACCGACTGTTATGGCATTTGATATGTTATCGTCGATAAATTTCTCAATTTGCTCAATCCTATAATCACTTTTTCTGTTTTTCAACGGTACACTATATCTAATAGGCACACTTTCACTCATTGCTCTTGATGCTGCGGTTATGATCATAGTAGCAAGGCTCTTTATATTTGTATAATAACCGGCATGCTGGTAATATGCTTCTTCCAGCGCCCTGTTAAAAAGCTCTATCGAGCCGTGGGCATCCTTGAAGCTTCTGCAGGGAGTGTCCCGTAAAATCTCCAGAATGAATTTTTCCTCCGAAGGTGCGTCATCTGTCAGGTTTATATCACAATTGATGCAGTATTCCACCATCTTACCGTCACCGATACTCCGCTGCTCATGGAAAACCCCCGGGGCAGTAAGATAGAATTCCCCCTCTTTTGCTTCAAACTCACCGTCGTCCAGCACGACTGAGCATCCCCCTGAAGCTATAAAATGAAATTCATAAGATGAATGGGTATGCCTGTTTATATGCCAGTCTCCGTCATGGATCATCGCCCTGAACCATAAAACATCTATGTCCAGCTTTCCTGCTGCAATTTTCAGATCAATTTCCGAAAGCTTTCGGGAAGCTTTAACCAAATCAAATTTCACAAAACTCCTCCAAAGATAAAATTATAATTTTAATTAAGCATGTTCCGTTACTAAAATTCTGTCCGCAATCTTGCAAAGACCTGTTCTCAGCCTTGGATTTCCTTCCACAAGCCAGCTGGAAGGTATCCAAAAGCTCATAATATTATTTTTGTTCTTTCTTAGATAGGAATATATTATCTGGGCTTCGTCGATTTCCTGACGGCTCAGGACACCGCCCACACATAAACCGCTATTTTTAAAGCCTTTTAATATGATGCTCTTTAAATACTCCAATACATCCTCTTTGTCGGCGCTTTCCATAAAAAACGATTCAGCGCCCATCAATCGATTGCCTTTGAAAAGAAATATTTTTAAGCTGCTCTTTCCTGTAGGTTCTATCGCTATTATATTCCTTCTTTTGGACGAAGACTCAATCAGCATTTGCTTGCTTAAAACATGCCTGATGGCCCTCAAATCATCCCTGTACTTTGCAGCCTTTTCAAAGTCCAGCCTGTCGGCTGCCTGGCTGATTTTTTCCTTTATGGATTCTACAACCGAGTTGTCCTTTCCTTCGAGAAAGAGCACAATATTTTCAATGCATTTCCTATAAGCGTCATGGTCGGCATCCTTCCTGCAAGCTCCCATGCACATGCCCAAACTGTAATTAAGGCATCCTGACGATTTTCCTGCGGAAGGCATCCTGCTGCATTTCCTTATAGGATAACATTCTTTTATGAAGGATACGACCCTCTCCACACTGCTAAGGCTCGTGTATGGTCCGAAAAACAAGGAACCGTCATCATCTTTTTCAGCAGCAACAGATACCCGGGGAAACCTTTCTGACATGCTGATTTTTATGTAAGTATATCTCCTGTCATTTTTCAATTGCGAATTATATTTGGGCTTTATTTCCTTTATCAGCCTGCATTCTGTTATAAACGCTTCCAGTTCGGTATCTGTCAAAATATATTCTATGCTGTGGATGTTCTCCACCAAAGCGTTTATTTTTGGTGATCTGTCCCTTTGGTTGTAAAAGTACTGTATCACCCTGTTTTTTAACTTTTTGGCCTTGCCTACATATATTATATTTCCTAAGGAATCTTTCATGATATATACGCCAGGCTTTGGAGGAAAAAGCTTTACCTGTTCAATCAAATCCATAGCTGAAGTTCTTTTCATACATATTTTCCTTTGTAATAGCATTATGAATATCAAACCTTAAATTGCCCATATAAATCAATTATAACAAAAATGTGTCGGAAATCTCAAACTTGTTATGTGCGGTTACTGCAAAAAAAGAGTTTTGAGCACATAGCAATCAATGCGCCTATTATGGACTGAATCCATTATAAAGTTATATAAATCAAAAAAGAAGCCCGATTATATCGAGCTCCTTTTTATCCTAAAAGTTTACTTGCTATTTGGTTTACTGTTTTTCCGTCAGCTCTGCCTTTGACCTTAGGCAGCACTATCTTCATTACCTTACCTATATCTCTGGCTGAACTTGCTCCAGATTCGTTTATTGCTTCCCTTACCAGGGCTTCGATTTCCTCCTCTGTAAGCTGCTGCGGCAGATACTGCATCAGCACATCAATCTCAGCCTTAAGGTTATCAACAAGATCCTGCCTTCCACTATCTATAAACTCAGGAAGGGATTCCTTCCTTTGCTTAACTTCCTTAGCCACTACCTCAATTATACCATCATCGTCAAGGGTTATCTTCTTATCTTTCTCTATCTGAAGTACAGCAGACCTGACCATTTGGATAGCGTTTTTCTTAACGATATCCTTATCCCTCATAGCAACTTTCAAATCATCAAGCAGTCTTTCCTTAAGGGACATTAAGATGGCCTCCCTTATTTAAACTTCCTTTTTCTTGCAGCTTCAGATTTCTTTTTTCTCTTTACACTGGGTTTCTCGTAATGCTCTCTTTTTCTTACTTCGGCTAAAACTCCAGCTTTAGCGCACTGTCTCTTAAACCTTTTGAGAGCACTCTCAAGAGACTCATTCTCTTTAACTCTTACTTCAGACATGTATTTCCCTCCCTCCGATGGTAACAATTGTGCCAAGAATAAACTGTCTATATTACTGCAACTATTATTGGGATGTAAGCTAAAATACAGCACATTAAATATTATATATTATTTGACAAAATAAAGTCAATAGCTAATATAAAGCCCTTAGCTCAACTTTACAAAAGTTTACCATTTAAGACGTTAAATAATCTTTGGTCCCAGGTCTTTTCCACCCAGCAGGTGGTAATGAAGATGGAGAACAGTCTGACCTGCGTCAGGACCACAATTATTTATGAGCCTGTAACCTTTATCTGAAATTCCCAGTTTTTCAGCTATTTTGTTGGCAGCGAGATGGATATCCATTAAAATAGAAGCATTTTCTTCCGTCAACTTCTTTACGCTCTCAATATGTTGTTTGGGAACTATCAGCACATGTATGGGAGCAACAGGCTGTATATCATTGAAAGCCAATACCTTTTCATCCTCATAGACAATGGTCGACGGTATCTCTCTTTTGATAATTTTACAAAATATGCAATTTTCCATGTTTTTAAGGCTCCTTTCAAATCATATAATATTTAACATACAATATGCAATCAGCTGTAATATATAAATTGCAGGAACATAGCAGTTTTTGGCAATGGAGAAAAGTTGGGCTTTCCGGCTCCCAAGGAATAATCCTGAAAGCCCGAATCATATTCTCCATTCAAATTTCCTTTAATCCTTATATATAGTTTAACTCGTTGTGCTAGCATTTCCTGCTTGAAAAGCATGGGGCTTCCTAGCACTCTTCAAACTCTGCCGGGATCAGTCAATCATTCTTGACAGCTTACTTTACTTGAGTTCCCACCACATTTACCACATGGCTTAAAGCTTCATCGATTTTTGAAACATCTTTACCTCCGGCCTGAGCCATGTCAGGGCGTCCGCCTCCGCCGCCACCGGCGATTTTAGCTACCTCTCTTATGATATTGCCGGAATGGATTCCCTTTTCAACCACATCCTTGGTAGCAGTTACAACAAAGTTTACTTTTCCGCCATAGGAAGTAGCCAGGGCAACAACTCCGGAGCCCAGCTTGTTCTTTAAGGTATCCCCGGTATTTCTGAGCCCTTCCATATCCAACTGATCGAAACGGGCGGTAACAACCTTGATTCCCTTTACTTCTACTGCTTTTGCCAGCACATCATCGATGGAGCTGGTCACCAGCTTGCTCCTCAGCTTTTCAATTTCCTTTTCTGCTTCTTTCAGTTGAGCGGCCATCGATTCTACCTTTTTCACACTGTCCTGAGGGTTGGATTTAAGTGCGGATGCTACTTCATTTAGAATTCTCTCCCTCTCATTAAAGTATTCAATTGCCGCTTTACCCGTCAAAGCCTCTATCCTTCTGATACCTGAGGCCACACCGCTTTCACCGAGGATTTTAATCAACCCTGCCTGGGATGTATTCTTAAGATGTGTACCTCCACAAAGCTCAATGCTGTAGTCCCCCATCTTAACTACCCTTACGATATCCCCGTACTTCTCACCGAATAAAGCCATGGCTCCAAGCTTTCTCGCTTCATCCACCGGCATTTCCATAACCGTTACCGGCAGGCTTTCGAGGATCTTTTCATTGACCTCCTGCTCAATTTTCCTTAAGTCATCCGGGTCTACCGATGAGAAATGGGTAAAGTCAAACCTTAACCTACCTGGCTCAACCAATGATCCAGCCTGGGTTACATGGGTTCCCAGCACATTTCTCAGGGCTTTCTGAAGCAGATGGGTTGCAGAATGGTTTCTGGCGATGTCCATCCTTCTGGCCGAATCAATTTGGGCTTTTACTGTTTCGTTTGCTTCTACCAGCCCCTTTTCAACCACACCTATATGCAGGTATTTCCCGTCGGCAGTCTTTTTGCAGTCGGTAACCCTTACAATTCCACTGGCAGCCTTGATATATCCCGTGTCTCCCACCTGACCGCCGCTTTCGCCATAAAAAGGAGTCCTGTCCAGGATAATTGTCACTTCTTCTCCTTCCTGGGCATTTTCAACTATTTCATCGTCCTTTATTATATAGACGATCTTCGAATCGGATTCATCCGTTTCATACCCGACAAACTCCGTCTTCAAATTCTTATCGAGCTTTCCATATATGCTGTCATCTCCCCAGGCTGCAGCACCTTTATTCTTAAGGGCGTCCCTGGCTTTCTGCTTCTGCTGGGCCATTTCCTTTTGAAAGCCTTCCTCATCTATTTCAAGGCCGTTTTCACCAGCTATCTCCCTTGTGAGGTCAAGAGGGAAACCATAAGTATCATGCAGCTTGAACACCATATCTCCGGAAATAACCTTACGATTTTCTGCTTTGGTTTTTTCTATAAACTCATTAAGTATGGCCAAGCCCTGATCTATGGTTGCATTGAATTTTTCCTCTTCTATGCTTATCACTTTCCGGATGTAGTCGGCGTTTTCCTGCAGTTCGGGATATGCCTGCCTGGATTCATTAATAACCACCATAGCCACATCATGAAGGAAAGGCTTATCAATACCCAGCAGCTTTCCATGCCTTGCGGCTCTCCTCAGCAGCCTTCTTAATACATATCCTCTTCCTTCGTTGGAGGGTATTACTCCATCGGAAACCATCATGGTGGTGCTTCTCATATGGTCCGTTATTACCCTGATGGAAATGTCAGCTTTTTCGGATTGGCCGTACTCAACTCCTGCCATTTTACATACATAATTTAGTACATTCCTTACGGTATCAACTTCAAAAAGGTTGTTTACATCCTGAGATATCACCGCAAGCCTTTCCAGGCCCATTCCGGTATCGATGTTGGGCTTGGCGAGCCTTGTATAGCTTCCGTCCTCATGCCTGTAAAATTGTGTGAATACCAGGTTCCAGAACTCTATGAATCTGTCACAGTCGCAGCCAACTTTGCAGTCAGGTTTTCCGCAGCCTTTGTCAACCCCTCTGTCAAAATAGATTTCAGAGCAGGGTCCGCAGGGGCCGGTGCCGTGTTCCCAGAAATTATCCGCCTTGCCCATTCTCACAATCCGGTCCGGGCTTAATCCTACCTTCTTGTTCCATATTTCAAAAGCTTCATCATCATCCTCATATATGGAAACATAGAGCCTGTCCTCCGGCATTTCCAGCACCTTTGTTACAAACTCCCATGCCCATGGAATCGCTTCGTTCTTAAAATAATCCCCAAAGGAGAAGTTGCCCAGCATTTCAAAAAATGTACCATGCCTTGCGGTTTTTCCCACATTCTCTATATCCGGAGTCCTTATACACTTCTGGCATGTGGTGACCCTTCTCCTTGGCGGTTCCTGATCCCCTGTAAAATATGGTTTCAAAGGAGCCATTCCTGAGTTTATCAACAGCAGGCTGGGGTCATTTTGCGGAATGAGAGAAAAACTGGGAAGCCTAAGATGGCCTTTGCTTTCAAAAAACTTCAGATATTCTTCCCTGAGTTCGTTCAAACCTAGTTTTTTCATTCAAAACATCCTTTCTTTTTGATTGTGTTTCTGAATCCTATTTTATCCATTAGCTCATATTATAACTTTTTCATTTACCGGTACTTTCTAAACATTTCTGAGTTTAAATAACATAAATTTCTATCAAAAAACTCTTTGCATAGCTATCTCCAATTAGCCGGCATAGCTACTCATACTTGCAAAAATCAATAAATAAAGCTCATTCAATGATGAACATAGCCTTCATATTCATGCCAGCGAGTTAGCTCACTTCTATTATTTCACACAATTTGCCAATCCATATCTAAAACTTTGCTTTAAATAAAAAACATCACATCATGCCCGCAGCTATATGGATTTCAAATATCATTTCTTATGTTGATTGAGGATGTGGTATTTATAAAATGAATGCTGCTTCCAAATAAAAACTCCCGTCCTGATAAACAGGGACGAGAGTATATCACGCGGTACCACCCTTATTCCCTGCATTGCAGGGCCCTCAAACACTTTAACGCAGTTAACGGCAAACCTTTTTACGGCTGCAGCTCCGAGGACTGCTTCATTTATAAAATACCGGAAACTCGCACCAACCGTTTCCTCTCTTAAGGCTATTTTATAAACTACTTCTTCCCTTCATAGCTTTTGAATATTTTGCTATATGCATCTGCTTCATTAAATTATATTAAAGCATGCTGGTGGTTGTCAATAGATTGTAATTTGCAGCAATATGCAGAATAA
>ENA-OWPA01001641-OWPA01001641.1-bioreactor-metagenome-genome-assembly--contig:-NODE-1641-length-13535-cov-3.052014_pt1 | contig 13535 bp, 14 predicted proteins | sample MGYA00238139_ERZ651803 | MGnify/ENA primary metagenome ERZ651803 (study PRJEB26909, sample SAMN07631231) | bioreactor metagenome | isolation source: Switchgrass digestor | place: USA: Dartmouth...
GTGCCGTGAATCATCTTTCCACCGGTGTACCCGATGAGAAGGGGGAGAAGGTAGGTTATCATGGGGCCAACAAGGTTCCCTAAGTGCTCATTGGGGAACCAGCCGGTGGGAATAAAAAATGCAGTAATAAGTCCCCAAGCAATAAAGGCACCGATGTTGGGCATTACCATGCCGCTTAAAAACCTTCCGAAAGCCTGAATTTTGGCTCTCATAAATAAACCTCCCCATAATGTTTTTTTAATATATTAAGTAATGTCATCAGCGGTTAGTGACAATACTTAATATATTTTGATATTTCTGTACATTTATTATATTGGCTTTGTCGATACATGGCAAGGTAAAGATGTTAAATGGGGGAGGCTAAAATAAGTGACACATTTTAATATTTCTATAAAATTATTATACCTAATACCTGAGGCCAGCATCCGCCGTAGGGGCCAGGGTGTTCCAGGAAAATTCGCGTAAGGCCTATGACAAAGTAACTTTCCCTAGAATTCAGCAGTTGCCGCATTTCCTTTAGGCGGCTTGAAAGCTTGCCGGGATTTTCGCGGATAAATTCCTGAAAGCTTTTGTGCCACATAAAGTCTGTCACCATCCAGTTGTAGGTTAACTTGCCAGCCCCATCTTCAAAAACTAAGCGAGCCTCGTATTCCAGCGGATTATAGGGGTTTCTTCTAAAATTTAAGTCTTTTACAAAAGCCCTGATGAGTCCTAATGTCCTGCCTCGGCTGAAAATAGAGTCCACGGAACCGTCCACCAGGGACCTTAGAAGCTTCACCCTCTCATTTTCATTCAAAACCCTTACTAGCCGTGGCGCAATTTGAGTATTCCTTACAAAAAACCGATCTTCTGGCCTCGATGCCGTGCCCCACCAATCGTTTAACATTAGCTCCGTAACTCCAAATATCTCAAAAGCCTTTGGCTCCTGGACAAAAATGTCAGATTGGTACACCGGCATAGGCCTTATCCAGCAATTGTTTTCATCGACGCCCACGAGATTGACTCTAGTGTTGTACAGCTTGGATATGGCCAGCAACGTGAACCTGCTTATGCCCTGCTTTTCCATAGACACCCCTCCAATTAGTATTCTAATTATGAAAATATAAACCGCAGAAACCTTCTATGCTATAAATGTTTAAAATATAGCAAGTTGCTATAATCTGCGGTTGCCTTAAATATATTATTGGAGGGGAAAAAATATTATGATTTTTTGTACGCAAAAAAAGACCACACCAATCTGCACATAAAAGTTTAAGTCCAGAAAGGTGTGGTCTTACATTTAAAAGTCATCAATAGCCATATTTCTTATTTGATATTTCCCACCTTCATACTCCTGCATTAAAAATATATCTATGCGCTTCAACACTTCTTGCGCCTTCATAGTTCTACTTCCAAAAACTAGCACGTTAGCATTGTTATGTCTTCTGGAATATTCGGCGGTGAAATCATCATAGAGAATTGCAGCATACACACCGCTGTAGCGGTTTGCTGCGATAGACATTCCTACCCCGGTTCCACACACCAGAATTCCCAAAGTTCCTGGGGTTTCCGATACGGTTTTAGCCACCTTCTTAGCTGGTTCTACAAAGCAAATGGGATTTTCATAATGTTCATTTGCATCTCTCACTATGAATCCTTTTGACTTCATGTGTTTTTTTATACTATTTTTTAATTCGAAGCCAGCATGGTCACACCCAATAACAACGCTATTAAATTCTTCATACCCTGTCATTTAAAAACTCCTCTGCAAAAACCCAAAAATTAGATTGGCTTTGCATTTTTCAGCAAGAACTCCTCCGCCTCTTCATTCCATAGATTGTTGTGTTTCTCTACTATTTCGGCCAAGGCTGCAAAGAGGGGATCATCCTTGCCTTTTTCTTTAAAGTCGGATATTGCAGTAAGATCCATATCTATATGGGTATATATCAGTTTTTTGCCTCCTGGAATCTTGGGAAGATTTAATGTGGTATGGGCTGCACTATTTAGACCGCCAATATGGGTAATCATAGCAGCTGGATTAATGATACCCTTTTCAATCAATTCTACAGCCTTTAGCAGGTCGTCATTGTTTCCGCCGCTGGTGCCCACATAGTGGGTTGAGTTATAGTGGATATTGTAAAAATTGATGTTGGCTTTAAAGCTGGCATCCGGAGGTCCTGCGAAAAAGTTCAGGCATCCGTCTTTCGCCAATATGGAATCTCCTAATTCCACCACAGAGCTGACAGGCGCAAGTACAAATACGTCATCGTAAGCTTTACCATTTGTCAATTCAAGCAAATAGCTTCTTGCATCTTCCATGTTGGCCGTATTTACATAAATCAGTTTAATGCCATGTTTTGCTGCTTCCTCAGCCGTATAAATTTCGCTTGCCCTTTCCAATCTTTCCTGGTCTATGTCAGTTACAACTAATAGTTTCGGCTTTCTCTCGTTGTGAATGGCATAATCTATCATTCCCAGGCCCATGGGTCCAACACCTGCTAGGATGGCCATGTTACCATCTTCCTTTATGCCCATATCGTGCACGTAAGAAGCTGTTCTCGTATGATAACTGGCGTTAACAGCACCTATAATACAGGTCATTGGTTCGGCCAAAGAACCGTAAAAATAAGATTTGCCATTATAGGGGATTAAACAGTCCTGCTCCATAACTTCATTGGGTATAATTATGTATGTAGCATTTCCTCCCATATATTTATAGGAGTAGCCTGGTGTAAGCAGGACGCCATTTTTATATATATTTAAGGAAGGTTGTATGATGAATTTTTGTCCCTCACGGAACTTATCCTTCCACTTTTCCCCTATCTCCAATAATTCACCACAAAATTCGTGACCCACCATGATAGGGTTTTTGTCTATATCCTTAGGAACGCGCTTATGGTCACTTCCCTGAATAGTCATTTTATATGATGACATACAGATGCTGTCAGATACTATCTTTGCTAAAATCTCATCTTCCTTTATTTTAGGCAGTTCAAATTCTTCGAACCTAAGATCATTTTTGCCGTAAAGCCTTACAGCTTTCGTTTTCATGAAAATGCCTCCTTAATTATTAACACATATCATAAATCTCATTTGTCATCTGCTTTGTTTAATAAAGCTCCTACTGCTCCTCCCGGGTGAATTAGGGCAAATTGTTCCAAACGATAATTCGCTTCTTCCATTATTGCTACTAGCAAAGCATCAAGAAGAGCAACAGTAGCCACGAAGCTCGCGGTTGCCATAACATTGTACTTGTCACTTTCCCTTTCTATCTTTAGTGGGAGGACAATGTCAGCACTTTTGGCCAGAGGCGAATTTAAGTTTTCAGTTATACCTATAAGTGTGGCTCTCTTCTTTTTGCACACATCTATTATTGGCAATAATTCTACAGTGCCTCCACCCCGGGAAATCATGATCATGGCATCATCCTTCTTAAGACCCCCCAGGCCGCCATGAACAGCTTCTGCAGGCGACATAAAAAATGCATCCCTCTCAATGCAGCATAAGGAATGGGATATTTTTTTGGCAGCTATCCCGGAAGTCCCGCTAGCACATGTTATAATTTTGTTACATTTGCACAGAACTTCTACCGCCTCTACAAAAGCAGGAACATCCAAATAATCCGCAATATCGGCTATTGCCTTGCTTTCAATTTGAAGAGACTCCATAGCTCTTTTCAAAGACTGCTCTTTCATTTTTTGCCTCCCGATAAAAAAACTAATTTGCCAAGAACTCATACTAAATTTGTGTTTATATATATAAAGTCACACTGCTCTCTAAAAGCTCTAACTGATTCAGCTAAATCTGGTTTATCAAATATGGCACTACCGGCAACTATAACATTTGCTCCTGCCTTTATCACATCTTTGACGTTTTTTATATTAATGCCGCCATCAACTTCAAGTTCACAACGGGGATTATATTTTTTGATAAGGGCATTCATTTTTCGGATCTTGTCCAAGCTTTCCAAAATGAACCTTTGACCGCCAAATCCGGGTTCAACGCACATAATAAGTACCATGTCTACCTTTTCTATCAGGTGTTTTATATCATCTACCTGGGTTTTGGGTTTAATTGAAAGGCCCGCTTTGGCACCGCACTTTTTAATATGTTCTATGGTTTCCTCTACTTTATCCGTAGCTTCAAAATGAATTGTGATAAAATCACTGCCAGCATCAATGAACCTTTCTATATACCGTTCAGGGTTCACTATCATTAAGTGAACATCAAATACCAAATTCGTATATGGTCGAATACATTTAATAAGTTGCGGTCCAATAGATAGATTCGGTACAAACATGCCATCCATGACATCGATGTGTATATAATCGGCTCCTGCATTCTCAAGAATAATTATATCTCGAGCTAGCTTTGCAAAATCTGCTGAAAGTATGGATGGAGCTATTTTCACCATTTTCCCAACCTCCAAAATCTTTGCCCCGACAATTGCGATGCGTTTATCTTATAAAATTATAAAGAGCTGAAAAGCTATAAAATCCGCTGGAATTATTGCAAGGATCTGGTATGTTAAGTTTTACATGCAATTTTATGTTTTTCAGCTCTTTATAAATATTTTTTATTCGTCGTCTTCAAGATGATTGATTATATCTATTACTTTTGCCATGGTCTCTTCAGCATCAGGCCCATTAACGGTTATCTTAACCTTTGAACCTTGTGATGCTCCCAGGGATATGATTGATAACATACTTTTTGCATTAGCTTGCTTATTATCTTTTTGTATTGTTATTTGGCAGGGACTGTCTTTTATTTTTTCAATTAATTTTAATGCTGTCCTTGCATGCAATCCAAACTTGTTTTTTATTACAATTTCTTTTTCCATTTATCACAACACCAACTTTTTACACTACTTTGATTGTATCTTATTTCAAACTCAATTAAATTTATCATAGATACTAAATTAACCTGATGGGAAGTTTTTTTAAAATAGGCCTATGCTAAATACATAACCTATTAAAACTGCTATTGGAGCAGTGATAAACCGTGAAAACAGCATTGCCGGAACTGCAATTCTCGCAGTATCAGGATCAGCTTCTCCTAAAGAAGCTGCGACAGGTATAAAGTCACAAGCATCCACGACGCTTATGGCAAACAATGCCGGTAATGCCATGTTTACAGGAACTATTCCTTGACTTATGGATGTCCCGATGAATACCCCCAGTATTGACTGTACAACAGCTCCGGGTCCGAGTAGGGGTGATAGGACTGGCATTCCAATGATTAATGCGAATATTATCAGGCCACCTACTGAGCCCGTTAGAGGTTTTAGCAATAATGCGATAGCATTGCCAACGCCACTTTTTGTAATAATACCGTTCATTAAAGATAGAAAAACCATAAATGGTATGACGTTTTTAATCATCATATTTACACTTTCACGAGCTGACTGATAAAAAATACTGACAATGTATCCCGCTATACGACCGATTTTCTCAATTAGATTTAAAACGCCATCAAACTTACCATCGGAGTTTTCTGGGACTGAAGCTTTCTTATCATTTATTACTAAATTATCGGCACTACCACTGCTTACTTTTTGTACCATGTCAGTTAAGCTTATATTTTCTTGTTTGACATCTGAAACGTAAAGATCAGGTGTGCAATATTCGGCTAAGGGGCCTGACGGTTCAACAGCATTTACGTTAATTGTTGGTATCTTATTTTTGGGAAACAGACCTAATCTTAATGTCCCACCACAATCTACTACCGCACAGGCGATTTCTTCAAAAGGAACCGGATTGTTAAACCCGTCTACTGCTTCAGCACCGGTAAGCTCAGCAATATACTGAGCAATAGGATGTATGCGGCCTCCCGTTATGGAAGCGATTTTATTTTTTTGGCCGCCGGGAGTCACTATGACGGGACCTCCCCATCCACTGAAACCTTTTTCTATTTTTACACTTTTAAATGTTTTGCTCATGCTGAAACCTCCTTGCTACTAATCACATTATCATCTACAGGTAAGCCCTCCCTCTTTGCTAGAAATACCCATATACTTTCTGTAACCATTGCCCTGATGAAAGCCAGAACATAACCTGCAATTATGAATCTTATCGCTAATGGCATTATGGATATCCCTAATTTCTCTACACCGGAAGCGATACCCAACCATACGAATATTTCTGCTGGATTAACGTGGGGAAACAGTGACAGCATAGGCCCGTTGGTGGTTGCAACGGCATCAATGTAACTTGCCCTAGATCTCCTTGGCAAAAATCTGCCCAAGGTGAAAACCATGGGGTTTGTGAAAAAAAACCAGCCTATAAAAGGCAAAACTGTATAGGATAATATCTTGCTCTTACTTAAAAACATTGACAGTTTAGTAATGTTCTTTTCACCAATGACCTTTGTAATGGCATTTAGAAAAGTCATTAAGACAATAATCGATGGTATTAATCCGCCTAATAAATCAACAAATATTGTTCCACCTTCATTAAATAGTGCTGTAAAGTTTTCAGCCAATTGAATTAAAATATTCATGTCAATCCTCCTTTATAAACTTTATTTTCATTCCCTTTTCTATTTCCGGCATTTCTCGGTTCTCCACATGAATGTTCCCTGGAAGTTCTGCAATTGTTTTCCCATCAAACTTTACAACACAATGTCCTAGCTCTCTCAGGTTTTTTACAGCCACTTCTCCTATTGCCATGATCTTGTATTTGCTGTCTTCAAATGCAATAAAGTCGCCAACTGCAATGTCTGCATCCCCTTCTAAATCATCAATAAGTATCGAGTAATCGCCCAGTTCCTTCTGAACCTTCTTGTTAAAAAAAATCACCATCCTTTCATTAACAAAATCAAGTGCATGCTCACCAATCCCACATACCTTAGTTGAAATAAAATTCTGCCCCATTTGATCCTCCTTTCTAGTTTTGTTTTTGAAAAAGCTAAGCTCATTCGCTTGTTCATAAATATTTTAATTTGGTTAATATTTTTTATTGCAAAATACATGCCACTTTGTGTGGAGGTGGCAGCACCCTTACCCTAAGAATCATAAATCCATTTTGAACCTGTTTGAGCATATAAATGTGTGACTGGAAAATCTCATGTGTGGAGTTTATTCGCAAATTTACGACAAATTGTAATTTATTTAAGATATCATACGTTTTGGGAGAATCCATAGATGAGATTGTGTTGAGGAGAAATTCGTAAAGTGATATAATGTAAAGAAAACTGTCGTATTTCGTCTTATTAAAACGAATTATTGTATTGGAATTGTTTTGAATAACATTAATATTGGGGTGATTTGCATCAGTACTAGGGATGAAGTTTTACGGGTAGTTAATTCTTTTACCTATACCTTCAAGCCAGAGGAGGATCCTTTTGGCATCGACACATTAACCATTGCAAAAAAAATAAACAAGCACAGGACCGATACCAGCAAAGTTTTAAATACCCTTACAAAAAACAATGTATTGTTTAAAATTACAGGAAAGCCCGTCCTCTATTTATCCAAGTCCGCCTTTGAACGCCGATTTAATGTCAGAATTAAAAAAAATGCATATAAACTCGAAGAGCTGGAAGATCTGATGAGCAAAAATAACGAAGTTTCAGATGAAGAGATAACCGTTCTTGAAAAAACCTTCGGCTTTTCTGAGGAAATGAGAACCATAATAAAACAGGCAAAGGCCGTAATAGATTACCCTCCCAACGGTCTCAATGCTATCATTACGGGCCCTACGGGAAGCGGAAAAACCTTGTTGGCAGAGACCATCTATAAGTACGGCATCGAAACTAAAAAGATCGATCCCAAAAGTCCCTTTGTAAGGTTTAACTGTGCAGATTATGCCAGCAATCCGCAGCTGTTGCTGTCCCAGCTTTTCGGTCATGAAGCTGGGGCTTTTACCGATGCAAAGGAAAAAAAACAGGGCCTTGTGGAGCTGGCTAACAATGGAATTCTTTTTTTAGATGAAGTTCATTCCCTTCCTACAAGGGGACAAGAAATGCTTTTTACTTTAATAGATAAGGGCACCTACCGCAGGTTGGGGCAAACAAACGGCGAACAGAAAGTAAATCTTCGTCTCATAATGGCAACAAACCATGAACAGCTCTCAGAAGTGATAATTCCTACTTTGATGAGACGCATACCTCTGGTTATAAAGATGCCTCCCTTAATCAATCGACAACCCCAATATCGCTTGGAACTCATAAAACAATTCTTTCAAGAAGAAGCAAAAAACATGAAAAAGACTGTACTCATTTCAAAAGATGCCATGGAAGCTCTATTGTTTTGCGATTTTCCTGGAAATATTGGCCAGCTCAAATCCGACATAAAAAATATCTGTTCAAAACTGTTTGTAGAAAACAGAAACGATCCCATCATAAAATTAAGTTTACACGATCTTCCCGAACATATAATTGCTAATATCGTCTTTTATATTAATTCGCTGTCCGATATCTCTAAAATTCTAAACGAAGATATTGTCATTTCCCCAGATCCAGAAAATAAAACACTATCTTATTTTAGTTTAGTATCTCTATTAACTTCAGCATTTGATGGCAAAAGCGAAAATTTAAATTTTTATGCGTTGGACGATTTAGTGCAAACATATATTAACCAATTCATGCATTCTACCGGTAATTGTAATTTCAGTGATAAAAGGATATATAAGAGCATAAAAGATTATTTAAAAAACTTTTCGCTGGATCAGGAGAACTTAAGAGTAGCAGAGCTAGGGCTTTATCACTTTTTTTTTGACCTGCAAAAGGACCATGTGTTACCTGTTAGTGCCTTTGAAAAAATAAAAAGTATCGTGGCAGAAAGATATCCGGAATTTTGCGCATCGAATAAAACACATTCGTATGTTATTGATTTAAGTTTCCATCCCTTTTACAATAAAGAAATTGTTTCATTTATGTGCGGTTACTTGGTTTTCCATTTAACCAAGTCAAAAAATAAAAGCAGAAAAATATATTTCCTATCAGACAACTATTCCGATAATCTGCAAATCTCCGCAACGATAAACCAGCTACTAAGTCTGGAAAGCAATCAGGTTACAACTTTAAACGGGGAAAAAATCTTTAAAAATGTCAATACTACGGAAAGAGATGGGGAACCAAAATCCGTCATCGTTATAACCCCTGAATATGCAAAAGAAATTATAAAACGTACAATAAAAGAAAAGATAGGAATAGACAGTACTGTTTTGATTGATTATATAACTACTTCAAAGGGAATTACCCTGGTCAATAAACTGATTCAGTGCAATTGGGATTTGACTTCATTTGAAAAGCACAACAAATTAAATGACCTGACCAAATCTTTGGCTACATTCTTTAAACCTATATCTTTAGTAATAACCACCTGTGACAACGAAGAATTTAGTGCTAAAAATCTTCGACGAACCATCGAAAATGTTCTTAAAGTAACGGAATCTTATAACTATAAAGTGCACATTATTGGATACAATCAAATGAAAGCACCGGAACTGATAAACGAATATATTGAAAAAATCAGGCATGAACAGAGACTCATATATATTGTCGATATGTTGAATATTGATTATCCCATTTTAGAAACACAGATCATTCCTTTAGAAACTTTTTTGGACCCCATAAAGATGGTAAAAATCACAAATAACCTTTTAAAAAAACCCGAAAGGCCGGTTAATGAAATAAATAATACTACCTACAACAATGGCCAGTCGCCATTTGCTCGATACATTTCCTTTATAGACATTGCAAAATTAGAGACACTAACTCAACAGTTTTTAACAATGATGAAAAATGAGTTTCAAAAAGAGCTATCTTCAGATGAACAGAAAAGATTGCTATTATACTCGGCATTTATGTTAGAGCGAATTATCACTCAAAAGGCATTACAGAACGAGATTCCATTTTCAGATAACTACAAAAACAATATGGATATAATAAACAAGCTGTGTTATATCTTTGAAGAAGCATTTTTTATCGAAATTCCTTCAGCCGAGCGGAAATGGCTTAATCAAATGGTCTTTAACCGTAAATCCTATTCATAAACGATATTTATTATATTTCTTAGAAAACTTCCGATGCTCAAATCATCGGAAGTTTTCTTATTTTAACACAAGTTTGAGCTTCTTTTTCACACTAATACCGTAATCACCACAGTTCATCTTCTTTTCATTCATTACCTAGTGGTCCTTTGAACGAGGAAGCTCCACACATATTGGCACGATTCCTGCTGATATGTAAATATAGAAAATTATAACTTTAGTTATTTTAAAACACTTCGGCAATGGAGGATAAGTATGTATAAGGATTTCAAAATTAAACCACCATTTTTTGAGATAGGCCCCAAAGCATATCTTTACGGTGAAGGCGCCTTAGCCCTTGCCAAGCACGCTGATGCCCTTTCAGAAAAATATGATGTTCGAATAATATTTACACCTCAGTACACCGATATCCCCATTATTGCCAGAGAAACAAAAAATCTGCTGGTTTTCGCCCAACACATGGATTCACTGCCAATAGGAAGAGGCTTAGGTTCCGTCCTTCCCGAAGCTGTTAAAGCTGCGGGCGCAGTTGGAGTTATGCTAAATCACATGGAAAAACGCATTAGTCTTGCAGAACTTAATAAGACTATTAAGCGGGCTGATGAGGTGGGCCTTGCCACCATGGTATGTGCAGATACGGTCCAAGAAGCAGCAGCTATTGCTCATCTCGCTCCCAACATTATCGTGGCAGAAAAACCCGAACTTATTGGTTCAGGTCAGATGAGCGACATGGATTTTATTAAACAAACAGATTCCGTTGTGCACGCTATAAATCCTGATATCCTTGTGCTTCAAGGCGGAGGAATCAGCACAAGCCAAGATGTTTATAACGTGATTATGGCAGGCGCTGTTGCAACCGGTTGTACCAGCGGCATTGTCAAAGCTCCCGATCCTTTTGCTGCAATGGAAGATATGATTTCTGCCCTACGCAGAGCGTGGGATAAAGTACATAAAAAATAAATAACATTAAATAATTTTATAGGAGGTATAACTATATGGTGTATCACAAAACTATCAATCTCCAATCAAAGGGTTTAAACCCCACTTATCATGAAGTTACCGAAAAGGTTAAGGAGATCGTAGCAGAATCGGGCATTAAAAACGGTATTTGCGTAGTTTATTCACCACACACAACATGCAGTGTTATGATCCAAGAGTGCTCCCACGATGTCAACTATTGGGGAACAGAATTTTTGCAGCAGGACCTTAACAATATACTGGAAAAGATAATTCCTACATGTAGAACACAAGGACAATATATGCATCCCGGGCCCAAACATATCGAATTTGCTGAGAATGAAGTTGGTGAAGACGCATGCTTTAGCCTAAACACTGATGCACATCTGCGCTCTGTTTTATTCGGGCGCTCAGAGAGTATCGTAATTGTTGATGGCGAATTGCAACTTGGTCAATTTGGCAGAATCTATTTTGTAGATTGGGATCAAGTTCGCGCTCGCAAAAGGGTTTGCCAAGTACAAGTTCTAGGAGAATAGTTAGCAATTTAATTTTTCTTATAATAATAAAATATTGTCGGACCTTTGACTTGCTGAAAGGTCCGACAATATGGCATATTTTATAAAACTTGGTGGTTACATATGAACGATAACCCTATGATCTCAGCATCTCTCTTATGTGCTAATGTGTTTGAATTGCCTTTCTTTTTAAAAATCATGGAAAAAAATAATGTTGAATATCTCCACATGGATGTCTTTGATGGTCATTTCGCAAAGAATTTGGGTTTTCCGCCAAATATTCTTCAAAATATCAGAAAAATCACCACTATACCTTTTGACATTCACTTGTGTGTCAGTGACCCAGAAAATATGCTCCATCTTTTTGATATAATGGAAAAAGATATTGTTTCAGTTCATGTAGAAGCAACTCCCCACATCCAAAGGGTGCTACAAATGATAAAAGCAGCTGGAGCATATTCATGTGTTGCCTTAAATCCGGGAACACCTCTAGGAGTCCTTGACTATTTGTGGGATGTCGTTGATGTGGTTTTGGTAATGACCGTCAATCCGGGTTTTGCTGGTCAAAAATTGGTAGATTCTACTTTGAAAAAAATAAGGGATTTAAAAAAAATTATTAGGGACAATAAACTCAATATAAAAATTGAAGTTGATGGCAATGTAAGTTTTGAAAATGCCACAAAAATGGCAAATGCGGGAGCCGATATATTTGTAGCCGGAACTTCCAGCATATTCAATCAAAATATAAGTTTAGAAGAAGGCATCAAAAAATTAAGGAAAGCTATAATGATGGGTTTGAATAGTTAAGGTATGTACTGTAGAATAAATGGCATCCAAGATTTTTCTTGGATGCCATTTTAATTCGCTATTTACAATTAAAAAGCCTACTGAGTCACTTCCAGTAACTTTGCCAAATGGCTGCGAGAAGATACACTTCTTATTTGAGGCTTTATAAACTACTTTTCTAAACTTTGCTTCTCAAATCCATTATTTCATTTTTCAGCCTGTCTAGGGTTTCCTGTAGTGCAGTGATTTTGCTTGATATGACATCTTTTTGTGCATCCACCTGTTCCATGGAAGCATCTTTTATCATATTGACTGTCTCTTGCTTTTGCGCCTTATATTCTTCTATGGTCTGCTTACCGCGCTCTGCCAGTTCCTTTATGCTGCACACGCCCTTTTCAATAGCCGGCTTTGCCATTTGGCGCATCTTAGGCACCACTACGTAAGTAAGTACTGCTGCACCTAACCCCCAAAAAAGGCGCCTCATCATAGAGCCAGTCATGGTATCCATATATTGCCTGCTTCCTCTGATGTTATATTTATTCATCCTTCATCGCTCCCGATAGTTTAGTTTCAGAAGTATCACCGCAGATCCGAGCAAAGTTGCTATAATACTGAAGTTGGGGGACAGTCCCGGTTTGAACCTTTCCCTATTCAGATGTGCAACTAGAATATGGTCGGACTGTCCCCACTATTTAGTAGAAGGGGTAATTTGACCTGTTTTTATTTTTCACTGTTTTCGCCTATATTATGTATCTATCGCAAAACCGTAACTGCGGCTAATAGGCAATAATTTTGCACCACCTGGCACAATTTTTCCATAAATTTCTTGTAAATATAAAAAGATATAGGGTAGATGGTGATATTAACTAAACCATCTACCCTATATCCTCTATAGCTAAATTGACTATGCTCACTTTTACGCTTGAAAGCCATTGAACTTATTCATGGCACAATTTGCTCCCTCAGTCACTATCAAGAGGGCTGCATCCACAGCTGCTTGAATTGCAGCCTGTATTTTTTCCGCTTCCTCCCCGTAAAATCTGCCTAACACATGGTTCACCGTAGCTTTTTTGTCCTCAGGGTGGCCTATGCCTATGCGCACCCGAGGAAATTTGTCAGAGCCCAGCTGGTATATGATAGACTCCATGCCATGGTGACCACCGGCACTTCCTTCAGGCCTGATCCTGATGCGGCCTACGGGAAGGTCCATATCGTCATATATTACTATCAGTTTTTCTAGAGGTATCTTATAAAAGTTTACAGCATCTTTTACACTTTCACCGGACAGGTTCATGTAGGTGTGGGG
>ENA-OWPA01001643-OWPA01001643.1-bioreactor-metagenome-genome-assembly--contig:-NODE-1643-length-13510-cov-3.475843_pt1 | contig 13510 bp, 13 predicted proteins | sample MGYA00238139_ERZ651803 | MGnify/ENA primary metagenome ERZ651803 (study PRJEB26909, sample SAMN07631231) | bioreactor metagenome | isolation source: Switchgrass digestor | place: USA: Dartmouth...
TGTTCTGCGGAGCTATCGCTGCTGTCATTAATTGGAAGAAAATACGGCCATATTTATCAAAACTGTGTAAATTCCGTTCGCTTCTTTATCAATTGGTAAAACGCGATTTTAAAGCAAAGTACAAACGATCTTTCTTGGGAATCATATGGACCATTCTTAACCCCTTGTTGACAATGCTTGTTTTAACTATTGTTTTCTCAAGCTTATTCCGCTTCGATATAGAGAATTTTCCGGTTTACTTGCTGAGTGGTCAGTTGATATTCTCTTTTTTTAGTGAGGCAACAACACTATCAATGGGTTCGATTCTGAGTGCAGGCTCATTAATAAAAAAAGTCAACCTGCCAAAATATATATTCCCTATTTCAAAAGTTTTATCAAGCCTTATAAATCTATTTTTTTCTTTCTTAGCATTAATCATTGTCATGGTGATAACCAGAGCACCTTTTTCTTGGACCATGCTCCTTGCGCCTCTTCCAATACTATATACATTATTATTCTCTCTCGGGGTCGGCCTGATTTTGTCGGCAGCCGTTGTTTTTTTCAGAGATATGATGTATCTTTACAATATATTTCTGACTATACTGGTATATCTTACACCTATTTTCTACCCGATATCAATTATACCTGACAGGTTCAGGTTCTTAGTTTCACTCAATCCTATTTACCATTTTGTGGAATGTTTTCGGACAGTAGCTATATATGGTGGCATACCGACCTTATGGCAAAACGTCGTTTGCTGCCTGATGAGCCTAGCCTCACTGTTAGCCGGATTGTATGTGTTTTACAAGAAGCAGGACAGGTTTATATTGTATATTTAAGGAGAATCTCAAATGACCAGTGAAACAGCCATAAAGATAGATAATGTGTCTATGTGTTTCAACTTAAGCAGGGACCGCGTTGATAGCCTGAAAGAATACTTTATCAGGCTAGTTAAAAGGCAATTGTTTTATGATGAATTCTGGGCATTGCGGGATATATCCCTTGAAATAAAAAAAGGAGAAGTATTCGGCTTGGTAGGCCTGAACGGAGCGGGAAAATCCACGCTTTTAAAGCTGGTGGCGGGAGTTCTTAAACCAACCAAAGGCACAATAATGGTCAACGGGACAATAGCGCCGCTCATTGAGCTTGGTGCCGGGTTTGATCCGGAGTTGACAGCTAGGGAAAATGTCTACCTGAACGGGGCAGTACTGGGTTATAGTTCCAAAACCATGGACAAGTACTTCGATGAAATTATTGCGTTTTCCGAGTTGCAGGATTTTGTCGATGTTCCTGTCAAGAATTTTTCGTCTGGGATGTATGCACGGCTGGGTTTTGCTATTGCAACCATCATTAAACCGGATATCCTGATTGTAGATGAAATCCTTGCAGTGGGTGATTACAAATTTCAGGAAAAATGCAAGCATAGAATTAACGAGTTGATGTCAGGTGGAACAACAGTTTTGTTAGTTTCGCACAATATCGATACCACAAAGCGGTTTTGCCACAGGGTCGCCTGGCTTGATAAAGGACGTCTTATAGAGGTAGGCCCGGCCAAAGAGATCTGCGAAAAATACGAGGGTATGTAACCATGATGAAGGATATGGGCCGTATTTTTATGCTGGCATGGGCATTTCCGCCAATACCTGGAGGAGAAAGTGTCGTTTGCGAACGTTTCATAAAATATTCTCAGCTTAATTATGATGTCTGTTCCGGTTTTGCTGGCGATCAGAAATGTGATTTAAATTTACCGAATGCGCGCATATATCCAGTAAAAGGCCGGTACTTTCTCTGGTCATTCCGCGCAGCCCGGCTTTTCAGGAAACTGGATAAGTTCAATCATTATAAAGTCATGATTTCCAGGGTCATGCCGGCGGCCGGCCATTTTGCCGGGCTCCTGGTAAAAATCCTGAAGCCTCGGATCAAGTGGGTTGTATATTTTTCTGATCCCATCTGGAACTCTCCGTTTATCAGTTTTAAGTCCTTGTTCATCAACGATAGAACACACAGGCCTAATTATTTGTTAATGAAGATATTTGGGATTCCTGCCAGAATAGCGATATCACTAGGCGATCTGCTTGTTTTCAACAACGAACGCCTTGCTCGCTTTATACTGGGCAAAAAGTATGCTAAACTTAAGCATAAGATAGTTATCGCGCCATACGGGCATGAGGGCATAAAACCTGAAGCCTATAGTGAAACAAGAAAGGAATACAAGCGTAAATTTGTTCTTTCCCATGTGGGGCAGATCTACGGTAACAGGACATTTGGCGTGCTGATTGACGCCCTTAAAATATTAAAAGTAAAACATCCGGAGTTATATGACAGGCTTGTTATCATGCAGGTCGGATTTGTTTGCGACGCAGAGATTGAAAGAATCGAAAAGTCTAGTGTCAGTGACCGGTTTCATCTTATGGGCATGGTTGATTATTATACGAGCCTACAGATGATGCAGCAAGCGGATTGCCTGCTGGTTATCGATCCCGTTTTTGACAGACCTGGGTGCAACATATACGTACCGGCGAAAATATTTGACTATATGGCAGCAGGAAAACCGATACTGGCTATAGCGGACAAAGACAGCGCTACGGCCGACATTGTCAGAAGTATAGAAGGTATATTGTCAGCACAGGTTGCCAATGATTTGTGCGGAAAATTAATAGATTTGATAGCAGGCAATCCGATCAAGCCTGACCTAAAAAAGTACGAAATAATGCATAGCAGTATTCATGCCGCCGAGGTGGACAAGAAACTGCTTACTTTATAGTCTATTGGAGGAGCAAATATGGATATGAATGCTAAAGTATCTGTCATTATACCTTTTTATAACCGACTTGATCTGCTTTTTGAGGCCATAGAAAGCGTTTTGGATCAAACGTACAAAAATTGGGAACTGATTTTAATTGATGATGGATCAACTGATGATATTCATGAGCTTTTGGAGTTTATAAAAAGGGATCAGCGTATCATTTACAAGCGCCAGGACCATAAAGGTGTCTCAAGTGCCAGGAATCTTGGCATTAAAATTGCGTCAGGCGATTATATTGCATTTTTGGATTCCGATGATTTATTTTTACCGGAAAAACTGGAACTGCAATTAAGATATATGATGGAAAACGAATATGATGTCTCCCATACATCCTATGAGTTGATTGACAGAAGGACGAATGAGATTATTCAAACCGTGCATTCCGCCAAATTCTGCGGTGATGTTTTCCCTGCGATTATTCAGGAATGCCCGATATGTCCATCTACTTTTATGATCAAGCGAAGTCTCTTACATAAGTTGGATGAGCCCTTTAACCCAAGGTTTTCCATTGGCGAGGATGTATGCTTCTTTATAGATATCGCTTATAGGTATATAATTGGCGGAATCGATACGGTGCTCACAAGAATGAGACGTGATGAGTGTTCCGCTGCAGCAAACCTGGAGAAGCAAAGGCAGGGATTTTTAAATATCATATCCCACATCATGAGCCGTGAAGAATACTATCTGCATGAAAAGGAATTAGCCAATTTGGTTGCAGGTTTTAACTCCATGTTTATCAGCAACGGAGAACGAGTTGGATTTTGGAATTCGGAGCAGATAAACATTGAAGAAAAAAGACTGAGCCTCTATAGATATTTTATGGAGAGAAAATACTTCCCGAAGGTTTCCATCATTATTCCTGTATACAATGGCGCCAATTATTTAAGAGACGCCATTGAAAGCGCCATCAATCAAACCTATCCCAATACGGAAATAATCGTGGTAAACGACGGGTCCACCGACAATGGGGAAACGGAACGTATTGCTTTATCTTATGGGAAAAGAATACGTTATTTTTATAAAGAAAATGGAGGCGTTGCCTCTGCTCTCAATTACGGCATTGAGAAGATGGAAGGTGAATTCTTTTCATGGCTCAGCCATGATGATGCATACCATCCTGAAAAAATTGCAACTGAGGTAGAAGAAGCCTGTAAATACAAAGATCCCAGCAAGGTATTTTTCTGCGGGTACACTACTATTGACAGCGAAGGAAAAATCCTTCAGGATTATCACCTTCCCAAGTATGTTACGGAAAACATCGATTGCCTCCTGGCACTTGATACGGATTATACGCTGAATGGGTGTACATTGCTTATCCATAAATCCATGTTTGAAAAATATGGGAAATTTGATACAACAAGAAGATTTACACAGGATTATGACTTATGGCTCAAGTTCAGCAAATCGGCTGAATTTGTATATATTGACAAATGTCTTGTATATTCGCGGCAGCATCAGGAACAGGATACTAGGAAAAAGAATAATATCGTGACCTTGGAGGCAGATAAATTCCATTTTATGGCCATTTCTCAGCTAAGCCCTATTAGTGCGGCGAAATATCTGAATGGAAGAATGAACAAGATTTTCTATCAGTTTCAGAATTACAAAGCCAATAACTATATTTACACTTCCCTGGCCATTATCAAACTGATATTCCTGCTCTATGCACGCGAAGGAATGCATAGCGAAGGTATTAAGCAAATAGGCAAGCTCTTAAATGTAAAACTGTATAATACAAGCCGTATTCCGGATGATCAGATTGCAGTAAAAACAAAACCTAAAACGATTATGATATACTCCAATGCCTGGACATTCGGCGGAATCGAAAGAGTGATGACGATTCTATCGAACTACCTGTGCGATAAATATAATATTATCCTGCTTTCAGAGTCCAGTCCCAATGAAGCAGGGTATGAGCTGCCTGAAAATGTCGTACATTTAAAGATGGTGAGGGAATCCGATTGCCAGATTCCATTCTGTATATCCGCTATTGCTAATATGCTGGATATTGACCTTTTTATTGGCAATCCGAACATCATACAGGAATTTCTACCGGTATACAAATTACTGCATGGTTTAAACATTAAGTCGATAGCTGCAAACCATTACTACTATTTTCTTCCCTATCAGATCGAATGGATCAGGCCCATTGCTCGGCTGCGGCATGAAGCATTCAGGTATGCGAATGTTGTGACATGGTCTACTACTTTTGGAGCGAGATTATGCGCAGCTTATAATCCCAATGTAGCTGTAGCTGTCATGCCGAATCCCAATACCTACAGCCCGTCTGACGTCTCTGAGGAAAACCACCGGGAAAAGGTGGTATTGGCCGTTGGGCGCTTCTATGATGCTATCAAAAGAGTAGACAAGATGTTACGTGTCTTTAAAGAGATATACATCAGGGATCCTTCTGTAAGGTTTATCCTTGTGGGAGGCTATGATATGGACATGGTCGTACCTGACACCTGCAAAACTGTGGGCAGTTTATTAAAAGAGCTTGATTTTCCGGATGGTACCGTTACTTTTACCGGCGAGCAATCCGATGTAAAGCCATATTACGAAAAAGCATCGGTATTGATTTTGACTTCCGAATGTGAAGGATTTGGGATGGTTCTAACAGAAGCGGGCACGTTCGGCCTACCCGTTGTTATGTTTGAAATCCCCGGTACGGAAGAGATAATCATCGATAATGAAAATGGGTTTATTGTGCCCCAGAATGATTATGATCAAATGGCCGATAGAATTCTTCAGCTTATGCATGATGCCGAACTATGGAAGCAAATGAGCAGCAGAGCCAGAGGCTTGGCAACCCGTTTTTCCCAGGATATCATTTGCAGGAGATGGGAAAAGCTAATTGATCTGGTCTTTGCATGTGATATGGAACGTGATTGTATCAAGCAGCAGTTGATTCAAGAGGGTTTATTCCCTGGAGACGGTATTGATATGGCATTAATGACGCGGGTCGTGAAAGAATATGAGAAATACCTGAATAAGTATGCCACCGCCGCTGCTAATGTAAGTTCCCAGATTATCTACCAACCAATTCCCCAGACTGATGATGCTGCTAATAATATTTACATGCAAGAGATCATCAAAATGCAACAAAGCCTTTCCTGGCGCGTTACCAAGCCTTTGCGCCTGGTGAGGAAGGTTATGGTCACCGTTAAGCAGTTTGGATTGCTTTTTACAATCAGGAAAATTTTAAAAAAGATTAAGAATGAGATTGTCAAAAAATAAGGGGGGCTGTTTGCATGAAGCGTTTAGAAGACATATCTTCCATAAAGAACCTGGATTACTCTTCCAAGGACTGCCAGATTCTTATCCGTGAATTTTCCGAATTGATTGGAAAAATGGCGCAGGAGTATGATGCTTTGGTCATTGAAAATCAGAATCTAATGCGCAGATTGGAACAGCTCAACCAGAATAAATGTGAGCAGGTTACAGTCAGACCATCTTCAACTAACTATGTTAAAAAAAGTATTTATTCAATTAGACTATATGGATTTAAGGCGACGATTAAAAAAATAGCAAACAGGCTAAGAAAAGTTTATTAATAAAATGAAGTGAGGGTTACATTTGAACATCATTCAAATCAGTGATACAGATTTGCCAGGCCGCAGGTTCAATGGATACGACCTGAAACTTTTCTTGAATCAACAAGGCCATCAGGTATACCAATTTGTGATGAATAAGGTCAGTAACGATCCAAACACCATTCAACTGCTTACTGATAGAGGGCTTATAATACGCACGATGCTTATTGATTTTGAAAAGCGGCTTTGCATGAATGGACTGACCTATCCCTACGGAGAAATCATGAAGGGGCGTCAGGAGTTCCAGAAAGCGGATATAATACATTACCACTTAATACATAATTATTTTTTATCCTTGCTCGATTTGCCATTGCTGACAAAACTAAAGCCTTCCGTATGGACGATTCACGATCCGTGGGCTTTTACAGGACATTGCGTCTATCCTATGGATTGTGAAGGATGGAAAACAGGCTGTATACCTTGTCCCCGATTGCAGGATCATTTCCCAATGAGGTATGACAAAGCTGGCCAGATGTGGAAAATAAAACGGCAGGTATATAATGAAATGGATATAGACATAATTGTTTCATCCAAGTTTATGGAGGATTATGTCAGAAATAGCCCGTTGACCTCACATTTTAAAAATATACACAGGATTCCTTTTGGCATCCGGACAGAGGACTTTCGACGAGCAACCAGAGATAATGCCCGTAAGAGATGGAGAATACCGGATCATCATTTTGTGATTGCCTTCCGTTCTGAACAGAATAAATACAAAGGTGTCAAATATATTTTGGAAATGCTGAAAAAACTAAGTTCTACCAAGCCCATAACACTGATAACTGTTGGGTCTGAGCCATTGCCTTCTGGCCTCAGAAAACGCTTTAATGTTATTGAACTGGGCTGGCAGAACGATTTGAACACCTTATACGATTTTTATGCGGCTTGCGATGTCTTTTTGATGCCTTCCATTGCGGAATCCTTTGGGCTTATGGCCATTGAAGCAATGGCATCCGCACGCCCTGTAATAGTCTTTGAAGGGACCGCGCTGCCTGATGTTACATTTGCACCCGATTGCGGTATAGCAGTTCCTTACAAAAACAGCGATGCACTAAGAGTTGCTGTTGAACGTCTCATTAACAACCCTGAAGAATGTAGGTACAGAGGAGAATTAGGACGAAAGCTTGCAGAACAGCATTACAAGTTTGAGGATTATGTTAGACGACATATAGAACTGTATCAGGAAATTTTTAACAGAAAACGAATACGGTGAGCCTTATGGACGACAGAGAATTATTTGTGAAAAATATTATTAAGGATAAGGATAGCAGGATACTAGAAATCGGACCACTTAATAGGCCCATTGTCTTGAAGTCCGAATATAAAAACAGTCTTTACTGCGATATCAGAAGCACTGAAGAAATAAAGAAGCTTTATGCAGGCAACGAATATCTGGAGAAAACCGGTATCAGTATAGACATTAATTCTATTGTCGAGGTAGATTATGTCCTGAATAAGAGCTATCAAAATACATTTTCTCATATGGAGAAATTCGATTATGTAGTCGCATCACATGTTCTAGAGCACATGCAAGATATAATCGGCTTTTTTCAGGATATTTCAGGCATCATGAAACCAGGCGGTAAATTGTGTATCATTTATCCTGATAAAAGGTATTGTTTTGATCATTTTCGTGAATCAGCATCATTCCGTGACGCCTATGATGTTTTTACAAGAGGTCGAACGGAAACAGCACGTATGGTTTTAGATTTTTTCAGCATGTCAGTAAATGAGAATAATCCAGTATTTTATTGGAAGGGGAAAAATCTAAAAGAAATAATACCTCTTAATAATTTTGATCAGTCGATAAAGAACTATAAACGTGCTTTGAATGGAGAAAAGCTTGATGATGTGCATTATTGGCCATTTACCGACAGAAGCTTCTTATTGTTTATGTATAATTGTATAAGAGCAAAGTTAATACCATTTACCTGCTCACAATTTATACCTACAAAAGAAAACACTCAACAATTTTTTGTTGAACTTGTACATGATCGCTCTGTAATGGAAGATAATCTTCCGGAACTTAGGAAACTTCAAAATTTAATTGCTTCAATACCCGAGGATTATTATAACTCCGAGAATATCCGCAAAGATAAGACTATTTCCCAGTTAAATAAAAAGATTTCTGATCTCATATCACAAAATGAACAACATAAAAGCCTAATAAGCGCATTAACCTTGCAAATTTCTGATTTGGAAAAAGCCAATACTGATTTGAAAAAAGCCAATAATGAATTAACGAATCAGAATACTGAATTAATTAATGCCAATAAAGAACTGTCAAATCAAAACAATGCATTGATCAACACCAATAAGGAATTAACAGTCCAGCATTCTGCATTATTGGACATGATTCATGAGTTCACCATTAAAAATGCTTCCATGGAGGATAAGGCTGCAGAATTAACACGTGAACTGGAATTGATTAGGCAGGAGAAGAACTATATAATTAAAAAGTTGGAAGATGTTCAGAATCAGCTGAAAACCGCGCTGTCAACTTTGGATGAGATTTATAATAGCAAAGCATGGAAAGCGACCAAGACTGTAAGATTGATGTTGGATAGCATAAAAAGGATATTTAAAATAAAGCAAAAACATCACTGTTATCATTAATTTCATAGGAGGCAGAAAAAATGTTCAAGGATAAAACACTTTTGATAACGGGGGGAACCGGTTCATTCGGGAATGCGGTATTACGGCGTTTTTTGAACAGCGATATTGGTGAAATCAGGATTTTCAGCCGCGACGAAAAAAAGCAGAATGACATGAGGAACTATTATCGTAATCCGAAAATAAAGTTTTATATTGGGGATGTAAGAAATTATGAAAGCATAGCACATGCTATGAAAGGCGTTGATTATGTTTTTCATGCCGCAGCCCTAAAACAAGTACCTTCATGTGAATTTTTTCCCATGGAAGCAGTCAGAACAAATGTGTTAGGCACTGAAAATGTTTTAAATGCCGCAATAGAAAATAGAGTAAAAAAGGTTGTATGTCTTTCAACTGATAAAGCAGTTTATCCCATTAATGCGATGGGTATGACAAAGGCATTAATGGAGAAAATCGCGTGTGCAAAAGGCCGGATAAAAGATAATGGAGAAACAATAATTACTGTCACCAGATATGGAAATGTTATGTGTTCGCGTGGTTCTGTAATACCGTTATTTATCAAACAGATTGCTACAGGTCAGCCGATTACAATAACGAATCCGAATATGACACGTTTCATGATGTCGCTTGATGATGCAATAGACCTTGTCCTTTTTGCGTTTAAAAATGCTAAAGGCGGTGAAATTTTTGTCCAAAAAGCTCCGGCAAGTACTATAGGCACATTGGCCGAAGCAATTATCGAGCTGTTTGGTGGGGGTAAACATGAAATTCGCATTATCGGCACAAGGCACGGAGAAAAATTGTATGAATCACTTTTAACCCGCGAGGAATTTGCAAAAGCAGTAGATTTAGGGAACTACTACATGGTTCCTAATGATACCCGGGATCTTAATTATAGCCAGTATTTCACTGACGGGAAACAGGAATTCTCCACGGCTGAGGATTATACATCAAATAATACAAGACGCCTTAATAAGCAAGAAGTCATCGAATTACTGCTCAAACTCGATTATATTCAGAAGAAGCTTAAAAATATAAAAGAAGAAGACGAGGGGTATTAATTCATGAAAGTCATGACAATTGTCGGAACTAGACCAGAGATCATTAAACTATCATGTGTTATAGAAGCGCTGGATAAATACACCGATCATATTTTGGTGCATACCGGACAGAATTACGACTACGAGCTTAATGAGATTTTTTTCAATGAAATGGGGATCCGTAAACCTGATTATTTTTTGAACGCGGCAGGCAATACAGCGGCCGAAACAATTGGTAATGTTATTATCAGATCCGATGAACTGATGAGAAAAGAAAAGCCTGATGCGGTATTGATCTATGGAGATACGAATTCGTGTCTGGCAGTGATATCCGCGAAAAGGAACAAAATCCCAGTATTTCACATGGAAGCTGGCAATCGCTGTTTTGACCAGCGTGTCCCCGAAGAAATCAACCGAAAAATAGTTGATCATTTATCGGACATTAATATGACAATTACTGAGCATGCCCGCCGATACCTGTTGCAGGAAGGCTTGCGCCCGGAAACAGTGATTAAGGTGGGTTCAAGTATGAAGGAGGTATTACGCAAGCAGGAGAACTCAATTAAAGCATCCAAGATTATGGAAACCCTGGGTCTCAAACAGGGAGAATACTTTTTGATCTCCATACACCGAGAGGAAAATGTGGATTATAAGGAGAATTTTGATAATCTCGTTGATTCACTAAATGCCATAGCTCAAAAATATAAAAAACGGATGATTGTATCTACCCATCCTCGTACAAGAAAACTGCTGGAAAAGAGCAATTATAGTTTTTCAGAACTGATCGAATTTTTAAAACCTCTTTCCTTTGCTGACTATATCAAACTGCAAATGAATGCTTTTTGTGTTATTAGTGATAGTGGTACTATTACGGAGGAATCGTCAATTCTGCATTTTCCCGCCATTACAATCAGGCAGGCGCATGAACGCCCCGAAGGGATGGACGAGGGCACTTTAATCATGACAGGCCTTAAGAGAGACAATATTTTGGATTCAATAGATATCGTTACATCACAAGGCTCAAAATGGGTAAAAACCGTCAATGATTATGATGTTGATATTGTTTCAATGAAAGTCGTACGAATTATTATGAGCTACACGGAATATATAAATCGTACTGTATGGTATAAGCTCTGACTAGAAAGGGGTGTGAAGTAGGTATATGCAGAAGGTCGCGGTATTGGGTTCTACTGGCATGGCGGGGCATGTTATCGCGCTCTACCTCGAAGAACAAGGTTATGATGTATACAGGGTTTCCCGAAGCCAGCAGCCGGGTCCAAAAAGCATCGCGATTGACGTTCGTGATTTTGCCAGTCTTGCCGATTGGCTTGATAAAGTTTCTCCGGATATAATCGTCAATTGCATTGGTGTCCTGCAGCGTACATCCCAAGAACAACCCGATCTTGCCATACTGATTAATTCATATCTACCCCATTGGCTGGAGAAAAGATATGCTTCATCCCAAACCCGTATCATACAACTTTCAACAGACTGCGTGTTTTCCGGTAAGCGTGGAAAATACAAGGAAGATGATTTCCGTGATGGTGATACTATTTATGACAGAACCAAGGCACTTGGGGAAATCATCAACAAAAAGGATCTGACATTTAGGATGTCCATCATAGGTCCTGATATGCATCCTGATGGGACAGGCCTTTTTAATTGGTTTATGAAACAGACTGGCGTCATAAGCGGTTATAAAAAAGCAATTTGGAACGGGATTACAACGATTGAATTGGCCCGCGGTATTGATGCGGCGATAAAGCAAGACATCTGTGGGCTTTACCAACTCGTGCCGCAGACACAGATTGATAAATACACCTTATTGTGCTTATTTAAAAAGGTTTTTGAAAGAGATGACATATACATTACCGAGAATTATGAAGTAATATTGGATAAAAGCCTAGTAAATACCCGTAACGATTTTAATTACACTATTAGAAGCTATGAAGAACAGATAAAAGACATGAAGTTATGGATTGAGAATCATAGAGAATTATACAGGCATTATTTCCGATGATTACAGATAAAAGTAGCTATTCTTTACAACATCAAAATAAACTTCATATTGCATTTATTATACCGGATATGGTACTTGGCGGAGTGGAAAAATCCTTGCTGGCATTGCTGGATGCTATGCAGGGTAAGGGCTTCCATATTACTTTGCTGTTGTTCAGAAGGCAGGGCGAATTGTTGCCCTATGTTCCGGATTGGGTTGATATACGTGAAATAGAGACCGTGGGTAAACTGGAAACCATACGGAGAACCATTTCCGCCGCATTAAGCAGATTAGGCTCCAAAAAACTCTTTCTAGTTGCCAAGTCCATATATCACAAGTATGGTAGCAAAATTATCAAGAAAATTGTCAACATTCCAGAAACCGTTTATGATGTGGCCATTGCTTATAAGGATGGCGCTGCTACCTGGTATACGGCACAAAGCAGCATAGCACCGGTTAAAATCGCATTCATTCATACGGATTTCAAAACTGCCGGTTATAACCCATTGTCACAGAAAAAGGTATATAATAACTTCGCTAAGATTTTCTGCAATTCTAAGGAATCAAAGGATAGTTTTTTAAGAGTGCTTCCTGAGTTTTCGGACAGAACTGAGGTTTTCTATAACATAGTGAATCCTTCGACCATATATAATTTGGCAAAATCGGGTACCAGCTACAATGATAATTTTTCAGGTTTAAGAATTCTTACTATCGGCAGGCTTAGTCACGAGAAAGGAATTGATAAAGTAATAGAAGTTGCATCCCGACTAAAAACTAAAAACTATTCTATAAGGTGGTATGTAATCGGAGATGGGCCTGATAAAAACAAGCTTATGAAGAAAGCCAAAAAGCTACATGTTGAAAATGAAGTTATTTTTCTAGGGTCTGTTATTAATCCGTATAGATTTTTGGCCGATTGTGATATTTATGTACAACCATCAAATTATGAAGGATATTGTATATCTCTTGCAGAGGCCAGACTGTTTTGTAAACCTATAGTTACCTGCGATTTCTGTGGTGCAAGGGAACAAATAGTTGACGGTATAACAGGCATTATTACTGGTATGTCAGTTAACGAACTTTTTGCTGGTGTAGAAAAACTTGTTATAGATGAAACTTTACGATTGAAGTTTAGATACAACCTATTACATAGTTCTTGTGTCTTTGGAGCCGACATAAATGGCTTTTGTGATTATTTAGGATCGCTGAAGCGGTAGGTATTTAAGTAGAAACTGTTAATAATTTGATGTAGGTAAATCGGTAAATGCTACCTTCTCGTAAAATTTATTGCAGATTGGTTCTCGTTTTGGTAGACTATAATAACTGATATTATAGCAAAAGAGGCCGGCCATAGCCAGCCTCCCGGTTTATTAACGTTTCATCATTTTTAGTCCAAAACATCGGTTATTGTAAAGGATTTCAGGACATTACCCGCCGCGTCTGCAAGACCGAACACCTGATTGTAGGATACGTCGGTTGT
>ENA-OWPA01001644-OWPA01001644.1-bioreactor-metagenome-genome-assembly--contig:-NODE-1644-length-13499-cov-2.632320_pt1 | contig 13499 bp, 13 predicted proteins | sample MGYA00238139_ERZ651803 | MGnify/ENA primary metagenome ERZ651803 (study PRJEB26909, sample SAMN07631231) | bioreactor metagenome | isolation source: Switchgrass digestor | place: USA: Dartmouth...
TCTTTGTTTTTTTTCTTTATTCCAGTTTTAATTGTATTTTCCATTTTATACATACCTTCCTTTCTTTAAAGAATTTTGAAGTGATTTGTGTTAGGCATTAGCTGCTCTGTTAATATCGATTTCAATAATAGTAATCTTAACCAGATCTTTGCAGGAGAATTCTACATTCAGGTGCAGAATACCACGAGCTGCCTCAAACTCATTGGATGAGAAGCTAGCTGAAATACTGCTAACCTGAGCTTCTGCGTACTTAGGAACGATACCTGCATTGACGTCTCTATTGAATCTTGCAAGACCCTCAGCGTCATTGAAGCTGTATTCATACGTAGCAACAAGTTTCTCGCAATCTCTCTTGATATCAAGTAATACGAATACATTGTTTGCTTCGGACAGGTATGAATAGTCTTCCTGACGAGTAGTCTGAGTTGCCCTGATAACATTCTGAGCAGCGTTAAGACGTGCAAAGTTGATTCTTAAATCAACCAGCTCATCCATCAATGCACTATCGACATCTTCATCAAATACAGGATAAATAGAATCCTCGATGAAGCCAGACAGAACACCGTATACGTTACCAGCCAACGGAACATGCTTAGCATAGTCATTATTTGCCCAAAGAGCAGGATAAGCCGATGCTAATGCATATGTTGATGTTACGGTAACAATCTTCTGATAAGGATCATAAACCTTACCAGCATATGCGTCAATCATATGAACGCGGTCTGTTACATAGTCAGCAAGGTTATTCTGAACATATGTTACGACAGATGCCTTTGTCTTTATTTCTGTACCACAGTCAAGAATAGCAACGCAGTCAGTTCTTGCAACAGCAAGTGCTGCAATAAGCTTCTTAACATCTATGGAATAGTTAGCATCGAGAATAAGATTTGTCGGGAACTTATTCTTACTCTTAATCATCGGGTCTGTTTTACCAGAGAATGCATCCTGATAAGCTTGCTCGAGAGCAGCCTGTCTTGTTTCAGCAGGAACGGACGCATCGAAATCACCATCGCTACCATTTTCCAGTGCTATGCCATTTAATCCGTTGACTGCAATGGCTCCCTCTGATATGGTATCAATGGTATAGTTAACAATTGCTTGCTTTGTATACTTATTGATACCCAGAAGAACATCGAAATCATCAAGGGTTAAAGTTGTATCCGGGTTGGCAGTCTTATAGGCGTTATAAATCTGAGCAAATCCCTCTGGATAAGTGAGAACTGTTATCTTCTTAGAACCAGTGGATTTTGAATTAATCACAGAATCGGTAAAATAGCTAATGCCATCGATGATAGCATCCTCGCTGAATATAACACTGAAGGATTCAACCTGCTTAAAACCGGTCTCATTTTCATATACATCGAATGTATAATTCTTGAACCGATTCTCTTTATCAGCTGAAGGGAGTGATCCGATTCTGTAAGCAAGCTTGTTGCCGTACCCACCTCTACCAAGAGCAGCGACTGATAACAGTTTTACTTCAGTGAAACCGTCTTCATCCACATCAGGAGCGACTGCTACAACCTCTGCAAGGTTATCGAGATCGGTTAAATTAGCAACCCCGTTCTTTGTGTAGAACTTAACAGTCATCTTACCGGTTTCTACATCAACCTTATACTTTGCCATAAGGTTTGAGTATGCGTAAGATGCATTTAATGCGGTTACCCTCAGCACGTGTCCGATTATCTTACCTGTGCTAAATGCCGTATAAGCATTCAACAGAGGCTGGCCATACAGACTGAAAGGTCCAATTCCGTATTCATCCAAGAATTGAGCAAGACCGCCTGTGATTGTACGAACTTTACGATCAATACCCTTTGGTGAAGCAACAACAAACAGCATTGACGCACTTCCAGACTCATTTGAAGGAATTGGGGTAACCTTACTGTTGTCGTTGATTACAACCATCTGGTGCGGATATCTGTGTTCAGGTATAATCTGTTGTGTTCTAGGCATATTTTGTATCCTCCTTTTTTTTTATTAAATTTATCTATGTTTTTTTTTGCACTTTTGGTAATATTTCATACCGTAAGTCTTTATAGTAATGTTATCATGATGAATATTACAACGTTACATTGTAATTGAGGAAACACTTATTTAATTCAATACAGAAAAATATAAGAGGTGATTTAAAAGATGGATAATTCCAAAGCATTAGAAAGTTTAAATAATTTTAATATGTTAATAGGTAATGAAGGTCTAATTGATCGTGCTAAAATAAAAGTAACAAAATTAAAACTTAGAGATAATGAGGGACAGTATAGTGGTGCTGCAACTGGATTAACCTATAAAGGAGCACCGGTTCAGCTTGATTCAAAATTAAATTCTTTTGATGATTCTCAGAAAAAATTAGTTACATCAACTATTAAGAGAATTCTCTTAATTGTAGATAAAGCACATGCAGCGGAATATCAGAAGGCCGTTGATGACTTACTTCAGAATGCGAAGGAATGGGGAACTGAAGCCACAAATAAACGTGAACTTGAAAAATTAATGAAATTGGATCTGGTAACTGTTACATACAGGTTTAAATCGTCAGAAGACGGTAATGCCAAAATAGAGAATGCATTGGTATCTATGTGGTATAACAATCGTCCAAATCCAAAATTCTTTAGTGGGCACACGTTTATAATGAAGTTCAAAATTAAAGATGATGCAGTTGAGAAAGTTACAACTGAGTTAGCAGGTTAAAAATTAAATACCTGAAATATAAAAAAAAGAGTATGGTGATTATCACCATACTCTTTTTTTTATATTATAAACTCAATACTTTTTCCAGTGGAGACTTATTTTGTTTTACACCAGACTTAGTCATATTCAATGCTGAAGTAAGCATATCTCCAAATCTTTCAAATGTTAACGCTGCCATTACTGAAGTATGTGATGCGACATTAACCATGTTGTAGACTTTATAATCAGTCATTTTTACATTGCCTTTTCCTGCAACTTTTCTGAATTGTAACATTGGATTATCTTTTGACCTACAGTTCTCTGATATAATGAACTGCATAATCAATGATGGTACACCTGGATTAACATCGTTGATTTCAAGATTCTTTATCCAGCTAAATAGTAAATCAGTATACGGTATACCTGTCGGTAATTTACCTTTGATTAATAGATTCAGGAATCTTTCACAGTTTTTACTACTCATCTTAACTAGATCATTCATAACAATATCACCTTTACGGTATTTCAGCACATAGTATTTATCGGGTTCCAAATCCTCACTAAGTTTTAAAGTGAGTATCTCCCACTCAAATGGATATGTATCGATGTTATTTGGATAGCAGAATGTTCTTAACTTAGCAGAATCCCTGTCATCATCCTCTGATTTATAGAATCTCATATTGAATAACCCAATAGTACGAATACCATCACCATAGAAATATGCTACAGGTGATTCTTTTTCTGGATCACCGAATAAATCATATGGTATATATATTTCAGCATAAGGAACGTTCAATTTAATAGTGTCGTTTTCTTTATAGAAATATTCATTTGATATCGCGGTAGTCATCTTTTTTTCACCCACTTTTCAATATATTTTTGATTATCTACCTGTTTTAAATCTATTATTTGTACAAAAAAGAGGTGAAATACTCCACTCTTGTCGTTGTCACTTGTGTCTTATAAAGTAATAACAACGACCATTTTTGTTGCCTCATCAACTCCAATACGATCGATAATACAATCGTATACTATTGTATTATCGTATAAATAAGCCAGGACTCCGATATCTTCAACATCACCATCATTATATTCATGTGCTATGTAGTCAGCAACATCTTTTGCTGTAAGAGGTTTGACATCGTTTGATACTTCCGGAATCTCATTAACCGATTCAGTGGTATCATCTACTTCGATACACTGCAGAATTTGATTTGTTAAAACCAGTCTCTTTTTACCCTTCAGGTTTTTAATAGTCCGTAGGTCAAGGACATAATCAAGAACTCTGTTCCAAATACTGAAGAGTCCGTGATTCTTTCTCAGAATCACTACACGGTAATCCTGATATTTTTCACCTATTTCTGTGAAAGCGTCGACTATGTCTTTTACGCTATCAATAACATAAATTTCTCCATACCGTTTTTTCATAAGATATAAAAACCTCCTTAATAAAATATTTTATTTATGTAAAAGGTGGTTTAAACCACCTTATTTTTCAAACTTATACCACTTTGATCATCACGTTTTTAGTTTCATCATCAACACAGAATTTATCAATCATGTATACTCTGTATTTTACAGTGTCATCCTCATCATCCCCACCTGCGGTGTATATAACTATATCAATTTCATCATTTTTCGTGTCACCATTATCAAATTTCTTAATAAATGATGATAATTCTTTAGCTGTAATAACATGCACGCCAGATGTGTCAATTGGTATATACGTTATTTGATTTGCGGAAATATTGTAATCTCTTTTAATCATATTAGATATTATATATTTCCTACGATTATAATTGGTATCGTGAATATTGATATCTAATACTGAGTACACCGTGTTAATCCATACAACACCGCTTAAATTTGAGTCAACTGGTTCTTTGATGAGAATGTACATGTTATAATCTGGATATTTTTCTGCTATCTCGTGTATAATTTTGATTGCTTCTTTGTCGTCTTCAGTGTCATAAATCTTACTATAACCGTGTCGCATGAAAATACCCTCCTGCCATATTTTTTAATTTCACCAAAATAATATATATTCATTTTGGTAATTTGTGTTATTAGAAAAAGAGGCACCGATCTATAAAAATCAGTGCCTCTTTCTCGATTATTTCATATATGTCAAATCATCTGGATATAATGGGAATAAATCATTCAGGATGGATTCATCATGTTCATTAGCATAATATGCTGTCAAAATACGTGAATATAAATTTGATGTGTTGTCTTTACGTAATGCTTCATATGAATCAGATATAGCCAGGTTAGCCAAGATATTATCTATGAAATGTATTATCGTTGGATGAATTATTTTATTTGCAGTTTTTATTTTATTCTTCCACCATTTATATGTAATCATAAAATTCCAATTATCTTTGTTATATGCCTGACTTGCACCAAGCACATCACATATTGATTCAATTGCATATTTATATGGCATAATTGGTACAGTCATACCTAGTTCGAAATTATCAACCCAGAATTCCCAATGATGCTTATTTCGACCACGGTGATGATACCACGCCATACTAAACCCATTTTTATCTTTACATTCTTCAATTGGACTACGCTTTCCGGTATAGTATTTAATTGATTCTATAAACTCGGTTGGTGAATATTTTGATAAATCGTGTAGAATTCCTTGTATCGGAATCCCAGCACGACAGCAGTTTTTAAAAACATACCATTTATGAGTGGTTATCAATTTAAAATGCTTCATAGCTTTTATTATTATATTCATTACGCTTCACCTCTTAATAAAGTCTTATGATGGTATTCGTACCATTATTATCGGATACAATCTCCTCTGTTGTCATTATAATGTTTATTGGCTGATTTTCAAATATGTTATTGTGTGATATCAAAAACACCTGTTCTGCACCAATAGCATCCATTTGCTTTAATAATATGGATATAAATTTATTTCGGTTATGTTTATATAATGGACCATCCATCTCATCTAGTAGCATAATATTATAGTCGAATATACTCTGCCTAATCATCGCAAACGATATAGCCGTCGATGCTATACTAACTTGACCTTGGGATGCCTTTGAAATATCACCAACATATACACCATTAACCGAATAAGGAATCTCGAATGACGTATCATCAACACGAAAATCCATTATTTCCATATTGTCTTCACATACAATGGATATTAACTCATTGATAACGTCTTTACAGGAATTTAGGAAAATGGTTATGAGCTCTAGAGGGATACCCTCTTTTGACGATACAGCTTTAACCATATATTCCATATAACTTTTTTCCTTTAACACTTTTTCAAATTCGGATTTAGTGTAGTATATATCATTGAGAATTGCTTTAATTTTTTCATTTCTTTCTGTTAATGTTTTTATTTCATTCTTTAATTTAACTACCTCAGTGTTCAAATTTGTAAGAATCTGATTATTATCTTGAACTATTTGTAGATTCTTTTCTAGCTTAGATATGTATTCAGTTTTATCATGTATTTCTTCTTTCATCTTAGCTAGAGAATCCTTTAATATAGAAATCTGAGACAAATCTAGATATATTTGATTGTATTCAGATATACTATTCATGGTTTCATTTCTAGATTTTTCATTCTCAGTAATTTCTTCTAGAATAGTATTGATCTCCGAAGACAATCTCTCAATCTCGGACTCAATGTCTTCACTCTGAGACAACTTCATTAAGTTTAATTCATTTTTTATCTGATTAATGGTCTCTGTTAATTCATAATACTTTTCTCGTTTGGTTGCAGTCTCCAAAATCTGAATGAGTTTATCATAATCGTACCATACTCGACATTCAAAGTTAGTTAAAATCTTTAACAGACTTGTCGTTCTTAGTGCTCCAAGGGAAGCTAGAATTCTATTAGACTTACCCCAAAGTTCTTTTAATGTTACTATTTTGCTATATATGAGTGGATAATCGGAGTATTTGTAGATTAATACATCAATATCTTTTATCTCATTTTGATACCGAATCAGTTCTTCATTTATTTCATCCTTTTTACCATTTTCTTTCTTTATAGTGTATGGATGTGTTTTGTAATATGGACATGAATTAGTTGGGCAGAATGGTGGTCTATACAATATCGATGGTGCTTCATATCTTTCAGAATACTTAATATTATTCATCGTTCTCTGAAGTTTCAACTTTCGATTTTCTAATATTTCCACCTGTTTCTGTGCCCATTTAATTATGCTAGAATCTGAATTATATACACGCTGGACTGATTCCTGGTCAAACTGAGAAATGTCATTAATCAAAACATCTATACTATGTAAATCACCAATAAAACCCGTCAAAAATGTTGAGGTGTAATCACATTTGAAGTCTTTTAATTCACGCTGATATTTCTCATCCTCTTTTAGCAGAGCATTATAGGTTTCTTCCAATGTAGCCATATGTTCTTTATGTTCAGTCATTGTTTTTCGGTCATTTAACTCATTGATTTTCCTAACAGTGTCTTTATGCTTCTGCTCCAACTCATTCAAACGTTTATTTATATTTTCTAATTGCATATCTAATCTGCCAAGTATTTTACTAACCTCCTCAACACTTGGCATGTCTTTATATGACTCTATCTTATTAGAGAGGGTGTTATATTCATCCATTTCTTTAGATAGTTGCTCTTTCAATTGTGATAACACTTTCAATGTATCGGTAACGGTTCTTTTTTCTAACAATGCTTCATTTTCAGCCACAATTGAATACATTTTCTTGGTAATTGATTCCAGATCGGATGTTAAATCCATTAATTCTTCCTCATTATAAGAGTATTCCTCTTTTAACTTATCAACGTTTCCCAAACCAATATGATTTAATTTGTTATTTAATATATTAGCTTGGGTATTTAGTGCCCTTAATTCTTCCGTCCACTTCTTATGTAATAGGTTATATATCGCACTATCTGCTAAAAGATATGATATGAAGTTTTTACGTTCAGTTGTAGTCATCTTAATAAAATTCGTTACATTTGGTCCAAGTCTAAGTAATCTTAAGAAGTTTTGCTCTATACCAAATTCGTAATAAATAATCGTTTTAAATGAACCAACATTGCCGTTTTCATTTAATTCGATGCCATTTTTCTTAATATATGACTTAGTTGTATGGCTTTTCTCGTTCCATAAATAATTATGCTCTATCTCGTATATATCTATTCCTTTCTTATAACGGATTATTTTCTTACCATCCATTTTTGGAATAATTAAATCGTCCTGATTTCTCTCATCCAAAGTACCAACAGTCGCAAATGGTTGAAGATGAGACAGAATATATGTTTTACCAGAACCCATCTTACCAATAATAACATTTATTTTATTATCTGATTGGGTGAGGTCTAGATATACAGAATATTTATCCATTCCTGCTAAAATTGGTAGGTGGTTTTCCAGATACAAATTCAGTATTTTCATGTTGATCTACTCTCCCTGTTTATGATGTTATGAAATCTATCTTAATAATATATTGGCATATAAAATAAAACTAAATAAAAAAAAAAGAATCCACCGTTTTTGTGGATTCTTCTAGATGTGATCATAATGTGATGTTAGAAAGTTTTGCTTGTAGCTTAGTTGTGAATTGTGCAAACGCTATCTTAACTCGCTTATAACGAGTCATATCAGATGACATGATTGATGTAAGTGTTTTATATTTATTGCGTAGTCTCGAGCACAATGCCATTCTTTCAACCGGTGTATTATGTTCAATATCTCTGAATATACCATCCATTGAGCGATAGTCTGTGTATATTTTGCGACCCTTTCGTATGAATTCATCAATGTGTTTCTTAGTATAATCTAAGACTGCGAGTCGTATACTGTCAAATGATTCAGCACTATCAGATTTAGGAGATATTGGATTAGAGTCACCATACAATATTTTACGAATATCATGTTCCATTTTCGAATCTGTTATTGTTATTATCAAAAGTTCGTCTTTTACAGCGATTGATGTTTTTGAAGTATCAAAATTTGGGTTCAATAAAATATTTCTTAAAAGAGAATTGTTTAGATCCTTAGCCAAATATCTACACATGAACGGTAAACTCCTTTCATTTTAAAATCATTATATCTTTTGTATTGTGAACTGTTGATTATTACTATTGCTTTTGGTTGACAGCCAATGTTTATCATGATGAGGATTCACTGGTAGTATACTTTTTGATGTATGATGTATTAATTTTTTCGTCTGATTTTTTCATCATTACTTCGTATAAACTAGATAGTTTTATTTTATGCTTATATAGAATATCCGGATAGTCATCAATTGGCATTATTGTTCGTCTTGATGTATCGACGAGAAACTCTCTTTCCTTTATTTTCGAGTCTATTTCCGCACGCAATTCTTCGAGTCTCGTAATCTCGGCATCGATTTCTTCTGGTGTATACTCCTTAAAACGTTCTTTCTTAGGAGAATTAAAGTATGCTGGTTTTAATTTATTTCTCCTAATATACCGGTCTACGACTGTTTGGGGGATTCCGGATATTTCAGATATTTGTTTTTGTGATAAATGGAAATACATATACGATATCTTGATAAAGTTTTCTTCTGTTTCTGTTATATCATACACAGTGACAGAAATTTCTTTTATCTTTTTACCAACCTTCTTGTTCTTGATTGTTTTATGGTGTATAGTATTACGAAACTTTCCACGTTCACCACCAAACGATTCAATCGGGATATATGGTTTAAGCTGAACTGTTGCAATAACATTTATATCATCATGCTTCCCAAATATCTCAACTTCATGTGTCCTTTGGTTATATCTGATTTTTTGGATATCTGATAATTTATTAATAGCATCTTTAACTATCTGAAAAAGTGGTAACATGTTATATCCCCTCTCTAGATAAAAAATAATAAAAAGTATACACCAGGGTATGGTGTATACTTTTTATGTTATGTACATCTTACTTTATATTTCAAAGGTATCTTCCGAACATGCGACAATCGGTTCTTTAAGAGGTGTACCTATTGTATTATTCGGGTCCTTCTCCTCAACCATAATCGTGTATTTCAAGTTCAACGCATCCATACCTCTGTCAAATATAAGTATCGATAACCGATTGTCGCCTTTGATGACTTGCTTGAAATTGAACAGAGCATTTTTGTCGGAAAATCTGTCTTTAAATTTGTCAAGATCGACACCTTTAAGGATAAGAGCCTTCTTTGCAAGTCTCTTTAATATATCATCGTTATTTGAAAGAGATGGCATAAATATTTTTGATGATTCCGGAACGGCCACAATTATATCATTTTTCGAATTCACAACATTGATAATTTCTTCTGGGTTTAATGTGGCGACTTTTCCTTTAACATTATATCTTTCTTTCTCTTCATCAGTTGTAGGCTCTATCCTGTAATACTCTCCGGATTCAGGGTCTTTATATATACCAGGTTTAAGGAATTGTGAATTTTTGGGTTTTTCTCCACGATATACGTAGTAGTAATCACCCTTCAGATACGCAACTCCTTTATTAAATGATTTGGTGTCTTCATCATACAAGTCGATTTGAAAAATCTCGTCATCTGTTACTAATAAACTGTCTTTTGAATACACCATTTCCTCTATATTGTCTAACGATTTCTGATTTTTATTTGTGTTATTGGTATCCATACTGTAGTAAATCCCCTTCCGTATTGACTTTTATTTATTATTAGTGATTTTGCACTATGAAATCTATTAGATAAAAACCAATATCTCGTAAAGTGGAATTTAATTTAGGACCGTCTATAACGGTGTTATTTTTAATATCCGAATTATTATTTTTCCATATATTTGTGATTTGGTCTTTAAATAAATTAACTAAGTCAGACTCTAACGAGGTACTGGTCTGAATAATGGGTATACCATAATTAGTTATCGGGAAAAGTAAACTACAAGTTTTTGATATTGGTATTTTATAAAGTAGCATATTATTTAGATTGATGGTGTTATAATTGTTATTTTCGTTAGACATTCTCATACAGTTTTGTATCCAATCGGCAATGGTATTTATAATTTCAGTATAGCTATATGCTGGGTGTTCTGAAGCAAATTTGTATAAAGTGTCATCATTAATATAATCATTATTATTAATAAAGAATTTTGTGTATAAATGCGAGACCCATAAATGGAGGTATGTTTTTATATATGATAAGAACTCATACACCCCATTAGGTGATAAATCAATATGATTGGGAGCGATAGCTAGCCATTTCATGGTTAATAATTTCGTATTTAACCCAGAAATAGACATCACTCTTATAGCATTACCCACGATCCCAACCAAATCATCTGGCACTTTAATTGGCACTCCAACACATTTCACATTATTATAGAATATCGGTCCACATGAATCGGTTCCAGTTGGCCAAATAAAAGTACCGTAGTGGCTGATAGTTAATTCATAACATATAATATCATTATCAAACCTAGTTTCAAATACACCTGAAGCAATATCTTTAGGAATCGATAGTAGTATTACATTAGTTGACGTTATCTCTAATGATAGATAATTCATAAGTGCTTCTTTTTCTGAATCGGTGTTAAACATTGACATATTTAAAATGTCCTCCTTAATATTTTTTAGTGATAAATGCACCCCTTTACTCATAAATAATATATTTTTATTTCTACTACCATAAACACCCTATTTATCCCAATTAACTGGAATACTGTTATGTATTCTTTGATACGTCTTGCTATTCCATCTTGTAATATCGGTTTCTATGTTACCAACCGACATAGCATATTGATATGATAATAAATCACAAATGATTTCTTCATAAAAACTGAATGTTCTGAATATTTCAAAAATGGTAACTAGTTCATCCAGTGTTAGAGGGACTCTATTGATTTCTTTATTAATAAATAAAGTAATACCCTCATGTCGGTTACCACCTATCTCAACTATAGCGGGAATGGCCTTCATTACACATGTCTCATTTCCTCTAAATCCCACTATAGCGTATAATTTATTATAATCAGCATTAAATATCAAATTATCGTCATCGTCTTTCAAGAATAAATCTATTTTATTTTTATCAGTGAACCATGATACGACTTTATTAAAGAATTTAACAACTCTATATAAATTTTTCGGTGTAACTTTAAAGCTGTTGTTTGCTTGATAAGATTCATTTAACGAATTCGGATTTATGTATTTAATAAAAACTACTGGATTGTAGTTAAGAGTGAATAATGATCCATCTGTATTCGTCTTACCTTTTTGACATAGCATTTTTGGTGAATGCATAAAAAAGTCAATCGTTATACGATTATTTTTGTATAGGTTTCGTTTAAACTTATCGTCCTGCATTGGTTAGACTCCTTTTAGTTTGAAAATTTAAGGTGATGATATAATTAGTAATCATCACCTTTTTAATTTTAATTATAAAATTGGGCCTTATCGCAGTGTTAGCTCCGTTTATAAATTATAATATCGTTGATTCGTGAATATCCACCGTCTCCAGTATTTATGTAAAGCCCCTTGGGGCTTATTTGAAGCAACTTCATCAGATATGCATAATTTGCTAATATTCCCTCGTTATTATATTCCGACATAGCTTTAGCTAACACCTCATATGGTATATCAGATTTTTTCTTTAGGCACTTCCCGATAATAGACAATGACATCGGAAATTTCTCTAAATCGATGACATCAATCTCTTTTTGCATATTGACATCGCTGAGCTGTCTTAAAAAATTCCGATAAGCTGCATCAGAAACAGCGCTAACTTTAGTCTCCTTCGGAAGAGTGGTTTTAACGCCATGCGATTTCATTAGTTTTAGAAAATTAGCATACTCCAAAAGTGCACCAAATTTGTCAAAACCTGTTTTGTTTAACTCTGTCGTCATAATTATTAAACCCCCAATTTTAATATTTTATCTGATTGTGCTTTATATTAAAAAGATTCACACATATTTAATTTTTTGAATCTTTTTAATTTTAACCTTTTTTAAGTAGTTTAGTCTATCTTTCAGCTTTTTAAGCGAATAATCAAATCCGGTATCGCAAAACATAAAGTAGTATGCATCCGAACCATCTGGCATTGGCCTAGCTCTTCCAGATGCCTGGTTGTCGTCAATTTTTGTGCATACACTCGTTGATATAACATATTTTATTGAGCTGGTGTTGATACCGGTGCTAAAAGATTGATATGTTGCTACGATTATTTCAGCGTGATCTTTAGCAAAACTTTTTTCTTCTTGAGGTATATCTCCATGAAAACGACCCACTGTATGTTTGTCTCCGTATTTTTCTTTAACTATTTCATACAATTGGTCACAATGATTTATCAAGTTTACTAGAATTAATATTCTGTAGCCGGTGTTTGTTTTAAAAATATTTTGTAATACAAAATCAAGAACATCGAAGAATATTTTCTTGGTAAACTGGTATTTCATGTAATTATAAAATGAGAACCCCTGTTTAGTATATACTGAGGCAATATCTTTTACGCTCGGTTCAGAATTATATTCTACAACAATCGCCACAGTATATTTTAAATCTTCCATTACTTCATCTGGTGGAGTGATTACTGGAACACTCCTGAACATGTTGAAATACATTCTTTGTTTGTCTTTGTCTGATTGACCAAAATCACCAGACAGATATAGAGTTTTATCAATACTGGTAAACGCGTTTATTTTTATAATATTTGCAATATTCCTATGGGCTTCATCGAATATCTTGAATCCTATACCCATTCTATCTAATATAATCGGAAGTCTTGCAAAGCCGTGCTTTTTACAATAGCCTACAAGTATACCAGGTGTACACATAAATATGTCATAGGCATCAACAGGAAATCTTTTCTTATATATATCATTTAAAATTTGAGAG
>ENA-OWPA01001648-OWPA01001648.1-bioreactor-metagenome-genome-assembly--contig:-NODE-1648-length-13473-cov-3.265378_pt1 | contig 13473 bp, 12 predicted proteins | sample MGYA00238139_ERZ651803 | MGnify/ENA primary metagenome ERZ651803 (study PRJEB26909, sample SAMN07631231) | bioreactor metagenome | isolation source: Switchgrass digestor | place: USA: Dartmouth...
GCACTGGTCGGCCTGGGCCATCTCCCGGTAGGTGACCCCGGGAATGGCGCGGATGATGTCGCGGGGCTGCTTGCGGATCTTCTGCCCGTGGGCCAGGTGGCAGGAATCCTGGTAGGTGACTGTGGCGCGAACCGGCGAGAGTGCCTCCTTGGACAGTCCAGTCTGGGTCACCCACTGGGAGAGGTCCATCACCCGGGCTGAAAAGGCCCTGGCCCGGTCGGCCCAATCCGGGTCGTCCTTCAGCAGCTCGCCGTACGATTTCAGCTGGGCGCCACAGCCGCCGGCGTGGTTGACGATTGGGCCGGGGTACCGTTCGAAAGCGGCGATGTTTCTGCGAGCCAGGGCCCGGGCGCCTTCCAGGTCGCCGCTGTGGGCGTGGAGCGCACCGCAGCAGACCTGCTCCTCCGGCACGATGCAGCAGCCGCCCAGGGCGGTGATAACCCGGACGGCGGCCTCGTTCTGGCTGAAGAGGAAGGCGTCCTGCACACAGCCCCGGAAGAAGAGGACGGGCTGTCCGGCGAAGGTGGGGCCCACGCAGCAGGAAGAGCCGCCCGTCCGAAATGCTGCACTGGCCGGCCCGTCGACGGACCCTTCAGCACTGACTGGCCCGCTTGCACGGTTCTCGGCGACGGCTGAGCAGCCGGCGCAGCCCTCCGCACCTGCCTCAGCGTAAGAACCGGGCGGTTTGATGGTCGGCAGGGCCCGGGCCAGTTCCCCCAGGGAGCCGGGGACCAGGCGAAAGAGGCCCAGCCGCTGGGCGAGGGCAGCCAGCCTCCCCAGCAGGCGGAGCCGACCGGGATAGGGCATGACGCGGCGGAGGGCGAACCGGACCAGCGGATGCGGCGGCTTCACCGCGGCTGTAAGGACCCGGGCCTCTTCCAGGAGGTGGCCATAGGGCACGCCGCTGGGGCAGGCAGACTCGCAGGCCCTGCAGCCCAGGCAGAGGTCCAGCGGCTCCGCCAGCCCGCCGTCCAGGGGCAGCCGTCCTTCAGCCAGAGCCCGCATCAGGGTGAGGCGGCCCCGGGGCGAGTAGAACTCGAGCCCAGTCTGGCGGTAGGTAGGGCAGGCCTGGGTGCAGAAGCCGCAGTGGATGCACTTCTGCAGGCCTTCGTAATCCAGCCCGGAGATGGCGGGCTTTGCGGGCGGGGGCTCGGGAACGGACCAGGGCTTAGTCATCGAGGCGCATCTTCCCCGGGTTCAGGATCCCCTGGGGATCCAGCGCCCGCTTGATGCGGCGCATCACGTCGATGCCCGTCTCCCCTACCTCCATCTCCAGGTAGGGGGCCTTCAGCGTCCCGATGCCGTGCTCCCCGGTGAGGGTGCCGCCCAGTTCCAGTGCAATCCGCGCGATCTCATCAAGAACCTCTTCCACCTTGGCCATCTCGACCTGATCCCGCAGGTCTGTTACTACATTCGGGTGAAGATTGCCGTCGCCCACGTGGCCGAAGATGGCCATGGTAAGCCCCGTCTTCTCCCGGAGATACTGCAGGCGGCGGATCATCTCCGGAATCCTTGAGGGCGGCACCGCCACATCCTCGCCGATTTTTGTAGGCTTCTCCTGCGTGATGGCAGTGCTGATGGAGCGCCGGGCCCGCCAGACCTCCTCCGACTCTTCCGGCGTGCGGGCAACCCGGACTTCCGAAGCGCCCTTCTCCCGGCAGATCTGGGCCACTACATCCGCCTGCCTGGCCACCGCCTCCCGATATCCATCCACGCCGATGATAAGCACCGCCTCGGCTTCCACCGGCAGGCCGATGTGAAGGTAGTTCTCCACCACCCGCAGGCACATCTGGTCCATGATCTCCAGCGTGGCGGGGGTAACGCCCCGGGCGACGATCTCGGCGTTGGTCTCGGCAGCATCTTCCAGGCGGGGATAGACTGCCATCACCGTCTGGGAGGTCTCCGGCTTTGGAATGAGGCGGAGCGTGGCCTCGGTGACAATGCCCAAGGTCCCCTCCGAACCGACGATCAGGCGGGTGAGATCGTAGCCGGAGACGTTTTTCACCGTGCGGCCGCCGGTCCGGAGAATGCGGCCGTCGGCCAGGACCACCTCCAGCCCCAGGACGTAGTCGCGGGTGACACCGTACTTGAAGCACCGGGGGCCGCCTGCGTTCTCCGCGATGTTGCCGCCAATCGTAGAGACTTTCGATGAGCCGGGGTCCGGCGGGTAGAAAAGCCCCTGGGCCTCGGCCGCCTGCTGCAGGTGGGCGGTAATAACCCCGGGCTCCACCACCGCTAGGAGGTTCTTCCGGTCTATCTCCTTGATTCGATTCATGCGGGTCATGGAGAGCACGATGCCGCCCTTGGGCAGCGAGCCCCCGGAGAGGCCGGTTCCCGCACCCCGCGGAGTGACAGGAACGCCGTGTCGGGCTGCGATCCGCATCACAGCCGAAACCTCAGCAGTACTCTCCGGCAGGATCACCGCCTCCGGGCGGCCTGTGTGAAAGGTCGCATCCACCGCATAGCAGAGGAGCGCCTGCGGGCTCGTCAAGACCCGGCTGGGCCCCAGAGCAGCCTCAAGTTCCTTGATTACAGCCGCATCCAGTCTGCATCCCTCCCCCGGGATGATGATCTCTATTGGTTCGTCTTTGGGGAAAGATTCGCCCGCAGGCTGCCGCCGTCCTCCCTCCATGCGGCGGGACATAAGGAAGCCGCCGGTCTGCCCAGAGGCGAACCGGCGGCTCGATTGCTACTGCAGAACGGATTCAGCGTCCTTGACGGCCTGCTGCAGCAGGGCGTCAGGCCCATCGTATGCCTTGTACCAGCCCCGCTCCACGGCCAGCTTGGTACACCGCTCATGCTCAGCGAGGGCGTCTGAGAGGTGTTGGGAGAAGATATGGCGGAGTTCGGGGGTGGCGGTCTCCACCAGCGCAGCGGTGTAGGCCATGGCCTTGGACTTGGCCATGGTCATGAGTCCCAGGCCGATTACGTCGTCACCCGGTTTCAGCCCCGCTGCCTCAACTATGGCGCTCATCAGGGTAGGCACGGCTCATCCCCCCTTCACCAGCTGGCTCTCCCGGCAGAAAGCCACCATCGCCTTCAGGTGGGCCCTGCCGGTCTGCAGGGCGGTTTCAAGCTCCTGGCGAAGGTCCGGATCAGACACCATAGGCAGGGTCGCCTGGACTTTCTGGACGCCGGCTGTCTCCATGCGGATCAGTTCCTGGAGCTGCAGTTTTTCGTGCGCTGTCACCTTGACCCGAGTCGCGGTCGTCGTCATGGGCTGCACCCCTTTGCTGGATCTGCGTCCCCACGTAGTATGGACGGATGTGACAGACATAACGCGTAAAGTGCTGCCAAGGACTGAGGGCGGCGCAGCGTTCCCAACGTTTCCGAAGATCAAGAGCCGCAACCCAAACGAAAAAATCCCACTACAAGGCCCGCCTGAAAGCCAGTCAGACCATGGCTGGTCAGGCACATTGCGTGGTTGGCACCCATCAGCAAATCGCCTAATCCGGAGCACAGCAACAGCAGTATGAATGCCCACGATTAGGGCAGCAGTCTTTTCACTGTGCCGCCCCCTTGGAAGCAAGTCTCCGTCAAGCATGATCCGTTCATCCGGGAGCATTTTTCCCAAGTGCAGGCGCCCATGTTCGGGATGTCCTCTCCCCATGACGGAAGTCGCTGCGGATGACCCGGAGGATCCAGGCGCTAAACCCAAGTGAAAAGTTTCGCCATAACGGAGAAGCCATCGAGGTCGGCGGAAGTGCGTCCTCCCGGACTCGATGGCTTCTGGACATTATAGCTTTGTACAGTTCAGCTGCGCTTTGTGCTTACTCGGCGGGCTGCTCCTCAGCGGGCTGCTCCTCAGCGGGCTGCTCCTCGGCAGGCTCAGCCGGCGCCGGGTTCAGGATAGCCTCTGGCCAAGTGATGGCCTCCGTGAGGGGCTCGAAGACAAACTCGCCCAGCATCTTGCTGACGACGGTGAACGGATCCTGGCCTTCCTCCTCGAAGGTCATGCTCATGACCACGTCCATGGTCATCTTGTGGGTGAAGCCTTCGGCGTCGATCCAGTTGGACAAGACGTACTTGTCGATGTTCATCTTCAGCCCTTCGATCGGAATCCCGCTCATGAAGCCGAAGATGAAGTCAGCCAGTTCCGGGGTGTTCAGGTCCACGTCAACCCTGTAGGTCTGAACACCGTTGATGACCTCCTCCGCCGTCACTGCAGCGTCAGCAGAGGCCAGCATGTCCTCGCCCAGCCTCTTCAAGGCGTTGAGGTCCGAGGCCAGATCGACCAGCCCCGGCGGCATACCAGGAATCCCCAGGAGTTCCTGCAGGTCGAGCTGGGTCCAGCCTGCCTCGGGTGTGTTGACCCACAACTGGCCGTTGAAGAGGGCAGACTGTGCGGTAACGTCCTGCCCCTCCACGGTTACCGTGGACAGTGCGTTGGCCCCGTCAGCCAGAACCTCCAGGTTGATGGTCACGGTCAGGGACTCCTCTTCACTCGCGGCCGTCTCGGTGATCACGGAACCGACGCCCTTCAGGGCGACCTGCACCAGTTCGTTGGACTTGGCCAGGAGGTCCCAGGCCTGCTCCACTTCAGGAGCAACGGGCTGCACCGTCACCGTCCAGGTCTCCTGATCCCAAGATACCTGGCCGCCAAGCGCCTGCACCACGGACCTGACCGGCACATACAGGGTACCGTCCACGTTCTGGACTGGCGCGTCAAACTTGACCGTGTTGCCGTTGATCACGGCAGTATCGGAGCCAACAGTCAGGTTGATCCGCTTCGGCCACTTGACCAGTTCCACGTTCTGGCCGTCCTCGGAGATGTTCACCTTTGCCCGAAGCGCCGCGGCCAGCGAATCAATGGGCGCCAGGGTCCGACCGTCCTCGATGAAGGGGGCTGGTGAGACCAGTTCCACATCTCCCACCACTACCCGAGCCGGAATGGCTGCCCAGGCAGGTACCGCTGTGCCTGCGAGAAGAGCTGCCGCTGTTGCGGCTACAAACCATTTGCGCACCATCAATCCTCCTTCCGCCCTTTTGATCCTGGTCTGACGTATATACCTGAGTTTTTCAAGCCGCTCTTTTCCATTTCTATAGGCGGATGGCACTAGTGCCTAAGTGCTAGGACTGCTTAACAAGGGGTGGCTGCTCCAGCCTGTTTGGACGGTAATCCGACTAGCGCCAGTTTGAATCACCGTAACCCTCACGACGTTCTCGCCGTTTCAGTTGGCAGGGAGGTACCTACCATGAGCGCGAAGCACATCGTGATCCTGCCTGCAATCGGCCTGCTGCTATTGACACTGGCCCTGTCCGGCTGCCGGGCGGCTCCGAACCAGTCCGTACTCGACCAACAGGGACAGACGCAGACAGAAGCCACCCAGGCTGGTCACCCGGACAACACGCCGGGCGAAGCAGATGATCAGCCCATCGCTGGGGCGAGCCAACTATCACTAGCCGGCATCTCACTTGGGACCGCAGTAGAAACAGTTCAAGAGAGGCTCGGGCTGCCTTCCGAGACGGTAGACCCCGGGCACCCGCGCAATCCCGCAACCGTGCTCTACCGGTATCCCGGGCTGGATGTCCTCATCCACAAGGATCTGGGGTCAGTACTCTCGGTCAAAGCGACAAAGGATTGGCCAGGGCCCATCATTGGAGACATCCGGTGGGGCGATTCTCTGTCTGAAGTAAGAGCGAAGCTCCAGGCCCTCGGCGAACCGATTCAAGGGGACAAGGGACCCATCACACTCACGTTCACATCGCCGGACAAGTCGCACGGCATCACCCTCGTTTTCGACGAGAACGATCATCAGTTGACCAAAGCCGAACTGGACCGCCAGATCCCCGGCAGCGACTACCAGGGCGTATGATCCAGACCAGACAAAAAGGAGGGCACAACTGCCCTCCTTGCTGACTTTATGCCCAATTCAAACCGCTACGCCGTCGACCGCGCGTTGCGCCGCAGAATGCTGTAACCGTGGAACCGCCCGAAAACCTCGTCCGTGGCCAGCACCACCAGAAACGCGCCGGGATCCACCGCAGACACGATCTCCTTCGCCTGAGCGAGTTCGTACCGGGTTACCGTGCACAGCAGGATCTTCCGCGCAGCCCCGCTGTACGCCCCGGTAGCATCCACCATGGTGACGCCCCGCCCCATCTCCTCGTTCACACGCCGGGCAATCTCCTGGGAATGGCTGGTTACCACCAGGAGCGTCTTCTTGGCGGTGGCAGCCGTCACCACATCCACCGTCTTGCCCGACACGAACATCGAGATCAGCGTATACAGTACCACTTCCAGGTCGTTGTTCAGCCCTGCTGCTGCCACAATCAGGGCGTTTACCGCCAGCATCACATCGCCCACCGGCAGCGAGTACCGCCGGTTCAGGGCCACGGACAGGACGTCCAGACCGCCGGTGGAGCCGCCGCTCCGCATGGCGATGCCCGTGCCCAGTCCGCAGAGGATGCCGCCGAAGATGGCGTTCAGCATGGGATCCGTTGTGATGACGGCCTTGACGGGGATCAACGCCAGAAAGCCGCTGAGTGACAGCGTCCCCAAGACGGTGAGCAGCATGAACTTCCGGCCCAAATCCCGCTGTGCCCACCAGAGGATCGGAATGTTATACAGCAGGACCTGAAGCCCAGTCGACCAGCCGAAGGCCTGCCAGAGCAGCAGGGCGATGCCGCCCACACCGCCGCTCACCAGGTTGTGAGGCCCAAAGAACCACTGGTAGGCGATCGCCACCAGGGACGAACCCAGGACGACGTTGAACACCTGCCACGTCGTATGCATGACACTTCACCTTTCCCAACTGCTTCATGCTGCGAACCGGAAGTCAGACCACCACACCGCCGTTGGGGCTCCATACCTGCCCCGTGATGAATCCCGCACCGGGCCCAGCCAGGAACCGGACCACTGCGGCAATCTCCTCAGGAGTGCCCAGCCGCCCCACTGGCGTTCGGGCCAGCCAGTCGTCAAGATCCGAACCGGTTAGGTTCGCGTTCATCTCCGTATCCACCGCCCCCGGCGCCACGGCGTTCACCGTAATGCCGAGGCCCCCCACCTCTTGGGCCAGGGCCTTAGTGAAGCCAATCTGCCCGGCCTTGACGGCGCTGTAAGCTACCTCGCCGGCGGCGCCGCTGATGCCCCAGATGGAACTGATGTTGATGATGCGGCCGTAGCGCCGCTGGATCATGCCCGGCAGCGCCGCCCGGGTACAGGCGTACATCCCCCGCAGGTGGACCGCCATCAGGCGGTCCCACTCCTCTACCGTGGTATCCAAGAGAAGCTTCTCCAGGGCGATGCCGGCATTGTTGACCAGGATGTCGAGCCGGCCGAACCGGGCCACCGTCTCGGCCACCATGCGGGCGCAGTCGTCTGGATTGGCCACATCCCCCTGCCATGCAAAGGCCCTGCCGCCCCGCGCCGCAATCTCGGCCACCACGGCATCGGCTGCCACCTTCTGCTGCCGGTAGACAACCGCCACGCTGGCGCCGCCCTCGGCCAGGGCCAGGGCCACTGCCCGCCCAATTCCCCGAGAGGCGCCTGTAACCAAAGCTGCCTGACCTGCCAGTTCCATACTTCAGTCGCCTGCCTTTCGGGAGGGCTTTACCACACCCACGATGCTTGATGGTACCACCTTATTGGAGGGTGGTCCATACCCCTTGGTATTGAAATACGGCGGATATCAAAAGGGCCCCAGCGGCCTCCCTTCCACGGCATCATCTGCCCGAGCGGCGGTCACACTAAGTGGGAGCACTGCAGCAGCGGAAGGGAGAGGGATCCTACAATGTCATTCTGGCGCGGCGTGCTCTGGGGCGCCGGCACCGCAGTAGGGGCCGGCGTGCTGGGCGGCCTCTATTTCCGCCGTACCCTGGCAAACCGGGCGGCGGCCAGCCTTACTGAAGAGCTGATGGGCAGGGGCAAGTACGACGCCAACATGGCTGAAATGTTCACCGCAATGGTGGGGCGCCATCCCCGGGTCCTGCTGGAGACGGCGCTCAGGGCCGAGCGGGGCAAGGCGATCTCGCGCCCCCTCTTCACCACCAAGCGCTTCATCCACTTTGACGACTTGATGTTCATCCCCGCCCAACTGGCCACACTGCCCACAGATGAGAACGAACGCATCGACCTGACTACGGTGATCGGTCCCCGGGCCGGCCGGCCCCTCAAGCTGGACCTGCCGGTCTACATCAGCGGCATGGCCATGGGCCTCTCCCTCTCGGACCGGTGCAAGATCGCCCTGGCCAAGGGCTCAGCCGCGGCCGGCACCGCCACCAACTCGGGCGAGGGCGGCTTCTACGAGCCAGAGCGCCGCCATGCCAAGTATTACATTCTTCAGTATACCCGCGGCGGCTGGCCGGCGGAGCCGAGTGTACTCAAGGAAGCAGACGCCATTGAAATTCAAGTGGGCCAGGGGGCCCAGGCAGGCTCGCCGCAGGTGACCCCGGCCTGGAAGCTGACGGACGAGGAGCGGCAGGCGATGGGCCTGGCCGAAGGGCAAGACGCCGTCATCCACAGCCGCTTCCCGGAGGTAAACAGTCCCGCCGACTTCCGCAACTTGGTGGCTAAGATCCGCAGCTTGGCCGGAGAGATACCGGTAGGCATCAAGCTGGCGGCGGGGCACAACCTGGAGGCAGACCTGCAGGTGGCCCTGGATGCAGGGGTTGACTTTGTGACGGTGGACGGCGCTCAGGCCAGCAGCCACGCTGCCCAGCCGATTCTGATGGACGACTTCGGCATCCCCAGCCTGGTGGCCCTCTGCCGCGCAGCCCGGGTGCTGAAGGGGACAGGCGTCAGCCTGATCGTCTCCGGCGGGTTCATGACCCCCGGCGAAATCCTGAAGGCCCTGGCCCTGGGGGCCGACGCCGTGGCCGTGGGAGCAGCGCCGGTGATGGCGGCGGTGCACGCGCAGTGGCAGAAGGTCGCCCCCTTCGATCCCCCCACCTCGCTGGTCTGGCACGACGGCAAGCACCGGGACAAGTTCGACATCGAGGAAGGCGCCCGAGACGTGGCCAACTGGTTCGCCGCCATCGCGGACGAACTGGTGATAGGAGTCCGGTCAGTGGGAAAGCGCTCCGTCCACGAAGTGACCCGCGAGCATCTCTGCGCCCTCACCCCGGAGAGCGCCGCCGTTACGGGACTCCCGCTGGCCTGGTACCCGCCGGGCGGCGAGCCTACTCCCATCCACCGTGCGGCGCCGGAGTTCGATCCCCAGGAGGAGTACCAGCCCGCTCCCAATCCCATCCATTAGATGCAGCGAATAGCACAAAAGTGGGAACGCAATCCCCCGGAATCACTAATCCGGGGGATATTGTTTTATGTTATACTTCTGGGGTGATATGGTTTGGCAAGTGGGGGAATTTTGACCCTCCGGCCATTAGCAGCATGGGAGGTTGAGTGGATCGTGCCAACCGAGAAAGAGCTCTTCGATATTATTATCGTAGGAGCGGGACCCAGCGGGCTCTTCGGGGTGTTCTATGCGGGCATGCGCGGACTCAAGACGAAGGTGATTGAGGCGCTGCCCCAGGTAGGCGGCCAGCTGGCTGCGCTGTATCCGGAAAAGGATATCTTCGACGTGGCGGGCTATCCGCGCGTTCGGGCCAAGGATCTGGTGGCCAACTGCAAGGCCCAGGCGGATCATGCCAATCCGGACGCCGTCTACGTCTTCAACCAGCGGGTAGAGAGCCTCACCAAGCTGGAAGACGGCACCTTTGAGCTGAAGACCAACGTGGGCGAGTCCCACTATGCGAAGAGCGTCCTGATTACGGCCGGCATCGGCGCCTTTGAACCCAACCGGCTGCCCACCGAGGGCCTCCGGGAGTACGAGAATAAGGGCGTCATCTACAGCCTGACCGACCTCGAGCCCTTCCGGGGCAAGAACGTCCTGGTGGTGGGCGGCGGCGACTCGGCCGTGGACTTCGCCCTGATGACCGAGCAGGTGGCCAACCAGGTGACCCTGATCCACCGGCGTGAAGGCTTCCGGGCCCACGAAGAGAGCCTGAACAAGCTGGCGGCTTCCAAGGTAACCGTCAAGACCTTCTACGAGCTCCGTCGGGTGGAGGGCGACGGCAGCTGGGTGAAGAAGGCGGTTATCTTCGACAACCGCACGCAGGACGAGACCGTCCTCGACGTGGACTGGGTCATTATGGGCACCGGCTTCAAGGCCTCGCTGGGCACCATGCTGGAATGGGGTCTCGAGATCGAGAACAAGAAGCAGATCGTCGTCAACAGCAAGGGCGAGACCAACATTCCGGGTGTATACGCTGCCGGCGACATCGCCTGGTATCCCGGCAAGATTCGCCTGATTACCACCGGCTTCGGCGAGGCGGCCACCGCCATCAACAACGCCAAGGCCTATGTGGATCCCTCCTCGGCGGCCTTCCCGGGCCACTCTTCTGAGGGCAAGCACAAAAAATAGGGTCTACACAGCCGATATATCGGAGCTCCGGAGGATTCCGGAGCTCCGATTTTTTGCGCGCAATAAAACGCATCTCTCAAATTTCGCTTTATAAGCGCAGTAGGAGGAGTATTTCGTGGAATGGTACCTCGCCGTTTGGAAGAAATATGCCGTATTTGAAGGACGGGCCAGGCGTAAAGAATACTGGACCTTTACCCTTATCAACGCTGCCATCGGTCTTGTGCTGTACCTCATCGATATGTTCCTGACGATGGGGCTGTTGAGCGTGATGTACAGCCTTGCGGTCACCATCCGCCGGCTCCACGACACGAACCGCATCGGTTGGTGGTGCCTCCTCGCCTTCGTGCCCATCGCCAATATTGCCCTGATCGTTTTCCTGTGCATGGACAGCGATCCGAACACCAACCAGTACGGACCAAACCCCAAGATGGAGGAACTACCTGCCTAACTGCAAGCCTTTGCTGACACAAAAAGCAGGCACTGGCCCCTTGCGCGTGGAAGCCATGGTGCAGGGAATACTCTGTTCATGGACGCCAGGGAGGCGGTAACATGCGTCTGCGGCTGCAGCAGGTTCAGTGGCTGTTCTTGGATCCCTCTGTGCTGCTGAATGAGAACGAGACGCAGCGGGAGATGCGCCACAACCTTCGGCTTGCCCTGGCACGCCGGGGCCGAACTGTTGACCAAGAAGCCGTGGAACGGGCCTGGATGCAGTCCATTACATCCCCCCGGCCAGTTCATCCCCTGGCGGGAACGGCGGAGCTCCTGGCGCCGGATACAGCCACAGCCGCCGCAGTGGTGTCGGAGGTGATCCGCACCACCAAGAGCGTGGACACCCTCTATCCCGGCGTTCAATTGGCGCTGCACACCCTGGAGAAGGCGTTCAAGCTGGGCATCATCGGGGCGTACCGGCTGCCAGGGGTCCGCAGCCAACTCAACCGCTATCACCTGCACTTTCCCATCGTGGCCCTGGGAGATGAGCTGAACCTCTCAAATAAGCTGGAGATAGGCACCCGTCCAGACCCGGCCCTCTTCGTCTGGGCCCTGAGGAAGGCCGGCTGCCCCGCCAGTCAAGCGGCCTTTGCCAGCGACCGGGTGGATCTGGGGCTGGCGCCGGCCAAGATGGCAGGAATGACCACCATCTGGCTCCGGCAGACGAACCATAAGCTCCGCCATCCCCGCAACAGTCTGGAGACGCCGGACCTCACCTTTAATCAACTGGCGGATCTGGCCCGCTATGTGGAGGAAGGCTTGAGCTAAAGGGAATAGAGGAGAGCCTGCATGCCCGGCAGAGCCGGGGTGCAGGCTCTTTTGCATGGGTTGGCTTAGGATCCATCCATCTCCCAGGTAAGGGTCTCGAGGTTGAACCGCCCTGTGCGTCCGTCTGACGCTTCGTATGTAATGATTCGCCCCGTCTCATCGATGCCGCTGATCTTCAGCGCACCCATGGGCTCCGGACACGGATATGCCTGGTACCAGGGGCTCCCCTTCGTGCTCACTGCTGTTCCGATTCCGCAGAACTCCGCGCGGCCGTCTGCCCAGACGTAAAAGGGCTGCCACTGGCCATCGATCTCCACCTCACCGTTCCGCCAGAGGCTGCTGATCTCTTCTATCGCCTGCACTTCGACGGCGCTTGCGGCCTCCACGGGCAGTTCGGCCTGCTCCGTGATGCGCTCCGGCACCGGAGGGGCCTCCGGCGAAACCCACCGCCATCCCGTCCCCTCGTGGAGGGTATACAGTACAGTGCCGTCTTCCGCCAGGGCCTGCGCAGGCGGGAAGTTATGTACCGTCCCGTAAACAAACAGGTATCCAGTTTCAGGGCTCACCGGCTGGGCCGTCTGCCCTGCCATCCTGATGGTGGCGACCCGGGGATCGCTGAAAACCCCTCCGAATGCCATCACGTACTGACCATCATTTGGTTTCCAACGGGTGCCCCATCCGGCGTGCCGAAAGGGCGCATGCGGCTCCACATCGCACCACGCTGCACCCATACTTTCCCAGAGCAGCCCGACGCGGTGAACCTGGCCGACAAAACAGCCGTCCTGCTCCGTCTTGACCAGAAGCGATTCGCCGCCCTCAAGTTCCTTCTTGCGAAGTACCTGGCCGTCAACTCCCAGGGCACTTAACGGCGTCAGCCGGTACCGGCAGAGCCAGAGGTAACCGCCTGCTGCCCCCACCACCGCCAGCAAGCCCACCGCTAACCACTTCCGCATGCGTGCCTTCCCCCTTGCTTCCGCCACGACCACGCCCAGGCGATTTTCAATAAGCGCTTCTATTCTAATGGACACGAAGGGGCCGTCCCAATAGCAGATCACTCTGCTGGGACGACCCCTTTTCTTTTTCTGCAGAATGGTATTTTAAAGCAAGAGTTTGCCCGCTTCCTTAGGGTTCTGAGGTGATTCGACTACTCTTAGGCTAAACCCATGTCCCTTGGGTGACCAGGGCCGCTTTCTTCAGGAGATTGTGGGCAAGCGCAAGCCACCCCACCTTAAGGGTGACTTTTGACAGACCCCTAAGGTGGAATCGACGGAACCCACGATTCTGTTTGAGCTGCCCAAAGACGCTCTCGACTTCGGTCATCCGGCGTGTGGCCAACTGCTTGCCCTCTTCGCTCAGCAGAAGTGCTCGCACCTTTTGCTTGGCACGCAGAAACGGGAGGCTCACGCAAATTACCCGGTTGCCCTTGGCTTTCGTGCACTGGATGCGTAACGGGCACCCTTCGCAGCTCAAGCTGTGGTAGTGGCGGAGTTGAGGGCGATAACTCCCTGCGGTTTTGCCTTTGCTCTCGTATTGAAAGACTAAGCGTTGGCCGTTCGGGCAGACCCATTCGTCATTCGTCTCGTCATAGGTCCAGTTTTCGATTCGACTAATGTCCTGCTGCCAGTTCTTTGAGCCTTCCTTGTGAAAGGTGCTGTACTTGACCAGCGGAATCAGACCTTCGCGTTCGAGATAGACGTAGTTTTCCTCGCTGCCATAGCCTGCATCGGCGACCACAGTCGCTGGAAGCCTACCGAACTGCTCCTTGACATGTTCCAAGTGTGGAATCAGGCAACGGGTATCGGTGGGCCGCTGGTGAACACTGTAACCGACGATGAACTGGTTTTCGGTGCCG
>ENA-OWPA01001649-OWPA01001649.1-bioreactor-metagenome-genome-assembly--contig:-NODE-1649-length-13458-cov-4.131380_pt1 | contig 13458 bp, 13 predicted proteins | sample MGYA00238139_ERZ651803 | MGnify/ENA primary metagenome ERZ651803 (study PRJEB26909, sample SAMN07631231) | bioreactor metagenome | isolation source: Switchgrass digestor | place: USA: Dartmouth...
AAGGCATCTCCGCGCTCTGTGAAATGGCGGCTGTGCAGACCACGGGCGTCAGGCCCCTGGCGCGCCCCGCTGCCACCCGTGCCTGCTCATCCGCCGTCAGGGGCGGCAGTGAAGCCGCCGCCGCATCAGCCTCCGGCTGTGCGGGGGCCGTTCCGGCCATGCTGTCCACTGCGGCCAGGCTGGCGAGAATTTCGGACACATCCACCCCCTTCGTCTCGCCGGCGGCTATCTCATCCTTCATCTGAGACAGCGCGTCCAGGCAGGCAAAGAGCGTGTCCACCAGCGATGACGAAACGGAAAGCTGCCCCTTGCGCAGCTTATCCAGCACGTTCTCCATGGCATGGGTCAGTTCGGCCATTTGCTTGTGGCCGAGGGTTGCGGAGGATCCTTTCAAGGTGTGAGCCGCGCGGAAAATGGCCTGAAGCTGTTCGGGATTCGCACCGTCCTTCTCCAGGGCCAGGAATCCGGCTTCCATGACCTGCAGCTGCTCCTCTGCTTCGTCCAGGAAGACCTTGACATCCTCCTCTGAAAGTTCGAAGTCGTAGCCCAACACGGTTCCCCCCTAGACGACCTTCCGTTCCGCGCGGTGCAGGACTTTGGCCAGGTCCAACAGAATCACCAGCCGGCCTCGCAGTTGGGTAACCCCAAGCACATACTCAGCGTCTATGCCGGTAACCAGCCCAGAAGGCGGCTCCACAGCGCTGTCCGGCACCCGGGCCACCTCCAGCACGGCGTCCACGATCATCCCCACCTGCTCGCCGTCCAGCTCTGCTACGGCGATGCGGGTGGCGCTGGTAGGGGCTGCAGACGGAAGGCCCAGCCGGCGCCTCAGGTCCGCCACGGGAATGACGCGGCCCCGAAGGTTGGTAACCCCTTCAATATAGCAGGGAGTCCGGGGTACCTTGGTCACCCGCTGCAGCGGGCAGACCTCACGCACTACCCCGATATCCGCACCGTAAAGCTCACTGCCCAGTTGGAAGACCACCAGCTGGGTGATCTTCCCCTGCTGTTCCTGATGCTCCATGGATCATTCCTCCCATTCGGAAGGCTATCTGAGCGAAACCTGAGCACTCGAAACCATGCGTGTGGGGTCCACCAGCACCACTAGCTGCCCCTCGCCGAGGCGCAGGATGCCGGCCACCGAACCGTCGGGCCCGGTGGTGTAGAGGGGCGACGGCGGCGTCACCATATCGGGGCGGACGGCCCGCACCTCGCTCACGTCATCGACCACCAGTCCGGCCCGCTGGCCGTCCACCTCCACCACCATGATCCGGGCATCGCTGCCCTGGCGGACCCGCCGGGCTCCCAGCAGGCGTGCCAGCTCAATTACCGGAAAAACCTCGCCCCTGAGGTCCAGCACGCCCTCCACTGTAGGGGGCGCATCCGGCACCGGCATGGGCGGGCTGTATGGAACGACTTCGCGAACAGCGTCGATGGAAAGGGCGAAGGAGCCCTCTCCAATCTGAAAGATGACCACCTTGCCATCGTGACCCAGCGTATCCATATAACCAGTGCCCCCATTGCTGGTACATAATGGCTCTGTTAACTACACTCTCTTTTTCAACACATAAGACAAGAACTCCTTCGTCAGGACTATTGTCTACGAAAACATGAAATCACTACTATAGGTGAAATATGACAGTGAGGTGCCATCCTCCTTCATCCACTGAGAAAGTAACGCGCACTGTCGGTCAGTTCTGTCCCACGCAAAAAGCCCGCCCCTCGTTCCGCGAGGGACGGGCACGATTCGATTCGCAGACTGTGATCAGATCCTGCCGGTACTGCCGAAGCCGCCAGTCCGCTCACCTGCGGCATGGTCATCGCAGGTGCTGAGGTACTTGAGAAAGATCCCCTGGGCGATGCGCTCTCCCTTGGCCAGGTGGACCGGGAGGCTGCCCAGATTCACCATCGCCACCTGGATGTGGCCCTCGTTGTCCGGGTTGTCGGCATAATCCGCGTCGATAACCCCCACCCCGTTGGCCAGCATCAGCCCCCGCTTCACGGCAAGGCTGCTGCGGATGGTGAGCAGCAGCACCTCGTCCGGCTCCATGTATGCTTTGAGACCTGTGGGAACCAATACCACCTGCCCGGGTTCCAGCACCACATCTGCCGCTGCGGCCAGGTCGTACCCGGCGGACCGGGCCGTCTTCCGCTCAGGCAGGCTCACCTGGCCGGCGTAGGCCGCGACCGGCGCAAAACGGCGTCCTCTGCTGCTATCCATGCTGCACCTCCTGAAAGCCGAACCGGGGCAGGTTGAGCGCATCCAGGCGAGGGCCCACCGCAGAGAGCACCAGCGGCTCTTCGTGGAAGAGGCGCCGCGCCAGGTCGTGCACCTGCTCGGGGGTTACTGCATCAATCCGGCTGATGATCTCATCCGGCGTCAGGACCCGGCCCATGCAGAGTTCACCCCGGCCAAGCCGGCTCATCCGGCCGGAGGTGGACTCCAGGCCCAGCATGATCTGCCCCTTCAGCTGCTCCTTGGCCTCCGCCAGCTCCCTGGGATCCACCCCCTGCCGGCCCACCGTCTCGAAGGCTGCAAGAATCAGGTCCAGCACCTGCTCCATGGCGTCCGGCGAGGCGCCGGCGTAAACGGCGAAGGCGCCGGTCTGCCGGTAGTGGCTCTGGAAGCTGTAGACAGAGTAGGCCAGGCCCCGCTCTTCCCGAATCTCCTGAAAGAGCCGGCTGGAGGCGCCGCCCCCGAGGATGGTGCTCAGCAGGTGCAGGGCGTAGGTCTCGTCGTGGTCGTACTCCAGCCCCTTCATCCCGACCACCAGGTGGGCCTGTTCCGTCTCCTTCTCCCTGAGCAGGGCCGCAGGCCGCTGGCACTCGGCCGGAGGCGGCGGCTCCGGCTGGCCGGCCCCCCCGCTGCTGCAGAGTTCACTGAAGGCGTCACCCACCAGGTCCACCACCTCCTGGTGGCGAATGTTGCCGGCTGCAGCGATCACCACGTTCCCCGGGCGGTAGTGCTGCCCAAAATAGGCCAGCACATCGTCGCGGGTGAAGGACTGCACACTCTCTGCAGTTCCCACAATGGGCTGCCCCAGCGGATGACCCGGCCAGATCGCTGCTGCGAAGAGATCATGGACCAGGTCATCAGGGACGTCTTCGTACATCTTGATTTCTTCGATGACTACCGTTTTCTCTTTCTCAATATCCGCCGGGTCGAAGAGGGAGTGCTGCAGCATGTCCGCCAGCACATCCACCGCGATGGGCAGGTGCTGGTCCAGCACCTTGACGTAGAAACAGGTATGATCCTTGGAAGTATAGGCGTTCAGGGTGCCTCCCAGCACGTCGATGGCCCGGGCGAGTTCCCGGGCGCTCCGGTGGGCTGTGCCCTTGAACAGCATGTGCTCGATGAAGTGGGAGATGCCCATATTGGCCGTCGTCTCCCAGCAGCTGCCCGTACCCACCCAGACGCCGATGGAGGCGCTTCGCACGGTGGGAATCTCCTCCGTGATGACCCTCAGTCCTCCTGGCAGGCAGCTCTTTTTGTACGCGTTCACCCCGTTGGCGACCTCCCAGCGCTTGCTCGAAAAGGTGGGGCCGAACGGCCAGCGCCGTCGGCCCCACCGCTTACGGCTACCTGCTCTGCTTCCGCTTGCCGTTCACCAGTACAGCCTTGCGGGACAGGTTGATCCGGCCAAGTTTGTCGATCTCGGTCACCTGCACAGTGATCTCGTCGCCGACGTTGACCACATCCTCCACCTTGTTGACCCGCTCCTCGGCCAGCTGGCTGATGTGCACCAGCCCCTCCTTGCCGGGGAGGATCTCCACAAAGGCGCCGAAGTTCATCAGCCGGGTGACCTTGCCCACGTAGATATCGCCGGGCTCAGGATCCTTGGTGAGAGCCTCGATCATCTTCACAGCCTTCTGGCCGGCTTCCTGATTGACGGAAGCAATGTGGATGGTCCCGTCATCCTCGATGTTGATGTCCACCTTCTGGTTGCCCACCTTGGTGGACTCGATGATCTTGTTGATGGTGGAACCGCCCTTGCCGATCACGTCCCGGATCTTGTCCGGATGGATCTTCATGACGATGATCCGCGGTGCGTAAGGCGAAAGCTCCTTGCGCGGCTCAGGGATGCACTCGAGCATCTTCTGCATGATGAACATCCGGCCTTCCCGGGCCTGGGCCAGGGCCTTGCTGAGGATCTCGCGGCTGGTGCCGGAGATCTTCATATCCATCTGCAGGGCAGTTACGCCCTTCGCGGTACCGGCCACCTTGAAGTCCATGTCGCCCAGGGCGTCTTCGATGCCCTGGATGTCCGTCAAGACGGCGTACCGGCCGGTTTCCGGATCCTCCACCAGGCCCATGGCCACACCGGCCACCGGCGCCTTGATCGGCACGCCCGCTGCCATCAGGGACAGGGTGGAGCCGCAGACGGAGCCCATGGAGGTGGAGCCGTTGGATTCCAAGACCTCCGAGACCACCCGGATGGCGTAGGGGAACTCTTCCTCCGAAGGAATCACCGGCTCAAGGGCCCGCTCTGCCAGGGCGCCGTGGCCAATCTCCCGCCGCCCCGGACCCCGCATGGGCCGCGCCTCACCCACAGAGTAAGGCGGGAAGTTGTAATGGTGCATGTACCGCTTCTCTTCCTCGAGGGTCAGGTCATCCAGATGCTGCACATCCCCCAGCGTACCCAGCGTGCAGATGCTGAGCACCTGCGTCTGGCCGCGCTGGAACAGGCCCGAACCGTGGGGCCGCGGCAGCACATCCACGGCGCACTCGATGGGCCGGATCTCGTCGAGCCTGCGGCCATCGGGGCGGATACCTTCGTCGAGGATCGCCTTCCGGACCTCTTCCTTGAGGATGGTCTTGAGAAGCGCTGCGATGGCCTTGGCGGAATCCGGGAATCGCTCGGCGAGCTGCTCCTGAATCTCTTCGCCAACGGCGGCCACCGCCTCTTCCCGGGCCAGTTTGTCCGGGTTGCGGACAGCGTTGCGCAGTTTTTCGGTGGCAGCTTCCCGTACGGCCTTCTCCAGTTCTGGATCCGGCTGGAAGAGCTGCACTTCCCTCTTGGGCTTGCCCACCTCTTCCTGCATTTGCTTGATGAGGGGGATAATCTTGGTCTTGATTACCTCGTGGCCGTAGAGGATCGCATCCAGCATGATCTCCTCCGGCACCTCTTTGGCGCCGGCCTCCACCATGAGGACGGCCTTTTCTGTACCGGCCACGACCAGGTGCATGTCGGAGCGCTCTTCCTGCTCTGCCGTCGGGTTAATCACAAACTGCCCGTCGACCCGGCCCACAATCACCGCACCGATAGGTCCTTCGAAGGGGATGTCGGAGATGGTGAGGGCAGCCGAGGCGCCGTTTACACCCAAAATCTCCGGTGCGTTATCGCCATCGATGGAGAGGACGGTTACCACGATCTGTACGTCGTTGCGGAACCCTTCGGGAAAGAGAGGCCGAATCGGCCGGTCGGTAAGACGGGCTGACAGAATCGCCTTGGTTGTGGGCTTGCCCTCGCGGCGGAACCAGTTGCCTGGAATCTTGCCAGCCGCATAGAGTTTTTCCTCGTAGTCGACGGTCAGTGGGAAGAAATCGACGCCTTCTCTGGGCGCGGCGCTGGCGGTTGCTGCCACCAGGACGACAGTGTCCCCATACCGCACGAGAACCGACCCATTGGCCTGTTTGGCCAGCCGGCCGGTCTCGAACGTCATGGTACGTCCGCCCAGTTCCACAGAGTAGATACTGGTCACGATGGTCCTCCTTCTGTGCTCAGGACCGGTTGCGAATTCGAACGGAGCCCGCGCCGGATGCCACCCGCAGATGACCCGTACGCCCGTTCGCCCCCGCTACCCAGCGGAGTTCTCCTACCTGGCACCCTTTTTTCTCAACTTCTCTGGCTTCTACATCCGGCATATTTTTCCCTGCTCGGGTGCCGAAATATGAGCCGCAACCGCGAAAAGGGCACCGGGAGCCCTTTTCTTCCCCCTCCTTTGCGGGTCTGAGGTACTCAGCCCTCAACTCGTCAGCCTTCGCCTGCTTCTCTGCCAGCAACGTTTGGTTCTCACCGCTGGTCAAATAGCCTGCACCTGCAGCTGCCACACCCGCCACGATCACGGGCTTATGCAAAAACATAGAAGGGGCCGTCCCTAAGTCACCGCAGGTGACTTTTGGGACGGCCCCAGTGCTTTCGCAGACGATTTACTTCAGCGGACGGATGCCCAGGCGCTCAACCAGCTTGTTGTACCGCTCCGGCGAGGTCTTCTGCAGGTAGCGCTGCAGGGCCCGGCTCTGGCCGACCATCATCATGAGGCCGCGGCGGGAGTGATGGTCCTTCTTGTGGACCTTCAGGTGCTCCGTCAGCTCATTGATGCGGGCGGTGAGCAGGGCGATCTGAACCTCGGGAGAACCGGTATCGCCCTCATGGGTCTTGAACTGGTCGATAATGGCCTTCTTCTGTTCTTTCGTCAGCGGCATCGACAAAAACCTCCTGCTTTCTGAACCGCCCTCCGGGCGGCTCCTTCATGATCGACAAGCGCCGCAATCCCAGTAGGCCGCCGGAGGAGCGGAAAACCGAGATTACGGTTCTAGCGTCGGGGTAAGTGTATCACACCCTTCAAGGCTGAGCAAGTCCAGCGGTGCGGTAAAGCGCAGCCGCTTCTTCCGGCGTAAGGGGCCGGGCCTCCCCCAGGGGAAGATCCCCGAGTTCCAGCGGGCCCATGCTGAGCCGCTTCAGGTAAAGGACTCGCTTGCCCCGGGCCTGGAACATCCGCTTTACCTGATGGTATTTCCCCTCATGCAGGGTTACCACAGCCTCGTGGGGGTCAGCGCCCGCCTCCAGTTCTGCGGGCAGGCACCGGTAGCCATCCTCGAGCAGAATCCCTTCTGCAAAGGCGGCGGCGTCATCCGCAGCCAGCGGCAGATCGAGCCTCACAAAGTAGCGCTTGGGCACATGCCGCCGGGGCGATAGCAGCCGGTGGCACAGCTCTCCATCGGTGGTCAAGATCAGCAGCCCTTCGGTGTCCCGGTCCAGCCGCCCCACCGGCACCAGGTCTGGCCGGCGCAGGTCGAATGGCAGGACATCCATCACAGTCTTCTGCCGGGGATCTTCCGTCGCGGTAATCACGCCAGCGGGCTTGTGGAGCAGCACGTGGAAGTGGCGCTGGTAGTGCAGCACCACACCGTCCACCGCAATCTGCTGCACGCCTGGATCCACCGCCTGCCCGGGATCCATGGCGGGCTGCCCGTCCACCGTCACCCGTCCCTGGCGCACCAGGGCCTTCACTTCCCGCCGGGAGCCCTGGCCCAGGTGGCTGAGGATCCGGTCCAGCCGCTCAGTACCCATGGGCTTTCAGATAGGCCCGGGCGCTGGCCTCATCCTCCGTGAGCTGCTGCCGCAGGGCCTCCGGCCCGGAAAAGGCCTTCTCCGCCCGCAGCCGGGCCAGGAACTCCACCCGCAGTTCCCGGCCGTACAGGTCGCCCCGAAAATCCAAAAGGTGCGCTTCGCAGCGCAGCTCCTGCCCCTGGAAGGTGGGCCGTATCCCCAAGTTAAGGATCGCACCCCAAGTGGCGCCGCTCCGTGCCTCAACGGTGCACGGCAGAGAGCAGCCGCACGGGCAGGGCTGCTCCAGCACCGTAACCCGGGCCACATAAACGCCGTGGGCAGGCAGCTGCCGCCCCGGCGCCAGTTCCAGGTTGGCTGTGGGATATCCCAGCACCCGCCCCCGCTGGTCGCCGGGCACCACCCTTCCGTCCAGGGCGAAAGGCCGTCCCAACAGTCGGGCTGCGCGCTCCATTTCGCCCGCGGCCACGAAGAACCGCACTTCTGTGCTGGAGACCGTCTCGCCGTCCACCCGCACCGGCGGAAAGACTCGCACAGGGACGCCTCTTCTGCCCAGCAGCTCGGTCAGGGTCTGCACCGTTCCCCTGCCCCCGCGCCCGAAGGTGTTGTTAAAGCCCACCATCACCTGGCGGGCCGCCAGTTGGTCCAGCAGGATCTCCTGGACGAACGCCTCCGGCTCCATGTTTGCCAGCTCCGGGCTGAAGGGAAGCGCGAGGTAGACATCAACCCCCAGCCCCGCCAGCACTTCGGCCCGTTCCTGCAGAGTCTGCAGAAACGGCGGAGCCGCTTCGGGCCTGAGCACTGCCATGGGCAGGGGGTGAAAACCCAGCACCACCGCCTGGCCGCCGGTGCGGCGGGCCTCCGCCACCAGGTCCTTTACGATGGCCTGATGACCCATGTGGACGCCGTCCCACTTGCCGATGGCCACCAGGTTGCCGCTCCCCCGCTTCGGCACATCTGCGATTCTCGCCACTAGTTCCATATACAACCTCTCAGTTGAATACTTTCCGTAATCTGATGCCCTGGGGAACCGCTTCCGCCAGGGCCAGCAGCTCCCCGGCTCCGTCCACCAGCGCCAGGGTCGTGCCCGGCGCGTGGTCTGTGCGCAGCGCCGGGGCCACCCCGTGCTTCAGCCGCTCAGCCGCCGCACCAGCCACCACCACCTGCGGCATACTGCCCAGGGCCCTGGCGGGGCTGAGCAGCGGCGCTTTACCGGCAGCCAGTTCTTCCAGGGTGGAAGCCTCCTCCAGAGTGAAGGGGCCCGACCGGGTCCGCACCAGGTACGACATGTGGGCGCCCACCTTCAGCGCTGCGCCGATGTCCGCAGCCAGGGTGCGGATGTAGGTGCCCTTGGAACAGACCACATCCACGAAGGCCACAGGCTGCGGCCCGGGGCGGAAGTCCAGCATCTGCAGGCGGTGGATCTTCACCGTGCGGGCCGGCCGCTCCACCTCCAGCCCTTCCCGGGCCAGCTGGTAGAGGCGCTTTCCCCCCACCTTCACCGCACTCACCATGGGCGGCACCTGCTCGATCTCCCCATGGAACCGGGTCAGCACATAGGCCACATCTCCCCGCGTCAGGTGGGAGGCATCCTGCTGCCCGGTCACCTCCCCAAAGGAGTCCTGGGTTGAGGTGGTGATCCCAAAAGTGATCTCCGCCCGGTAGGCCTTATCCTCGCCGGCGATGTACTCCGCCAGGCGGGTGGCCCTGCCCACGCAGATGGGAAGCACGCCGGCCACCCCGGGGTCCAGGGTTCCGGTGTGTCCCACTTTCCGGACGCCTGTGACCCGCCGAACGAAGTTGACCACGTCGTGGGCCGTCATGCCGGGAGGCTTCAAGAGGTTCAGGATCCCGTCCATCAGGCCATCACCCTCCTGACGGCATCCACCACCTGCTCCACCACCTCCGCCAGCGTGCCCGGCACCGTGCAGCCGGCCGCCCGGGCGTGACCGCCGCCGCCAAACTGCCTGGCCACCTGACCAACGTCGACCGCGCGGCGGGACCGGAGGCCCACCCGAATGCCGCCCTCGGGTGCCTCCCGGAAAAGGATGCCCACCTCCACGCCCGCTACGGAGCGGGCATAGTTGACGATGCCCTCGGCATCTTCATCCCGTGCCCCGGCCTGCTCCAGCATGCTCCGGGTCAGCTGCAGCCAGGCGATCTTGCCGCTGGGGTCCACCTGAAGCGTTGAGAGGACCCGAGAGAGCAGCGCCAGTCGGGCTACGGACTCGTTTTCGAAGATCGCACTGGCGACGTCATAGGGGCGGGCGCCAGCTTCGATGAGTTCCGCAGCGATGCGGTGGGTCTCGGGGCTGGTGGAATCGTACCGGAAGCCGCCAGTGTCGGCCACGATAGAGGTGTAAAGGCAGGTGGCGGTCTCCTGATCCACCGGCAGCGCCAACTCCCGGAGCAGCCGGTAAGCCAGTTCACCCACGGCAGCTGCCCGGAAGTCCAAGTAGTTGTATTCACCATAGGCCGTGTTGGTGCTGTGGTGATCCACGTTCAGCACCCGCCGCGCCTTCTGCACCACCGGCAGGGCCGCGCCCACCCGCTCCAGGTCGCCGCAGTCCAGCAGGCAGGCCAGGTCCCACTCGCCCTCCACCTGATCCCACGGCACAAACAGCGTGTCCCACCCGGGGAGAAACTGGTAGATCCGGGGGACGGGATCGACGCCTACAATGACGGCCTCCTTGCCGGCCTGGCGCAGGGCCCGCACCATGCCCAGGGTTGAGCCGATGGAATCGCCGTCCGGCGACACATGAAGAAAAAAGAGGATCCGCTGCGCCTCGGCAATCAGCCGCGCAGCCCCTGCCAGATCCACCTGCTGCTTACTCACCCTGCTCATCCTGCTCCTTTGGGGCCTCCGCCGCGGCCTGCTCCCGCTGCACCTGCACCAGCAGCTGAGCAATGCGGCTGCCGTGCTCGATGGACTCGTCCAACTGGAAGTGCAGCTCCGGCATGTAGCGGAGGCGCATCCGGTGGGCCAGCTCAGAACGCAAGTGGCCGGCTGCCCCCTGCAGCGCCTTGATGGTCTCCTGCTTCGCCTGGGCGTCGCCCAGTACGCTGACGTAGATCTTGGCGTGGCGAATATCGCTGGAAACCTGAACCTGCACCACAGAGGCGAATCCCACCCGGGGGTCCTTCATGTTGCGAATCAAGTCAGCCAACTCTGCCCGCATCTGCTCGGCCACCCGGGCCGCGCGCTGGGTAGACATTGTAGATCACGCTCCTCGACATGGGCCGGCGGCTCCCCGTTGGGCAACTTGGCACGGGACCGCTGCCGTTACAGGATCTCCACCTGGGCGGCGCAGATCTCGCCTTCCCAGTGGGATGCCACAAAGTCTGTCACTTTGGCGGCCATCTCCCTGAGATGCTTCTCCTCGCCAGATACCAGGGCGATACCCACCTCTGCCCGCTGCCAGACGTCCTGCTCTCCCACCTCGGCCACAGCGGCCCCAAAGCGGGTGCGCACCCGGTCCATCAGCGAGTTCAGGGCCTGCCGCTTCTCCTTCAAGGACCTGGCGTAGGGAAGCGAAAGCTCCAGATGAATGGCTGCAACAAACACCGCGCCGACCCCCTTGCTGCGACTGCGGGCCGGCAGCAGCGAGATTGCCGCCACCGGCCCGTATCCGATCCATTCACAGGCCGGCTACTCGGCCTTCACTTCTTTCAGCTCGTAAGCTTCCAAGATATCGCCAGGCTTGAAGTCCTGGAACCGCTCCAGCGTGATGCCGCATTCGAAGCCTTCCTGCACTTCCTTGACTTCGTCCTTGAAGCGCCGGAGGGCATGCAGCTCGCCGCTCCAGACCACGACGTTGTCCCGAATCAGGCGGTACTTGGCGCTGCGGGTCACCTTCCCGCTGATGACGCGGCAGCCTGCTGCCACGCCCACCTTGGGCACCTTGAAGAGCTCCCGCACCTCGGCGCGGCCCAGGATCTCTTCCTCGATCTTGGGCGCCAGCATGCCCTTCATGGCAGCCTCGATATCGTTGACGATGTCGTAGATCACGCTGTAGAGGCGGATATCGACGCCGGACTCGTGGGCAGCCCGGGCCGCCCGCTCTTCAGGACGCACGTTGAAGCCGATGATGATCGCCTTGGAGGTGGCAGCCAGCATGACGTCCGACTCGGTGATGGCACCGACTGCGCTGTGGATCACCTTGACCTGGACCTCTTCGTTGCGCATCTTCTCGAGCTGGCCACGCACGGCCTCCACAGAGCCCTGGACGTCTGCCTTGATCACCAGGTTGAGGTCCTTCACTTCGCCCCTGGCCACTTCGGACATGAAGTCCTCCAGCGACATGGCCTTGGTGCCCTGCCGCTCGGCCTGCAGCCTGGCCTGCCGCTGCTCTGCAATCTGGCGGGCCGTCTTCTCGTCCGGCGTCACCCGGAAGACGTCGCCGGCCTGCGGAACAGACTGGAACCCAAGCACCTGCACAGGTGTGGAAGGACCAGCCGCCTTGATGCGGCGCCCGCGGTGATCCATCATCGCCCGGACACGGCCCCAGGCGGTGCCGGCCACAAAGTTGTCGCCGGGCCGGAGCGTACCGCCTCGAATCAACACTGTGGCCACAGGACCCCGGTTCTTATCCAACTCCGCCTCGATGATGTACCCCCGGGCCTCCTTGTCCGGATTGGCCTTCAGTTCCTGCACCTCGGCCACCAGCAGGATGTTCTCCAGGAGGGCGTCCAGGTTTTCGTGGGTCTTGGCGGAGACGGGTACCATAATGGTGTCGCCGCCCCACTCTTCAGGCACCAACCCGTAGGCCGTCAGGTCCTGCTTCACCTTATCCGGGTTGGCAGTGGGCTTGTCAATCTTGTTGATGGCCACCACAATCGGCACGTTGGCGGCCTTGGCGTGGTTGATGGACTCTACGGTCTGCGGCATGACGGAGTCATCGGCAGCCACCACCAGTACGGCGACGTCGGTCACGTTGGCGCCGCGCGCACGCATGGCGGTAAACGCTTCGTGACCCGGGGTATCCAGGAAGGTGATCTTCCTGCCCTTCAGTTCCACCTCGTACGCGCCGATATGCTGGGTGATGCCGCCCGCCTCACCCTGGGCCACACGGGAAGAGCGGATGGCATCCAGGAGAGAGGTCTTGCCGTGGTCGACGTGGCCCATGATGGTGACCACAGGATGCCGCGGCTTCTTCAGTTCATCCGGTTCGTCAGGATCCTCAACCTGGTCGTACGCGGCCAGGACGTCTTCCACTTCCTTGACGGTAACCTCTGCGCCGAACTCGCCGGCCACCAGGACGCAGGTGTCAACATCCAGCTCCTGGTTGATGGTGGCCATAATCCCGAAGTCGGTCAGCAGCTTCTTGATGACTTCGGCGGCGGTAATACCCATCTCGTGGGCCAGGTCCTTCACGGTCATGGGCCCTTCGATGGTGATCGGCTTCAGAACCCGCCGCTCCGCCTGGGCACTGCGCCGCTGCGGACGGCGCCCAAACAGCTTCTCTTCAGAGGGCCGCGAGGCAGCCGTCTCCCGCTTGGTAAACGCATCGCCCCGCTTGCGGGGACCGCCCTGACCGATCTTCGGCCGCTCGCTCGGCTTGGCGGCCTCTGCCACCTTGGGGTCGACCTTGGGGATGGTCAGAGCACCAGGCCGCCGCCCAGGCCCACCAAAGCCGGGCCGGGAGCCGCCAGGCCTGCCGCCGGCGCCCCTGGGTCCTGCCGGCCGGGGACCCCGGTCGAAACCGCTCTGGGCCGCCCGTTCCGCCCGCCGGGCAGCCACCTCGCTGGCGGGAATGGGCAGGCCGAGACCGCTGGAGCCGCCGCGGCTTACCGGACGCGGACCCGCGTCGATATCAGACCGGTCTGCCCGAGCCGCGGGCTTTTGGGGAAGGCCGAGACCGCCGCCGCCCTGTCGGGAGAGGGGCTTGGGAAGGCCCAGGCCGCTGCTCCGTCCCGAAGCAGCAGGGGCAGTGGACGCACCGCTGCCGGATGCGCTGCCGCCGGCCGCCGGGCCGCTGGGCAGGGGCCGGGAGGGACGGCCCGCAGCCGCGGACTCACGCTGCTGCCTGGGTTCTTCGCCGCCTGCCGCAGCCTTGGAGCCGGCCGCAGGAGAGGATGCCCCCTCTGCGGGTTGGGCTGGCTTCGCAGCCTCTGCCCGAGGATGGCCCGCCTCGGCCCTGGGAGCCGCCGCCGGAGCGGCTGCCTG
>ENA-OWPA01001651-OWPA01001651.1-bioreactor-metagenome-genome-assembly--contig:-NODE-1651-length-13454-cov-2.635569_pt1 | contig 13454 bp, 12 predicted proteins | sample MGYA00238139_ERZ651803 | MGnify/ENA primary metagenome ERZ651803 (study PRJEB26909, sample SAMN07631231) | bioreactor metagenome | isolation source: Switchgrass digestor | place: USA: Dartmouth...
TGCAGAAATGTGCGAGGACTGGGGCTATGGTAAGTTGCATAAAGGCTTTGAAAAGCGAGCCATCGATGAAATGAAACATGCCGAAAAACTTATCGGCAGGATTCTTTTCCTTGGCGGAAGACCTATCGTAAGCGAACTGAATAAAATGAACATCGGTAGTGAGATTCCCAAACAAATAGAAAATGACCGTGTCGCAGAAGAAGGCGCCATCAAGGCCTATAATGACGCCATTGCTCTTGCCGGTGAGTTGCGGGACTATGCAACCAGGGATATGCTTGTTCAAATTCTCAACGACGAAGACCGTCATATGGATGAGTTAGAAGAACTCTTAGATCAAATCGAGCAAATGACTTTGCCGATTTTCTTGACGACTCAAGTTGGTTAATTTTCTTCAAGGGGCTGTATAGTTTACAGCCTCTTTATTCTTGGCTTTACCATACTGAAGGATGGTGAGCAGGGGTTAAGGAACTGGCTGACGCAGTTCTTTGCTGCCGAATTGGCAGAGATGCCGGAGCAGGATGCCCTTTAAGTTCTCGAGAACGTTGAAAGACTGACAAGGGAAAAACTATGGAACGGTGAAGCGTGGGTTGCTGACTATCGCAGGTTGAGGGTAATTGCTAAGATATAGAATAAGCCGTGCTTAAAGATAAGTTAAATACTTATCGAATCAGCACGGCTTAGTTTTAAGTCTTTAAAATTTTGCAAAACACTTTTCTTAAAAGTCCCGGTTAGAATAGGCTTTAAGAGATATTATATAGGAAAGGATTAAAAGAATGGTGGCGATTGCAATCATACTCCCGCTTACCAAGAACAAGTTTTCCGAGGCCTTCATAAGCAAATTAAGGGTAAAGGCGCTATACTCAGGTGCGGCTGAAAAGGTGATGTAACTGCTGAAGAAGAAAGCAAATAAAAACACAGGTAAATAGAAACCCCAAAACTTTCCTTTATTATAGCCAAACCGGAACAGGATGGGGAAGATAAAAAGGGAGAAAAAGGCATAAATGAGGTAACTAAAAGCGATTATGACGATATACCCTTCAATGCCGATGAACCATTTGGAGACAGAAACCATATTGGCAAGGGGCATCATAAGAGTGCCTAAGGCTATACCGCAAAGAACTGCTATTAGAGAGAATAAATATCTTCCGGTGACGATTTCTTTTCTGCTCACGGGCAAGGTCAAATAAAGGTGATTTAAGTCGCCTTTTTCCTCTACAGCAAAAGGATTAATGGAGAAACTCATAAACATAAAGACACTCATAGGGATTACCAGTAAGGGCAAAAAATAGCCAAAAATGAAGATGGCAACCGGTAAGAATAGCCCCCTGATTTGATAGACCTTTATCGACCGCCAATCAAGAGCAATCATTTTTCCAATCATACCTATGCTCCTTTCCTGTTCAAATGAACCATGATATCCTCTAAAGAGACTGTTTCGGTGATTACACCCGGTGGGAAGCCGCCGGTTTCCGCAACTTCAATCATTCCCTCAAAACCGCCCACATGCTCCCGTAGACCGATAATTTTACGGCGTTTTGTCTCCGGCAAGTCCTCCATACCGCCTCTAATCAGGCAGTACTTTTCAACCAGTTCATCTTTAAGTCCACTATAGATGATGCGCCCGTTGTCAATATAGACAATGCAATCGGCGGTTTTCTCCAGGTCGCTGGTAATGTGGGTAGAAAAGAAAATGGTCTTGTTTTCCTCCAGCAAGTATTCCCTTAGAATATCCAGGATCTCATCCCGCATGACAGGGTCAAGGCCGGAAGTGGGCTCGTCAAGCAGGAGAAGCTTGGCGTCATGGCATAAAGTGACGGCCAGTCCCAGTTTCATTTTCATACCTCGGGACAAGGATTTGTATTTTTGCCTGGGATCCAGGGAAAATCTCTCCAGATACCGGTGATAGGCTGAACTGTCCCATTTTTTATAAAAGGGACGCAGGGCTTTTTCGATATCTATGGGAGTCCAATCTTCCTGAAAATAGGGCTGGTCAAAAAGTACCCCCAAATCCTCTTTTATGGAAACATCATCGCTGGGTTTTCCCAGTAGTTCTATTTCGCCAGCGTCTTTTAAAGCCATGCCCAGCATCAGCTTCATAATGGTGGTTTTTCCGGCGCCGTTTTTACCGATAAACCCGCAGATATATCCTTCCGGTACGGTAAAGCTGGCATTGTCCAGAAGAAAGTTTTTATATCTCTTGGTGAGGTTAGTCACTTTAATCGCATTATTCATCAGACATCCTCCTGTTCATCCAATAACTTATGAAGATCTGACATTGTCAACCCGGCCAACTTACCCTGACGAACTGCGGTATTTAAGGCTGCTTTTGTTTCTTTTAAATACTGGCTGCGCATTAGATCATTATCAACTTTTTTAACATAGCATCCTTTCCCCGGTACTGTTTGCACAAAACCTTCAAGCTCCAAATCATTATAGGCTCGGGTAGTTGTTATCACGCTGACTTTCAGATCACGAGCCAGTTGGCGAATGGAGGGGAGCAGCTCTCCTTCAGGAACCTGGCCGGATAAAACGGCGGCCTTAATCTGCTCTTTTATCTGCTCGTATATGGGAACGCTTGACTGGTGTGACAAGACAATACGCATGCCTTCACATCCTTTCTTGGGTGTTATTCAGTACATATCTGTACATATATAGCATATACAGTGTCTGTATATATATAGTATATACAGTAAAGAATTTTGTCAAGTGCTGATTCGGAAATTTTAGCCCTCCCCAAAGGCGTGGAGGCTCATTTATTTATGTATATAATTGTAAGTGGAACGCTAATCAAGAAGGTGAATGGACATGTATAATTTTATTTTTCATAACCCAACGAAAATATATTTCGGTGATAATCAGTTGTGTCATTTGGGAGAGGAGTTAAAGCAATACGGCACTCGGGTTCTGCTGACTTATGGAGGAGGCTCAATCAAAAAAGTTGGCCTTTATGATAAAGTTACAGCGGAATTAAAGAAAGCGGGGCTTACAGTCTATGAGTTACCCGGCATAGAGCCCAATCCTCGCCATACTACCGTTAATAAGGGAGCGGAAATCTGCAAAAAAGAAAAAATTGATGTGCTCTTGGCTGTGGGGGGAGGCTCTACCATTGATTGCGCTAAGGCTATTGCAGCTGCCGCTTTTTATGAAGGGGACAGCTGGGATCTGGTTACCCATAAAGCTCCAGTCATCAAAGCCCTGCCTGTTGTAACGATCGTGACCATTGCTGCCACAGGTTCAGAGATGAATAATGTGGCTGTTATCAGCAATATGGAAATCAATGAAAAGCTTGGCCTTCACCATCCCCTTTTACGGCCGAAAGCATCTTTCCTTGACCCTACCAACACTTACTCCGTTAACGCTTTCCAAACAGCCTGCGGCGCTGTAGACATAATGTCTCATGTTTTTGATTTCTTTTATTTTGTCAAAGGATCGAAAATGGACATGGTGGATCGCCTAATGGAAGAAGTGCTGAAAACCGTAGTCAAATATGCTCCCATTGCCCTCAAGGAACCCCAAAACTATGAGGCTAGAGCCAATCTCATGTGGGCTGCCACTTGGGGTCTAAATAGATTTTTAGAAACAGGTATTAACCAGGCTCCCAGCTGTCACCGCATGGAACACGAGCTTTCGGCCTATTATGATATTGCCCACGGACTGGGACTGGCAATTTTGATACCCCGTTGGCTGAAGTATATTCTGGATGACTCCACCGCGCCCCAGATCAAAAGATTCGGTGTCAATGTTTTAGGGATCGATGGGTCTCATTCGGATAGGGAAGGAGCAAATCGGGCTATTGAAGCGTTGGGCGATTTCTTCTTCAAGACCTTGGGGCTGCAAAGTACCTTTACGGAAATCGGGATTGACGATAAAAACTTTAAAGTAATGGCCCATAAGGCTTGCCGGGGAGATGTAATGCCGGGATATAAGCCTTTGACCCATGAGGATGTGGAGAATATTTTCCGGATGTGTCTATAGCGCAGGCAGGGCTACAATTCTATAGCCCATTTTGTCCTGGATGATAAATGCTGGATGGAAAATTATTATCAGCCTTTGCTGGCAAAGACCGAAGCTTTCCTGAAAAAGTATGATTATGCTGATGAAGCTAGAGAATTCGTTGGGATCATGCAACAAGAGATATTCTTAGCGCTTTTTTTGCGGGATTTGTCCTTGAGGGATGGTATAATAGTAAGGTAAGTTATAAAGTAAAATTTGAGCATAAAAGGATGAAAAATATATTGGAAATGATACTTTTAGAGAATGTCTGTAAAGAATTTGATACGGGATTCTCGCTGAAGAATATCTCAATCACAGTAGAGCAAGGCGAGAAAATCCTGGTCTTTGGCCCTAACGGAGCAGGGAAGACCACTTTCTTAAAAATCCTGTCCTGTCTGCTCTCTCCTTCTTCCGGAAACATAAAAATTATGGGATACCCACCCGCTAAGAGGAAGCACATATTGGCAAACATAGGTTTTGCCCCCCAGTCAGGCCATTTGTACGACTCTCTGACCGTAAAGCAAAACCTTGAATTCTATGGCAAAATGTATGGAATTGCTAAACCTCAGCTTGAGGAAAGGATGCATGGGCTGCTGGCTCAGTTTAATTTGACCATGAAGCTGGACAATAAAGTGTCCCAGCTGTCAAAAGGGATGAGGCAGCGGCTGCTTATCGTTAAAGCATTATTGCATGACCCCCAGATATTGCTCCTTGATGAGCCCTACGCAGGACTGGACCTGGAATCCGCTGAATATCTGCACAATTATCTGGAATCAACAGAGGATAAGACTGTGATAACGGCTACCCATGATTTTAATTCTGAGATTAAAACAGGACAAAGGGTCATCATTTTTAATCAAGGTTCCATAGTGTTTGATGACAGATGGCAAGACGATATAGCGACCTTTAAAGATTTTTACAAGCGGAAGGTGGGGCAATGATCAGACAAGCCTTGGCACTGGCATATAAAGACCTGCAGCTTGAAGCAGGGAAAAAGAAGCTTTTTACTTCCCTCCTCTTTTTATCGTTTACTTTGATTTTCCTGGCCAGTCTTGTTTCAGCGAAGATTCCCAGCTCTAAACCGGAAATGGCGACCCTGACTCTCTGGTTGATCCTTGTCTTTTTATTATTTCAAACTCTTAATCGCTCCCTGGCTATGGAGGATGAAGCAGGCTGTTGGGATGCTTTGTTTCTGTGTCCAATTTCTCCAAGAGTGATTTTTTTAGGCAAATTTATTTATAATGTGCTTTTGGTAAGCATAGTGGAGCTAATCACTTTTCCTTTTATTATTTTGTTTTTTAACCTCCCGCTGGTGATGATTCAAATACTCCTTCCAGCCCTTTTAGCATCGGTGGGATTTGTAGCGGTTGGATTGTTGGTCTCCTTATTCTCCTTAAAAAGTAGGGGAAGGGAATTACTGTCCAATGTTGTCTCACTCCCCATATTCTTACCTGCCCTTTTCATGGGCCTCAGTATGACTGTCGATATGGCTAAAGGAGCGGGTATGCTGGATGTCTGGAAGCAATTGCTTTTTCTTTTTCTATATGACGTATTCTTTTTGGCGTTTTCTTATATAGGCTTTGAGGCAAATTACATGGACTAAAAGGCAGCAGGTTGGGCGAAGATTTAGCCTTTTTCATAAAGTTTAGGGAAAGAAGGAATCGTCATGAGCAAGACAGCACTTATTACCGGAGCGTCAAGTGGTTTGGGATGGGAGTTTGCCAAAATATATGCAAGAGAAGGCTATAACCTTGTCATTGTAGCCAGGAGCGAGGATAAGCTCAATGAACTTAAGACAGAGCTTGAAGAAAAATATAAAAATAAGGTATGGGTATGTGCTCAGGATCTGTCTGCTATTGATGCCGCCTCTAAAGTATTCAACTTCACCTTGGAAAACCAGATAAATGTAGATGTGCTTGTGAACAATGCAGGCTTTGGCGATTATGGCCATTTTCATGAGTTTGATCCGCAAAGACAGAAGGAGCTTCTTCAGGTAAATATTGTAGCCTTGGTGCAGCTGACCAGGTATTTTCTCCCCCTTATGGTCAAACGCGGGTATGGGCAGGTGTTGAACATTTCCTCAATAGCGGCTTTCTGTGCCGGTCCGAAGATGAGCCTATATTATGCCTCAAAGGAATTTGTCCGCAGTTTTTCCGAAGCAGTGGCTGAAGAAGTCAAAGGCACAGGGGTGACAGTGACAGCTTTTTGCCCTGGACCTACGGCCACCGGTTTTGAAAAGGCGGCAAATATGGAGGGCTCAAAATTGTTCACCGTTTTCAAACCGGCGAAGGCAAAGGATGTAGCTGAAGCAGCATATAAGGCTGCCAAGCGGGGCAAGGTCCTGAAATATTATGGGGTTATAGCGATTTTCATGAACCTTGGATCCAGGCTTATGCCAAGAAGTGTAAGCAGAAAATTTGCCAAGATGGTTAATTGAGAGCTCCCATTGGATATCCTAATCCCGTATAAAATTTAAATGAGGAAGTCCATTAAATTTGGCTTCCTCTCTTTTTTTAATACCGATAGTAACTTTGGACATAAAAAAGGCTGCTGACATTCTTATATCAACAGTATGAGCATTTCTTATTGAGAAAGGTAAATCATAAAAGAAGCCTTTCTGTTTGCCGGTACAACAATCAAGTGAGTAATTGAAATGTTCACCGGTAGCTTCAGGGATATCGTTAATTAATAAAAAAATTGTACTTTAAAATTTAAAATAAATAGAATTTTTTTAGTAAAAAAATTATAATGTTATTAATTCGTAAAATTTTAAAAAATTAATATGCTGTATAAATAGAATACCCTACCGACCCTGGCCTTTGCCGGATAGAGAATTACATCAGGAGGACAATTTCTTATGCGACAATATGCTGCGAACAAGCAGACTAGGGCTGCACATACCTTACCAGGCGGTAGGGTAGCAAATTCCGGTATGAGCAATCAGACTATGCTCACACTTCTCTCTGGATCCCAGAAACAACGCGTAGCCGAGGAGGACGCCATCCGGCAAAGGCTTAATGAGAAGTTTGGTGTTGATTTTAACAACCTGAGAGTAACAAAGGACGCTGCTCTCAGGGATATACAGGAGCGAGCCTATACAAAGGGCAACGAGATCCACTTGGCACCGGATGTTAACCCTGCATCCCTTGAGGGAGAACGAATACTTATGCACGAAGCGGCACACGTAATCCAGCAAGGCACCAGATCCCTTTCCGGGGGTGTGCTTCAAGATTCCTCCTTGGAGGCCCAGGCTAACGCTATTTCCATGGGAGCAGGGCATATAGATGTTTCCGGTTTTTCCATGCCCACGGCTGAGGGGGCGCCGGTACAGGGCTTTTTCGGTTTTTTTAACCGTCTAAAAGCAAATAAGTTAAACGAGCAAAGAAAGCAACAGGTGTCAGGCGGCGCTCCGGAATTTGCCCGTGCCATGGGCGAAAAGCTGGCTGAGCATGGCATTGGTGGCACCGCTGTCTTTGATCCCCAAAAGCATGCAGCTTTGTTCAAGCAAGGAAGTGGTAGTGAGGATGGGCTTCTCACTAGGGAGGGTAAAACAGATAAAGTATCTGCAGGACGGCTTCAGCGCGAGTTGGTGGGGTTGCCGCGGGAGAGACAGGCCCCTGATAGTGACGTTATGACGTTGCACGGCATTTCCCAAGAAGAGCTGGACGGGTTGTCCCAGCTTGACCCAGGCGCCTACCGCCGTCTGATTGAGAAAAGTAACCTTGGAGCCAGCGTAGCGGCAAAAATGGATTGGACCGGCATGTCGGATAAGGATTTTCTGAAAAACTATACTTTGCTTAAAGCCCTTTCCCGGCTAAATGTCGTAGCTACTCAGGCCTCGGAAGCGGTAGGTATAGATAAGCAATTAGAAAAAGTTCCTGCGAATAAAGATCTGATGGCAGAGCATAATGATGCCGCACTTATGATGGGTCAGCTCATGACCTATGCCGACGCTCGGCTACAAGGAATCTCCGGCGATAAAACTCAGGCTGAAGTAGCTGCCAATTCTGCCAAGGCCGCACAGCATTTTCAGAATGTCTACAAAAAGAACCAAGGGGCCAGAACCTTAGAGATGGCGAAGAAACTGGTGGAACAAGCCGGTACTCCGGAATTGGGCCGTGCGGCAGGGCAAAGATTAGCTGAGTATGGCTTAGGTGGTACGGCAACCTTCGATACCGATAAGCATAACGCTGCTTTCCGGCAAGCAGCTGGAACGGAAGACGGGACTTATTTTAACCCCTACAGTAATAAGAAAATAGCGGCGGATAAGCTAAAGCGTGAGTTGATAAGTTTGCCCCGGGAGATGGAACCTGGCAATACCAAAGCTATGACCTTGCACGGCATATCCCAAGAAGAGCTGGATGGGATATCACGGCTTGACCGGGGAGCTTTTGGAAGCTTCATCGGCAGGAACAACCGCGGGGCCAATGTCGCGGCAAACATGGATTGGACGAAGATGTCTGACGATGAATTTGTTAAGAATTATAGCTTGCTTAAAGGGCTTTCCGGATTGAATGTGGTTGCCACTCAGGCTTCGGCTCTGGTAGGTGCAGATAAGGATCTGGAGAAGAGTTCCGCTCAAAATAAGAATCTAATTGCCGAGCTTGATGATTCTTCGAAAATGATGTATGCTCTGTCGGGCTACGCCGAGAATCGTCTCCAAGGAATTGCCGGCTCGGAAGGTCACGCAAACGCAGCCTCTGAAATGCTGAAGGGAGTACAGAAGCAACAGGCAACATTTAAGAAAAGACATGCGGTCAGAGACTTCTTCACCCGTTTGTTTGGACGGGGAGGAAGATAAACGAAAGGAGTCATTTGGATAAACGTCACGAGCAAGAGATACTTTAGCCATAAGGCCTGCCCTTTAAAGAGGGTGGGCTTACTCTTCATAGATCATTTTTCGTGTCATACCGCCATCCACCACCAGGTTGATACCGGTAACAAAATCGTTTTCTTTGGCTGTTAAATAGAGACAAGCCCGGGCAATATCCTCCGGTTTCCCTACTCTCCCGGAGAAGTGCTGCTCATGGTCAATTGGCCGCAAACTCTCGTAATCTCCGGCCTCAATCCACCCTGGGGAAATACAGTTTACCGTAATTCTATCTTTGCTTAAAGAAGCTGCCAAGGCGTGGGTAAGGGCAACAATGCCTCCTTTGCTGGCGGCATATGCTTCGGAATTAGGCTCGGACATAAGGGCTCTGGTGGAGGCAATATTAACAATTGCTCCGCCGTCTTGGTTTTGGCGCATATATTTGGCTGCTTCCCGGGAGCCTAAGAAAACACTTCTTAAATTGGTGTTTATTAGGTCATCCCATTCTTCAAGGGTAAGATCAAAGGGAGGCTTAAATAACCCTTTTCCCGCATTATTGATTAAAATGTTGATTTGACCATAGGTCTGATAAGAGACCTCCATTAAGCGGACAATATCTGCCTCCTGTCTAACATCGGTAGGGATAAAAAGCGCCTGGCCGCCCTGTTCTTTAATCAGGGCGGCTGTTTTCGTTCCGGCTTCCTTATCCATATCCGCGATTACCACCAGGGCTCCTTGCTTAGCATAGAGTAGAGCAATTCCTTTCCCGATACCCTTGGCGGCTCCGGTTACGATTACAGTTTTATTAGCAAAATCCAAGGTAAACACCTCTCATAGAATATAATCTCAACCACTAAAAGAAAAAGAATCAGGCCTTACTCAGTTAAATTATAAATGATGTTTGGCAGAATGCTATGCGTGTCAATAAGAAGGATAGGTTATATCTAAGTTAGGTTTAAGGATAATTCTTATATATATTTTACTCTGGTGTGGTATTATTAATTATGTACAATCTAAATAGAACAGGACAGGAGGCCTTTTATATGTTAGGGAATTTCACTTATTGTAATCCTACAAGAATTTATTTCGGCGACGATTCACTTAAAGGCTTAAATAAGGAATTGCCCAAGTACGGGAAAAAAGTGCAGTTAATTTACGGTGGTGGCTCCATTAAGAAAACAGGGCTTTATGACGAAATAGTCAAAATCCTTAAAGACAACGGCAAGGAAATCTTTGAGGATGGAGGAGTTATGCCCAATCCTACCATGGATAAGGTCTATGAAGGCTGCAAGATAGCCAGGGACAACCAGGTGGATTTCCTCTTAGCCGTTGGCGGTGGTTCGGTTTGCGACTATGCCAAGGCTGTATCGGCTTCAGCCTATTGTAAGGAAGATCCCTGGGAGAAATACTTCATCCGGAATGAAGATGTGGACAATCCAATCATTCCCGTGGGCTGTGTCCTGACCATGGTGGGTACAGGTTCGGAAATGAACGGAGGATCTGTTATCACCAACACGGCCACCAAGCAAAAAATCGGCCATATCTTTTGCGAGGATGCTTTTCCGAGATTTTCAATTTTGAACCCGGTCTATACCTTTACGATTCCCCAATATCAAATGGTGTCCGGCTTTTATGACATTATGTCCCATCTGCTGGAGCAGTACTTTTCCGGCGAAGATGACAACACTTCGGATTATGTTATCGAAGGACTGCTGAAATCCCTGATTCACAGTTCACGGATCGCTCTTAAGAACCCCCAGGATTATGAAGCAAGAAGCAATATTATGTGGACAGCCACCCTGGCCCTGAATAATCTTGTGGGGAGAGGCAAAACCCAAGACTGGATGGTACACATGCTGGGGCAGGCTATCGCCGGCTATACCGATGCCACCCATGGTATGACCTTAGCGGCTGTTTCCATGCCTTATTACCGGCACATTATGCCCTATGGGCTCCCTAAGTTCAAACGCTACGCCATCAATGTCTGGAACGTGGACCCAACCGGAAAAACCGATGAGCAAATTGCCCAGGAAGGTCTGGAGCGGATGGAAGCCTACATGAAAGAACTGGGCCTGGTGATGAATATCAGAGATTTTGGCGTTACGGAGGAAATGCTTGAAGGCATTGCCTCGAACACCTTGATTGAAAAAGGCGGTTATAAAGTGCTGACTCGTGAAGAAATCTTAGAAATCTTAAAAGCCAGTATGTAAGTAATTGATCATTGAAAGGGAAAAGCAATAACCTGGAGTCTAATGGTCGAGGATTATAAGAGGATTATAAGAGGTTTATTAGAAGAATAACAATACAAAGGAGTGAACTATGAACCATAAGGGGACCAAAGAATCGAAACAAAGAGGCTGATTTTACGCCATTTCGTTGAGGAAGATGTGGAGGCTGCTTATAGATACTGGTGCTCAGACAACGAAGTGCAAAATAAACGTTGTGCAAAATAAGCTTCAGAAGGGTTTCCAGACTTTGTACTTTCTTTTGGCTATAAGGCTTTGAGGAGGGATAGGTCGGGAACCTTTTTTTATCCTGAGTAAAGATGTATAAAAAATTTTGATACGTTTGCAGATTTGTTCCATTTGAAATTGTCTTCAAATCAGAACATAGTAATGTTAAAATAAAGGAAATTTGGTGATAATTAATTATTTGTCCAATACATAAATCTTAAAACAACAATACTTGGAAAGGAAAATTCATTATGAGGAGCATAAAACCGGGAAGAGGGCCGTCCAAAATGGGAATGGCCGGTGGGATTTTTGCCGCGATATTTGGGGTGTTCTGGTGTATAGCTGCCGGCGCCATGGGGGCATGGTTCATGATTCCTTTTGGGCTCATATTCATAGGGATGGCCCTCTATAATGCAAAATACCATCACCATAACGTAACCTCGGAGGATCGCTATTCCCTTGTGGATATAGTAGATATAACTGAGGAAACGGATCCTTTGAATGAAAAATACGGGAGAAGTTTCTCAGGTAATCAATATACTCAGTATACCCATGAACAAAAAGGTACCAGTGTTGCCTTTTGCCCTTATTGCGGCGCTTCGGTTGCTTCAGAGTTTGACTTTTGCCCCAAATGCGGCAAGAAACTTCCGGACTGATATTCCCATGAATGTGCGAATGTAAGGGAGATATTTGAATGAACAATGTGAAAGATTTTTTAATCGCAGCATTACCTTGGGTGGCAGTTGGACTTTGCTTGGTCATTATTATCGTTCGTTTTACTGTTAGAAAAGGCAAGAAAGCCCAAAACGGGCAAGCAGCTAATGACGGTAATAATTATTCCATGGAGGGCATGTGCATAGGAATGTGCCTCGGTTCAGCAGCCGGTGCCATAGGAATTATCGATATTGGTATTTCAATCAGTATGGGTATGCTTATGGGCCTTTGTATCGGTATGTGTTTCGAGAAAAAAGATGACAGCAATTGATTACATATACTGATTAATAAGAGGGTACTGTAAGGATAATCCATACAACCTCGAACATTACCGGTGTAGCCAGTTTTTGCTCTGGGTGGACCAAAAAGATAATGGAACACAAATTAAAGTCCTAAATAACATAATAAAATGGAAATGGAAAAGTGTGACTATGGTAATACGAATGATTTTACGTATTAATAGTCACACTTTTTTTGCCCAAACATAATCATTTCCGTTGGTTCAAATTAAGCACTTAAACATAAAGACTGGGATATGGCTTTAAAACATCATACCCATAAGATGCACGATTAAAGCAGCAATCCAGGCAATCACACACTGCCAAACAACTACAGCGAAGGCCCATTTGCCGCCCAGTTCCCTGCGGATGGAGGCTATGGCTGCCACACAGGGAGTGTAGAGGAGGGAAAAGACTAAGAGAGTTGCGGCTGTAGCAGCGGTCATGATGGTAGTGATATCTTGAGCGTAAAGGATTTCCAGAGTGGAAACGACGCTTTCTTTAGCCATAAAGCCGCTGATGAGGGAGGTAGCGATTCGCCAGTCTCCAAGTCCAATAGGATTTAGAACCGGTGTGAGCCAGCCGGCCACAATGGCCAGGATGCTGTCCTGCTGGTTTTCTACCAGATTGAAATGGGGATCAAAGCTTTGGAGGAGCCAAATGACCACTGTGGCAAGGAAGATAATAGTAAAGGCTCTTTGCAGGAAGTCCTTGGCTTTCTCCCACATAAGCTGTACCACGTTGCGCGCGCCAGGCATACGATAATGCGGCAATTCCATTACGAAAGGCACCGCTTCCCCTTTGAACAGTGTGCCTTTATAGAGGTAAGCCACCAGGATACCCACGACAATGGCAAGAAGGTAAAGACCGGTCATGATGAGGGCTTTGTAACTTGGAAAGAAAGCGTCTACAAAGAAGGCATAAATCGGTAGTTTGGCCGTACAGCTCATAAAAGGGGTGAGCAATATGGTCATTTTTCTGTCTCGTTCACTGGGCAGGGTACGGGTAGACATAACCGCCGGAACGGTACAACCAAAACCAATGAGCATAGGAACGATGCTCCGGCCGGAGAGCCCGATTTTGCGCAACAGTTTGTCCATGAAAAAGGCCACCCGGGCGATATAGCCGCTGTCTTCCAACAAAGAAAGGAAGAAGAACAAGGTAACAATAATGGGCAGAAAGCTTAAAACAGTTCCTACACCGGCA
>ENA-OWPA01001652-OWPA01001652.1-bioreactor-metagenome-genome-assembly--contig:-NODE-1652-length-13453-cov-6.439593_pt1 | contig 13453 bp, 5 predicted proteins | sample MGYA00238139_ERZ651803 | MGnify/ENA primary metagenome ERZ651803 (study PRJEB26909, sample SAMN07631231) | bioreactor metagenome | isolation source: Switchgrass digestor | place: USA: Dartmouth...
ATCGTAATATTACTCGACCCATCAAATGAAGCTGAACCACTAACATCTCCAGATAAAGTTATTGTTCTTGCAGTTTGTAATTTACTTGCAGTTGTAGCATTACCTGTTATATTTGCAGGTAAATTAGCGTTTGAATCTAACTTCAAAATTTTATTAGCTGTAGCAGTAGTTACTACATCTGAAGTGTTTACTTTACCATCAAGTGAAATTTGTAAATTAGTAATTTCCGATATAGAATGTGTATGACTAAAATCTGTAATGTCTGTTTTAACGTGTGTATGGTTTTGACTTGCTGCACCAATATCAGCAGGAGTTATAGGGTCACTACCACCAATTTTATGATTTTGTGCATGAATATAATCCATTACATTAGCAATCTGTATATACTCAATCAAAACCTTTGTACCTGCTTCAACACCGTTGACTAAAGTTATGCTTGTAGAAGAAGTTTCTGTATATGCACTTGGTGGTTGTTTATTACCCCAAATATATACATCAACTCTTCCAGTTCCTACTTCATATGAACCCTGCGTAAGATTAAATACTGTCTGACCTTCTGTTGTTGTAAATTCTTCTTTTTTTCTAATAAAAACAAATTGACTACTACTTAATAAACCTGCAAGTAAATTTTCTCTTGTAATTTTTTTATAACTACTATCAGAAACATCATAAATTACTAATTCATCGTCATTTGCGGAGTCAAGTAACTCTGTAAGCATATGAAAATCATCATCTGCTGGTCTGCCTACAAGTGAAGTATAATTTCTTTCAGCTAAGTTTGCAAGATTATGATTATGAGTAATATCTGATTTTCCGTCTAATGCTACTTGTAGTCCATCTACATTTGAAATAATATGATTATGACTATCATCAGCTACAGTAGCATTAATCGTAATATTACTCGACCCATCAAATGAAGCTGAACCACTAACATCTCCAGATAAAGTTATTGTTCTTGCAGTTTGAAGTTTTGTAGCTGTAGCCGCATTTCCTGTTATAGAAGCACTTGATGTAATAAAGCCACTGTCATTAGTTAGTTGGCTTGTTTTTGTAGGTACAACCGACATATCCGCTTTTTTCTCTATTTCAGCTTGTATATCCTCAGGGGCTGGTGTCCAGTCGGTGGCTTTATTGCCTTTTTCGAGTTTGATTTTATTGGTAATATCTCCTTGATTGGAAAGATATATAAAAATATACTCAGTATCTGAATTAGTTTTTATTCCCTCAATTTTTAAATCATTATCATGTATATTTGCTAATCCTGCTAAAGACATCCCAACATAAGGTTCTTCATTTAGCAGGTAGTATCTAAATCTATTGTTTGTTAAATCAGTTCTAGATAGCGAATACACAGTATTAGGTTCAACCTTAGCATACACACTTCGCCAGTTGTTATTTTCACCTATTCGATTGGATGCATCTGCCCAGTTTTTGAAGTTTTTACTCAGTAACAAATTCCTTCCACCAATTTCAAGGTTATCAAATTCTGCCTTATCAACCTTACTTGCTGGGTCAAAATTGCCCTTATGCCATATTTCGTTATTATTAAATGTTAATTCTCTTCCTAGTAATTTCATATTTACACCCCCTTATCCTGTTACTACAACTCTATATTGTCCACTAGATGGGGCTGTTGCAAAAAGCAATTTTATTTTATTAGCATCAACTATTTGAACATCAGTAATAACCTGAGAATATGGACTTACATTTTCTCTTACTAAAACTGTTACATCCATTGTATTAAGATTATGTGTTACGGTAATTGCAGTAGAAGAACCATCTCCGATGTTTGTTGCATATTTTTTAGCAGGAACATAGCCTAATGTACCTGTTATATCAGATGAAGTTATGTTACTTCCTGAAGTAACCCTGCCTTTAGAGTCAACTGTAACTTTTGAATATGTTCCTGCTGTTACACCACTATTTGCTAAAGTAGTATTAATTGAAACATTATTACTACCGTCAAAAGTAGTTGAACCTGTAATATCGCCAGATATTGATATTGTTCTTGCAGTTTGTAACTTACTAGCAGTAGCAGCATTTCCAGTAAAATTACCATTATTATCAATAGATGATTTTGTGCTACCATTCACTTTAAAATCAACTATATTGCCCGTACCGGTTGTATTTATTGTGTTAGCCCCACTGCCAGTTAACGTTGTATCGGTATTTTGTGTATGCCTTTTATTAACTGCATCATCTATATTTGCTACAGAGGAAGAAGGTTTTCCAGATAAATCAGACCAATCGACAACACCAATTACTTGCCATGAAGAACCAGTATCTCTATATATTTTACTTGTGTCTGTTGCTATATAAATTCTTCCTGCTGTACCAGCAGAAGGCTTTGAAGAATCAGTTCCTGCTTGAATAGAAGGAGTATTTCCAGCGTTTCGTACACCATCTGTAATACCATATCCTGATAAAGTAGTTGGTTTATTTGATGTAATTTTAGTCCAACTTAAATTAGGTATATCAGAAGCAGATAAACTCGAACCTGCTGTTACTCTACCTTGCGAATCAACTGTGACTTTAGGATATGTGCCAGCAGTAACACCAGTATTAGTTAATGAAATGGTATTGCCATTCTTTTGTAGTCCAGTACCAGCAGTAATCATACCGGCACCGGAAAACTGAGTAAATGTTAATGTTGAAGTATCAAGTGTAATAGGGTCATTGGTAGTCAAAATCCAACCTGAATCAGCATTAGTATTGCCTTCTGTCACCCATACATATAATCCAGCAGTTACTTTATCGCTTGTGTCTGCATCAGGTGCTCTTGTTAATTTCCAAGGAGAAGAAGAACTTCCTACTTGAGAAACATAATAAATACCATTTTGTTTGGCATCTGATTGATTTTTAACTAAAACTCTATCATTTAAAGCAAGAGTTACACCATCTATCAAAATTGCTCCGTTAGAAGAAGCTGTTAAAACACCCGAAGAATAAGTGGCACTTAAATTACTTGTTGTTGCTACTCTTACTGAATCTTTAACGTCTAAACCTTGTTTTATTGTATCAACATAATTTTTAGTAGCAGCATCTTGAGGATTTACAGGGTCTGCAACATTAGTTATTTTTTTATTATTCATCGAAACATCAGCAGTAGGGGCAGCCATTTGATTGAGGGTTGATTTTCTAACTTGTGTATCAAAATCACTAATCTTTGATGACGTTAATGTTGGTATATCAGATGCAGATAATGTTGTACCACTGGTTACACGTCCTTTACTATCTACCGTTACTTTTGTATAAGTACCTGCAGTAACTCCTGAATTAGAAAGAGTAACATTAATCGAAGTATTTGCCGAACCATCAAAAGTAGTTGAACCTGTTGCATCACCTGTAATTGATATTGTTCTCGCAGTTTGTAATTTTGTTGCTGTAGCTGCATTACCATCCGCATTACCTGTAATACTTGCAGGTAATTTTCCACTACTATTAAGTTTCAATATTTTATTAGCAGTAGCAGTAGTTGTTACTTCCGATGTGTCAACCTTATTATTTAATGTTGTTTGCAAATTTGTTATATCAGAAATAGAGTGTGTATGTACTTCATTAGCAGCACCAATATCTGCAGGGGAAAGAGGGTCGCTTCCGCCAATTTTATGATTTTCAGCATGAATATAATCCATTACATTTGCTACTTGTATATATTCAATTAATACCTTAGTACCTGCTTCTACTGCTTCAGTTAATTGTATACTAGTAGAAGATAATTCTGTATATGCAGTTGGTGGTTGTTTTACACCCCATATATAAACATCTACACGATTAGTTCCTGTTTTATATGAGCCTTGAGTAAGGTTAAATACAGTTTGACCTTCTGTTGCAATAAATTCTTCTTTTTTCTTTATAAGAACATATTGACTATTGTTTGCCATACCAGCTAATAAATTTTGTTTTGTAATTTTCTTATAAAGCCCATCAGAAACATCGTATATTACTAATTCATCATTATCCGCACTTTCAATTAACGAAGTGTATTCATGAAAATTTAATTCAAGACCTAAATTAATCCACTTAGAGCCATCCCAACCATAAAATGCATTATCTATAGTATTATAATATATTTGTCCTAGAACTGGATTTGACGGATGACTAGTTAAGTTTTGAATCCTTGCATTTTGCAACTCATTCTTACACAAATCAAGGTTAGTTAAAATTTTCAAGCTGTTCACCTTCTTTCTAGTTTAAGTATGCTGTTCCTGCAAACACTCCTACAAACGAAATATTAATTGTGTTATTGTCTATATATTTAACTTCTCCTACAACTACATTTCCTGAACTATCAACAATAGTAACACTAGGATATCTATTTAAATTATGTTTAATGACCCAATTATCGGAAGGCGTTATTTGATAATAGGTATATGTATTAAATGTTGCATCTGGAATTTGAGATAAAGGTATTTTGCCATTACTATCTAATGAAGCATAACCATTGGCAACACCTTTGTTAGCAATATTTTCAGGTGTATATCCCAAAGAATCTTGTTTATTATTCCACGTATCTTTTTCAGCATCCGTAACAAATCTATGGGTTGAATCTTCTACAATTATACTTGCAGGATGTGTTGAAGGATGAGTATAAACTGTAGTTTCAATACCATCAATTTTTATATTACCATTTATATTTGAACCCTCAGTTTTATTTGCATTAGCCGATATTCCTGCTAATTTATTTTTTTCTTCAGTTGTATAATCTTCTGTAGATAATCCTTTTCCTTCAATTTTATCAACTTTATTTACAACTGTGTTCCAAAGATTTCTCTCGTCACTTGTGATATGCTTAACGGTATCTGATATATGAGCAACTGCACTATTCCAAGCATTTATCAAAGTTTGAGTTATCGTTTCTAATAATGATAGATTAGAATGAGTATGAGCATTTTCTCCACCAGTAAATGTAGAAGCTAAATCTACATACATATCCCTAAAATTACCATTTGGTATATTTACTAAAACAACTTCATTTACTTTTGGTTGGAAGCCAGGACGAACTTTCACATTACTATATAATTCGCCATTTATTAGAACATTTACCGTACCATCTTCATTTATAGAATTAACAATTGCTTTTTTGCTTACATTGGTCTTTACGTTGTCTGATCCTTTTTCTACTAATTTCTTAATATTGTTTACAAATTTCTTCATTTCATTTATGTCATTTGGCATAGTTATCACCTGCCTTTATATCATGCAATCTTCCTAATTGCCCATACTTCTAGATTCATTGTAGAATCATATCCTATGTTAAAAGAAATACTACGAATAGCGTAGTTTCCAATAACCCCGTTTCCTTCATCTTCAATATTAATCACATCATCTAATTTCATTTTAAAATTGGGAACTATTGTCATATTAACCGTTTCTTGTGCCATTATATATTGTTGTAATTCATATCTAGCTCTTTGTTCACATAAATCGTTACTATAAATATTATCATCTTCTATTACTTTGACTCTTTCGCCAATTTTGTCTATAGACAATTCGCTACCTGTTTCATCTTTAGCAAAACCTTTGTATTGTATTCCTTTATCTTCATCTGTCATTCCATATACTACAATAGAATTACGAATATTATTCCAATCTAATTCTCTATTACTTTCGATATATAAATGAGATGTTGTATATTTCCAAACAGGAGGGGTTATAGCATAATCTTCAGGTTTCAATGGCTTTTTAAAACAAAGATAGCCTTCTTCATTATAATAAACATCATACGAAACTATATTTGCAAGTTCTAATAATATTTCAGCAATAGTACTACCAGCAGGTTTTTCTACTGTATAAGGTGTAACGGCACTACATTCATCAATTATATACTTTGTTTCGCCAGCTATTTCTGTTATTAAAGATTTAATTACTACATCTATTCTTGTACCAACATTAATAATATATTTGTTTTTTAATTCTCCAGCTATTGTTCCATCCAACAAAACCCATTTATCCAAACCTTGAATAGTTACTTCTTTTTGTGTAGAATTTGAAAGTAGGGAAGGATTGCCTAACACATATACTCCTTGATTATATAACAATTGTTTATTACCATACTGATAACCACATAATAATCTGAATTTATTATTAATCCACATCTTTGAAGTGGGCGATGGAATATACTGTTTACTATGATTTCTTAATGTTATAGTTACACTTCTGCGATTATTGCTTGTAGCATCAAAATTTGCAGAACCACTAATTAAATCACCCATTGCATCTCCGATCACTTCTTCTTGTGGATTTAACCATTCGATTTTATAAACATATTTTTTAGTAGTCGAATTAATAATATCATATTCTGTATATATATTTTCTAATGCAGAAGAAGTATATGTACCTTGTTCAAAATTAAGGTTATCATCAAAATTTAATTTATATGTTGTCCATTTATCTACAACAAGTGGTGCATTATTTTGATACGCTGCCAGTATCTCTGCGTCTGTACGGGCACGGTTGGAGATGCGGAGGTCGTCGATGAGGGTATTAATCTGACCTGACCTATTATAATGCCCGATATCAATTTCATCTTTATAAAAATTATCTGCTAAATCAGGATTTACGATTTCGTCTATCAAAGTTCCATCTATATATAAATACATTCGCTCTTGACTCCACCCACATACAAAATTATGCCACCCTGTATCAAGAGAGCCAACCGAAGCATATATTGTACTTGTACCATCTCCTACAATACGGAATCTAATATCACTACTTCCACCCCTTGGGTAATAATATAAAGAGTATGTGCCATAAATATTGAGATACCCTGTATTCCAAATCGGATACCTGGCTTCAACTGTAGGAAAAGCGCTCCACAACTCTTTATCAATATATACCCAACACTCAATCGTCCCCTCCTGCGGATTCAGCACCCCAGCCGTGGGGATGGTCAGGGATTCGGGGGAGCGAGTGCCATCGATGAAGCTGGTGGCGTAGGGTTTTTGTTCGAGTTGAGCAGCATCTACATATAAAACTCCTACAGCATCTTTAACTATTCTAACATGAACTTCCATTTTTGCTGTATTCTCGGGTGCTGTTGCTGTAACACTATACGTTTTGAATGCTTGAGGCATCACTTCTGATATATAAAAGATATCATCTTTTATAGTTGTGTTATCCGCAGTCCTCCAACGGAACATCAAATATACTTTATTTGCACCTAATGCTCCAGCTAACTTAACAGAAAATGCATAGGTAACTCCTGCCGTAGCACTAGCCATACTCTGGTATATTCCTGCGTTTCCACTGGCTGTACCATCAGCAGTAATTTTAGCACTATAGCTCCCATGCCACGTTTTTTCACTTGTTACCTCGTAAGTAGCACCACCATAAGTAAACAGAATCCAACTCGAAAAATTACCTGTCTCAAACGAAGGATTTTGTAATAAATTTGTCGCACCTTCCTCCAGCATAATCGCCTTGCCGAATTTGCCAGGCTCAAACCTTGGCATATTTGCGACAACCTGTGTTCCGTCTGAGAGGTAGGCTACGCTAGAACGAGTAAATGTGGGTGGATTAATAATTGGTACACTCATTCAGCATCACCAACTTCCATAAACGAAAAAGTTACACTCGATAATGGTTCAACAAGATTAATAAATGGTTTATAAGAACAAGTATGAGTATCAACTAACCAAATATCTCCTTCGTTTGTTCTTAAAAATTTATGTTTTCCATTGTTTATAAAATCAATAACTTTTTGTCTGTACTCAACACTAACATCCATAAAACTATCAATAAGTAAAGCAGTAATAGTTCCACTTTTATATTGCTGAGTGCCATAAGATACAAAAGGATATTTATTAAAAGTATTGTCATATATATATCGTTGTTTGTTTATTACAATATCTGAAACTTCCATATTAGCAAAAAATGGATAGGATTCATTTGTAGTATAAGTAGCATCAGACAACCACCAATAATCAAAATCCACAGAAATTTGAACTAAAAAAGGCTGTCCTTCAATATCTCCACTCATAGGAGAGACCTGATATTCATATGTAATTCTAGGACGTACTCCTGTATCAAGAAAATAAAACTTACCTTCTTCACTTAATGGTACTATTCCTAAGTCTTGAATTTTTACACTATCAATTCTACGTCTTCTTATCTTAAACCTATCAATAGGCAATCCGCCCAAAGAAATGTTTCCTGCTTCTAAATTGCCTAAAAACTTTGCTAATAAAAAAGTATCAAATTGCCACTCTTCTTTTGTTGGTGATAAATCTATATTAGAAGTATTTTCACGAACATGTATTTCGTCTACAACACAATTTTTAATTTCTAAATAATTGATATTGTTAATTGCCAATTACATCACCACCTTGTTATGAAACAACTTCTGCATGAAATGTTAATGAGTCTTTTATCTGTTGAATGCATAAGTAATACTTGTTTCCACTAGCCCCAATACTTGAAATTAATTCATTATTTTTATATAAATGAAACGCATTATTGAAATATCTTACAGAAATATCTTCATTGTTATTATTTTTCATTTTTAGTATTTCAAGTTTATCTTCTACGCTAATTAATAAATCTATCCATAAAGCATTAGTATCAACAGGAGGATAAATATCACATACTACTTTCTTCAATTCTTTTGGCATAGCAAAATTCACATTTTCTATCCACAAAACATCAGCAGTTTCAGGTGGTTGACTTCTAACCACAACTTTTAAAGGAAGTTCTGTTGTTTGCAAAGGATTTTCAAGCCATATAATAGTAGTGTCTGTTAAAGGCAAATTATAACTTACAATTTGTGCATTGTAATTTATATTAAAATTATAATTTGTTACTGATTCAAGCCATATTTTTAATGTGAAATTACCGTTTATATTAAATCCTTCGTCAAAATAAACCTTTCTACCATTAGTCACATCTAATTTTTCATTACCTATAAAAGCACCGTTAGATTTTCCTATAATCTGTACTGTATTCCACAACAACCTTACGGCAGCTAATTCTTTAACGTTTTCTGCACGTAGTGATAAAGCACTTTTGGGTACTTCATATCTAACATAAAAAGGAATTTTCCCTGTAGTAGCCAATAAATTATCTTGAGAGTAAACTTGTAATTCAATTTTATAATTTCTTTCGTTGCTAAATCCACCAAATTCATATTCAATAATAGGAGAGTAGGTGATAGGGGAAGTACCTATAATTTCGTCATAAGAATTATATAAAATCATTTGCCATGATTTAATAGGTACATTTTCTGCTTGGTTATAAGTACCTTGAAATACATAAGATGAATTTAATATAGTTGACGATAGATTAGTAAAACTACATACAGGCGTACTTGAGCATTTAAACAATATCCATTCAGATGTAGCCAATTCATTTAATTGATTCCACACAGTAATTTGATAGTTGTACTGAATTCCATTTGTTAATGTCCCAGCATTAATAACATGAAAACTATTAAATGATGTTATCTTTCCTGTGTCTAAAACTAAAGAATTATCATTGTTTTTATATATTTTTAATTGATAATAATACTGCCTATCCCCATAATTCCTCCAAGATACTACAATTTGTTGTGTAGCATCTAAAGAAATATTAGAAGGGGATATATCGGCTGGTTTTAAAATTGCCATATCAATATTCCCCTTTGAAAATAAATTAAGTATATTGTTCAATAAGCATGTTCAGTTTTCTAAACATTTCGGACGGATCATTAGCTTGAATGTTAAGATTCTCAAAATGATAATGGTTTTCTGTCTTTTTAATAATTTCATTATTTTTGCTTAAATTTGGTATATTAGCCTGCAAATTTCTTACATTACTAAATAGATTTTTAGCTGTTTGAGGTAAACCTTTAATAAAGTTAAATAGATTTTTAGCCTGTTCTGTATTTAAAACTATTTCTGGAGCATTTGGTCTACCATGAACTTTTGCTAATCCTGTATATTCAACAACTCCACCAGTATCATATCCCTTTAAGCTTTTTATTATTCTTTGAAGCTCTTCATCAGTAGGTAATTGAGTAGTCCACCCTTGGCTTTCATATTGTTTAACTAAATCTCTCGCAACCGTCTTAAATTGCTGCTTTATCGGATGCCATATTTGAACATAAGACGATGAAGTATTAGGCAATGGTTCAAGTTTAGACATCAAATCATTATAGTCATTAATAAATTTATTCAATGCATCCAATCTATCTGCATAAATTTTTACCTCAAACTTCGATAACTCATTTAATAATTGTTCATACGAAGTAATCTGATATTCTTGTCTTTTCCATTCTTTATTATAGTTATTGATAAATTCTCTAAGCTGATCAATTCTTCTATCATATGCACTTTCTTCATTTTTTAATGTTTCTTTAATATATTCTATCTGATTCCTTAAATCTTCAATTTGCTTTTTATACTTTAAATCACGTTCCCATTGATAATATTCTTCTTCCATTTCTTTGAGTCTTTCAGTCTCTTGTTTTAACTCTTTTGGGTCAGACTCCCATACCCATCCTTGTCCTTCACGATATATTCGTACATTTTTTTCTTGTAATATATTGGCAACTTTTTCTCTTTGTTTAGCCAGTTCGTTTAGTCTTTTTTCTCTTTCTTCTTGTTCTTTTAAAGCATCGTTTTGCTTTTCTAACAAATCTATTTGTTTTTGAAGAGCTTCAATTTTAGCATTTGCAGTCTCTTGAACTTGTTTTTTTAATTTTTCCAAACTTTCAATTTCTTCTTCGATACCAAATATAATATAATCACGATATGAATCTATCAATTCTTTTGCTTCTTTTTCTTTTGCCTCAATTTCTTTTTTAGTAGTTTCTATATCATTTTCTTTTGCTTTTATATTATCTTTAATAGCATTGGTATATTTCTGTATTTTTATAATAATGTCATTAATTCTATCTGTTAATTCATCATATAAATCAGGATATTCTTCATACAGTGGAAGTTGTTCTTCATATTCTTTTCTTAATTTTAGCAAAGTTTCAATCTGTTTCTCTATATAATAATTTATTGTGTCATAAATTTTAGCTCTTTGTTCAGTCGGAGCGTGTTTAAGCTTTTCTTCAAAATAATCTACAGCTAATGTATATTTACCTAACTCGTCTTGCAGAGGTTTAATTGAATCTTCAAAAGCTCTAAATTGTGCTTTTATCTTATCTTCTAGCAAATCTTCTATTGAAAACCCTAATGAAATTATTTTATCTTCAAGTGCTTCTATTAACTCAATATTATCAAACCATGCTCCTTTTAATTCTGAAAGGGATTTAAACAAATCTTTTATATACTCTAATTCTTCTTTAGTTTTATCGCCTGTTTTGCCTTCAAATGATTTTATAAGGTCAATATAAACTTGAGAAGCTTTATTAGTACCAGGAATAAACCACGACTCTGTATCATATTGAGCATTTGCCTTTCTAATCCGTTCGGCTTCAGTATGTATTTTTTCGTTAGCTGCTTTAATTTCATTTATTGTTGCTTTTTGCTTATCCAAAAGTCTATTTGTTAATTCAATTGCTTCGTTATATTTTTGTTGATTTTTTAGTTGATTAATTTGACGCTCTAACGATTCTGCTTCTTTTCTGTTTAATTCAGCTCGTACATTAATTGCTTCAATTAGTTCTGATGTTAAATCCTGTCCTTTAATTACGGACTCTTCTTTCTTTGATTTAGAAGAAGAGACGCCATAACTTCTATCATTTAATATAGCGATCAATAATTTGGATTTTTTCTCTAATTCTTCTATTTCTGCTAATGTTTTTCTTGCTAAATCAACATCTGCTAAAGCTTTATTCATATATTCTTCATAAACTTGTTCATATATACGATTTCTTATACCAGCATCAGAATATCCACCAGTTATTTCATTTGCTCTTCGCCTTGCTTCTTTATCTGCTTGTTCAGCAAGTTTCGCCTTTACTGCTGCAATATTTTTCAATTGTTCAATTTCAAGCCCATAGTTTTTCAATCTCGATCCAACTTGTTCTTTAACTGCTAAAGCATGGTTTTTTTCAGCCTCAATACCATCTAAAGCCGTTTGAATTTTGGCTTCACGAACGTTTTCTAATGCCGATAATTCTACTGTATATCCATCTGTTGTTTTTTTAATTGCATCAGCAGACAAATTATATTTTTCGATTAAATCAAGAATTTGTTCAGCAGAAAGAGATTGACCATTTCGTACGTCAGCAATTACTTGATTGAGTGTTTTTAAATCAGACTGGACAGAATTAATAGTATCATTTAATTGTTTAAGGTTATCTTTATATTTTTGAAGCGCATCATTTAATTGTTCAAGGCTATCTTCAGACTCTTGAAACGACTCTGAATCCTTTTTAATAGTTTCATTGATTAAATTTAATCCTTGTTCAATTTCGTCTAAAATCTGTTTTTGTCTTGCTGTTGGATTTTTTAAAGAACCCAAGATATCTTTTGTGTTTAGAAGTTCTTTTGCATTATTTATGAGCTGTTCTTCAAGTCTTGTTAATGAATCATTAAGACGATCAACCTCTTCTAAATTACCAGAAGACAATGCTTCTTTTCTTAAATCTAAAAGTCGTCTATAAGCAGCAATTAAGGCTGATACATTATGTTCTTCTCGCAATAATGCAGTATAATTACCAGTTATTTTTGCATCATTTATATATTTATCAATCTGTTGCTGTGAAAAATCATATTTCCCAAATTGCTTTTCGTATAATTTTTGAGCTTCTTCTGCTAATTGTTTTTCTTTAATTTCTTGTTCTCTTTCTAATAATGCAATCCTTTTTTCCAATTCTTCGTTAGTAAGTTTGAGTTTAGATAATTCATTTTCTTCGATTAAAGTAAGTTTATCTTTAGAATTTAATTCATTTATACGATCGTTAGTAGTTTTTAACTCTTCATTTAATTTACTTAATTCAGATGTTATAGATTCATATTCCTGTTTAGCTTCTGCGACTTTTTCTTTTTGTTCGTCTATTGTAACAATAAGAGAATCGAAAAGTTTAATTAATCCTTGTATTGCAAAGAAAGCTGCGACTGGTGCTAACATACCTAATACCGTATTTAATTTAATTGCTGCTGCTGTTGATAAATTTAATCCAGCAGTTAATTTGGTAATTGCGATAGTAGCAGCGTTTATAAGTGGCAAAAACAATGGTTTGGTTTTAAAAAATGTAAAATAAATAATTAAACTAGACATAGCAGTATTAAACAATCCTATTTTATCAATTAAACTAACAATACCTGTGCCTAAATCTAATACAAATTTAAGAAATCCAGAATTTAATGTGTTTTGATATAAACTCTCTAATGTAGCATTAAATTTATCAAGTTTAGCCTGTATTGATTCTTGGTATATTGCAAATTTTTCTTCTGCTGTACCTGCTGAATTCAAAGCTGCTTCATAATTTTTTAAAGAATAACTGTAATTGTCGAGTAGGGTAATGAGCCTGTTACGCTGATATGTACCCGCCAGCGCAGTAGATACATATGCTTTTTCA